>Ga0210387_10001421_pt1 | contig 18075 bp, 9 predicted proteins | sample IncBWC7OmetaG_FD_160108 | JGI IMG/M metagenome (GOLD analysis project Ga0210387, IMG submission 160108) | Forest soil microbial communities from Barre Woods Harvard Forest LTER site, Petersham, Massachusetts, United States - Inc-BW-C-7-O ...
GGTGTGGGGTCGCGCGCGCGGAGGAAGCGACGCCCTTCGAGCTGGACTGGCGCGCGCCCGCGGGTTGCCCGGGCCCCGAGCGTCTGCGCGCCGAGATCACGCGCCTGATCGGACCGAACGCGCACCCCGAAGGCACCACGCACGTCTCGGGTGAGGTCAGCGCGCAAGACAATGGCACGTATCTCGTCCAGCTCGAGCTCGAGCAAGGCGGGCATCCCGGCGAGCGCACTCTCACGGGCGCGACATGCGCCGAGGTGAGTCGCGCTGCGGCGCTGCTCATCGCGCTTGCCATCGCGCCGGACGCCGCACGTGAAGAGCCCGAAGCGCCGCCACCGCCACCGCCTCCTCCGCCCGCCCCACCGCGGCCACCGCCGCCCTCGCGCGCCCCTCCGCCCGCAGCATCGGTTGCGCACGAACGGACCGTCGTGATCGCGCTCGGGCCCGCCGCAGAAATCGGCCTCTTGCCCACGCTCAGCCCAGGTGGCGAAGTGTCGCTCGGCGCGGCGCTCGATCGCTTCTCGCTCGAGGCATACGGCTCCACTTACTTGAACCAAGCTCACGAAGTCGACGGCGGGCTCGGGAATGTCGGCAGCGCGGCCATTGGCGGTCACTTTTCGCTGCGCAGCTTCGGCGCGCGCGGTTGCGCCGTACTCGCACCGGGCGATCTGAGCTTTGCCGCGTGCGTCGGCGGCTCCGTCAACCACCTAGCCGCGCAAGGCTACGGCGTCACCTTCCCCAGCAACAACGAAACCAATGTGGGTGCAGTGTCGCTGGCTGTGCGCGTGGAGCTGCGCTTCAGTGCGCACACTTCGCTCCGCCTCGACGCCGGTCCAAGCTACATGCTCGGGCAAGCACGGTTCGTGTTGAACACCAATCCGTCCGCGGACACGACTTGCACGCTCGGCCGGGAATGTACACCCGTGTATCAGATCACGAGTTTCGACGCGGGCGGAAGCCTCAAGCTCGCTTGGCGCTTCTGACACGCCTGACGCGCCTGATGCGGGCACATAGCGCGGGCACGCACTTTCCGAAGCCAGACCGAGCAGGTACGCTTTGGGATCTGATGAAAGTCCGTCCCGGGCGGATGTTCCTGCCGCTGTTCTTCATCGGGGCGTGCTCGTTCCCGGAGTACACCTTCGTGAGCACCGCACCGATCACTTCGACGTGCGGCAACGGAGTGCAGGACCCGAACGAGACCGACGTCGACTGCGGCGGAGTCTGTCCGGTGTGCAGTGCTGGCCAACACTGCGACGTGGCTCCCGACTGCGACAGCGCCCATTGCGAAGACAACGTCTGCAAGACCGCGACCTGCTCGGACAGAATCGTGAATGGCGCCGAGAGCGACGTCGACTGCGGCGGGCGCTGCCCCAAATTGTGTGACGCGGGCGCTCGCTGCAACTCGGATTCAGACTGCGGAAGCGCCAACTGCGCCGCGGGGGTGTGCCTGGCAGCGAGCTGCAGCGACCGCATCAGCAACGGTGACGAAACAGGAGTCGATTGCGGCGGGAGTTGCCCGACCTGCGCGAACGGCTCGCCCTGCAAGAAAGCCACGGATTGCAGCTCGCAGAATTGCGACGCAACCGAGCTCGTCTGCGTCGATGCAGGCTGTCAGGACCAAACGCAAAACGCCGACGAAACCGACGTCGATTGCGGTGGTCCGACATGTGCGCCTTGCGCGGCAACGCAGCACTGCCTGGTGGACACCGACTGCGACAGCGATATCTGCGACGCCGCGAGCAAGCGTTGCGACGCGGCGAGCTGTTCTGACACGGTGATCAATCAGGGCGAAACGGACGTCGATTGCGGCGGAAGCAATTGCCCCGCGTGCGCGGTGGACAAAAAGTGTCGAGCAGCCAGCGACTGCGCGAGCGGCATTTGTCAGGGCCAGCTGTGCGTGCCCGCGATGGCGAGCGGAGTCCTACTGTCTCAGATCGCGTGGCAGGTGAGCGCATCGAATACCTTCGATACGTCCACCACTAACCTGGCGATCGACGGCGATCCAACGACTCGTTGGACATCGGGGACGCCCCAGGTGACGGGCATGTGGTTCGAAATCGACCTGTCTCAAGTCGACATCTTCTTCGATGTCTTGATCGATAGCAGTCAATTCCCTGGCGACGCCGGCGTGAGCTACGACATCTACTTCTCGAACGACGGCAACTTCGGCGCGCCCGCGCGTTCGTCGATCCCGGGCGGAGCCGTAACGACGATCAAGTTCGATAGCGCCCAGGTCGCGCGCTACATCAAGATTGAGCTCGCCAGCGCCGGCACCAACTGGTGGAGCATCGGGGAAGTCTCCGTCTATCAGTGACGTCGAAAACGTCGTCCGGCAGCACCCCAATCGCTGGGCGGTGACAGACACCCGTCCCGGTGACGTCCAGAAAATCGCGTTAGATTTCCGCCGGCCACTCGGACACACCGATTTTCGAAGTGATTGCGGGCATGTAGCCGTGGGTTATTTCGCCGCACGTAGAATTGCGCCCCGACCCTTTATGCGCCGCACTCGCCGGTCTATTTGCCCGCTCGATGCTCGAGCGCCTGCTGGATTTCTCCCTCTCCCACCGCATTGCCACCTTCGTCCTGACTGCGGTGCTCCTCGCGTGCGGGCTTTTCGCGTTCAAGAACCTGACGATCGAAGCATTCCCGGACCCGACCGACACCCAGGTCCAAATCATCACGCTGTTCTCCGGACAGCCGACAGAGGAGGTCGAGCGACGCGTTTCGCTGCCCCTGGAACGCGCGTTGAACGGGACGCCCGGACTCACCGCACTGCGCAGCATCTCCCTCTTCGGCCTGTCGTTCGTTACGTTGACCTTCGACGACGCGACCGACCCGATGCGCGCTCGGCAACAAGTCACCGAGCGGATGGCCGACGCCACATTGCCCGACGAAGCGCACCCCACGCTCGGTCCCTACGCGACGCCGATCGGTGAAATTTATCGCTACACGCTCGAGAGCACCAAGTCCGACCCGATGACGCTGCGCACCTTGCAGGATTGGGTCGTATCGCCTCGCTTACTGCAAGTCCCTGGCGTCGCCGACGTGGTGTCTTACGGCGGGCTCGTGCGTGAAGTTCACGTCGAACCGGACGTGAGCAAAATGGTCGACCTGGGCGTGAACCTGAATGACGTCTTCGACGCGCTCAAGAAGGCAAGCTCGAACGCGACGGGCGGCTACGTCGAACGCGGCGCCGAAATGTTCGTGATCAGGAGCCTGGGCATTTTCGAGAGCCTGCAGGACCTGCAGCACGTGCGTGTCGGCTTCAACAAGACGAGACCCGTGGAGCTGCGCGACGTGGCCAAGGTCAATGAAGGCTACGCACCTCGCCAGGGCGTCGTAACTCGGGATTCCAATCAGGACGCCGTCGAAGGCATCGTGCTGATGCGGCGCGGAGAAAACCCGTCGGTGGTGCTCGACGCTCTCCGAGCCCGCATCGCCAAGCTCAGCCACACGCTGCCTGCAGACGTCAGGATCAAGCCGTTCTACGACCGCACGGACCTCGTCAACACCACGCTCAAGACCGTGTTCGAAAACTTGGCGGAGGGCGCGACGCTGGTCACGCTCGTGCTGTTCGCGTTCATGCTTTCGCTGCGCGCATCGCTGATCGTAGCAGCCGTAATTCCGCTCTCGCTCGCCGCGTCATTCGCGTTCTTGTACGCGCGCGGTATGTCGGCAAACTTGCTGTCCATGGGCGCCGTTGACTTCGGCATCATCGTCGACGGTGCCGTAATCTTGGTGGAGCATCTGTTCCACAAGCTGTCTCCTGGCCCGCACAGCGCGCCGCTCAGCGATCCGAACCGCAGGTTGGTCTATCGACTCGGTGAGGCGGCCAAAGAGGTCGCCCGGCCAACGCTGTTCTCCCTGTTGATCATCATTGCCGCGTACATCCCGATCTTTTCGCTACAGCGCGTCGAAGGGCGCATCTTCTCACCGCTCGCCTATACGGTAGTGAGCGCGCTCGTGGGCGCGTTGCTCGTCAGCTTCACGCTCGTGCCGGTGCTGTGCCTAATCGCGCTGCGCAAGCCCAAGGTGATGCGCGAGTCACCGCTCCTGATCTTGTCGCAGAAAATTTTCGACCCGACGATCAAGTTTGCCATGCGCAACGTGGTCATCGTGTTGATCGTGGCGAGCGGCATCATGGGCGGAGCCGTAGCCTTGATGCCGCGCTTGGGCAGCGAATTTTTGCCAGCGCTCAACGAAGGCGCTCTGTACGTCACCTTTCTCTTGCCTGGCAATATCTCGCTGACCGACGGCCGCGCATTGACGCCTCGGCTCGAGACCATCCTAAAGAAGACTCCGGAGGTCGTGTCCGTGCTCTCGCAGCTCGGGCGCCCGGAGGACGGCACGGACACCAAGTTACCCAACAATTTGGAAGTCTTCATCAAGCTCAAGCCGATGAAGGAGTGGCGCAAAGACAAGCCGACGATGGAGGAGCTGATCGAAGAGATGACCTTCAATCTCGAGCAAATCCCCGGCATCGACTACAATTTCTCGCAGCCGATCCGCGACAACGTCGAGGAAAATGTATCCGGCCAAAAAGGCCAAGTTGCGCTCAAGATCTACGGAGAGGACCTAGACAAACTGTCGGCCGCCGCGGAGAAGGCGCGCGACGTGATCGCGAAAATCCCCGGCGCGGTCGACGTCGGCATCACCAAATCCGGCAGCACACCGCAGATCGCCGTGCACCTGGATCGACAAGCCTTGGCGCGCTTCGATCTCGATCTCGGTGACGTCCAAGACTACATCGAGACGGCCATGGGTGGGCACACCGCCAGTGAATTCTGGGACGGCGAGAAGCGGTTCGACGTGACGGTGCGTTTGCCGATGGCGACGCGCGAAGACATCGGGGCGATTCGCAAGATCATGATGCCGCTGAAAGACGGCACGCTCTTGCCACTGTCGGCAATCGCCGACGTGTCGATGGGTACCGGGCGCGCGGCCATCACTCGCGAGGGTGGCTCGCGCTACATCGGTGTCCGCATGAACGTGCGCGGCCGAGATCTCGGCACTTTCGTAGCAGAAGCGCAGCAAAAAATCGCCGCGCAGGTTCCGGTGCCGCCGGGCTACGAGCTCACTTGGGGTGGTGAGTTCGAGAATCAACAGCGCGCCATGGCGCGTCTGAAGATCGTGATCCCGCTGGCCTTGGTGATTACCTTCCTCTTGCTCTTCTCGGCGTTCAACTCCGTCTTCGACGCGACGTTGATCATGTTCAACGTACCGTTCGCGCTCGTGGGTGGCATCTTCGCCCTCGGCGTCGCAGACATGCCGCTCAGCGTTTCCGCCGCCGTCGGCTTCATCGCGCTGCTCGGGCAGGCGGTATTGAACGGCGTGCTCGTCGTGGCCGCCATCCGCAGTCGACTCGCCTTGGGCGAGCCGCTGCACGACGCCGTAATCCAGGGCACGCGCGATCGCTTGCGCGCCGTGTTGATGACCGCGCTCTTGGCGTCCCTCGGCTTGTTGCCGGCGGCTCTGTCGCATGCCATCGGCAGCGAGACACAGCGCCCGATCGCGGTCGTCGTCGTCGGGGGTACGATCACGGCGGCTGCGCTCGCCCTGATCGTCCTACCAGTCACTTTTTACCTCGCCACTTTGGCTCGCGTGAAGCTGAAGGGGCGTACCGTGGAGCCGGCCACGGTTCACCCGTCGATCCCACCGCAGGCACCCAAAATGACCTAGAGTGCCGCGGCGGCTCAGCTCAGTCCGCCGTCGTGCATGGACCTCAACCGTATCGCCCTGTGGTTTGCTGCGGTGCCCGCGCTGACCCTATTTTGGCGAAGCGTACGCGGGCCGAGGCGCTCGCTCGACTGGCTGGTCGTCAGTGTCATCGTCCTGTCGAGCGCAGCGCTCGGCTGGGTATTTTTTCGCGACGGCGCGGGCTTCGTCGCGACGGCGCTCTTGCTGCTGCTGTTCGTCATTCCGGCCTCGCTCAGCAACGCCGCGGCGCGGGCCAGCGAGCGACAGCACTATGGGCGCGCCCACACGCTGTCACGGCTTTCGTCAGTGCTGCATCCGGTCGAACGCTGGCGCGTGACTCCGCGCATCTATCACGCCTTCCAATTGGCCCAGGCGGGTCAAGTCAGTGAGGCAGAGGCGCTCCTACAAGTCGTGGCCCGTGGCGGCGGCGAAGCAGCGTCGATGGCGACCGCACACCGACTTCGCATCTTGGGGCGCTGGCGGGAGCTGAAAGGTCTCGGCGAGCGCCAGGGCTTGCTCGCCTTGCGCACTCAACCAACGCTGATGATGCTGTACCTGCGCGCGTTGGGAGAGCTCGGCTACATCGACGACCTGGCTCGCTTCATGCTTGCTCAAGAAACGATGCTCGCCGCGAGCGGTATCCAAGATCAGGCGCTTTTGTACCTATTTTCCTTCACTGGCCAACGCGAGCTCACCGAGCAAGTGTTACTCGACAAGGCCAACACTTACTCCGCCGAGACCCGTGATTTCTGGCTAGCCATCGCCAGTCAGAGCGCGGGTCAGCCAGAGGAGGCGCGCCGCGCCTTCGGCCGGCTGCGAGCGAGCCAGGACGCGCAGGTCCGCACGCGCGCCGAGGAGCGCTACGCGAACCTTTCGCGCGCCGCGCCAGAGGAGCCGCCTTCTCCGCAAACGCTGAGCACGGTCGCCCACTTTGCGCGCGGCTTCGCGGAGCGACAACGCTTCGCTCTCGACGGAGCATCGAGCCGCGCTGGGGCAAGGCTGACGAGCGCCGTCGCGCTAGTGAACGTGCTCGTCTACTTGATCGGTAGCGCGCCGCACTTTCTCGAGACGCGCGACGACTTCTCGGACCGCTGGGCCTTCTTTGCCCCGGCCATTCTGAGCGGGCAGTGGCTTCGAGTGCTGAGCTATCTTTTCGTGCATCAGAATTGGCTGCACCTCGTGATGAATCTGGGCGGGCTATTCGTGCTCGGCCCGTTCGTCGAACGCGCCTTCGGCCGTGCGCGCTTCGCCGCGATCTACTTCGTCGCTGGCTGTGCGGGGAGCGCCGCTTACCTAATTTTGTCGCAATTTCAGGTCGAGCTCGTGCACTTGGTCGGCGCATCCGGCTGCATCATGGGCCTGCTTGGTGCCAACGCGGCCGTGATGCTGCGCGTCTGGCTGCGCCACCGCCTACCCATGGCACGGCAGATCTTCCTCAGACTATTGGTCGTAGTGGCTCTGCAGGTGACGTTCGACTACACGACGCCGCAGGTCGCCGGCCTTGCGCACGGTCTCGGGCTACTCGGCGGCTTTCTGGGTGCGTTGTGCTTGGAGGACACCGTCAGCTCGAAGAGCACGAGCCAGCCCCGAGCCTCCGCTACGGCTTGACGAACAAGTCGTCGACGTTTGCCGGTTTGTCGATGATCTTCAGATCGAGCAGTTGATCGGCGAGCGCTGCCCAGCGCGCGCGCTGCATGCTTCCGAGTCCATTCTGCTTGGCTTCGTCATTTTCGATCAACGGCTTCTGGGCGTCGGCAGCGGCGCTGAGCGTGGCTGCGTCGAGCGCGGAGTTGAGCTTACCGAGCAGCGCGTTCGTCGCTTGCGGATGATCGAGGTAGTCACGCCACCCCTCGCGCGTCGCGAGCACGAACGACTTCACGAGCTCGGGGCTCTTTTGCAAGAGCTCGCGGCGCGTGATGACGACCGTCGTGTAGGGGTTGAAGCCCGCGTCCGCGATCATGAAAACCTGCGGGTCTGCGCCTTTTTGTCGTGCGGCGAGCGGCTCCGAAGTGACGTAGCACTGCTGCCCGAAATCCGGGTCGGACAAGAAGTGTGCGACACCGCCGTCGTACGGCACGACCTTCACGCCGTCCCAACTGAACTTCTTCTTCAAGAACGCGGCGTATGGGTGGCCGGTCTCGAGCGCCAGCGTGCCCGAATGGAACGCGTCCTCGAGCTTCTGCAGCTTACGTGAGGCGTGCACCATGATGCCCAGGGGCGAAGTCTGAAACACCGCGAACAACGCGACGACGTCCGCGCCGCGCGCACGCGCCGTGATGAGCTCGCTGGCGCCCACCGTGCCGAAATCTGCGCGCCCAGTCGCCACCATCTGAAGCACCGGTACCCCGGCGCCGCCGCCCTGAATCTCGGCGCTGACGCCATGCCGCGCATAGGCGCCGTCCTCGCGAGCAGCGTAGAAACCCCCGAATTCGGGCTCGGCCACCCAGTCGAGCGCGAGCGTGATCGGAACCGGTGACACGGAGCCAGCGTCTGTCGTCGACTGCGGCGTCGGTCTCTTTGCGCAACCGAAATTGAAAAGCAGCGTCAGAGCGGCCGCGACCGTCAACCGGCGAGACAGAATTTTCACACCGGCCTTCTACCACTGGGCGCGGAGTCGCCGCAAAAGCAGCGCGCTCAAGCCGCTCACCAGTGCGAACAGGGACAAGCCGAGCAGAGACGCCAAGAGCACTGCGGCGAATAGCAAGTCCGTGCGCAATTGGCGATAGGCGGACAGCACGGTGATACCCAAGCCCGCGCTGCCCTCCGAAAACCCAGCCACGAACTCGCCGACGATCGCGCCGATCACCGACAACCCCGAGGCGACCTTGACGCCCGTCGCCATGCTCGGGATCGCCGACGGCAGGCGCAGCTTCAACACCGTGTCACCGAGCCCAGCGCCGTACAGGCGAAACAGATCGGACAAGCGCGGATCGACGCTGCGCAAGCCGGCGAGCGTGTTGGCGATGATGGGAAACACCGACACGATGAAGGCCGACACCGCTACCGCACGCAGCCCCGGACCGAACCACAGCACCAAGAGCGGCGCGATCGCGACGATCGGCACCGTCTGCAGAAAGAGCGCATACGGGTAAAGCCCGCGCTCGAGCCAGCGCGAGAGTGAAAAAAGAAGCCCCACGAGTGTGCCCAAGCTCACACTGAGCAAGAAACCAAGCACGGCACCTTCCGCCGTGGTCAATAGCGAGCTGAGCAATGAGGCGCGCTCGAGCCAGGCAACGCCGAGCACGGCCGAAGGTGGCGGCACCAGGAACGCAGGGACGTGAAGCGCACGCACGGCGCCCTCCCAGAGCGCGATCACGCAAGCGAACGTGACTAGCGGCGGCAGCGCCAACGACGCGAGACCATTGCCCGCTGGGCGACTCATGTAGAACCCACCGCTTGTGAATCGTCGAGACCGCCGTGGGCTTGCAGCGCAAGATACAAGACCTTCGTCTGCTCGACGAAGGCTGCGCTAGTGCGCAAATCCAAGTTTCGCTCCTCGGGTAGCTCGAGCTCGTGGTCGAGCACGATGCGACCTGGTCTGCGCGACATCACGAGCGCACGGTCGGCCAGGAATGCCGCCTCGGCGAGCGCGTGCGTCACGAAAATCACGGTCATGCAACGCTCGAGCCAAAGCGCGCGCAGCCGCTCGTCGAGGCGTTGCCGAGTGAGCTCGTCGAGAGCCGCGAAGGGCTCGTCGAGCAGCAGTATTTCGGGATCGGTCAGCAACGCGCGCGCGATCGACACGCGCATGCGCATGCCGCCGGAGAGTTGATCCGGGTAACGCTCCGAAGCGTCCGAAAGCTCCACGTCGGCGAGCGGAGCGCGCGCGCGCTCGCGAGCTTCCGCGCGACCCACGCCAGCCAGCTCGAGCGGCAACGCGACGTTATCGAGCACCGAGCGCCAGGGCAGGAGCTGCGCATCCTGGAAAACGAACGCGAGCCGAGGACCGGACCCGCCGTGTGCCGAGCTAGCCGACGACAGCGTGATCGTGCCAGAGCTCGGCGTGTCCAGCCCCGAGATGAAGCGCAGCAATGTCGATTTTCCGCAGCCCGAAGGGCCGAGCAGCGCGACGAACGAGCCCGCGCGCAGCGAAAGCTCGATGTCTTGCAGCACCAGGCCGCCGGAGCCAAAGGAATGGCTAACACCGTGGATGACGACCGAGCTGCTGATGTGGAACTCCCGCTGCGGGGGCCGAGCTTGGCCTAGTGGCGCACGCCATTCAAGCCACTGCGCGTGGCGCTTCACGCCGCGAGAAGAGCGCGATCGGCGCACTCACCACATTCTGCGCGCTGGGGCGTCGAACGTGACGCGCGGCGGTGCGCGCCTGGGCCCGCGAGCGCGCGCCATGAGCCACGGCGACGGCGAGCCCGGCTAGCGTCAGCCGCAAGCGCGGCAGGTCGAGCAAACCGCACTGCTCGAGCTCTTCGAGCGCGCGATTCAGTGTCCTCGAAGAGAGACCCGACTGTCGCTCGAGCCGCGGTCGAGTGACGGGCTCTCGGGACGAGGAAGCAGTGAACACGAGTTTCAAGAGGCATTGTGCTGAGGGGCTGATCTGCATATCGGTTCAGTAGCGAACCACTGAACAGAAGGCTAACTTTTGACACAGAATCGCTTCACTTCGATAACTACCGAGGCCTGGCGTATGCATATAATACTATGTAATTATTACATTTAACTCGACCACGCTTGCCTCGGTCGCGCGCCAGCACAGGGAGTCGCCGAGCGCTGGACAGCCGCGCAGTCGCCGCTCGCCCGCTTGCGACCTGCTTTCGGATAACCTCGCTGGATGGTCTCTCCCAATCCGCTGCAGGCCGCGCAACGTCAGCTCGAGCGTGATCGCGACGCGACGAGCACCTTCCCCTCTCTGCTCGCTCGAAAAGTCGGACGCATGGCGGGCTCTCCGCTCGCGTACCTGCGCGGAACAGCGCCGCTCTTTTACGAGCTACTCGGTGAGCACCCCGAGCTCGCCGAGGGACCCGCCGGAGAAGGCTGGCTAGTGGGCGACGCACACCTCGAGAATTTCGGTGCATTTCGCTGTGCCGACTCGCAGGACGGCGAATCGGTGGTGTTCGACGTCAATGACTTCGACGAAGCCATCATCGGACCATTCCGCTGGGACGTAGTGCGGCTGCTCACCAGCGTGATCCTCGCGGGTCGCGAGCTCGGTTCGAACGGCAAGCAAAGCGTGCTCCTGTGCTCGGCCATTTTGGATGGCTACGTACGAGCGCTCGCCACCGGCGATGTCCCCACTGATGCACCAGCTGCAGTGCGGCGCCTGCTCGAGAAAGTCGAGCAACGCAAGCCCAAGGATCTGCTCGACGATCGCACCGAGCGTGTGCACGGCGGTCGCCGCTTCGTGCGTGGCGACCGCTATCCGGAGCTTGCACCGGAGCTGGTACCGAAGGCGCACGCCGCATTCGCAACCTACGTGGAGCGGCTCGATCCCGAGAAAAAACTGGCGCGCGAGCGCTTCGCGGTCGAAGACGTGGCATTTCGTGTCGCGGGCTGCGGCAGCCTCGGCACGTTGCGCATCGCGGTGCTCACGCGTGGCAAGGGCGAAATCGACAGCGGCTGGGTGTTCGACATGAAGGCCGAGGGCGCGCCGTCCGCGCAAGTGCTGCTGGGCGCGCCAAAGCTAGCGCCAGCCGAGCGCGTGCGGACCGCGGCGATCACCTGTCTCGTGCACCCACCGCGCATGACCGGAACGACGGAGCTCGACGGGCAGTCGCTCTTCGTACGCCGGCTATTGCCTCAAGAAGACAAGCTCGACCTAGCTCACCTACGCGCCGAGGACCTGCCTGATTTGGCGCGCTACCTGGGCGCGCTTCTAGGCCGGGTTCACGCGCGCGGGGTGCAGTCGCCCCCCGCGCAACGCTGGACTAGCGCAGACCTGACGGCGCTGACCGAGCACGCGATCGTGATCGCCGGCCTGCACGAGGCCGCCTACTTGGCGATGTGCCACTCCCTGCCCGCGACTTGACCTCGAGCTCGCAATCCGGGCAACGATCGTCATTGGGTCGGTTGTTGCCGTCGTCGCACGCTTCGCTTCGGAGCCTGCAGTTACGACCTTGCAACTTCGCCTGGAGCTAGCACTCACAGCTCCGTTCTCGTCCAAGCGTCGACACGAATGATTGACCCGCTGCGCGCGAACACCTCGGCGGCCTGAGCGACGCTCAGCGCAACACCCGATTGCTCGATGCGTCCGAGATCGCGTGTGTGAAGCTCGAGGCGCGGCGTGTCCGACGAGTGATACACGACCGGCACACCGCAATAGCCGAACGCCAAGCTACCTTCGGGCAGCTCGATGCGAAACGCTCGCCCGCTCACGTCGAAGCCCTCGAATACGCCCGGTTCGCGGAGGAATTCGCTCTTTCGCAGCAGCACGGGGCGAAACTCCAGGCGGCCCTCGCGAACGCGGACACCGAGCTCGGCGAAGCGCGTCAGCACCTCTTCTTTCACCTGGCCCGTCATGCCCGGTTGGCGCGCGCCGGTATGGCTCGGCGTGTGTGAATACGGATCGAGTGGGAACGCCCCATACACGCTGGGGGTCTTGTTGAAACCGCCGAGGCCGTCGCGGATCGCGTAGTAACGCTGACACAGCTCGCGTACGACTTCACGCGGCGCGCCCTGGTCGACTGCAGCGAGCACGCGTTCATTGGCCGCCAGAAGCAATTTTGCGACCATGTGCCAATAGATACTACCGAGCCCTTCGTAAGCGAACATAGTGCCGCTACGCCCGGTGAAGGTGCGGTGGTCGAAGGTCCGCTCATAGATGTCCAAGATGAGCGCGACCTCCGCGTCGTCGAGCGCGGGGTAGCGCGCTTCAGCGCGCAGCGTGACCAAGGCAGAGAGCGCGCGATCGGCGTTGTAGAAATCCGCGTGGAAGCGAAGCTTGCCCTGAGCGTCGCGCTGCACGATGCGGGCGTCCCCTCGTTCGAGCATGGCGACGAGCACCTCGGAGCGCGCAAGCTCCGGCTCTTTCACCTGATTTTTGTCCAAAAACCTCGGCAATACGCGATCCGGGTAGAGCGTGAAGCTGTGCTGGTCGGCTCGATACATGCGGCTCTTGCTGAGCGCGCCGAGCACGTGCGCGCCTTCGCTCGCCGCCATGCCACGCGTGCTGAGCGCTGCCACTTGACCTTCCAGCATCTCGTACAAGTGTTGGACTCCGACGCTGCCGTCGGCATGGAACACCAGCAAGTTGTAAGCTTGGTACAAGCCGTCCTCACGGCGGTTCTGCGAGATGGTCTGCTTCACCCAGCGCTCTGCGAGCCTGATCAGGTCGTGCACGCTCGTGGCGTCGAGAGCTACTTTCTCGTGCAGACCGTGAGCGTACAGAGCCTCGCGGTAGTCGGAGGCCGCGCCGCCGAGGGCGTCCATGACGACTCGGCGAGCGCGGTCATCGACTTTGCCTGACTCGAGCAGCGGCGCGTGCTCACGCAACGTGCTGACCGTGCGCTCGAGCCAAACCGCCACCTCGCGCGACAGCGAGACGCGCGAGCCGAGTGACTCGCTGAGCTCGCTGAGCGTTACCAGGAAGCGCTCGATGTAATAGAGTGTCACCATCGACAAGCCGTAGCCAACGAGCGCGTTGTTCGCGTCATTCCACTCGGGGCGACCCGTATTGAGCCAAATTCCGCCGCCCGGCACGAAGTTCCCCAGCTTGCCGAGCGTCGCGACCAGCAATTTTTCCAGCAGCGACACGCGGTGCAACCCGGCCGCGTTCCAAAGCAACTTCGCGTCCGAACCGACCTCCGGCACGAGGCGCGCGATGCGCGCGTGCTTCTCGGCGTCGAAGTCGATCGTGTCTCGAACGTTCTGCAAAATCTGGCTGTAAGGACGAATGCGGTACGGCACGTCCGCATAAGTGAACAGCTCGCGCTCGAGCAGCCCGCGCAGACGCTCGGGGTGATGGTCGCGCGACAGCTCGAGCAAGCGACACAAGTAGATGATCTGGTGGTCGCCCCAATAACCGATGGACGCCCAGGGGTGGTCTGGCTCCGGCACTTCCCAGTCGATGCCGGCTTGCGAGATGCGATACGGATTGTAGCCTTCGGCCGTCGACGCATTGACGAACTTGACGATGACGTTCTCGACGAAGTCCGGATAGGACAACGACAGGGCCTCCCAATTCTGGAAAATGTCTCGCCAATTGCCCTGAAAACCGAGCAATTTCTGGCCCTGCGCGTCGCGCACGCGAATCTCGAAGCGGTTCCACGGTCGGCTCGGGTCGCCGTGCCGGCGACTGAACGTGAGCGGCAAGTACTCGTACGAGAGACGTATCAGGTCTGCATCGCCCGTCTGTTCGACGCGTTCTGCAAGCGCGTGCCGAGCCAGGAGCGATGGCAAGGACTGCAGCAATGCCTCGTGACGCGCGTAGGCGGCGACGTTCCAAGTCTTCACGAAGCGGGCAAAGTCAGCAGCCGGCACGTCATAACCGTGCGCGTAGATGCCGCCGCGAAGATCGTTGAACAGCACATTCGCCGTGTGGTGCCACGAGGTCAGGCGATCGGCGCTGACCTGTAGCCCGTCGGTGTCTGCCAGGATCTGCTTCAGATTCGCGGTACCGCGCGCGACATCGGCCTGCACCTCGGTCAGCAAGTCTTCGGGCTTGGCCAGCGCCGCGAGCAGTGCGCTCACCGCATGCTGGCTCTGCGCCACGTCCGCCACGAGCACCCAGCGCTTCTTCTCGCCCGGCAACAGCTCGAGCGTCGCGTCGAGCAAATAGGCGCCGCGTCGACCGCGAACCTCACGCGCCGCTGCTGGCAAATCGCCCCGAGAAAAGAGCCGATTGTGCTCAGCCGAGAGACGCACGGTCGCGCCGGGCAAGCCGTGGCTCCAGACCGTCGTTGCGTGCAGGGATTCGCGCGGCTCGGCGCGATCGACGACCTGCGCAGCGAGCGTGTACACGGCGAGCGTGCCGTCGACGAGCTCGTTCTTCTTGTAGGCGTCGAGCAGGCAGCTGAAGCCGAGCTGCATTTGCTCATCGATATCAGCTGGGAGCAAATTCAGGAGACCGTCGAGCACGCGGACCGAGATTGCCTCCCGTCCGCGATTTTCCAGCTCGCATTCTCGAACGAAGCCATACTCGTGACTGGTGGACCAGCGGTACCCAAACGACACCTCCAGATCGGTGTTGGTCTCGCTCACGCTCAGCTTGTTGCCGAGGGTGCTCTTTTCGAGAGTGCGCTGCGTTCGATACACGAGCTCCGAGCTGTCCCGAAATGGCTCCCACAGTTTCTGCGTGGCCCCGCGTTGGACGAGCAGCGCCGTGTACGGACCCGACACGCCGACGCTGTCGGTGAGCTTGTCCTCCGTGGTGTACGGGAAGAGCGCGAATTTCGCGTTGCGCCGGCCGCAGGTGAGCGCGCCATTGCTGGACACGAAGAGCCAGTGATCGGAGTCACTGACCACGCTCATCAAGAACGGGCGTAAGCCTTCGGCACGCTCGATCGCGTAGTAAGCCTCTCCACCGTGCTCCACGAGCCGCCCACTCGGGGCGTGCTCGGACTCGGGCAGCTCATGATTTCCCAAAAACACGCGTGACGGCCGACTCATCCTGATTCCTTCCGAGAACAGCCAGCCACGAAGCGGCTGCCGCTCGGAGGGCGCCATGTCCGGCCCCAGCCCCGGTGATCACAAACAGCGCATAACCCCCGGATTGTTCAGGATAATTGGTTATTTAACCCGGTTTAACTGGGACTAACCCCACGCGGCCCCCAGGCTGAAACCCATGATCGGCCATTCGGGAGACTACTACGGTGTCGTCCAGGAACAGGTTGCGGAATCTCGACGCGGTCGGCGCGCGGCGAGCCCAGAGCGAAAGTCGCAGACCGACGAAGCTCTGATGTCGGCCTACGTCGCCGGGGACATGAGCGCATTCGCGGAGTTGTTCCGGCGCTACGCACCGATCTTGGAGCGTGTGCTCTGGCGCTCACTGCGCGACGAAGTGCCAGACTTCGTGCAGCAGACTTTTTTGCATCTGCATCGAGCACGCGCAAGCTTCACCGTCGGCGCGCTGTTTCGACCTTGGCTACTCAGCATCGCCATCAACCTGCAGCGCGAGCACTTCCGGCGCCTGAAGCGACGCCGCGCCGTGCACCCGGACGTGTTCACCTTTGGTTCACGCCCGCCGACTGGCCCCGACGTGATCTACGAAGCGGAGCGAGCCTGCCGCGCGGTCGAGTCCTTGCCCGCGCGCGAACGTGAGGTGCTCGAGCTGCTGTGCGGCGCGGGCTTGTCCACGGCTGACATTGCCAGCGAGATGGGCACGACCACCGCGGGCGTCAAATCCCTCGCGCACCGCGCTCGGCAACGCCTCCGCGCGAGCCAATGACCACAGTCGGCCGGGGACCGGGCGGCGAGTCAGTTCGAGCCGGCTTCGAGCACGAATGGGCTCAGCGGGTCGAGCAGATAGCCCTCCTCGGTGCGCTGAATGAGCGAGCGCAAGCCGAGCTTGCGCAGAGTCGACAGCGCGACTTTCATGCGGTTCGCGGCGGCGTCGCTGGTCATTCGCTCACCCGGCCAGGCGTACGCCAAGAGCTCGTCTTGAGCGAGCGCGACCCCGGGCGCAGACACGCGCTGTTCAGCCAACGCGCGCACGATGCGCACGAGCTGTGGGCGCGAGCTGAGGTCGATCACCGCCTCGGCCGGAGGCACCAGCGCGGCGCGCGCCACGTTGAAGACCCAAGCCTCCGAGCGCAACGCGCGCTCCAACAGGCGCAGGGCAAAGCGGGCGTCGTCGGAATGAGCAAGCGCGCCCGAATCCAAGCGTTCGCGCGCACGACGCGAGAGCTCCAACGCACGCGCGCGTTCGGCGTGACTGAGCGCCGCGTCGCCGCGCGCCTGAGCTTGCGCGCTGGAGGCGAGCGCCAAAAAGCCGCGATGCAACTCGAGCGCTTCGACCAAGCCCGGGTCGCCCACCTCCGCGAGCAGTTTTTCGGCAGCGGCGAACGCCTCACGAGCAGCGGCAGTGCGCCCGCGCGCGGCATCCGCGCCGCCCAGCGCCGCCAAAAACAGCCCCTCCAGCCGGCGATCGCCCACTTCACGCAGCACGCGCAGTGCGCGCGCATAGGCCGCGCACGCCAAATCGAGCTCACCGAGCTCGTGGTGCAAGGCGCCCAAGTAGCCGCGGACGTGGGCCTCGAGCAGGCGCGCGCCAGCGCGGCTCAATTTGCGCTCGGCATTCTCGAAGTGTTGCCGTGCTTCCGCATAAGCGCCTTGCTCTTGAGCGAGGATCGCCAAATTACCCTCGACGATGCCAGCCAGAATCGGGTCCTCCAATTCCTCGAGCAGAGTAACCGCGCGCCCGTAGTGCTCGCGCGCCTCGTCGAGCCGGGCTTGCTGCAGACGCAAGCTACCGATGTCTTTGCACAGTCCTGCTTCCAACCGCAGATCGCCCGAGCCCAGGGCTTCGGCCAGCGCTTGTTCGTACAGCGCGAACGCTTCGTCCAACTTGCCTTGGCTGTGGCACAAGAGGCCGAGGCCGGCATGAGACCGCGCGCGCACGTGCAAATCAGCCTGCGGACCCGCGACCAGCAGTGCCTCGTCGTAGCGTTGGCGCGCTTCTTCGAAGCGGCCGCGCTCTTGCTCGACCTCGCCGCAATCGATCAAGAGCTCGGCGTCCAAGCCCGGAACGCCCGCGCGTTGACTGACGCGGCGCGCGCGTTCGAGCTCGGCGACGCTGTCCTCCAAGAGCCCGCGTTGACGGAGCGCGCGGGCACGGGCGCGGGCAACACGCGCGGTGAGCTCGGGCTCGAGCAGCGCGTTCTTGTCGCGCTGCGCCACTTCTTCGAGCATCTGCCGGTAGCGATCGAACGGCCCGCGCAGCGAAAGCACGGGCTCCAGCGCCAGCACCAACACGGCACGCAAGCGCGCATGCTGGGGCGTGTCTCCCAGTCGGCCGTAGGCAGCCCGCAGATTGTCGCTCTCGAAGCTCAGCCAACGAAGCGCGTCGCGCCCGCGCACGGTCGGCGTGACGAGCGCTTCCGAATAGCCACGCTCGGCAAAGTACTCGGCGTGTCGCTGCACGAGCTCGGCCTCGTTCGGACTCTCGGCCAGCTTCTCCGCGGCGTAGGCGCGGATGCTCTCGTAAATGCCGAGCCGCAAGCCGACCGCGCGGGGCTCACCGGGCAGCGCGCGCAAGAGCGACTTCTCACGCAACGATTGCAGCACTTCGAGCGTAGGCGTCTCGAACAGCTCCGCGCACACGTGCTCGAACGAAGCCGCGTCGAAGCTCTGCGCAAAGACCGAGCACGCGCACAGACCGAGCCGCTCATCCGGCGACAAGAGCTCCCAGGACCAATCGATCGCGCTACGCAGCGTTTTTTGACGGGGATCGACGTCGCGAGCGCCGCGGTTCAGCAGATCGAGCCGGTCGTG
>Ga0210387_10001423_pt1 | contig 18045 bp, 22 predicted proteins | sample IncBWC7OmetaG_FD_160108 | JGI IMG/M metagenome (GOLD analysis project Ga0210387, IMG submission 160108) | Forest soil microbial communities from Barre Woods Harvard Forest LTER site, Petersham, Massachusetts, United States - Inc-BW-C-7-O ...
ATATCAACGACGCCCTGATCCACCGCCAGCCCTTCGAGGCCGAGGAATTCGCCCAGATGATCATCGACCATTTCGACACGGTCTATCGCGAGGGCAGCGAGAACGGCCGCGTGATGTGCATTGCGCTCCATCCCTACATGATGGGGGCGCCGCACCGGCTAAAGCATCTCGACCGGGCGCTGGCCTATATCCGCAAGCACAAGGACGCCTGGGTCTGCACCGCCGAGGAGATCCTGGATTGGTACGTGGCCAACGGGCTGAAACCCTACCAGCAGCATCTCGGCAAGGAGGCGTGAGATGAGCCCCTCCTCCGTTCCCAAGAACCCGCCGCCGCTCAAGCCCGGGATGGACAATCCCTGGTACGATTATTCGCCGTTCCCCCTGCGCCCCAAGCTCACCTGGCCGCGCAATGCGCGGGTCGCCTCCTTCGTGCTGCTGCATCTCGAATACTGGGAGCTGATCGCGGACGAGAGCAGTCACAGGGATCCACGCCTTGCCGGCGAGTTCGGCAGCTACGTGCCCGACTATCGCATCTGGACACAGCGCGAGTACGGCAATCGCACCGGCATCTTCCGGGTGCTCGACGTGCTCGACCGCTATCAGGTGCGCGCTGGCGTCGCCGTGAACGCGCTGGCGGCCGAGCGCTATCCCTACCTCATCGAGCAGTTCAAGAAGCGCAAGTACGAGTTCATCGCGCACGGCCATTCGGCCAGCCGCATGATCACCTCGAAGATGAGCGAGGCCGAGGAAAAGGCCGAAATCGCCGAAGCCATCGCCGCCGTCGAGAAGGCGGCGGGCGAGCGGCCCAGGGGCTGGCTGGGCCAGGACTATGGCGAGAGCCAGCGCACGCCCCAGCTTCTGGCCGACGCCGGCCTCGACTACGTGATCGACTGGCCGAACGACGATCAGCCCTACCCGATGAAGGTCGGCAAGAAGTTCGTCTCGATGCCCAACCAGCCGGAATGGGACGACGTGCAGCAGCTCTGGCTGCGGCGCATCAACACCACGCGCTATCCCGACCTGGTCGGCGAGGCTTTCGAGCTGCTGCATCACGAAGGCGGCCAGGTGTTCAACCTCTCGGTCCATCCCTGGCTGATGGGCATGCCGCATCGCATAAAATATCTCGACGAGGCGCTGCGCCGGATCGAGCGTTTCGGCAATGTCTGGCAGACGACGCCCGGCGAGATCGCCCAGCACTACATCGACACGATGATGGGCTGACACGGACCGCGGGCCTCCAGGCCCGCCTCTCCATCTTTGCTGGGAGCGTGCAACCGCGGCGGAGTAACCTCCGCCTAGAGTTGCGCATCTTTCTATGCCAGCAGCACATGAGCGCCACTGGAGTGGCGCGCTCCCAGCTATGAGCGGGCCTGGAGGCCCGCGGTCCAAATGACACCTAGCGCGGCGTACAGAAGGGCAGATCGGCCATCACGCGATAGACCGGCGCCTCGCTCTCGCCGTCGCTCATCGGAACGATTCCCACCCCGAGATAGCTGCCGGGCGAGTCGGGCTCCAGCGCCGCGGCCACGATGCCCGCCGCCGGTTGGTTCATCGGCACGAACAACGCGCCCGCCGGCACGTCGATCGTCGAAGGACGAAGCGTCACGCTTATCGACTGATCGGGATTGATCGATTCGCGGCTGCGGCTGGAAACCGGGCCGAGACGTTGCACGTCATAGGCCTCGACCGCGACCTTGCCGGCAACCGTCACCTCGCAGGTCCGTACTTCGTTCAGCGCCAGGCGTTCGGCGACCGCGTTGCCGCTCCTCAGCACGAGATAACCGCGGGGGCGCGCGCGGTGTTCGATCGCCGTCAGCGTGCGGCTGTCGGCCAGGGTCACCGGCGTCGGCTTGGCCGCACCGCTTTGCGGATCCATCAGCGGCATTTCGAGCGGCCGGCGCGCGATCTTGTGCGAAACGACCAGCGGTCCGCGATCGGCAGCGGCCTCGCGGCGGGCGGCCGCGACGGCGCTGCGCAGGTTGGCGCCTTCGGAAGCCGACGCTTCGAGCAGGGCCTTGGCCAGGAGATAGTGAGTCGACACGCGGCGCTGGTAGCTTTGCAGGCCGATGCCGACGCCGCGGGTTTCGATCAGGTAGGAGACGCTGCCGCGCAGGCCGAAGGTATTGCGTGCGATGCCCGGCGCATTGCCGCCCAGCGACACCAGGCGATCGTCCATGTCGGCGCCCGTCGTCACATAGTCGTGGCTCGAGAGACCGTGGTGGTCCATCGCCGCTTCGAGCGCGGGACGATAAAGGCGATGGGCGATCTCGGTGAGGCTTTTAGGCACGCCGGGATGCGTGGCCTCGAGGATCATGACGTCGACCGCCTGCATGGCGCCGAATTTCTCGACCCAGCGCCAGGCGACACTGAACTCGTGATGGTCGATCACGACGTCCGGCGGCAGGAGCCGCATCGCCGCGTGAAGCGCCCGGGTTTCGGGCTGGCTCAGCAGCAGGTGATCGCGGTTGAGGTCGGAGCCGCTGGCCAGCACGCGCCGATCGGCCGCCGCACCGTCGGGATTGCCGCGCGGCACGATGACGACGCTCAGCCGGGCGAGCAAAGGCTCCAGCTCGCCCGACGACAGGGCTGCCGCCACCGCCAGCATCGCCTCGCCGCCCGCCGGCTCGTTGCCGTGCTGCTGGCCGATCAGCCAGATCACCGGCCGGTCGAGGCGCGCGATGGCGACCGGATCGTCGAGGCCTTCCTGGGTGACGTAGAGCAGCGGCAGGTCGCGGCCTTGCTGGGAATGGCCGAGACTGGCCAACCGCAGGTGACGGGAATTCCCCGCGAGCCCGGTCACGAATGCCGCCAGGTCGTCCTGGCTGGTGAGCGATGGCGTCGCGGCAGCAAAAGCCGGACTCTGCAGAGGCACCTCCTTCAACGCCGGATAGTGAGCCAGAACCGCATCGGTTTGGCGATAGTCGGACGGCGCGCGCTGCGCGACCGCAGGTGCGGCGAGAAAGAGCGCAAGCAGCAGGGCGGCGGCGAGCCTACGCATCATTTATTCCGCCGCTTTCGTGAACCCCTGGTCCTGCCGCAGGCGGAAGAGCCGCACCGCCTCGGCATGAGCCGCCTGCGCTACCGCGGACATCGGCGTGCCGAGCCGGGTCTCCGGTAAAAAATGACCGTAGCGATCCGCACCGCGCACCAGCAGCGCCGAAGGCGTCACCGGCCCGAGCGGCCGCACATGGGCGGGAATGAAGCTGATGCCCAAGCCCATGCGGCGGTCGCTGTTGTCGTTGCCCGGCGAGCAATGGACCAGCGCCGTATGATGGAGAGAAAGCTCACCGGCTTTGAGCGGCATCGGCACGCCCGCCTCGCTGTCGAAACGCCGGCTGATGCCCTGGCCGCGATTGATCATGTTGTACGGTCCTGGCCTGTCGTCGTGCTCGATCATGGGCAGGCGATGCGTGCCCGGAATGACCCTCATGCAACCGGCCAGCTCCGAGGCCTCGGAGAGCGCCACCCAGGCCGTCACATGCTCGAGCGGATCGAGGAAGAAGTAGGCGCCATCCTGATGCCAGCGCACATAGGCCGGCGTGTGTGCCTCCTTGATCCACATCGTCGAGTGATAGACCAGGATGTCGGGGCCGATCGCGTCCTCGACCGCGTCGAGCACCTTGGGATGATGCACCAGCGTGTCCGCCCAGCGATAAAGCAAGTACGACTTGCTCTTCTCCGGGTATTCGAGCGGATGACCCTGCTGCTTTTCCCAGTATTCCAGATCGGTGCGCAGCGCGCGCACCTCTTCGGCATCGAGCACCGGCACCGGAAAGGCGATGCCGTCGCGACCATATTGCTCGACCTGGGCCTGTGACAGAATCTTCGGCATCACGCGCCCTCGCGGTTGGCGGTTGTCCATCGGCAGGCCCTATCGTAGCGTCGCGCCCAAGGAATCAATAAGAGGCTTCACAATGAAAAAGCATATCGGAAAATCCGTTTCGCGGCGCGGCTTCGTGGCCGGCACGACGGCGCTCGCCGCCGGCGGCCTGGGCTTTCCCGAGATCGTGGGCGCGCAGTCGGCGTCGGTGAAGGTCGGCCTGATCCATCCGGTGACCGGCTTCGTCGCCTATAACGGCCAGCAGGGCCGGCTGGGCGGCACCATGGCCGTCGAGGACGTCAACAAGGCGGGCGGCATCAAGGCGATGGGCGGCGCCAAGCTCGAGCCCCTGCTGGGCGACAGCCAGTCCAAGGTCGAGGTCGGCGTGGCCGAAGTCGAGAAGATGAACGAGCAGGGCGTGGCGGCTTACATCGGCTGCTTCCAGAGCCCGGTCACCATTGCCGCCAGCCAGGCCGCCGCGAAGTACGGCACGCCTTTCCTGGTCGATGTGGCAGCGTCGGACGTGGTCGTGAACCGCGGCCTGAAGAACACCTTCCGCCTGATGCCGGGTTTCGGCGTCTGTGTCGACCAGGGCATCGCCTCGCTGGGCGCGCTCAACAAGGCAGCGGGCGGCATCGCCAAGACCGCGGTGATCGTCCACGAATCGGGCGAGTTCGGCACCGGCACGGCCAAGCTTCTGGCCAGCAAGCTGCCGTCGATCGGCATCGAGGCCAAGGAAGTGATCGGCCACGACAATCCGACACGCAACTTCGACAACATCGCGCTGCGCATCCGCTCGCTCGCCCCCGACATCATCATGATGTCGAACTACCAGAACGAATACATGCTGCTGGCGCGCACGCTCTATCAGCAGAAGCTGAACGTCGCCGGCTTCTTCTCCATCCTGGGCGGCGGCTTCAACTACAAGTTCGTCAAGGAGATGCCCGACGTCTCGCAATACATGATGGACGTGAACCACTGGTTCAACCCCAAGAGCGAAGCGGCTCAGGCGCTCAAGAAACGCGTCGAGGCAGGCGGTGCGCTCTTACCTTCGAGGTCTATCTCGGCTACTCGACGGTGATGCTGCTGGCCGATTCGCTGGAGCGTGCCCGCTCGGCCGACAAGGAGAAGCTCACCGCGGCGGTCGCCAGCTCGACCTTCAAGGCCGATCTGATGCCCTACGGGCCGACCAAGTTCACGAACGGCCAGAATGAGGGTGCGCGGCCCGGGGTCATGCAGTCGCTCAAGGGTGACATCGAGGTGATCGCGCCGGAGGAATTCGCCTCGGCCAAGGCGGTGTTCCCGCGGCCGAAGTTTACCTGAGGCGTGCTCGACTCGGGCATCATCTTCGCCGGCGTCCTGAACGGCCTTTTGGCCGGCGGCATCTATGTCCTGGTCGCCGTCGGCCTGACGCTGATCTACGGCGTCCTGCACATCATCAACTTCGCCCATGGCAGCCTGCTGATGCTGGCCATGTACGCCGTGTTCTTCCTGTGGCGCCTGGTCGGCATCGATCCCTATGCGGCCTTGCCCCTGGTGATCGCCGGGGCCTTCGTCTTCGGCTTTTTCCTCTACCGACTGGTCATCGGCCGCTTCAGCCACGGCCGCGACGAGAACATCCTGCTGATCACGCTGGGCCTCTCCATCGTGATCGATAACGCGGCGCTGCTTTTCTTCGGCGGCGACACCCAGACGATCGACGTGCCCTATGCCGGCGCCCTCGTCGAGATCGGTGCGGCGTTCCTGCCGTTGCCCAAGATCATCTCCTTCGCAGCCTCGCTGCTGATCTGCGCCGCGCTCGGCCTCTACATCGCCAGAAGCGACACCGGCAAGGCGATCCGCGCCGTGGCCAAGGAGCGCCAGGGCGCCCGGCTGGTCGGCATCGACGTCGACACGATCTTCGCCGTCTCCTACGGCATCGGCATCGCCTGCCTGGGCGCGGCGGCGTGCCTCCTGATGCCGACCTATTACGTGACGCCCTCCTCGGGCCATGCCTTCGTCCTGGTCGCCTTCACCATCGTCGTGCTGGGCGGCATGGGCAGCTTTTTAGGCGCCGCAGTCGGCGGCTTCATCATCGGCATCACCGAATCGCTGGGCGGCCTGTTCCTGGGCGAACAGCTGGGCCAGATCGGCATCTCGCTGATCTTCATCCTGATCCTGCTGCTGAAGCCCACCGGCCTGTTCGGGAGCAAGGCATGAGCCGACGTACCCTGCTCTGCCTGGCCGGTCTCGCCGCCGCCGTGATCTTCCCGCTGCTGGCGCCGAACTACCTGGTCAATGTCGGCATGATGGTGTTCTTCATCGCCTTCATCGGTCAGTCGTGGAACCTCGCCGGAGGGTTTGCCGGCCAGACCTCGTTCGGCCACGTCGTGTTCTTCGGCACCGGTGCCTACACCTCGACCATCCTGCAGGTGACCTATGGATGGAACCCCTGGCTCGCCTGGCCGGTCGCCATGGCGGCGGGCGGCGCCGTCGGCTGGATGATCGCGGTGCTGTCGTTCCGTGCCGGCCTGCGCGGCTCCTACTTCGCGCTGATCACGCTGGCCTTCGCCGAAGTCTTCCGCATCCTCGCCAATTCGGTGCCGTTTACCCGCGGCGGCCTCGGCATGCTGATCAAGGCCGACCCGCGGCCGATCAATTTCCAGTTCAGGGACCCGATCTGGTTCTACTACCTGACGCTGCTGCTCTGCGTCGTCTCGATCCTGATCGCCTGGCATCTCACGCGCAGCCGCTTCGGCGCCCGCCTGGTTGCCATCCGCGAGAACGAGGACGCCGCGCGCGCGCTCGGCATCGACGTCTTCGCCGAGAAGGTCAAGGTGCTCACCCTGTCGGGGGCCATGTGCGCGGCCGGCGGCACCTTCTATGCCCAGAAATATCTCTACATCGACCCCAACATCGCCTTCGGCGTCGACAAGTCGGTCGAGATGCTGCTGGTCAGCATGGTGGGCGGCGCCGGCACCATCTTCGGTCCGCTGATCGGCTCGTTTGCGCTCACCGGCATCAATGAGGTGACGCGCTGGCTGGCCAGCGTTGTCCCCGCCCTGAAGAACGTGCAGCCGCTCAGCCTCGTCGTCTACGGCATCATGCTGGTGCTGATCGTGGCCCGCCTGCCCGACGGGTTGATGGGCCTCTTCCGGCGAAGGCCGCGCCATGCGTGACGGGCTTACTCTTCACTCTCTTTTCTTCCTCCTCTCCCCCGCTAGGGGGAGAGGGCGGGTGAGGGGGCTGCGCACGTCGATTCCCCCTCACCTAGCCTCTCCCCCTAGCGAGGGAGAGGAACATGAGAGGAGAGAGGAATATGAAAAGGAAGAAGAAGTGACGCGCCATGCTTGAAGTCCGCGCGCTCTCCAAGTCGTTCGGCGGCCTCAAGGCTGTCGACCAGGCCTCGCTCGACGTGCGCCAGGGCGAGATCGTGGGCCTGATCGGGCCCAACGGGGCGGGCAAGACGACGCTGTTCGCCGCCATTGCGGGCTTCCACGCGCCCGATGCCGGCCGCGTCACCTTGGAAGGCAAGGACATCACCGGCCTGGCGCCGCACAGGATCTGTGCCGCGGGCATGGTGCGCACCTTCCAGATCACCCAGCCCTTCGCCAAGATCAGTGTGCGCGAGAACATCATGGTCGGCGCCTACTTCCATACCGCCAACCGCAGCACGGCCGAACGCGAGGCCGAGGCGGTGGCGGCCACGGTCGGCATGGCCGGCCAGCTCGAGCAGATGGGCGCCGACCTCACCGTCGCCGGCCGCAAGCGGCTGGAGCTTGCCCGCGCGCTGGCCACTGGCCCGCGGCTTCTACTGCTCGACGAGGTGATGGCGGGTCTCAATCCCACCGAGATCGTCGACATCGTCGAGGTCATCAAAGGTATCCGCGCTTCAGGCGTCACGATCCTGCTGATCGAGCACGTCATGCAGGCCGTCACCTCGCTTGCCGAGCGCGTCTATGTGCTGAACCAGGGCCGCATGATCGCGGAGGGCACGCCCGCCTCGATCGCCGAGGACCCCCAGGTGATCGAAGCCTATCTCGGCCACGGCGCCGCCAAGGTGCTGCGTGCCTGAGGTCCGTCATGCTTGAGGTGAGGGCCCTGCGCGCGGGTTACGGCGCCATCGAGGTGCTGCGCGGCGTCGACCTTGCGGTCGGCGCGGGCGAGATCGTGGCGCTGCTGGGCAGCAACGGCGCGGGCAAGTCGACCCTCAACAACAACGTCTGCGGCCTCTACCGGCCGCTCGCCGGCACGATCCGCTTCGACGACACGGAGATCGCGGGCGCACCCTCCATGCGCATCGTCGAGGCCGGGCTGGTTCAGGTGCCGGAGGGCCGCCGCGTGTTTCCCAACCTCTCGGTGCGCGAGAACCTCGAGCTCGGCAGCTACCGCCGCGGCCGCGCCGCGCGGGCGAAGAACCTCGATCACGTGCTGTCGGTCTTCCCTCGGCTGAACGAACGGCTCACGCAAAGCGCCGGCACGCTGTCGGGCGGCGAGCAGCAGATGCTGGCGATCGGCCGCGGCCTGATGGGCGAGCCCCGGCTGCTGATCCTGGACGAGCCGTCGCTCGGCCTGTCGCCGCTGCTGGTCGAGGAGATGTTTGCCTTGATCGGCCGGCTCAACCGGGATGGGCTGGCCATCCTGCTGGTCGAGCAGAACGTCGTGCAGTCGCTCGCCATCGCGCATCGCGCCTATGTGCTGGAGAACGGCCGCATCGCGCTGTCAGGCAAGGCCACCGACCTCGCCCAGGACCCCGAGCTGCGCAAGAGCTATCTCGGCCACTAGCGCAGATTCCGAAATGATGAACCACCCCAACCTCATCCTGAGGAGCATCGCGTAGCGATGCGTCTCGAAGGATGGGCAACCTGCCTTGTCGTCGCCCACCCTTCGAGACGCGCACTGCGTGCGCTCCTCAGGGTGAGGTGATTCTGTCGAAACGGAACATGCTTCAGTCAGCGCGCGAACCTGACCTCGCCGGCCTTCATGCCCAGCCCTTCGATCTGGCCAACGGAAAGGCGGCTGACGGCATCGCCCGTGCCCGGGACACCGGCCACCTTGAGAACGCGCGCGACGGCCTCTTTCGGATCGGCGATGGCTGCGTGATAGAGCGTCTTGTCGCCGCCCGGTTGCGTCACGGCGACCAGCCAGCCACCCGAAGAATGAGTATCGGTCATTCTGGCAGTGTGCCACGGCCGCGCCCGGACTCAAACGGCTTCGCCTGCCACCCAGCCCGACGACCACGCCCATTGGAAGTTGTAGCCGCCCAGCCAGCCGGTGACGTCGACCGCCTCGCCGATCGCGTAAAGGCCCGGCACCTTCCGTGCTTCCATGGTGCGCGAGGACAGCCCGTCCGTGTCGATGCCGCCCACAGTGACCTCGGCTTTGGCGTAGCCCTCGGTGCCGCCGGGCGCGATCTTCCACGCCTTCAGCCGCGCCGCAAGCGCCGCGAGATCACGGCCGCGCAGGTTGGCCATCGTGCCGACAGGCGCCAGGCTTTGCGCCAGCCGCTGCGGCAACAGTTCAGCCAGCACGGTGCGCAGCTCGGCTTTGGGCCGCGTACGCTTGCGCTCCTTCAGGAAGGCGTCCGCGTCGGTATCGGGCAGCAGGTCGATCGAAATTTCCTGACCGTCACGCCAGTAGGACGAGATCTGCAGGATCGCCGGTCCCGACAGGCCGCGATGGGTGAAGAGCATGGCTTCGCGGAAGCCGACACGACCCAAACGGGCCACGACCTCCAGCGACACGCCGCTCAGTTCCGGCACCTCGAGCGTGAACGGCACCAGGGCGGGCCGCGGATCGGCAAGCTTGAGGCCGAAGCGTCGGGCAGTTTCGTGCGCAAAATCTGTCGCGCCCATCTTGGGGATCGACAACCCGCCCGTCGCCAGCACCAGGCTGGCAGCGGTGAAGACGCCATGGTCGGTGTCTACCGTGAAGCGATCGGCCTTCTCGATACCGGCGATGCGATGCGCTACCCGCAGGTCGACGCCGGCCGCCTCGCCTTCGGCCAGCAGCATGGCCACGATCTGGCGCGCCGAGCCGTCGCAGAAGAGTTGGCCCAGGGTCTTCTCGTGCCAGGCGATGCGGTGCCTGTCGACCAGGGCGATGAAATCGTGCTGGGTATAGCGCGCCAGCGCCGATTTGCAGAAATGCGGGTTGCCCGACAGAAAGGCTTCGGGCCGGCTCAGGAGGTTGGTGAAGTTGCAGCGCCCGCCGCCCGAGATCAGGATCTTCTTGCCGACCTTGTCGGCGTGATCCAGCAGCAGCACCCGCCGTCCGCGCTGGCCGGCGCGTATGGCGCACATCAGGCCGGCCGCGCCCGCGCCCGCGACGATGACGTCGAAGTCGCGCCGGTTCACCCCAGCGTCGTCCGCATGATCCAGAGACCCAGCACGAGGCCTGCGAGCGCGCCCACCACCGAGCCGCCGACATAGAGCGCGGTCAGCAGCACTTCCTGGCGTTCCCACAACAGCACGGCGTCGAGCGAGAAGGCCGAGAAGGTGGTGAAGCCGCCCAGGATGCCGGTGGCGAGGAACAGCCGCGTGTGGCCCGCGGCGCCGCCGCGCTCGGCGAACCAGCCGGCGACCAGGCCCATCACCAGCGAGCCCGCGATATTGATGATGAGCGTGTGGTAGGGGAAGTGCGTGCCCATGAGCCGCGACACCCAGATGTTCATGCCGTGGCGGATCGATCCGCCGATGCCCGCGCCGATGAACACCACAAGATACGACATCATCGCCCGCTCCCCTTGTCTCTCTACGGCTTGGTCGCTCGAAACTCCTGGTCCGGAAAAGCCTGTGCATCCGGCACCTTGATCACGATCACGCCGACATTGGCGCTCTTGTGACAGGCGTTGCAGGCGTCGGTGAGCTGGCGATATGCCGCGTCGAAGCGCGGGCCATCGCCCGCTTTGGCGGCTGCCTCGAGATCGTCGAGCGGCTGCTTCACGGTCGCGGCGATGAGCGGGGCGATATCGAACTCCCGCCATTTCGGCACTTGCTTGGCGACGCGCTCGAACGCTTCCTCGAGTTCGTGTCCTTCATAGACGGCATAGGGCCAGTTCTTCTGCTGGCCCGAGAGTCCCAGCTTCAGGTGACGCGGCTGCACCGTCATGGTCATCAGGTCACCGAGGCCCGGCCGGTAAGGCGGCGCCGTCTGGGCCGCGGCCGCCGCCGGAAGGGCGAGAACAAGAGCAAGGATCGAACGGCTGGGCTTCATCGTCGTCTCCCTTGTCAGCACCTGTCGAATTTCGGGCGCCAGTCCGGCAACGCCTTGGCATAGACCAGGGCGATGAGGTTCCTCACGTCAGGAACTCACCGCCGTTCACATGGATCGTCTGGCCGGTGATGAAGGTGCCTTCCGGCCCGACCAGCAGGCGCACCATGGCGGCGATCTCCTCGACCGTGCCAAAGCGCTTCAGCGGGATCGGCCGATTGACCCGGTTGGGCGGCGCCGGCCCGGCGGCGGCACGCGCGGTGTCGATGGCGCCGGGCGAGAGCGCGTTGCAGGTGATCTTGTGCGGCGCGAGCTCGACAGCGAGCGCACGCATCAGCCCTTCGAGCCCTGACTTGGAGGCCGAGACGTGGCAGCGATTGGGCGTGCCGATATGGGTCGAGATGCCGGAGAGCGCCACGAAGGCGCCGCCGCCCCGCGCCACCATCTGCGGGATGATCGCCTTGCCCAGCAGAAAGGCGCCATCGAGCGCCACCGACATGATCTCGCGCCACTCCTCGAAAGACATGTCCAGGAACGAGGTCTGACGCCGCAGCCCGGCATTGCTCACCAGGATGTCGATGCCGCCGAACCTGGCGGCGGCTTCGGCAGCGAGTCGCGGCGGCACGGCGGGATCGCCCACGTCGCCCATCGCCGGCATGGCCTTGCCGCCCGCTGCCTCGATCTCGCGCACGACACCGTCGACGGCGGCCTTGTCGGCACGGCCGTTCACGACAATGGACGCCCCGTCGCGCGCCAGCGCAAGCGCGATCGCACGACCGATATTCTTACCGGCGCCCGAAACGAGCGCGACCTTGCCTTGCAGAGGTTGTGACATGCGATCTCCAGAACCAGGGGGCGTGCGCGACCCTAGCGGAGATCGGTCGGAAGTTTAAGCGAGGCCGTGTCAGCCCGCGACGATGTAGGCCTTCAGCGCCTCAGTCTCGTGCTTGGCCTCTTCGAGCCGGGCTTTCACCACGTCGCCGATCGACACCAAGCCTAAAAGCTCGCCGTGCCGTACCACCGGCAGGTGGCGGAAGCGACCGCTGGTCATGGTCTGCATGACCTGATCGATCGAATCGTCGGGATCGCAGGTGACGACATCGCGTGTCATCACCTGGCGGGCTTCGAGCTCCATCGCCTTGGCGCCGTGGCTTGCCAGCGCCCGCACGAGGTCACGCTCGGAGACGATGCCGGCGACCGAGCCCTCGACGTCGAGCACCAGCATCGAGCCGATGCGCCGGGCACTGAGTTGCTGGGAAAGCTGGGCGACCAACGTACCAGGCGTCACGGTGAAAACGAGACCGCCTTTTTGCGCGAGAATGTCGGAGACGAACATGGTTCTTCCTCCCTTCCGCAAATTGTCGCGAGATTAGTAACGCTGTGGCGCGGAGAAAGGTTGCGGGCCATAAAGCCCTCCATGAACGACGCTCGATCGGCCCTCGTCCTGTTCTCCGGAGGCCAGGATTCCACCACGTGTCTGGCCTGGGCGCTAGAGCGATTTGTGCATGTCGAGACGGTCGCTTTTGACTACCGCCAGCGGCACCGAATCGAGCTGGATCAACGACTTGTGGTGCTGGAAGAGATCCGCCGCCGGTTTCCTGGCTGGGCAAGCCGGCTGGGCGAAGACCATTTCATCGACATGGGCGTGCTGGGGCAGCTGAGCGACACGTCGCTCACCCGCGACGTCGCCTTCGAGATCGAGAAGGGCGGCCTGCCCAACACCTTCGTGCCCGGGCGCAATCTGCTGTTCTTCACCTTCGCCGCCACCATCGCCTGGCGGCGCGCCATCCGAAATCTGGTCGGCGGGATATGCGAGACCGATTTCTCCGGCTATCCCGACTGCCGCGACAACACCATCAAGGCGCTGCAGGTCGCCTTGAACCTCGGCATGGACCGGAGCTTCGTGCTGCACACGCCGCTGATGTGGCTCGACAAGTCGGAGACCTGGTCGCTCGCGCAGGAACTGGGTGGCGAGGCGCTGGTCGAGCTCATCCTCGAGCACACCCATACCTGCTACGAAAGCGCGCGCGGGCCGCGCGAGGCCTGGGGTCATGGCTGCGGCGTGTGCCCCGCCTGCGCCTTGCGCAAGCGGGGCTACATCGCGTGGCGCGAGGGCCGGAAGGTCGTCTAGAACAGATTTCAAAAACGGTGAAAGGTGCGCAGCACCGCGATTGCGTCCCACCCTTCGAGACGCACCGCTTCGCGGTGCTCCTCAGGGTGAGGCGATTCTGTAAGAAACGGAACGCTTTAGCGGCTGCCGGCCAGGCGCCTGGCGTATTCCAGGAACGTCTTCGACTTGGGCAGCATCATCTGCGCGTAGCGGCGCAACGGGGCGCCGTTGCCGTTCTGCGAGAAGGCGCCGAACTGATCGACCGCCTCGGTCTGGACGGCAAGCTGGGCGTTGGCATAGGCCGCGTCGAAATCGGGGCCTTGCAGGGAATTGAGCTGGGGCAGCATCCGTTGCGCGTTGGGCGGGCCGTTGGGATCGGGCGCGTAGGAGACGCCGGCTTCGGAGCGCGACTTGCTGAGGTACGAGGCGGCCTCCGTATAATCGGAGACGGCACGGGTGGCGTAGCCACGGATATTCTCATTCGCCGACTTGGCGAGCGCCAGCTGGCCGGAGCGAATTTCGAAATCGTTGACGGCCTGCGCGAAGCCGACAAAACGGGCGTCGGGCAGCGCATCGACGGCGTGGGCGATGGAGCTGTAGGCCGCCGGCGCGGCGGCCAGGGCGATCAGAAGCGAACGGCGGGCGATCGATGTCATGGGGTCTTCTCCGATGGCTGAAATTTTATAACGCTCGCCCCGGCAACGAGGTTCCGTGGCAACGGGTTCACGAGGCCCGCCAGACCTGCTAGGGAGCGCGCCGCATGCCCGCCAAACGCGCGACCCTGACCCGGCAAAAAGCCGCCGCCCTGGCCTATTTTCTGGCGTTCATCGCCTGCATTCCCCTCGCCAACTGGATGATCGGCAATGTCGGCACGGTCTGCGCGCCGCCGCATGGTCCGTGCCTGGTGCCGGTGGCGCCCTGGGGACCGGGCGGGCAGCCGCTGATGGCGCCATCCGGCGTACTGATGGTCGGGCTCGCCCTGGTGCTGCGCGACATGGTGCAGCGCCGGCTGGGCCGCGCGGTAGGGCTCGCCGCCATTGTAGCAGGCGCTGCGCTGTCGGGCGCCATCGCGCCGCCGCAGCTGATCTTTGCCTCGACCACGGCGTTCTTGCTCTCGGAGCTTGCCGACTTCGCGGTCTACACGCCGCTGCAGTCGCGCGGCCTGGTGCTGGCGGTGTTGGCCAGCAGCGTGGTCGGCCTGATCGCCGACAGCGTCCTGTTCCTGTGGCTGGCCTTCGGCAGCCTCGACTTTCTCGCCGGCCAGATCGTCGGCAAACTCTGGATGGTGGTTCTTTCGCTGCCGTTCATTCATTGGATCCGCAGGCGTGAGATCGCCCGGCAAGTCGCCGTGACCTAGGCCGGGCGGTTCGCCGGCCGAAAGTCTCGGCTTGCATGCGGGCCACCGGCCCTTCTTAATCTCGCGTCCGTTGCCTTGGGGGAAGTCATCGATGTTGAAGTCCATTCTCGCCGTGTCCGAAGGCGGTCCCGATGCCGCCATGTCGTTCAAGCTCGCTGCCCGCGTGGCCGGCATCTTCGACGGCACCGTGGATGCGCTCCACCTGCCGGTCGGTCCGGCGGGCGGCATGGCCGGCGGTCTCGCCATGAGCGGCGAAGCGATGCCGCTGATCATGGACCTCGACGACGAGCGGCTCGAGGAGCGCGCTGCCGAGAGCGAGCGCGCCTACAAGGCGATCGTGGCGCCGGTGAAGGACGCCACCTATACCGCGGCCAAGACCGCGACCCTCGACACCCTGGTGGCAATGGGCCGCTGCGCCGACCTGCTGGTGCTGGGCCGTCCCGGCGCCGATCCGGAGAACGTGGCGCCCGCCACGGTCGAGGCCGCCGTCCATGAATGCGCGCGGCCCCTCATGATCGCGCCGCCCAATGCCGGCGAAGGCCCGTTCGGCTCGGTGATCGTGGCCTGGAACGGCAGCTTCCAGGCCGCGCGCGTCGTCGAGTACTCCCTGCCGTTCCTCGCCAAGGCCAGCCTGATCACCATCCTGGTGGTGGGCAGCACGCCCGACGATGTCGGCGCGCCCTACCTCGCGCGCAACCTCGGCCGGCATGGGCTCAAGACCACCATCGACGCCATCGATCCCGGCGCCGTGTCGGGCCGCGCCCGCGGTCGCGCGCTGCTCGACTACACCCACGGCAAGGGCGCCGACCTCCTGGTGATGGGCGCCTACGGCCGCGGCCAGGTGCTGAGCTTCCTGGGCTTCGGCGGGGCCACCGGCAAGGTGATCTCGTCCTGCCGCGTGCCGCTGTTGATGGCGCACTAGTTTCTTGGACCGCGGGCCTCCAGGCCCGCATCATGATCATGAGCGGGCCTGGACGCCCGCGGTCCGGAAGATCAGAGCGTCTTGCCGATCTTGTCGAGCATCGACGCCAGCCCCTCCTCGCGGTTGGCGGCGTTGTCCTGGCCGTCGAGGAACGCGATCTGCTCGGTGAGCAGCAGATGCGTGTCCTTGGCCGCGGCGGAGATCTCGATCGTGGTGAGCGACACCGAGATCGGCGTGCCGCGGCTGGTCATCGAATAGCTGAACACGATGCGGTGCGGCGGCACGATGTCGAGATAGAGCGTGTCCGCCACCAGGCGCGGATCGCCTTTGGGACCGAAGCGCTTCAGCTCGCGCCCGCCCTCGCGAAAGTCGAAGATCTGCTCAGCGATCACCCAGCGGCCCGGTACGTCCCACTTGGCGCGCGCCTCGGGCTCGGCCCAGGCGGCGAACACGCGGTTGGGCGGCGCCTTGTAGCGTCGTTCCAGCCGGATGGTGCCGTGCTGGGCCGACCGCTTCGTCATGCCGCTTTCGCCTCGCGCTTGAGCGCCGTGTCGAGATTGTCGAACAGGGCGCGCGTGCCGTGCTCGCGGGCGCCGGCATCGTCGTGGCCGTCGAGAAAGACCGATTGCTCGGTATAGACGAGCTTTGTTCCCTGGCCGGCCGGCTTGAACTCCGTGGTGCCGAGCGACACCGAGATGCGCGTCTTTTCCATGTGCATCTCGTAGGTCATCACGATGCGCTCGTTGGGCACGATGTCCTGGTAGAGGGCATTGTAGAAGTGAACCGGGCCGCCCGGCGGACCGCCGCTCACGCTCTCGCGGCCGCCGACCCTGAAATCGAGCTTGAGGTTCGACTTCTCCCATTCATCGGGCCCGACGAACCACCGCGCCTTTGCCTTGGCGTCGGTATAGGCCGCAAACACGCGCGCCGGCGGCACGGCAAAGCTGCGCTCGATGGTGAAGGTGGCGTGCTTGGTCGATCGCTTGCTCACTTTTTCCTCCGTGGTTTCGCCAGAAGTTCGGTTTCGGACAGGAAGTCGCCCAGACGGTCGAGGCGGCGCTCCCAGCTCGCCCGCCGCTCGCTGATCCAGCGCTCGGCGGAGCGCAGCGCCTGAGGCTCGATGCGGCAGGTGCGCACGCGGCCCACTTTCTCCGACCGCACCAGCCCGCTTGCCTCCAGCACCGCGAGATGCTGCACCACCGCCGACAGCGTCATGTCGAGCGGCCGGGCGAGCTCGCTCACCGAAGCCGGACTTCGGCTGAGGCGCTCGACCATGATGCGGCGGGTCGGGTCGGCCAGCGCCTGGAAGGCGAGATCGAGCGGGGCGGATGGCTGCAGCACGTCGCTTCCTCTCAGCCCGGAAAGAACTTCATGTAGGGTTCAGCCTCGACGAGCGAGCGCGCGAAGGACGGACGCTGCGTCAGACGCTCGAAATATCCCGCCAGATTCGGGTGGCTGTCGCCGAACGGCATCAGCTTGTTGGCGAAGAACAGCGGCGGGCCGGCGGCGCAGTCGGCCAGGGTGAAGGCATCGCCCATCGCCCAGATCCTGGCCGCCATCTCCTCGTCGATCATGCCGTAGGACATCCGCAACTGCGCCTTGGCGGCTTCGACGCCGTGCGGATCGTTCTTTCCCGCCGGCCGCAGCCTGTCGCCCACGATCCTTTGCATAGGGTCGTGGACGTAGAGATCGTAGAAGCGGTCGCGAAGGCGCGTCTGCAGCGCCAGCTCCGCATCGGCAGGAATGAGCGGCGTCGGTCCTGGATAATGCTGCCCCAGGTACTCGATGATGATGCTGGATTCGGGGATCGTGCGGTCCCGCGCCTCGTCGCGCAGCACCGGCATCTTGGCTATGGGCCACAGCTTCCTGAAGGCGGCCGCCGACGCCTCGTTCGAGAAATCGACGACGTGCGGCTCGAAGTGCGTGCCGTTCTCGTAGAGGGCGATCAGCACCTTCTGGCAGTATGACGCGAGGGGATGGAAAAAGAACTTGAGCGACATGACGGGAAATCCAGCTGGGGGAAATGATAGTTAAGTTAACGCTTAACTATCAATCCTGCGATTTCCTGGCAAGCCCCTTCTGAACTCTAGTCCTGGGGACAGGCCCCTGCCGCCTGGCTCACGACCTCGGGATCGCCGCAGGCGCTGCACGCATTGCCGTAGGTCTTGCGGCCGCCGTCGCGGCGCAGTCCGCAGGCCGGCCGGTAGTCGCGCGTGCAGACCTGCGGCCGGGGATCGGCGCAGGCGCCGCCGGCCACGGGCAGCGATTCCTCCGCCAGCTCGGCTTGCGTCATCATGAACTGGAAGGGCTGCGGATGGTAATCGCTCAAGGTGCCAATGATTGCGATCTTGGCGCCGACGGCGGGCAGCGGCGCCAGCGGGCGCGCCATGGTGACGTGCAGATCGGCGGTGTTGGCCGCCTGGGCCTGGTCGGTGATCGCCGCCTCGATGACGTCGGGCGTGGCCCTGATCACCTTCACCGGGATCTTGAGGCGCGTGCCGCCGCCCTGCTGCTTGTCTGCGATCACCTTCCACACCTTGTCCGCCGCCGTCTTGTTCGCCGGCGAGGCATCGCGATGGCTGAGGACAAGCGCCCAGTCGGCGAAGGAGAGCGACGCCGGATCGTGCTCGTCGACGACCTGCAGG
>Ga0210387_10001424_pt1 | contig 18043 bp, 15 predicted proteins | sample IncBWC7OmetaG_FD_160108 | JGI IMG/M metagenome (GOLD analysis project Ga0210387, IMG submission 160108) | Forest soil microbial communities from Barre Woods Harvard Forest LTER site, Petersham, Massachusetts, United States - Inc-BW-C-7-O ...
CTGGTCGGGCGATGATCATGGGTGCAATACCCTGATGCTTGCGGGCCGCAAGCCTGCAACAGCTAATTCTGCTTGAATTCACGGCGAAAACCGCCCGTCGCATCCCTGTAGGCGAAATCCTACACTATGTTGGGTAACGCACAGACACCGCGTGTTTGGCTTCGTATTTTGCTGATCGTCCTCGCGTTCTGGCGCTGCGAGTCCTCTTGTGATCGGTCTCGCTAAAAGAGCAAGCGTCGGTATTTGAAATGCACGTCCGCCTAGGCGGGCAAGAGGGGTGATCATGCACGCAAAAGCAATGAATGCGGCGGTAGCAACCGTTGCCGGAAGCGGCTCGATCGCAACGCTGCTTCGGCTTGCCAGCGAGATTGCCGGATCAAATGTCGCACTGTTGGCGCGCATCACCGACGAGGTATGGACGGTCTGCGCCGCGCACCAGGTCAGCACAGTCGGCAATGGTGCCGCCTACCAGCTCTGTCTCGGGGAGCCTGTTCGCCTGGGACTCGGTTCCATGGGTCTGCCCATTTCCATCGTCCTTTCGGGTCAGCAATCCTTTGGAGCGCTCACGGTTTCTTCCATTGCTTGCGGGGTTGCGGCGCCGGTCACTCTTGCAAACGGATGCTACTTTGGCATGTTGTGCGCGCTTGATCCGACTTCCCTGAATTTCGACGACGGTATCGAGTCGAAGTTCAAAGCCCTGTCCTCAGTCATCGCCTCGCAAATCGACCAGCTGATGGCGCGCGATCTGGAGAAAACCGCATTCCTGGATGAACGAGCCGCAGGACTACTTCGCGAACAGTTCATAGCGATTCTCGGCCATGATTTGCGCAATCCCTTGCAGGCGATTTTTGCGAGCTCCGATCTCCTGGCGCGCAGACTCGAGCAGCCGGCACTCGCGCACATGGCGGCGCGAATCAAAACGAATGCGAATCGCATGTCGTCGCTGATCGATGACGTGCTCGACTTCGCGCGTGCCAGATTGGGAGGAGGAATAGGCATTGAATTGACGGAGGTCGAGGACATCAGTCAGGGATTGACGACGGTAGTCCAAGAACTCCAGGATGGCCAAACGGATTGCAAAATCATTTCGAACTTTCATGTCACTCGTTCGGTGCGCTGCGATCTGGGAAGACTCCAGCAAGTGGCCTCGAATCTCTTGGGGAATGCCTTGACCCACGGGCAGGCGCATAGTCCGATCGAGATCAATGCGAGAACCGATGAGGACGACCTGGTGCTCGAGGTATGGAACTGCGGCGAGCCCATTCCGCCGGAGAGCTTGAGCAAGATTTTCGAACCGTTTTGGCGTCATTCCGTGTCGGCCAGCCGCAATGGCTTAGGTCTCGGCCTGCATATTTGCTCGGAGATCGTGCGCGCTCATCACGGCAGCATTTCGGTGACCTCGACCCAAGAGAGCGGCACGCAATTTACCGCGCGATTGCCGCTGAGTCCCTTGGTTCCCGCTCCATCAATCCTCTCTCTGGTGCCCGAATCGCTCCGTGCGGGCGTCAGCAACCCGATATCCGCGTATGGCTAGTGTTAGGGCAGCCGCTCTGAGGACTGCCCATTTTTTTAAGTCCGGGCGAGACGCGGCGGCATTTGTGTTGCGCCGTACAGACCCGCCGGGGTGCCACAGCTACTCTAGAGCATGTTGCACGAGTTTTTAAATGCGAACCGCGGTCTGTTGATTGACCGTTGTCGGGATATGGTGGCGAGCAGGTCCCACCCTAAGCTTCCGCGACCGGAGCGCTCTCACGGAATACCGATCTTTCTGGATCAGCTCATCAAGACGCTGATGAACGCGCGAGGTTCACGCGAGCCCGATGATGGAGTGGATTGGGAGGTTGCTCAAGTCGCGGCGCTGCACGGGCGCGACTTGCTTCAAGAGGGGTTCACCATTGAACAGGTCATTCGCGATTATGGCGATGTCTGCCAAGCCGTTACGCAATTGGCGGCTGAGGCGCGCGTGTCCATCTCGGCCGGCGAATTTCATACCTTCAATCGCTGCCTCGACGACGCGATAGCCGCGGCAGTCACCGAATATTCGCAACAGAACAGCCAGATAGCGTTGACGCACAGCGAAGCTGCATTGTCCGCAGCGAAGCTCGATGTGCGCGAAGCGCAGTGGCGCGCCACGCATGACTCGCTGACCGGCCTTGCCAATAGAGAACTGTTCGACGATCGTTTGGCACATGCGATTGCGCTTGCCGCCCGTCACGACTGGACACTTGCCGTGATGTTTCTCGACCTGGATCAATTCAAGAGTATCAATGACGCCCATGGACATACAGCGGGTGATGCCGCATTGACGACCATTGCACAACGCCTGCAGCGATACGTCAGAGACGAGGACACGGTATGTCGCAATGGCGGCGACGAATTTTTATATCTGCTGATGAATCCGCGGGGCAAAAAGAATATCGAGCAGATTGCGAATTCCGTCTTGCGCACCGTTGCTCTACCGCTGGCCATTGCCGGCGTGCAACTTGCCATCAGCCCGAGCATCGGCATCGCTATCTATCCCTGGGATGGTCTGAGGGGCGATCAATTGATAGCCAATGCCGACGCGGCAATGTACATCGCGAAAAAGTACGCGCGCGGCACAGTCTTTTTCGCCAGCCACGAAGCGCGCGGAATGACTGCCTAAGATTTACGCGCTGATGGCTGGGGCAGGGGACACGGCGTCACGCGACGGTTCTTAGATGTCGAGGTTCGACACGTTCAGCGCGTTCTTCTCGATGAATTCGCGCCGCGGTTCCACGGCATCGCCCATCAGGGTCGTGAAGATGTCGTCGGCGGCCACGGCGTCTTCGATGCGCACTTGCAGGACACGGCGCGTTTCCGGATTGATGGTCGTATCCCAGAGTTGATCGGCATTCATTTCCCCCAGGCCCTTGTAGCGCTGAATCGTCTGGCCCTTCTTGGCTTGTTCGAACAGCCAAGTCATCGCCGCCTTGAAACTGGCGACTTCGTGTTTGTCATCGCCGCGCCGGATGAAGGCGCCCGGACCGATCAAATCGCTAAGGGTCTGCGCGAGCTCGGCGATACGAATGTATTCCGCCGAATCGAAGAACTCGCGCGGGACATGCTTTTCGGAACTCAGGCCGTGTTCAAAGCGCTGTAGGTTGATCCGGTGACCCCCGGCCGGCAGTGCGTCGACCACAACACGGTAGCGGCGCGAAACGTCGTCCAGCGAATTTAGCCGTTGCTCGAGGTTTCTGCACCAATCGCGCAGCGTGTCCATTCGATCGAATGCGTCAGGCGTCAGTTTTGGAACATAAAGCAGTTGTTCAAGGAAGCGCTCATCATAGCGACGCGCCCATCGCGTCACGATGCTCTGCACTTCGACATACTTCGTCGCCAACGACTCGAGACCCAATCCCGATAGTGGCGGTGCCTCCGCGTTGACATGCAGCGCGGCGCCGTCAATCGCCGTGTTCAGCAGCAGCGCGTTCAATTCCAGGTCATCCTTGACATAGGTTTCCTGTTTGCCCTTTTTCACTTTGTACAAAGGCGGTTGCGCAATGTAAATGTGGCCGCGTTCGATGAGGATCGGCATTTGCCGATAGAAAAATGTGAGCAGCAAAGTCCGTATGTGGCTGCCGTCAACATCCGCGTCGGACATGAGAAAAATGCGGTGATAGCGCAACTTGTCGACATTGAAATCATCGCGCCCGATGCCGCAACCCAACGCGGTGATCAGCGTGCCGACTTCCGCGGAGGCGAGCATTTTGTCGAAGCGCGCCTTCTCGACGTTGAGGATTTTTCCCTTGAGCGGCAGGATCGCCTGCGTGCGCCGATCGCGCCCTTGCTTCGCAGAACCGCCGGCGGAATCGCCCTCAACCAGAAAAATTTCGGACAGCGCGGGATCCTTTTCCTGGCAGTCGGAGAGCTTGCCGGGCAGTCCCGCGATATCCAACGCGCCCTTGCGGCGGGTCATTTCGCGCGCCTTGCGCGCGGCTTCGCGCGCATAGGCGGCTTCGAGAATTTTGTTGACGATGGCTTTCGCTTCTTGCGGATGCTCAAGCAAGAATTCTTCGAGTCGCGCGGCCACCGCGGATTCCACCACGCCCTTCACTTCGGAGGAGACCAACTTGTCTTTGGTCTGCGAGGAAAATTTAGGGTCGGGCAATTTCACTGAGAGGATTGCGGTCAGCCCCTCGCGTGAATCATCGCCGGTGGTCTGAATCTTTTCCTTCTTCGACGCCAATTCTTTTTCGATGTAATTATTCAGCGTGCGGGTCAGTGCTGCGCGGTAACCCGCGAGGTGGGTGCCGCCGTCTTTCTGCGGAATGTTGTTCGTGTAGCAAAACATGCTTTCTTGATACGAGTCATTCCATTGCATCGCGACTTCGACTTGCGTGTTGCCGTCGCGTGTCTGGAACCACAACACCGTGTCGTGCACCGGTGTCTTGCTGCGATTCAAATGCGTGACAAAGGCCTTCAATCCGCCTTCATGTTGGAAGACTTCGGACTTCTCGTCGCGTTCGTCCACGAGCTCGATGCGCACGCCGGAATTGAGAAACGATAATTCCCGCAAGCGCTTGGCCAGCGTGTCGTAGTTGAATGAGATGTGCGTGAAAATTTGCGCGCTCGGTTTGAAGCGCAGCGTGGTGCCGTGTCCGGTGGCATCGCCGATCGCGGCCATCGGCGCCTGCGGCTCACCGAGTCGATATTCCTGGCGGTGCAGTTTGCCGTCGCGCTTGATATTTAATTCGAGATAGTCGGAAAGGGCATTGACGACGGAGATGCCGACGCCATGCAAACCACCGGAGACCTTGTAAGAGCTGTCATCGAACTTACCGCCTGAGTGCAGCACGGTCATGATGACCTCGGCTGCCGAACGACCTTCCTCAGCGTGGATATCCACAGGTATTCCACGACCGTTGTCGGTCACGGTGACGGACTCGTCGGCATGAATGGTCACGACAACGCGATCGCAATGACCGGCCAAAGCCTCATCAATGGCGTTATCCACAACCTCGAAAACCATGTGATGAAGGCCGCTGCCATCGTCCGTGTCGCCGATGTACATGCCAGGACGTTTTCGGACCGCGTCCAGACCTTTTAAGACCTTGATTTTGCTCGAATCGTAAACGTCGTCCTGGGCCATGCTCTATCCTAAATTGCGACCCAGCATGTTAACAGTTTCTGGCGGTAAAAACTAATCATTTGGCGGTTTAAATGCTTTATAAATCATATAGTTATGGGGCTATGTGAGCGGCGGATCGACGTTTCGGTCGAGGTAGCCGATTTCGGCCGAATTTGTGGATATTTTGTGGGCAGAATTTGGCATCGGTGAAGGCAACCTGGCGCTACAGCCGGGCGTTGCGAACGACAGCGCGGGCGCCCACCGCGCAGGCTTCCCTCACCTGGCATCACCAGCTAAGGCCTTGCATGAGATCTGGTGTGCATGCACGAGGTCGCGAGGCTGCGCGCAGGTCCGATGTGGATGCCTGCGACTGGGGTCTCACACCGATAGCTTTGACAGCCAGGACACCGGCGGCCATTGCTCATCCAGGTAGCGTTAAAAGCGGCCCGTGAGCCCCAAGGATCGAACGGCAGCGGCAAGAGGACCGATGTTGTAACTGCGGCGCGGAAGCAATTGAGTCCCGCCCTACCCGGCGGGGTGAAAATCCCGGAGTAAGTATAGAAAGGGTTGGCGCGCTCTCCAGCCCGACTGTTCCACGTGAAACGTCAGGAAGCCAGCACCTGGCCGCCGTTCGTAACGTACCGGCGCCCTGGCTTGCCGAAGGCGGGAAACTCGCCATGCAGTGTGGTTATGATTAACTGCACGGATTGAGAGGACACCTCGCGGATGAGGTTCGCCAAACGCTCATCGTCCAACTCCGCTGCCGGGTCATCCAACAGCAGGGTGGGCTGAACGGGCGATCCTTCCGGAAAGAGTTTGAGCTGCGCGATTAGCAATGCTGCCGCGAGCAGTTTCTGCTGGCCGCGGGAGATGCGGTCTTTGACCGGGGTTCCGCCCAGGCGAATGCCGAGTTCCGCGCGATGCGGGCCGACTTGAGTAGCGCCCATCTCCAGATCGTGGCTCCAGCTTTGCTGCAGGGCCTCCGCCATGCTCTGGCCTTTCAGCCATCCATTCCGATAGCTCAACGAGAGCTCCATGCCGAGCAAGTTGCGGCCGATCACTTCGACGAGCGGACTCAAGAGGGTTACGTAGCGCTCCCGCGCCGCACCTAGGAGCTCGCCCGAGCGCAAGAGGTCGCTGTCCCATACCGACACCACGGCTTTTGGTTGCCGCGCCTTGAGGGCCGCATTCCGTTGCTTGAGCACCTGTTGATACCGCTGCCAGTGACCCACAAAGGATTGCTCCACGTGGAACACGCCCCAATCCAGGAAACGTCGCCGGCGGCTCGGCCCTTCCTCAATCAGATGATGCACCTCAGGGTCGATGATCTGCACCGGCAGCGATAAGGCCAGCTCGGCCAGGGAGGAGGGCTTGTCCCCATCGATCTGTGCACGAATGCCTTTGCGAGACCCTTCGACTCCCATCGGCACGCGACGCGCCGACATGTCGACCTCGCCGAACACCACGAAGCGCTCGGCCCTATGCCGAATGAGATGTTCCAAGCGCCGGGTGCGAAAGGAGCGGCCGCGGCCGAGAACGTAAATGGCCTCGAGCAAGCTGGTCTTGCCGGACGCGTTGGGCCCACTGATCAGCGTGAAGTGCGGATCGGGCTGCAGTTCCGCCGACTGCAAGCAGCGGAAATCCGTTACTTGCAGCCGACTCAAACTCACGGCTTATAGCCTCATCGGCATCACGACATAGCGGGCGCTGGCATTGCCCGGCGATCGGATCAGGCAACTGCTATTGCTGTCGGTCAGCCCGAGCTCGACTTCCTGCCCGTCGATGGCGGCGAGCGCATCCAGCAGGTAATTAACGTTAAAACCCACCTCAAGATCGTTACCCTCGTAGCCGACCTCGATCTCTTCCTCGGCTTCTTCTTGCTCCGGATTGTGCGCCTGCACTGTCAGCATGTTTTTCTTCACGGTGACGCGAATTCCACGATATTTCTCGTTGGACAGGATCGCCGTGCGCTGCAATGCTTGACGCAGCACGTCCCGATCGGCGCGAATGGCGGACGCCGGCGCCGCGGGTATGACCCGAGAATATTCCGGGAATCGTCCGTCAATAAGCTTCGAAGTGAAGCGAATATCGCCAATCTGGGCACGAACGTGGTTACTCCCGATGGCGACTTCGGCAACCCCGTCATCGTTGAGCACGCGCTGCAGTTCCAACACGCCTTTGCGCGGCACGATCACCTGTTGCGATGTCTTGGCCTTGGCTCCCAGCGCCGTTTCACACAGAGCGAGGCGATGCCCATCGGTTGCGACGGCACGCAGGACCTGCGCATCGATTTCCAGCAACATGCCATTCAGGTAATAGCGCACGTCTTGCTGCGCCATGGAAAAATGCGTTTTCTCCAGCAGTCGCAATAATTCCTTGCGCGGCAACTGCACCGTCTGCTGTGAGTTGATATCGTCAATCACTGGAAAATCGGCGGCCGGCAGCGTCGACAGACTGAAACGACTGCGGCCCGCCTTGATGACGACTTTCTCGCCTTCGACGCTCAAGGAAACCGACACCTTCTCCGGCAGCGCCCGCAGGATATCCAGAAATTTTCGCCCGGGCACAGTGATGTCGCCGCTGTCCTGCACGCTCACGTCCGTGGCCGCGACGAGCTCGACTTCCAAATCCGTGGCCGCGATCGATAACTGCCCTTGGCGGACACCCAGCAATACATTCGCCAGTACCGGCATGGTTTGCCGCCGTTCGACCACCCCGATGACCGCCTGTAGGGGGGTCAATAATTTCTCGCGCTCTGCCGTCAATTTCATGGGCTCACCGTCTTACATCTTAGATTTAGATTCTTAAAAGAGATTATTACTATGATTAATGAAGGACCAAATCCCTGTGGATAACGCATTTAAACCTATATAAATCAATATCTTCCAAACAAACGAAAACCCTCTGACACTTGTCCACAGGCAGCCCGTAAATTGTCACTCTCCTGTGGATATCTTTATCCACAGCGCCATCCACAGCTTTTCCTACCTATCCCGCCAGGGTTCTTAACAGGTTTAAGTAGTCCTCGCCAATGCGCCGCTCCGTTTCCCGTAGCTCCTTCACCCGTCGGCAGGCATGCAGCACGGTGGTGTGGTCCCGACCGCCGAAAGCATCGCCGATTTCCGGCAGGCTGTGATTGGTCAATTCCTTGGCCAATGCCATCGCCACTTGCCGCGGGCGGGCGATCGAGCGGCTGCGGCGCTTCGACAGCAAATCGGCGATGCGGATTTTGTAGTACTCGGCCACCGTCTTTTGGATATTTTCAATCGTCACCAACTTCTCTTGCAACGCCAGCAAGTCGCGCAACGCTTCCTTGGCGAACTCCAGCGTAATCGGGCGGCCGGTAAAGTTGGAGGTCGCGACCACTCTACGCAGCGCGCCTTCCAATTCGCGTACGTTCGAACGAATTCGTTTGGCGATGAAGAAGGCGACCTCTTCCGGCAGATCGACGTGCGTCATGGCGGCCTTGCTCATCAAAATCGCGACGCAGGTTTCCAATTCGGGCGGCTCGATGGCGACGGTCAGGCCCCAGCCGAAGCGCGACTTCAAGCGCTCCTCGAGTCCGTCGACTTCTTTCGGATAGCGATCGCAGGTCAGGATCACCTGCTGCTGACTCTCGAGCAATGCGTTGAAGGTGTGGAAGAATTCTTCCTGGGAGCGGTCTTTTCCCGCAAAAAACTGGATATCGTCGATCATCAGGCAATCCAAGGATCGATACGCCGCTTTGAAATCGTTGATGGTGTTGTGCTGCAAGGCTCGCACCATATCGCCCACGAATCGCTCGCTGTGCACGTAGGCCAGCCGCGCCTCGCCGTTGCGTTCCTTCAGTTTGTTGGCCACCGCGTGCATCAAGTGCGTCTTGCCCAGGCCCACACCGCCGTAAATGAATAACGGGTTGTACGCCCGGCCCGGATTTCCCGCGACTTGAATCGCGGCCGCCTTGGCGAGCTGATTGCTCTTGCCCTCGACGAAGCTGTCGAAAGTAAACTCCGCATTGATGCGGCTGCCGAGCACCACCGGTGCCAGCTTGCGCGCCCTGGCCGCCGCACTCGCGCCGTCATCGCGCAAGGCCGCGGGCGGAACCTGAACGATGACCCCGGCCCGCGTCCCAACGTCGAGCGCGACCTCCGGGGCGAGCCCTTCCGCAAACGCAAGGATGAGCTCCTTGATGCGGGGCAGGAGGTTTTGACCCAGCCACTCGATGACATAACGGTTCGGCGCCAGCAGCTTCAGTTCACCGTCCCGCTCCACGGCTTGCAGGGGTCGCACCCAGGTGTTGAACTGCTGTTCCGGGAGCTCGCCCTCGAGTACTCGCAGACAGCGGTTCCATAGCGACTCCGGCAAGAGCGCTCTCCTAGGTTGGTGACAAGGGGCAAAGCGGACGAAAGGGCAGGGAGTCTAGCTCCAAGTTGAAGAGGCGTCTATTGACACATCAAGGCTCGGTCAGTACCCTTGCCGTCCTTCGTAAATCGCCCAGCTCATTGATTTACCCCGTGGTTTTTGCTCGAGTCGCGCTGCTATGAAACGTACCTTCAACCCCAGTAATTTGCATCGTGCCCGTACTCACGGCTTTCGCGCGCGCATGGCCACCAAGAGCGGCCGTCGATTGCTGGCCCGCCGCCGTGCCAAGGGCCGCAAGAAGCTCTGCCCGTAACGCGATCCCTCAAGGGCGCTTTCCGATCCGTAATCTGACGTTCGAGCCGCGCAAGCGTTTGCACCAGCCGGCCGAATTTCGAGACGTGAAACGGCGCGGCAAAAAATTCTCCGATGCGTTCTTTAGTTTTTCCGTCGCAGCCAACCATGAAACTCATGCGCGCTTGGGTTTGAGCATCGCGACGCGCACCTTCGGTACCGCCGTGGCACGCAATCGCATCAAACGCCTGGCACGTGAGTCCTTTCGCTTGAACCAACACTCCTTGCCGCCGGTCGATGTTACCGTGTCCGCCCGGGAAGCGGCGCGAGCAGCCACCTCTCGCGAATTGCGCCTAAGCCTCAACGAGCATTGGAAGTCGATTCAGAAATGATCACGCCCCGCCAATTGTTGATGTGGATCATCCGCGGTTATCAGCTGGCGATCTCACCCATGCTGGGGCCCAGCTGCCGCTTCTATCCGTCGTGTTCTTGTTACGCACATACCGCCATCGAACGTTACGGTGTCCTGCGGGGCGGTTGGCTGGGATTGAAGCGCGTGCTGCGTTGTCATCCCTTTAGGGAAGGCGGCTACGATCCGGTGCCGGATGAGCGGGCGACCCATGCCTAATATCCGTCTCATGCTTTGGGGCGTGCTCGCCGCGATCCTGTTCCTGAACTATCAGACCTGGATGCATGACTACGAGCCGGCGACGCTACCCGCCGCGCAAACGAGCAGCGGCACCGCGCCCACCGCCGCAGCGCCTGCGAACACCTTGGCCGATTCGCTGCCGCAAGCGCCATCCGCGGCGCCGACTCCCGCGCCTCAAAGTGCCAACGCCGCCCCGCCCGCCGCGCTGCCCGCGCCGCCAGGAGCGCCGGCCGCGAGTGCTGCGGAAGCGCTCACGGCACCGTTGCACGTCAGCACCGATGTGCTGGAGATCGGCATCAACCTCAAAGGCGGCGAGCTCGATCAGTCCGATTTGAAGGACTATCCGCTGCGCAAGGACACGCCGAATATTCCGGTCAGGCTCTTGAGTTACGAGCCCCCGCCCACCTTGTATTTATTGCAGAGCGGTCTCATCGGCGCTGCCGGCGAGGCGGCGCCCACTCACTTGGCCGTGTGGAAATCCGCGCAAACGAGTTTTGCGCTCGCGCCGGGTGTCGACGAGCTGCGCGTGCCGTTGACCTGGAGCGACGGTCAGGGCATGAGCGTCACCAAGACCTTCGTCTTCAAGCGCGGCCAGTACGCCATCGGGCTCGACTACGAGGTGAAGAACGACGGCGCCGCGCCGCGAAAACTGGCGTCGTACGCGCAAATCCTGCGCCACTGGGAACATGCCTCGCGTTCCTATTTCGACGTCGAGACCTACTCGTTCAAGGGCCCAGCCGTTTACGACGGCACCAAGTCCAAGGATCTCAATGTCGAAAGCGACAGCGACTCGAAATACTCGGCGACCATCAACAACGGTTGGCTGGCGTCGCTGCAGCATCAATTCGTCGCGGCCGTCGTGCCGCCGGCGAACCAGCCCTATCAATATCAGCTGCAGGTTCGCAACAACCAATATTTGATCAGCGCCACCGGCCCCATGATCGAGGTGCCCGCGGGCGCGACGGTGCGGTTCCACGAAGACCTGTTTGTCGGTCCCAAATTGCAATCGCAACTCGCGGCGATGGGCAGGAATTTGGAGCGCACCGTCGACTTCGGAATCTTGACGGTGCTGGCGCAGCCTTTGTTCACCGGGCTGAACTTCGTGCACAAGCTCACCGGCAATTGGGGCTGGTCGATCATCCTGGTCACGCTCCTGATCAAGTTGTTGTTCTATCCCTTGCAACAGGCCAGCGGCCGTTCCATGGCCAAGATGCGCGCCGTGGGTCCGCGCATGAAGCAGATTCAGGAAACCTTCAAGGACGACCGCGAGAAATTGGGCCGGGCCATGATGGAATTGTACAAGAAGGAAAAGATCAACCCGCTGGCGGGCTGCTTGCCGATGATCGTGCAGATTCCCGTGTTCATCTCCTTCTACCGGGTGCTGCTGGAGAGCGTGGAAATGCGCCAGGCGCCATTTCTGCTGTGGATCAACGACCTGTCCTCGCGCGACCCGTACTTCGTGCTGCCCTTGCTCATGGGCGGCGCCATGTTCGCGCAGTTCAGATTGAATCCGGCACCGCCGGATCCGATGCAGGCCAAGATCATGCAGTTCATGCCGCTGATCATGACGGGCATGATGGCGTTTTTCCCGTCGGGACTGACGCTCTACTGGCTCACCAACACGGTGCTGTCGATCGCGCAACAGTGGCGCGTGAATAAAGTCGTTGAAGCCGAGGCTGCCAAGCAGCGCGCATAAAAGTCCGTGCTCTTGAGAGACACCATCGCCGCCATCGCCACTGCTCCCGGGCGCGGCGCGGTCGGGGTGATCCGGGTTTCAGGTCCAAACGTTCCACAGATCGCCCATGCGATCATCGGTAATCTTCCGCCGGCGCGCGTCGCACAGGTTGCACACTTCCTGGCCGGCGACGGCGAGTGGCTCGACCAGGGACTGGCACTGTATTTCCCCGCTCCGGCCTCGTACACCGGGGAACACGTCTTGGAGCTGCAAGGCCATGGCGGCGTGTTGGTGCTCGATTCGCTCCTGAAGCGGCTGCTCGAGCTCGGTTGCCGTATGGCCAGGCCGGGCGAATTCACAGAACGCGCTTTTGTGAACGGCAAGATCGATATTGCCCAGGCCGAAGCCATCGCGGATCTCATCGACGCCGGCAGCGTGGCTGCCGCGCGCGCCGCCGTGCGTTCCATGCAGGGAGAATTCTCCGCGCAAATCAATGACCTGCAGGCGCAGATCACCGAGCTTCGGACGCTGGTGGAAGCGGCCATCGATTTTCCGGACGAGGAACTGGATTTCCTTCCCGGCAGCATGCTGGGCGACCGCATCGCGAAGATCTTCATGAGCTTCGACGCCATCAGCGCGGCGGCGCGCCAAGGCGCGCTGCTTCGCGAAGGTTTGAACGTGGTCATCGCCGGCAAACCCAACGCCGGAAAATCCAGTTTGCTGAATAAACTCGTGGGCGATGAGGTTGCCATCGTCACCGACCAGCCCGGCACGACCCGCGATGTCCTGCGCCACCAGGTTCATTTGGATGGCCTGCCCCTGAATCTGATCGACACCGCGGGCCTGCGCCAGGCAGCAGATCTGGTCGAAGCCGAGGGTGTCCGCCGCGCACTCGCTGAGTTGGGACGGGCGGATCGCGTGCTGTACGTCTTGGACGCGGCGCTGCCCGACGACAAAAGCGGTGCTTCGGACCTGGCCGGCGAGCTCAAAGCGCTGCCGCGGGATGTACCGGTCACCTTGATCTTCAACAAGATCGACCTGAGCGGCGCAGAGGCCGGGGTCGATGAATCGCGCGATCCGCCGCAGGTCTTCTTGAGCGCCAGGACCGGCGCCGGACTGGACCTGCTGCGCGCTCATTTGAAGCACCGTGCCGGTTATCGCGGCGGCGATGCCGGCGCGCTGTCCGCGCGGCGCCGCCATCTTGATGCGCTCAATCGCGCCAGATCCTGTGTGGTGCAAGCCGCGCAGCTGCTGACCACGACTCGGGCGTTGGAGCTGTTCGCCGAGGAATTGCGGCGTGCGCAGTTGGCCTTGGGGGAAATCACCGGTGAATTCAGCAGCGATGATTTGCTGGGAGAAATATTCAGCAGCTTTTGCATCGGTAAATGATGCCGCGCCGCCGCGCACCCTTGGCGCCGCTTTTCACGCCGTGCTAAGACGTCCCGCCCAGTTCGCGGAACAGCCACGCCCGCGCCTTGAGCCAGTCGCGCTGCACGGTGCGTAAGGAAACGCCGAGCGCCCGCGCCGTATCTTCTTCGCCGTAGCCGCCAAAGAAGCGGCATTCGACCACATCGGCGAGGCGCGGCATTTCCCGGGTCAGTTTCTCCATCGCCTCGTCGAGCGCCAGCATGCCTTCATCTGAGTCGACAGTGAATTCATCAATATGCGACAGGGTGACTTGCTGGGCGCCGCCGCCGCGTTTCTCGGCAACGCGCGCCTGGGCGTAGTTGATCAAGGCATGGCGCATGGCCAGCGCGGCCGCGCGTAAGAAGTGGGTTTCATCGGCGAAGCTGCGTGCTTGTCCCAGGCGCAGGTACGCTTCGTGAACCAACGCCGTCGTTTGTAAGGTGTGCCCGGCTCCCATTCGCGCGCGCGTGCGTTGGGCAATCCGCCGCAGCTGCTGGTAAAAGGCCGGCAGCAATTCGGCCGCGATGCGTCGCACCTCGGGGGCGGCGGTGCTCGCCTCCAGCCGTGTGAGTGCATCTTCCGGGAGCGGGTGTTGCTCTTCCATCGTTCGATTCTAGACACAACCATCGGCGATGGCTGCAACCGCAGGCCGTCAAGGCCAATGGCGGGTTCGAAGCGCCCATCCGGTTCTCATTGTCAGATCCACCCGGAAACTCGTATGAACCGTCCCAAGTGCAACAAACCCGCGCCGGCCATTGCCCCCAAGGTGGCGGAACCCACCAGATGCCAATCTTGAGCGCGCTCGCCTTTGGGCTGATGGTGTTCGTCTCTGCCGTGTTCGGCGTGTCCGTCGTCGGACTCATCATCAATGTACTGGCGCCGACCTTCAACGGGCGGAGAGATTTGCGCCAGGCGCTCAAAGCGGCCGCTTACAGCCTGACGCCGGCCAGCTTATGTTCGGTTCTCGTCTGGGCGCCGATTCCGGCGGCGGCGCTGCAGCTGCTGGCCGGTATCTACGGCATTTATGCGTTGTACCTCGGCTTGCCGGTGCTCATGCGCTCGCCGCAAGACAAGGCATTCGGCTACGCGGCGAGCGTGGTTATTTGCACCGTCCTGATGGGCGCCGTATTCGCCGTGCTCAGCACCGTCTACCCCGGGGACGCGTTCCACCCCGCTGCTCAACCAAAGTGATTTCCATTGCACAACGGGGCCTCCTGCTCTGCGCAGCGTCCTTGTTCGCGAGCTGCGGAAAGGCGCCCACCGGCGCGCCGCCCGTCATCGCGCCGACCTCGCCTTGTGAGACTCTGGTGCTGAAGGCCGCGGATCTTGGCGGCTTGTTGCGGGCGCCGATAACCCACGCCACGGGATTGGCCGGGGACGGCCAGTCGTGCGCGTTCCTGACAACCGGTTTCTCGGCCATCACCGTGAGCTTGCGTCCGGGCCTCGGCAAGGCCTCGCTGGAGGCCTGGTCCACCGGGAAGATGCCGCTGCCGGTTCGACCACTCGGCCAGGTCGGCGACGCGGCCGTGTGGCAAGACACGCTCCATGAAGTCATCGCGCAAAAGAACGACCTGCTCTGCGACATTCAGATTCGCGGCGGCAGCGACGATATCGCGGTGGCTGCCGAGGCGCTGCCCGGAAAACTGGGCGCACTCTGCAACCGAATCTTCGCGGCCGCTCAGGTACACTGACGCCCAAGCCAGGCGCATAAGAATATGCAACCGAGCAATCAAGTCACGGCCCCGCTGTCTCCGGCGCAAAGAGCCCGCGTCGATGAGCTGCTCGATGCCATGTTCGACCTGCCGGAAGCCGAGCGGCTTGCGAATCTGCGCGCCCGGCGCATCGAGGATTCCGCAGTGCTCGCCGAAGTTGAAAGCTTGCTGCGCGCGGCGAGCGCCGCGGGCGGATTTCTGGCGACGCCGCCGAAGCCGGCGGCGGAAGAGCTGCCGGCCGAAGGTCTGGGCGTGCGCTTGGGTGCGTGGCGCATCATCCGCCTCATCGGGCGCGGCGGCATGGGCGAGGTCTATGAGGCCAGCCGCGCCGACGGCAACTTCGAACAGCGCGTCGCCATCAAGCTCCTGCAGCGCGAGGCGGCGGCGCAGATGGTGCGTTTTCAAGCAGAGCGCCAGATCTTGGCACGGCTGGAGCATCCAGGCATCGCGCGGCTCTACGACGGCGGCGTGACCGAGGACGGCCGTCCCTTCATGGTGATGGAATTCGTCGAAGGCAGGCCCATCACCGAGTACTGCCAAATCACCCAGGCCACGTTCGAGCAGCGCCTCGCTCTGTTCACACAGGTGTGCGATGCCGTCGCCTATGCGCACCGGAATCTGATCGTTCACCGCGACCTCAAACCCTCGAACATTTTGGTGACGCCCGGCGGCGCGGTGAAACTTCTGGACTTCGGCATCGCGAAGCTGCTGGATGCGCAGCGCGCGCGGGTGACCCAGGCAGCGGCAACACCGATGACGCCGATCTGCGCGGCGCCCGAGCAACTCACCGGCGGCGCCGTCACCACGGCGACCGATGTGTATGCGTTGGGCCTGCTGCTGTTCGAACTGCTATGCGGCACTCATGCTTGGATGGGATCCGACACGCCGGTATTGCAGGCAATGCGCACGGTATTGCAACGGCCGGCGCCCTCGCTGTCGAAGACCGCGGAATCACGGCCGAACGCGCCGGTTCCGGTGCGGCTGCTGCGCGGCGATCTGGACGCCATCGTGGCCAAGTCCCTGCGCAAAGAGCCCGGCGATCGGTACGCAACGGTGGCAGCCATGAAGCTCGACGTCGAGCGGTCGCGGCGCGGCGAGCCGGTCGAGGCGCGCGAGGGCGCGCGCCTGTATGTCATCAGCCGCACGTTGCGCCGCTTTCGCTGGGCGGCCGCGGCCGTCGCGGCCGTGATCGTGTCTCTTGCGGTGGGTTTGGGTGTGGCGGCCTGGCAGGCCGAGAAAGCCGCGCAAGAACGCGACGTGGCGCGGCGTGATGCGGCACGCGAGGAGGCGGTGCGCTACAACTTGACCGGCCTGTTTCGATCGGCGATCAGCGATCAGGGCTCCAAATCGACGACCGCGAAGGGCATGATCGACTCGAGCGCGCAGCGGGTCCTGAAGGAATATCACGATCAGCCGCTGCTCGCGGGCCAGGTCGTTCTGACGCTGGCGGATCTGTACGGCGCGCTGGAGGATGTAAACGGCTCGGCGGCGCTGCTCGAGGGATTTCTCGCTGAAGCGGATTCGAGGGCGGATCCTTTTGCGATTGCCGATGCGCGTCAAAAATTGGCGAACATCGAATTGCTGCGAGGCCATGCGGATCGCGCCGCGCAACTGCTGCAGCAGGCGGAATCCTTCTGGCAGGGGTCGCCACGGCGCTTCGCCGAAGAGCGCTTGGAAGGAATGGGGATCCGTTCGCGCTTGCAGCGCGCGCGCGGCGACATCGACGGTTCCATTGCCACGACTCGCGACGCGATTGCCCAGCGCATTGCCCTGTCCGGCCACGACAATCGCGAGACCGCACTGCTGTTCAGCTCCCTGGCCATCGCGCTCGGCACCGTGAATCGCTTGCCCGACGCCCTCAAGGCGAATTACGAAACCACCGCCATCTATCGCGCGCTGGGCTTGGGCGATGGGCTCGATGCACAAATCATCGTGGCCAACACCGGGACTTTGGAAATGCGCGACGGGCATTTGCGCGAGGCGGAAGCGCTCTTGAAGAGTTCCCTCGAGCGGGAACGGGAGCTGGCGGGCGACTCGGCGGCGGTTGCCGCCGCGATGAGCTATTACGGGCGGATACTCTCGATCACCAATCGCAATGAACCTGCCATCAGCGTCTTGCGGCAAGCAGCCGAGATGGCGGGCCGCTACGCCGGGCCCGACAGTCCGGTCGCCCTGCAAGCGCGGATATTTCTGGGCGAAGCGCTGTTGGCCGCCGACCCACGGGAAGCCGCGAGCACGCTGACGGCGGCCTACGAAGCCGCGGCGGCGCATTACCCCGCCGCGCATCCCTTGACGCTGCGAGCCGAGATTGCCGTCGCCCAGCTTGGCGCGAGCCAGGGCAATTATGCGCTGGCGGAGCGGCAACTGGCCGAGGCCGCCGCGGGATTGCGCAAGCTCGGGGCGCAAAGCTCGGCCACCTTGGCAATGGCGCTCGAAAACTTAGGCACCGTCGAGTCCGCACAAGGCCGCAATACGGAAGCGGAGACGGCGCTCAGGGAAGCGGTTTCGATTCGGCAAAAGACACCCGATGACATCTGGGAACTGGCGCAGGCCCAGGAGCGGCTGGGCGAGGTACTGGCGAAAAGCGGCGGCGCCGACGCGCCGGCACTGCTGAAGAAAGCGAGCTTCGATTTGGAAGCTCAACTGGGCGCCAATCATCCGCAAACTTTGCGCGCCAAAGCTGCGCTCAAGCTCTTGGGCGCGTAGCGAATACCAACAGTTGGGGTTTAGAAAATCGACAGCGACGCTGGCCCTTGCCGCGCGCGGCACTGTCGCTGATTGGCGACGTTCAGACGCTCTGTTCGGTCCGATCCAAATCCTTCATGTCGACATCAATGGATCGAGCAAGTCTCGACAAGACGACGAACGCCGCAAATACG
>Ga0210387_10001425_pt1 | contig 18038 bp, 19 predicted proteins | sample IncBWC7OmetaG_FD_160108 | JGI IMG/M metagenome (GOLD analysis project Ga0210387, IMG submission 160108) | Forest soil microbial communities from Barre Woods Harvard Forest LTER site, Petersham, Massachusetts, United States - Inc-BW-C-7-O ...
GAACTTTTCAGCTCAGATTTCGAAGCCAGGAGATTGACGGATAGCGATTTAGTTGTACAAGAGGAGATTAAAGCGGCCTTTGGAGTTCAAGTATTCGACTCTGCAGGCAATCTCGCACGAGACCGGTTGCGGGATTTGGTATTCCACGATGGTGCGGCGCGAAAGGTTCTGGAATCCATTCTGCATCCCCGGATACGAGAGGCGTGGATTAGCCGGGCCGGAGGAGATCGGCTGCTCCTTGCGGAAATACCTTTATTGTATGAAACGGGGGCTGAGCCTTATTTTGGTCGAATAGTTGTGACTGCCTGCAGTCACGCTTCGCAAGTTGAACGGATCGTAGTCGAACGTCGATTATTAAAGGAACTGGCGGAACAGATCATTCAGGCCCAGATGGATCTCGAAGAGAAAATTCGTCGGGCAGATTGGGTCGTGTGGACCGATTGTTCGCCCGGAATCACGGCTCAACAAGTAAATCTGATATCTCAAGAGGTCATCGAACGTTATGGAGGAGTCAGGCGCTGAACCGACGGTATTGCCGGGTTCAGAATATTTTAGCGAAAACAAGACTGTTCTTGAGCTAAACAGGGTGCACGAGCTTAGCCACCCCGTTCTGCTAGATCTGACCCGGCAGTTTAACCTTCGGGTCTCGCACGAGCGCACCCGGCACCAACTGATTTTCGACCTGCTCAAGGTCTACTCAAGCCGAGGAGTTCAATTGATCGGAGAAGGGATGCTGGAAATCACCAGCGAAAGCTACGGGTTTCTGCGCTGGGAACGCTACAATTTCACACCGTGCCCCGAAGATGTGTATGTGTCGGCCGCGATCCTCAAGAAACACGGCATTCGCCCGGGGAACAAAGTCCGGGGTTACATCCGGGGGCCAAAGGAGAAAGAGAAGTTTATGGCCATGGAGCAGGTCATAAGCATCGAAGGTATCCCATTGGAATCCTGGAGCGAACCGAAGCATTTCGATCAATTGACGGCCCTTTTCCCGGACAAACGGATCCTGCTCGAAAATCCAAGAAGTCGAAGCGTTAGCGCGCGGGCGGTCGATTTGATTGCGCCTCTGGGGCGCGGGCAGAGGGGCTTGATCGTCGCAGCTCCCCGGACCGGCAAGACGCTTCTGCTAAGAGATATCGCACTCGCGATCCGGGCGAATTCACCGGACGTCCACCTGATTTTGTTATTGGTGGACGAACGGCCGGAAGAGGTGACAGACCTCCGGCAATGCCTGGATTGCGAAATCTTCAGTTCCACTTTCGATGAGAGTCCGACCCGCCACGTGCAGGTGGCCGAGCTGGTGAGCGAACGGGCAAGGCGTCTCGTGGAACTCAGGAAGGATGTCGTAATCCTCCTCGACAGCATCACCCGGCTGGCACGCGGTTATAACGCGCTTCAACCCGGCAAAGGGCGCATCATGTCCGGTGGCGTTGAATCCAAGGCTTTGCTTAAGCCAAAGCGTTTCTTCGGCGCCGCACGAAATTGTGAGGAAGGAGGCAGCCTGACGATCCTGGCGACTGCCCTCGTTGATACCGAGAGCCGCATGGACGAGGTCATTTTCGAAGAATTCAAGGGAACCGGCAATATGGAGCTGCACCTGGATCGGACTCTGGTGGAAAAACGGGTTTATCCAGCGATTCATATCCTGAAATCGGGAACGCGCCGCGATGACCTGCTGTATCATCCGGATGAGTTCCAGCGGGTGACCCTTTTGCGCAAAAAGCTCGCGCAATTGCCAGCCATCGAGGCGATGGAAGTGCTTTTAAATACGTTGAAGGCGACCAGAACTAACGCCGAATTGCTTCTCACAGCGCTTCGTTAGTGTCCCGTCCGCGAAATAGCAACCATGACAAAGCCGTATCCGCTGCTCATCACCAACAATGAAAGCTTAGACGATTGGTGCGGCACATTGGAGAAATACGACCCGGTAGCTGTCGATACCGAAGGAGACAGCCTTCACTGCTATTTTGAAAAGCTGTGCCTGATTCAGATCGGCTTGCCAGAACAGGACGTTTTGATCGATCCGCTTGAGCCGCTCAATTTTTCTCGTTTCAACGCCATTCTCGCTCAAAGAAGGGTCATCCTGCATGGTTGCGATTTTGATCTGCGGATGCTACGGCGCGGCACGAAGTTTGCCCCGGGCGAAGTGTTCGATACTTATCTGGCTGCGAGGTTGGTCGGCCTGAAAGAGGTGGGCCTTGCTTCACTGGTGAAGGAGTTCTTCGAAATTGAGCTGCCCAAATCTTCGCAAAAGGCGAACTGGGCTCGCCGTCCGCTTACGCCGGCGATGATTGAGTACGCGATCAACGATACTCTCTATTTGATTGATTTGGCTGAACGGCTGGCTGAGGAGCTTCGGGCGAAAGGAAGATGGGAATGGTTTGAGGAAAGCTGCCAGAAAGCCGTCCTGGCTGCCGGCGAGGATCGGGAAAAAGATCCAGAGCGAATCTGGAAGGTACCTGGGAGCGCCGCACTTCGCGGGAGAGAGCTGGCGGTACTAAGAGCTCTCTGGCATTGGCGGGATGCCGAGGCTCAGGCCGCGGATCGTCCAAGCTTCCAAATACTTCGGAATGAGGAACTCATTGCGCTGTCGAAATCGGCCGATGCAGGAGCCGTAAATCTGCCGCCTGGCGTCCACGGCCTAAGACGCAAGCGATTGGCGGCGGTGCTGCAGGAAGCTCTGTTGTTACCCGAAGCGGAATGGCCGCAGCGGGTCAGATCAGTTCGCAACCGCCCGACCGACGAGCAGGAACAACGCATGGAGCAGCTCAAGAATCGGCGTGACCGGGTGGCGGAAGGTTTGCAACTCGATCCCGGCGTGGTTGCTCCCCGGCAGGCACTGGAACGAATCTCGAGAGAGCCGGAAGCAGTTGATTCGATTTTGATGCGTTGGCAACGGCAGTTGCTGGGACTCTGAGAAAAGAAGAATCGCAATTAACATTCAATGCAATAGCAATGATCATTATCACCCGTCCCGATGCGACTGAGGAACAGATCGATCACATCGTCGCTCGAATCCGTTCCTGGGGTCTGAAAACCGAAGTTAGCCGTGGCGAAATGCGTGTCGTTATCGGTGTAATCGGCCCCGAAGATAAAATCCGGGAGAAGCCGCTGGGCGCCTTTCCGGGTGTAGAGTCAGTGACTCCCGTTTTGAAACCGTACAAACTCGTTGCTTACGAATTTCGCGGGAGACATTCTTACGTTCAGATAGGGAATGTTACTGTCGGAGCGAAAGAGGTCGTGGTCATAGCCGGTCCCTGCTCGGTCGAAAGCGAAGATCAGATCGCGGTGATTGCGAAAGCGGTCCGGAAATCCGGGGCCAAGATTTTGCGTGGAGGTGCTTTCAAGCCGAGGACTTCGCCGTACAGTTTTCAGGGCCTTGGCAAGATCGGGCTGCAATTTCTCGCGGAAGCCAGGCGGACCACTGGGATGCCCATTATCACCGAGATAATGGATACAAAGGACCTGGAATTGGTCTGCGAATATGCCGATTGTTTGCAAGTTGGAGCCAGGAACATGCAAAATTTTTCGCTTCTCCGTGAGGTGGGGCGAACCAACCTCCCCGTCATGCTCAAACGAGGCATGTCAGCGACGATCAAGGATCTCTTGATGAGCGCCGAGTACATTTTAAGCGAGGGGAATTTTAACGTGTTACTCTGCGAGCGCGGCATCCGGACATTTGAGAACATGACTCGTAACACGCTGGACCTGAATGCCGTTCCGGTGCTCAAGGCCGAAACCCATTTGCCAATTGTGGTGGATCCGACGCACGGGATTGGGGTTCGTGAATTTGTTCCGGCAATGGCTCTGGCAGCGGTCGCTGCGGGCGCGGATTCCATTATGGTGGAGGTTCATAACGCGCCTGAGCAAGCCAAGAGCGATGGCGAGCAAGCATTGCTCCCGGCTGACTTTGACGATCTCGTGGCGCGGGTAAGAAGTGTGGCGGTTGCTGTCGGGCGCGAACTCTGAGGAGCCTTTGAGACAATTGTTCACCGCTTTTTGCGTTCTTCTGTACGCCGGATTGAGCGTCGCGGATCAGCGGACCGCGATCGCCGCTTTGGAGCGGGCAACGAACGCGTTCAATCAAGGCAGATTCGAAGAAGCCGCAAAACAGGTAGACGCCGCAGCAAGAGCGGACCCGAAAAAGCCCGAAATCCCGAATTTACGCGGAGCGATATTCACCAGGCAGAAGCGTTACGAGGAAGCGGAACAGCAGTTTACTCAGGCACTCGCGTTGGATCCGAAGTTCTACCCCGCCAAACTCAATCTAGCCGAAGTGAAGTTGCTTGATGGAAAATATGCCGAGGCGGCTCAAGAGTACCGGGCGCTCAAGGAGGTCGATCCCGGGTCGGAGATGGTGGATTTCAAACTTGTCCTGTGTGCGCTCCTTGGCGGAGAGCAAACCAAGGCGAGCGGGATGGTGGACCTAATGAAGTTTCCCGGCAAAACGCCGGCCTATTATTATGCCCGCGCCGCGATCGCTTTGAAGCGAGGCGAGAAAGAGGTGGCACAAAAGTATTTTGAAAACGTAAAGAAGTATTATTCGGAAGAACAATGCCGCTATTTTGCTCAATCGCTGAAGGAAATTGATTTAACCTCGCCCACACCCTCTCCGCCAGGGCAGACGCCATAACTGGAACTGAATTCCGAAATCATGCGAACCAAAGAGCGACTTCTTTGCATTATCCAAAGGCTGCTCGAAGTTTATCCGAACGCGCATTGTGAGCTGGATTTCGCGACGCCGTTCCAGTTGTTGGTCGCGACGATTCTTTCAGCTCAATGCACAGATAAAAGAGTCAACATCGTTACCCGGGATCTTTTCCAGAAATATCCGACCGCCGATGAACTTGCCATGGTCAGCCAGGATGAGTTGGAGCTGGCGATCAAAACGACTGGGTTCTATCGCAACAAAGCGAAGAATCTTCGTGCGATGGCGAAGGGTTTGGTCGAAAAGCATCAAGGCGAAGTTCCGCATACGATGGGGGAATTGACGCAACTGGCTGGAGTCGGCCGGAAGACGGCTAACGTGGTTTTGGGAAACGCGTTTTCAATCGCAGAGGGCATCGTCGTGGATACGCACGTGGCTCGATTGGCCAAACGTCACTCTCTTACGACCACGGATGACCCTGAAAAAATAGAAACGGATCTCATGCGGCTGGTCCTTCAATCGCAGTGGACAATTTTCAGTCACCTGCTGATCTGGCACGGTCGACGCAGATGTTACGCCAGGAATCCGGACTGTACGAACTGCGAAATAGGGTCATTTTGTCCAAGCTACGGGAAATTCGTTAAGAATGCGCGAGGCTCAAAGATGCGCCCTGTTTCACCAAAAAAAGCGATTGCTTAGAGTTGGTCCAGATAAGAAACTCTAAGTTCTTATCTGGACGAATTCTGTATGATCTCAAAATCCCTCGAAGGAAAAATTGGCGTGGTGTTCGGAGTAGCGAACAAACGCAGTATCGCGTGGGCAATCGCCCAGGCTTGGGCGGCTGCGGGCGCGAAGCTAATCTTCAACTATCAGGGGGAGCGATTGAAAGAGAACGTCGAGGACCTTGTTTCAACGTTCGGTTCGGACGTCCCACTTTACCCATGTGATGTGGCCAACGATGCTGAGATCGCCGATTTTTTTCGGTATGTTCGTGAACGGACCGATCGGGTCGATCTCATGCTGCACTCAGTCGCTTTTGCGCCCAAGGAAGCTCTGGAAGGCGATTTTCTGAGCACCTCACGTGAAGCATTCCTCCTGGCGCACAACATCAGCGCTTATTCGCTGGTCGGGCTTGCCAGGGAAGCTGCTCCGCTGATGACGAATGGAGGGAGCATCATTGCGATGACGTACTACGGTTCCACCAAGGTCGTTCCACACTACAATGTCATGGGAGTGGCGAAAGCGAGTCTGGAGGCCGCAACCCGTTATCTCGCGTACGATCTGGGTCCGAGAAAGATCCGAGTCAACTGTATCAGTGCCGGACCCGTGGCAACTTTGGCGGCTCGGGGCATTGCCGGCTTTACTTCCATGCTGAAACATTACCAGGAACATGCGCCGCTTCAGCGGAGTTGCGATCCGGCTGAACTCGGCCAAACCGGCGTTTTCCTGGCCGGCGACGGCGCCACGGCGATCACCGGTCAGGTCATCTACGTCGATGGCGGGTACCAGATCATGGGGATGTAAGATCGCGCATCGGTAGGCGCGTACCCGTGGCGTTCCCGGCTCAAAATGGACCTTTACCTGGAACTTGTTTCTCTTCTCGGCTCCGACGTGACCTCTCAGGACCCGGTCAAGCTCGAAGAAAACAGCCGGGATAAATGGTTTGCCAGCCATCTGCCCGATGTGGTTGTGGCGCCGACTTGCGCGGACCAGGTGTCGCGACTGCTGCGCTTCGCCAATCAGCGGCAGATTCCAGTGACGGCGCGTGGAGCGGGCTACGGGTACGTGGGCGGTTGTGTTCCTGTGCAGGGAGGGATTGCACTTTCATTGGCCAGAATGAACCGGATAAAAGAGATCGCGGTTGCGGACGGCGTGGCCATCGTCGAGCCCGGCGTGATTACGGGCGATCTGCAACGCGAAGTGAGAAATTCCCGGCTTTTTTATCCACCAGATCCGGCGAGCCTGAAAAACAGCTCGATTGGTGGCAACATCGCCACCAACGCAGGTGGCCCTCGCTGCCTGAAATACGGTGTGACCCGGCACTATGTTCTTGGTCTCGAAATCGTGCTCGCCGATGGTACCGTCGTTCGAGTTGGTGGCCGAACTCACAAGAACAAAACCGGATTCGATCTCGTCGGACTCTTCGTCGGATCCGAAGGAATGCTGGGAATCGTCACTGAGGCGACGCTGCGACTGCTGCCTCTTCCTCCCGCCAGAGCTTCCCTCTCGGTGAGCTTCCGCTCCATTGAAGATGCCGCCGCAACAGTCCAGAAGATCTTGTTGGAAGGCTATTTGCCTTCCGCATTGGAGATCGCTGACCGGTTCACACTGGAGGCTGCACGCCGCCATTTCGCGCGTCGGATCGTGCCGGACGGCGAAGCCCATCTCTTGATCGATTTAGATGGGCACGAGGGGCCGGTCCGTTTGCTCGTCGAGACGCTCTCGAGCCTGGTAACTTCGCTGGGTGCTCTTACTCTTGAGACCGCCTTGGGCGAAGAGGCATGTGAAAACCTCTGGGATCTCCGTCGAGGTTTCTCAGAATCCCTAAAGGCGACCGGGCTCATGAAGTTAAATGAAGACGTCACCGTCCCGAGAGGAAAATTGGTCGAGCTGATGCGGTTTGCCAGTAGTCTGCAAGAGCGATATGGATTTCCAATCGCCTGCTTCGGTCACGCCGGGGATGGCAATATCCACGTCAATATCATGGTCGCCGAGCCGGATAGTAAGGGCGTCGGCGAGAAAATGGAGCGGGCGCTGGACGATCTTTTCCGATATGTGATTTCGTCCGGAGGTGCGATCACTGGCGAGCATGGGATCGGTTTGGCGAAAAAGCGTTGGTGGCCTCAAGCAGTTTCGCCCGAGTCAATCGCGTTGCACCAGACTGTCAAGCGCGCTCTGGATCCGGCGGGAATTTTGAATCCAGGGAAATTCCTGTAAACGCTGAGTCGTGCGATTTTAAGGCGGAAAACTTTGACCGCCGACCGTCGAATACCGAACGCATCGTTATGAGAGGGAAGATGTTGACTCCTCGCCGCCATGTTTTTTTCGTGGGGCTCGTTTCGCGGCCGGCGTCTTTCTTGCTATTTCGGGTTCAACCGGTTCGAAAGAGACGATCTCGGGTGCACTCTCAACGGGCTTTGATTCCCACTTCTTGGCCTTCAGTGCGGAAAGCGCTGCGGCTGTTTCCGCCTGCTTCTTGCTGGAACCGTCGCCGGAGCCGAGCTCGGTGCCTTCCCAGATGACCTTAGCGACAAATAGTTTTTGATGTTCGGGACCGGTCTGAGAGACGATTTCATAACTGGGGCTTTTCGGGGAGATTGCTTGCAGAATCTCCTGGAGCTGCCCTTTCGGATTTACCTCCAGCGGCTGATGCGTGAGTCGCTGGATATCCTGTTGCGCTTCATCCAGCACAAATCTCCGCACCACCTCGAGACTACTGTCCAGATACATCGCGCCGACCAAAGCTTCGAATGCGTCTGCCAGAATCGAGGCACGCTGGCGTCCGCCGCTCGCTTCTTCACCACGACCCATCATCAGGTAGGTACCCAGGCCGATATTGATGGAATGAACCTTCAAGCCCTCGCGTGACACGAGTCGTGAACGCAATTTTGTCAGCTGTCCTTCGCTAAAATGCGGAAACAATCGGAAAAGATGTTCCGTAAAAATCAATTGCAAGACAGCGTCACCGAGAAACTCGAGACGCTGATTATCGAAATGATGCCGCTGCGTTTCGTGGCCCAGGCTCGGATGCGTCAGAGCCTCGGCCAACAGAAGCGAATTGCGGAATTTGTAGCCGATTCGTTGTTCTAGGGGGTTCATCAACGAGTTGTCCTGGAGTCCGGTCACAAGCCAGGAGTGTACTATCGCTCAGGCTTCATGCGTGAGTTAGGACGGCCTGGAAAAATTTACCTGCCCGTGTGCCGACGGGACTAACCGACCGGTTGCAGTTTCGTTGCAGGCGCCTCCTTATAGCCAAAGAGGTGTCGGTTCTTGATGACTGCCGCGGCTTTCTCGGGCACCATGTGTTCCCATCCGGGCACTCCAGTCTGGATCTTGTTCAGGACGTCCCGGGAGAATATATCCATCGTTGCTGCGTCATACCCGACAATTGGGGCAATGTAATGATTTTCCAACAGGTGGGCATACAAGTTCCGCAAATGCATTTGGACCTGGACATTGATCGCGTTGACCCATACGTCGACCGCCAGAGGATGCAGAGAGGTGCCGGTTAGAGGAATTGGACACTCCATGGGATTGGCGAGACAATATCGGTCGTAGGCGCTTTTTCGCATCGGGTAAATGTAGAGCTTGATTAGATTCTTAAACAGCCGTCCGAACGATTCGAGGATTCCACCGTCAAGGTTTTCGTAATATTTCTCGTTGAACACTTCGAGCAAATTATTGATGCCCATCGCGACGCCGACCATCTGTTTTGTGTACCGCCGGAAATAAGAGGTCAATCTGTAGAACTCGAGGTAATTGGAAATAAGCACATTGTTTCCGATGGCGGCCAGAGTGTCGACCCGGTCTAGAAAATCTTTGTGGTCGATGTTCCCGGAAGCAAGGAGGTTGTGCATCGTAATCTCCATCAGGACCACCACATCCACCCCTTTGAGGGCAGGTTCCTGGAGAAACTGGGCCAATGCACATCGCATCATATCTTCGTTGACGAGGGTTACCGGGCGAAAACTGCCGCGCTCGACAACGATGGCCTTTCGATGAAGAACTTCCGATGGCTGCAGAACTTCACCCTTGGGACTGAACATGACGGCGTTGGTGAGTCCGTATTCGACCAGCTTCAGGCTCATCAGACGGTTGTCGACGTTGGCAAAAAGAGCTCCGCTGAAATTGATCATATCGACTTCGATCCGGTCGACCCCCAGGTTGTCGGCCAGCGATTGGATGAATCGGTCCTGATCGTCGATATAATAAAATGCGCCATAGACCAGGTTCACGCCGATGATGCCGAGAGCCTGTTGTTGCAGGATGTTCTCCTTGTCCAGCATTCTCACGTGGAGAATAACATCGCTCGGCGCCGAATTCGGTGTGGCTTCGAACCTGACTCCCATCCAGCCGTGTGCCTCATTTGTGCCCTTGAAGCTTTTGGCAGTTACGGTATCGGAAAAGACGAAGAATTCACTCCGGTCCCCTCGCGCTTCCCGTAACCGTTCGAGAAGCAGATTGTACTCGTGGTCCAGCATGAGTCCCAGCCGTTCCTTTGAGACATATCTCGCCGTCTTGCCGTAGATCTCATCACTAAACTTCATGTCATAGGCAGAGATCGACTTTGCCACCGTACCGGCTGCACCACCTGCTTGGAAGAAGTGTCGAGCAACTTCTTGACCGGCGCCGATCTCTGCGAACGTGCCGTACTTTGCCTGGTCGAGATTAATCGTCAGGGCTTTCCGATTGGTCGTTAAGAGTTCAGATGATTCCATGGCTCGTTGGAGAGTACCTTAACCCACTAAGCTGATAAAGAACAAGTCCCGGGAGGACGCACTCTTGCATCGCCCTTCTGTTTGAATTTTCCCCGGATAATCGATATAAACGTTTTCCGTGCCTGCTTTTCCTGTCTCAGAGAAAAAAGCGAAAGCCTTGCGCGAACGGTTGACAGCCCTGCGTTGTTCGGAAGGAGACATTGAGGAGACTTTTTTTCGAAGGTCCGGAGTCGAATTGCGGCATCGGCCCAGTGGGATCCGAATACGCTGCGCTGAGCGGCGCTGTCAGTCTCTGAACCGGTTTCTCGCGCGCCGATTGCTGGCCGATGAATTGGAGGCGCGTCTCCAAGGCAAAACCCGGCACATCGTTAAAGCACAGAAAATCAGGGAGTTGAAAGGCAGAACCAACCGACGGGGCATTGCGGAACGCCTCTCCCAATTCGCGTTGCGACCTCTGACTTTGCCCGGTCAGCAACCGGCGCCGAAGGAACTCGGTAAGTTGTTGAGTCAACTCGAGAAGATAAAAAAAGAAGAAGCCCGTTAGTCTGCGTCTCTCACGAATCGTTAGAGATTTGTGAGAGATGCAGGGTTTTCGCGTGAAAATGAGGGCTAGAGGATTGCCCCCTTCAACGTTTGTGCCTGCTTAAGCGTCGGCGAAAGCTTTGAGACTTTTTGTCGCATCACTTTGCCTGCCTTGAACTTTACTGTTGCTCTTGGCGGGATCTTAAAGCTGCTTCCGGGTTGATTCGGGTTCCGGCCAACTCGTTCTTTCGTGAGTCGCACTTCGAATATCCCAAAATTCCGCAGCTCGACATCTTCGCCGCGCGCCAAATTATCTGTAATCAAATCGAGCGTTCGCTGGACTACTTCAAACACTTGATGTTGAACCAGACCGGTATCGTTACTGATCTTTACAACAATGTCCCGCTTTGTCAGGTTAGCCATTGCGAATCCTTTCACAGGTTCGATTTTTTATGGCACTTCCGGTGGCCCTCTGCCGTCAACGTCGTTGCTGCAAACGCCCGACGCTGAGCCTTTTCCGAACTATCGGCGAGAATGCAAATGAGGCAAGGATTTAATGGATGATATGTCCTGCATTGCTCAAAAATCCTTCGAAATCTCATTTGTATTCTCACCGAGCACCTCAGCCGATGTTCGGAAATGCATTTTGGCAATCGCGCGCAAAGTCTCACGACCTTCCTTTTCCACCACCGCTCGGGCAGCGGTCTTTACGGCTGCCGAAACGCCCTTTGGAAGGGCAATTCCCAGCGTTTTGCCGCGGGCGTCCATCCAGCGCACAAATTTGTCCCGGGCAAGGATGGACGCCGCTGCCACGGCGATATCCGATTCTGCCTTGGTTTGCTGATCAATCTGGATCTCTCTTGCTTGTTTTAAGAGGGCACGTTGGATCACTCGTTCGTTGGCGAATTTATCCGAAAGCGATCTTTTACAGTCTGGTTTTTGCAACAGCAAATTCTCGATTACCCGAGCGTGTCCCCAAGCCAGCAAATCATTCAGATTCGCGAATTTTTCGTAAAGCAGATTGTATTTTTCAGGACCGATAAGGACGATATTTGCCGCCAAACCAGGCGTATGATCGATTTCATCGGCGAGTTGTCGGATTCTGTTGTCCGAGCCGATTTTTTTGCTGTCTGTTACTCCGAGGGTAAGGAGTCGGCGCGCGATCTCGCGATCGACGTAAACGCCGGCGATGACCAGCGGACCGAAGAAGTCTCCCTTCCCGCTCTCGTCGATCCCGAAATGCGGTTCGAACATCGCGGGATTGAGCACCTCCTCGTAGCCGACCCGCGCCTCTTTCAAGATTTCAGGCTCCAGATAGAACCGGACAAAATCTTCCGTCTCTTTGCCTTGGATGACGACCTTTGGTCCCTTCTCATACACGGCGACGGACAGTTTTGCTTTTTGGGCGAAAAAGATTGTGTAGGGTCGATCGACGAATTCGAATCCTTTATCCTTCAACAGTTTTCTGAGCGCTTCTGCCTGGAGAGGTTGGATTGCAATCGTGTATGAGTTCACCGGTAGGTAGGATGAAACAGATTTTCTGCAAAATCACGGAGTTTCGTGCTGAACTAAGCGCCTGGTTTGAACATCACGGCCGCCAGTTGCCGTGGCGCGCAACCAGCGATCCGTATGCGATCCTGGTGTCGGAAGTGATGCTCCAGCAGACCCAGGTCGCGACCGTCATCAACTATTATCAACGGTGGTTTGAGCGGTTCCCAACATTACGCGACTTGGCGTTTGCCGATGAATCCGAGGTACTTCACGCCTGGCAAGGACTTGGGTACTACAGACGGGCTCGAAATCTGCAAAAATGCGCAAAGATCATTGTGAACGAGTGGAATGAACAATTTCCGTCTTCCGTAGACGACCTGCTGAAGTTTCCCGGCATCGGAAGGTACACCGCCGGCGCGATTGCAAGTTTTGCCTTCGATCTCCCGGCTCCGATCGTGGACGCAAACATTGAAAGAGCCTTGAGCCGCCTGCTGGATCTGCGGGAACCGGTGGACCAACCGCGGGGAGCTCGGATCATCTGGAATTTTGCGTCGCAATATGTTCAGGGCCCCAAGCCGCGCCTTTTAAATTCCGCGTTGATGGAACTGGGCGCAACGATCTGCTTACCTCGGAAACCGCTCTGTGTCCTCTGCCCAGTTCGTTCCTTTTGTACGGCCAGGGATCCGGAATCGCTTCCCAGAAAGAGAGAGCGGCAAAAGGTTGAGAAAAAATCTGAATTCCATTTCCTGGCCTTGAACGAGGGGCGGATCTTGTTGCAACAGAATCTGGGCAAGCGCTGGCACGGATTGTGGAGTCTGCCGGCTATGACGCCGAACGCTGAATCAAGTCAGGACTTTGAGGTGAATCTCCCGTTTCTGAGCTTGACCTACCCGATCACGCGGTTCGTGGTTCGGCTGCATGTTTTTTTGAGCGAGCCGCCCGCTACGATGAGCGCGGGACAGGCATGGCACCCATTGGAGTTGCTTGACTCGATTCCAATGCCGTCTCCCCATCGCCGTGCGGTCCGGATGGCGGTAGAGCAGACATTAGTATTGACGGAGAGCTTGGGCGCCCCGCCCCAAACTCGACGCCATTAGCTGAAACGCGGGTTTCGTCAGCGGACCAGTTGGTTCACTGTCTATTTCAGCCCAGGGTCACAACCCTGAGCTTTATCCACAAATCGAAAAGCGGCGAGTACTTGAAAAGCATCGCTTAAGGTAGGCCTGGAAACAGGCCTATCCTACTTTACGCCGTGGTGGGTCCGCGGTGATGGTTTTACCGCATGACCTCGAGCTATCGCTAGACGCTCCGAAGAGCAATGGCATAGGCTTTCAGCCGGTATTCATTTCACACTATCGAGCAATCCTTTATTCCCGTCCAGATATTGTCTATAAAGCTCAGAGTTTACCTAAAAGGAATAGGGTTTTTGTTAGGCAGATATACAATCTCCGGTTGGCTAATATAAAGCGGATGTTGGAAGGCCGGGCGTGACGCATGGTTGGATACAAGCTTCCTCCTGGCCGTGCAGATCGTGGAGCACGCGCATCACGCAGTGGCTCTGCGCTCGCTCGGGGAGCTGCTCGCGCCAGGGGACCGGGTGGCGATCGCGCCGCAAGTGTTGACTGAATCAATGGGCTCGCACAATCCCCAGAAGCCTCTGACTATTCGTTCAACTGATTGCTTGCCGGCAGCCAGACTGGCCTCTGATTGGGCATGGTCATGATTCCACGCATTATCCACCACCACGCTGTGAACCTCATGCACTCCTATGAGACGAAGCCAAAAATCAATGTAAGGCGCTTGATGATCGAATGACGGCGGTATGGGAGAATCCTCGCGATATTCAGATCCCCGCGTATAGACGACGAGTGCCTTGGGGATGTTGAGGCATGGCCCATATTCTTTGCCATCATACGTGAATAAGTAATTGCGCTGAGCGGTCAAATCAATCAACTGTTTGAGCTTGTATGGGATGGAGAAGTTCCACATGGGTAGGCCCAAGACAATTCGGTTCGCTCGTTGGAAGCGACCGATCAATTCTTGAATGCGGTTCCAGGTATGCGATTCTGCGTCTGTCAGTGGCTGGTGCTTGATGGCCTTGTACTTCGCCCCGATGGATGCGGCATCAAACTCGGGGAGGTTTTCGTCCCAGACATTCAGGACGTCCTCATTAATCACGGGGATGACTTTCCTTGACGCCGAAAGAAAGGCGTTTGTCAGGGCGATAGAGTTCGATTTGTTACCTCGCGGCGATGACTGGATATGTAGAACGTTCATTCTGATCGATAATTGTCTACCTAGCTTCGAATAAGTGAAATTTTTTGTTTTGTACCCTGTAATAAAAAATTCAAATAAACTAAAGTCATGGAGCTACGTCAAATTCGATCATTTCTCTCGATTGCAGAGACTCTCCACTTCGGTCGCACAGCGGAGATGATTCATCTCAGTCAACCTGCGTTAAGTCTTCAAATACGAGCGCTTGAGGATGAGATTGGAGTGAGACTCTTCGAGCGCAACCGACGCAAAACGGCACTCACCGCGGCGGGGGTCGCATTTCGCGAGGATGCAACCGGAGCCCTCTTACGACTCGACCAAGCTGTTCATAAAGCAAAGCTGGCGGCTAGCGGGAAGCTGGGGAGTTTGCGGATCGGATTCGTATCGACAGCTGGCAATGAGATTGTGCCGGCCATCATTCGTCAGTTTCGGGAGCTGAATGCAGAAGTAGAATTCTTCCTTCGCAATATTCTCACAATCGATCAAATACAGATGCTGGAGGCCGGATCTCTCGATATTGGTTTTTTGCGCCTTCCGATCGGTGAGCACTCTGGACTGGAGGTAGTCACGGTGCATCGCGAACCGTTCGTGCTCGTCGTGCCCTCGTCCCATAAACTGGCAAAGAGAAAAAGGGTACGCCTGCGCGAAGCGTCTGGCCAAGACTTCGTGATGTATGAGCGCACCTATGCCCCTGGATTTCACGATCTAATCTTCGGGATGCTTCGCGATGCCGGTATTATTCCCAAAGTTCGCCAGACTGCGGGAGAGATGCCTATGCTGATCTCACTCGTCGATTCAGGTGTGGGTGTTGCCATTCTGCCCATGTCGGCAGTAAAACGTAGCGTTGCTTCGGTAGTCGCCTGTGAGATTGCGGACAAGATACCAATGTCTGAAATTGGTATTGCCGTCCAGAAGGGAAATCGAGCACCCGTCCTGGACAATTTCAGATCTCTCGCCTTAGAGAAGTTACGTCGAGCAAGAAGCGCTTCGTTTGCCAATCGGCGTTGATTTAAGAAATCACGGGACCTGCGGAAGAAAGCCGCTGATTGCTCCGAATAGCACCGCGAAAAGAGGAGGGAATCCGCTTTCGGACTGCTTTTTAATGGGTCGTCCGTTGCTCTCAAGACCCCCAATATCTGCACACCGTCAAGCGCGCAACTTCATAGAAATTCCTTGATCTCATTGAAGACTCGATACAGGTTTTCGGCCAGCAGATAGGCGAGATTCGTGCCATGGTTTTGTTCTCCTCGTAGCGATCTAATAACACCGAGCCCTGGGCAAGCCGATTCGCCTGGTACCTAATTTGCTCCCCTTGGGCACTTGGGCGAGCATCGCTCAACTTTCAGGCCCCATACTTCACCTTGAATCGGCCTTACTTCGCTTCTCTGAGCAGTTCGGTTCGGTACTTCGGAGCCAGTTCAATTACTTTCTTGATGAACGCTGCTTCCTGCGCTGCGTCGACCTTGGGAGGCGGAGTGGTACGCGTCGCAACCGCTGTTCCGACCTCTTTGAAGAACTCCTCATAACCTGCCGACGAGCAGATGCAAAGCATCCTCACCGGCTTCGACGAGGCATTATGGAATTGGTGAGGAGCGTTCGCTGGAATGTTGACTGTTTCTCCAGCGCGCACAATACGCTTCTCCCCTCGGAAAGTAGCTTGCAGTTCACCGTCGAGAAGAATAAAGGTCTCCTCGAAATCATGACGATGTGGGGGAGGGCCGCTCCGGGAGGAACGTGCATATCGATCATGGTGAATCGACCTGCAGTATCCATTCCGGACAGCAGGATCGTGTAGGTGTCGCCCACGACTCCGAGATGCTGGGCATTGCTGTTATCCGGGTTTGCAACCACCAGATTCCGTCGTGGATCGTCGGCCGGAATCGCTACCGTGTTTGATATCGTAGACATTTTCTGCTCCTTGTTTGAAATTGCGTTTTGTGAACCTAACCAACGTGACTTACGCTGCAGCCCACTCCTTTGCTAGTTCTTCAGCGAAGCTGCTATACGTTCTCGGCTGGTGCCCAAGCAAAGCCGCAAAGCGCGCCGTCTGGTCCTCCGTGTTGCTGAATCCACGCTCGACGTAACCCTGGTACATGACCCGAAGATCGTAGGCCAGCCAACTCGGACTCCCTGTTTTCCGCAGTTGCGCCTCAAAGCCATCGAAGTCTCCGTGTCCGGCGTAAGTGATTTCTTTGCCCAGCAGCTTCGACCATGTGGCTGCCGCATCCGGACCACTCAACATCTCTGACGAAACCAGGTCGTACGTCTTTCCCTTGTGGCCTTCTTCTGTCAGCGATATCGCGGCCGCCTCCGCAATGTCGCGAACATCCACCACAGCTAGACCCTGGTCCCCCGCGGGAATCGGATATACGCCCGGTCCGGTTAATACTGGCTTGAGCCAGCGCTCATTCTGAGTGAAGTACCCTGGCCGCAGAATCGTATAAGGCATCCCGCCTCCACGAACCGCTTTCTCGACGGCATACTTCGCAGCGAAATGCGGCACCTCGAGAAACTGATCCGCCTTAAAGACTGAGAGGTACGTCACATGCTTCAAACCGGCCTTTTTCGCCAAGCCATAAGCGATAAGAGCTTGCGTGAATTCATCGGCGACATTGCCAATCAGCAGGAACAACTCGTCGACACCCTTGATCGCTTCCGCTACTGAGACCGGATCACTCAGGTCGCCGATAGCCACCTCTGCCCCGTCGGGCCGCTTTGCTTCCTTGTTCCGAGTCAGGACACGGACAGACGCACCGCGGCGAAGCAGCGCTTTGACGACTTCTTTACCCACTGTACCAGTACCACCAGTCACTAAGATTTTCATAAAGTCTCCATTGATTACGGAACCCACAGCCGGGTTCAGACCCAAGACTAGCACTAATTGCTCCAGCGTTGTTCTCCATAGGAATGTGTCCAGCTGCGGAAACGCGAACCAGCTTTGTATGTGGCATCTCATTAGCAAAACGCTCCGCAAACTCGACGAGTTGGAAGGTATCGTCCTCGCCCCAGACTAGCAGCTTCGGCACCGACGAAGTACGCAGACCTGGTAGCAGATCCATCGTGAATCGGCTGTCCGCTGCGCCAGCCAGTGCCAACCACGAACGAGCGACGCGCGGGTCAGTCCAGGGATCGAGATAATCCGCCAACTCCTCCTCGGTCGCGGGGCGACCCAGTGCCGTGACGACCGACTTCCGGCGGGCTGCCAACAGGTCCTCTGTGGTCGTCGCGGCTACCACCGCAGGGTCCCGGAAGCGAGCGACCCCAGGTACTGGCCACGAGTCGTACAATACCGAGTTGACCAGCGCCAGCCGGCTGACTTTGATGCTTGCGTCAACCAAGAGGTGTTGGGCGATGCCCCCGCCGATATCATGTCCGGTGACTCCGATCGGCTCATCGGCATCAATCGCTCGGTGAAATGCCACGACCCAGTCTGCCAATGCCGGAACCGTGGCTGTGCTCGAGTGAGCTCGCCGCCCGAACGCCCGAGTCCTGGAAGGTCCACCGCGACGGGGCGCAGACCACAGTTTGCCATGCCCTCGAGCACTGGCGCCCAAACTCGGCTCCAATAGGTGCCATGCAGCAGCAGGACGATGGGGCCTTTGTCGCCTCCAGTGAGGTAGCTGGCGGAAATGCCTGCCACGTCAACGGTCTCTCTTTTAATTTTT
>Ga0210387_10001427_pt1 | contig 18029 bp, 16 predicted proteins | sample IncBWC7OmetaG_FD_160108 | JGI IMG/M metagenome (GOLD analysis project Ga0210387, IMG submission 160108) | Forest soil microbial communities from Barre Woods Harvard Forest LTER site, Petersham, Massachusetts, United States - Inc-BW-C-7-O ...
TCGTCGGGCTTTGTCTGCGGTTCCTGCAACAGCCCGGAATACTCCCGCAGATACTGGAGGTTCTCTGAAGCCTCCTGGAGGAATAGTTCGACCGATTCGTGGCCGGGCCCGTTCACAGATTTCCCTCCACCAAAGCCGGCGCGCGACGATGTTCGGCCGCAGCCGCCACGGGCTTGCGATAGGTAAGGCAATCACCGAGCAAGATCGATTCGAATTTCATCGGCACGTTGGAAAGCGTCTCCGAATGACCCAAAAAGAAATACCCGCCGGGCTCGAGCGCATCGTAGAAGCGCTGCAAAAGCGAAACGCGGCGCTCCTCAGAGAAATACATCAGTACGTTCATGCAGAAGATGCAGTCGAGCTTCCCGACGTAAAAGGAATCGACCATGTTCATCTGCGCAAACGAAATCAATCGCCGGATGCGCGGCCTCACCAGATAGCCGTGTTTGGTCGGCGTGAAATATGATTCCACCTGGTGCAACGAAACCTCACCCAGACTTCGGCGTGAGTACGCGCCGCGCTCGGCATGGCGTAGCGCGCGGCGGCTGACGTCTGTGGCGAGTATCTCGATCTCCCAAGCCTCCGGGAATTTGAGCGCATCGCTTACGGTTATCGCGATTGAATACGGTTCCTCTCCCGTAGAGCAGCCCGCGCTCCAGATTCGCAGCGCTCGCGGACTCTCCCAGAATTTGCGCTCCTGAATCTCCGGCAAAATCTTTTTTTCGAGCGCTTCGTAGACTGCCGGATAACGGAAAAACGATGTTTCCTGGGTCAGGAGCTTTTCGAGCAGGGTTTCATACTCGATGCTCGATGCGCGCACTTCCCGCAATAAATCCGTTCCGCTCGAAAGATTCTTTTCCTCGAGATGTTCGCGAATGCGCGTTGAGAAAAAGCGCTCGCGCGACGCATCAAAAAGAATGGCGGAACGCTGTTCGATGAGCGTGCGAATCTCGTCGAGCTCAAGCTCGGTGAGTTTCGCGGTTGTGGCTGGATGCTGTTTCATGTTCGGCACACGTCAGCCGCCGGCAGTAATGGGTGCCGGCGATCGCTGCTGCCAGCCCGGATTTACCGAGCGCCTACGGGCGCTGACGGGCGCGTGTCCTCTGCCGCCTCAGGCTGCCTCGACGGCTGCGATTGCGAACGGAACTGAGCGAGCGCTTCGTTCAATTGCTCGGACAGCTTCACCATGTTGCCTACCGTCGACGCAGTTTGGCGCGCGCCCTGAGTTGTCTGGCGCGTAATGCCGGAAATGATTTGCATCGCGTTTGCAACACCTTCCGTGCCGCGCACCTGCTGCTTCGAGGCGAGCGAAATTTCCTGAACGAGTTCGGCCGACTGCCGGACGACGCTCGAAATCGCTTCGAGAGCTTTACCGGCTTGATCTGCCAGGCCGGCTCCCACTTCCACTTCGCGCGTGCCTTCTTCCATCACGACGACCGCTTCGTTCGTCTCGGCCTGAATCGCCTTAATCAGTGCCGCAATGTCTTTCGTCGCGCTGCGGGAGTGTTCAGCCAGCTTTCTGACTTCGTCAGCGACAACCGCGAAACCACGGCCCGCATCACCTGCGCGAGCCGCTTCGATGGCTGCGTTCAAAGCCAGCAAGTTGGTTTGCTCCGTGATGTCGTTAATCACGTTGATGATTTCGGAAATTTCGAGAGAACGATCGCCGAGTGATTTAATCTTTTTTGCAGTCGCCTGCACCGAAGCGCGGATGCGCTGCATACCTTCGAGCGTGTCGCGGACGGCGCGGTTCCCCTGTTCGGCGGCGTCGAGCGCGCGACGGGCAGCTTCTGCACTCGCTTCCGCGTTGTTTGAAACTTGTTTCATCGACACGGTGAGTTCTTCCACGGCCGATGAAGTATTGGTGATTTCCTGGTCCTGTTGGGTCGCGCCCGCAGTCATGTCATCGGCCGCATCAAGAATCTGGTTGGCGCTCGCGCTCACGTCGATCGCGGCCTTGCGAACGCGTTCGAGAACTTTGGTGAAATTGTCGAGCATGAAGTTCACGGAATCGACGACGTTGCCCAGCGCGTCGTTGGTGACTTTGCCGCGAATGGTCAAATCGCCGCGAGCAACTTCTTTAATCGTGTTCAAGAGGTCGGTGATGCTGCGCTGCAAGGATTCCTGCGCTTGCTGGTTGGTGATTGCATGCGCAACTTTCGCGGCGCTGCGATTGAAATTCTCCGCGATGAACTCGAACTCATCACCAGATTCGATTTCGGCGCGCGCGCGTGAATCGCCCGCTACGATTCGTTCGGAGAATTTCGCAAGCTCGTCCACCGGTTTCAACACCCGCTTGCTCAGTACCCACACCACCGAAATGGACGCGAGAAGCGCAAGCACGGCTGCGCCGATCAAGGCGCCGCTCGCGGCACCGGCTGACGAAGCAGCGTCTGCTGGCTGCGCGCCGGAGTGAATGCCGGCGTAGTAAGCAAGGCCCAGAACGCCAAAAACCGCGACGCTGACCCACAAGACCAGCAGCCAGACGGTGGAACTCAAACGAGCTTTCATGACTTCCTCCCAAGCACCAAGAAACCTGCGCGAACCCCTCGCGCCCTAAATCACAGGAACTGGAAACACATCCGTCAAACGGCGCAAATCGACGACCAGCGCCAACCGGTCGTCATGCCGCAACATCCCTCGGCAGTGCGGAACATCGTTCGGCGCCTGATCGAGCAGCGCTTCTTCCGTCGCCGAAAACGTTCCGATCACTTCATCCGACGCGATGCCAACTCTCAAATCGTCGCGCTGGCCCTCACCCTTGAGCGCTGCGACTACTACGTGTTTCGGCAGCAGTCCGGGCCGACGTCCTTCCGTAAACGCAATGTCGATCAACGGCACGATCGTTCCGCGGAGATTGAAGACTCCCATTAAGAACGCCGGAGCCAGTGGAATCCGGGTCACGATCGGCCAGTCAACCACTTCTTCCACTTCGAGCACTGAAAGACAGAAACGCTCGCGGCCAGCGCGGAAAACGCAGTACTGCCGCTCGGGCAGCCGCTCCTCGAAAAACGATTCATTTTCGAGAAACTCTCCCCCTATCAGCTCGACCGGCAATCCTGCGTTTTCCTGCGCGCCTTGTTGCTTACCCGCCATCATGCAAACCTTTTCACCGCACTGATCAGCTCTTCCGGCGTGAACGGCTTCGAAACGTATCCGTTCGCTCCCTGCTGTTCGCCCCAGTAACGATCGCTCGGCGCCGTCTTCGACGTGACGAGAATCACAGGAATCTGCGAGTACGGACCTTCCGACTTCAAGTCCCGGCATGCCTGAAAACCATTTCGTTGCGGCATCACCACGTCGAGAAGGATGACGCTCGGCCGCTCCTCTTCGATCGTCTCTTCAATTTTCGTTGGATCGGAAATCCCCACCGAATGAAAGCCCCCTTGTTGCAGGAACGACTGCATCAGCCGGATTTCTGCTTGCGAGTCGTCCACCACCAACACTTTCTTCAGCACGTGCGCACCTCCGCAGAGATAACTTCATGTAAAATAATTGCAACTTCAGAGCCACGCCCCACGCCTATTTCGCATCCTGCGACTAGAATGCAAACCGCTTCAATTGCAATAACTTACGAGCTCGGAAATTGACGCTATGAGCCTGCAACGTAGCGCGGGACGTAAGTCTCCGTCTCAGCTTGAGATTCCGTCTCAGCGGCCCGCATCTCCGTCGCCAGCGATGAGAATCGCTGCATTACCTCGTTTAGGCGCAGCGCCATCGCGTGAATCGTGTGAATCTGCTCACGACATTCAGCTGAAACCTGCCCGGGTTCGAGCAGCAATAAGTCGGCATTGCCGATCACGGACGTCAGCGCGTTGTTCACACCGGGCCGCATTTCGAGCATATAGCGGCCAAGAGCAGCCTGGCGTTGCGATTCGAGCGCAGTGCGTTCGGCGCGCTGCGCGCGGCTAACTGCTTCCACGCGGCGCAGTGCTTCGTTCGACAGCACGATCAAAGTCCCTGTCCATCCATCCTGCCGCGGAATCACGAGAGCCTGCGTATGCCGCGCGCGCAAGGGAGCTATCTCTTTTTCGTCTTCGACCACGCACACTACCGCCGTGGAAGGGCTCGCTTCGAGTGAAGAGAGAATGGAGGACGCTTTTCCGTTACGGATGGGGCCGACGATTACGAGTTCATAGCCAGTTCCGCTCGAGGGGTGCCATAGGTCGCTGGTGACGAGAGTTACTTCAGGGACATGCCTCTCCGCCTGCCAGCGCGCTGCGACGGCGCGAGCAAATTCTGTATCGTCCGAGACGATCAGGACGCTGGCTTGATTCAAAAAAGGACTACCCCCTTGCTCAGGGCTGGAGTTTTTCCGCTTCTTCGATCGTCGAGAGCAGGCGCTTCGTGCTGATTCCCAGGTTCACGGCTGCTTCTGTGTTCTTGGAGCGTTTTGCTTGCTCCACACGTCCCTGGAAGTAGGAAACCTCGCCGCGCGCGTGGAGGAGAGCTGAAGCGAGCGCGCCCTGCTCCCCCGAGCGTTTCCGCTGGTCCATCGCAACTGCCAGCAATGCGCGTGCGACAACCGAGCGGCGCAAGTCTTCAGCCTCTTGTCCGCCTTCCGCCACAAAGGCTGCCACTTCCCACGACGAGAGCAGAACTTTGGTGTCTTGCAGCACGACCGTCGACATGGAGCGGCCCCGCGAAGGTGGAGCTGCAATCAACTGCTCCCAAATTGCTTCCAGACACTTCTCAACTTCTGCCGCACCCGTGGGCGTTGCTGCGGAATCGGCGGAAACTTTCGCCGGATTCCCTGGCGCCGCCGGTTGCTTGGGCGAAGCGGAGATTCGCTCGGGCCCCGGTTCTCCGATTCCGGAAAGATCCATCGGCGGAGCGGATGTGGGAGATGCGACGGCCGCCCCGGATCGTATTTCTGCGACTTTCATCGGCGGCGCCGCATGAACGTTCGGCGATGCGGAGGGCGAAAGCGCGGCTGGCGAAGATTCGTGGCCTTGAACGCGAGCAACCGCTTCCTCCAGATCAGCACGCAGAGCGAGCAACTGCTCGAATGCACGGCTGACGGAAGTCTCGGTGTAGTCCTTATGGAAAGGCTGGCGCCAGTTCTCGGCGTAGTAACGAATCTTGGTCGTAGATTCGGCGGCCGAGAAACCGGCGCGGCGGCAATCCACGCTTTTCACACCGCTCGCATCGAGAACTTCAACCGCAGATTTCACTGCGCTCAGGTCCGCGTGCAGCATGCGAATGAACGCGCGCCGCAAAGTAAAATTAAAACGGCAGAATGCTACGAGCGCCGCGGGATCGTAAAACATATCCCCGGCGGCGTCTTTGAGCAGGCGGCCCTGTTCGAGCAGGCCGTGCTCCATCATGTCGCGCAAGCTGTGGCATTCCTCGAGCGTATTAAGAATTCGATCGAGGGGCTCGCACCAATCGAGGGAGGTCGCATCGGCCTCCAGCAATACCGGCTGCAGGACACGGGCGACGTCAGCGAGTTTTATTTCCTCTCGATACAGCCCCTCGGGAGCGCAAAGCGCAAAGTATTGCACGAGCAACAGATCGATCTTGTCACGATCGGCTGTAGTCTTGTCCGCTCTCTTAAGAAGCCGCTGGATGAACGCACGCAGAGCTTCTTCGCTCGAGTTGAGAGTTTCCGGCGGCAACTGGCGAATCTGAAACGCGCGCACTTTTTCGTCGATCGCATCGAACCATTGCAAATCGCGATCGAACACGTCGCGCGTCGGCCGCGCCGGAGGCAGCTCGCCCGCCGCATACGGCAGCGGCGCGAGCTCGAATTGTGCAGCGAGCGCTGCGTACAACGGATACGCGAGTCGCGCTTCGGTCCAGCGGGCTGCAAAATCGGCCGGGCCGGCGCTGCCGAAGTTCTGAGTGCCTGTGGGTGAACTGATCGTGGTACCGGGTATTTTTGGTGTCATGGTTTGATGATCCAGTTTCCGACTTCGCCCACAAACCGCACCGCCACTGCTTTGCGGCCGTCGTGGTAGCGCACAGCGACTACCGTCGCCTGTGCGTCGAGCGATCCATCGGAATTAAGAACTCGCACGCGGTCTTCGAATTCGAGCGGCAGCGTCGAGGTAAACAGAACTTCCCGGGCTGTGCCAAATTCAATCACCGTGTGTTCCTCCAAGCGCCGCTGCCCGCTTCCCAGCGCCATCACTCGCACCGGCAAGCGCACCGGCGACACGCTGGGAAAAAGCTGGGCCAGTTTTTCGACGCACGTTTGTACTCCTGCAATCGACTCAACAGTGGCTTCACGTGACACGGAACCCCCGAAACTTCGCCGCTCCGTTTCCTCGAATCAGAACCAGCGCGGCGCTTGAGCTGACGCACAGACACGATTACGAACGCGCCCCGGAGTAAGATTGCAAGAACACAGCCAAAGCCGAGAAGGATTTCCATTGCATAAACTGCTGAATTCTATGAGGTTACGATGGCCCGGCGAATCGAGCATTCTCGCGTTCGTCTCAGCCTGATACGGCTCGTCTCACTCGAGTGGGATTGGATAGGCCACACAGGCTTCCCCGGTGCGAGCTTTTGCAAAATGGATGCGGGAGGATTACTTAGGTGAGGACTTCGACGGCCTGTTTCGAAGTGGAACGTAGGGGAATTTGATAGCGCTTCAGTTTCCGATAGAGAGTGGCGCGGCTAATACCCAGCATTCGCCCTGCAAGTACTTTGTCGCCACCCGCTTGCTCGAATACGCGAAGGATCGTCATTCGTTCCAGATCGGCGAGCGCCGTTGTTGAAAGCGCGGCTGAGTCTGCGGTGGACGAGGTGCTATCGTCGGCGCCACGAATAGCTGGTGGCAAATCGCTCACATCAATCGTGCGGTGATCTCCAAGAGCGACGGCGCGAGCGATACAATTTTCGAGTTCGCGGACGTTTCCCGGCCATTCGTACTGCAAGAAACTCTTCATCGCCGATGGCATGATCTGAATATTCTCTCCCGGCGCGTAACGATCCAAAAAACAGTGCACGAGCTGGGGAATATCGGAACGGCGCTCTCGCAAACTGGGAAGATGAACGGTTACGACGTTCAACCGGAAGTAGAGGTCCTTTCGAAATGTTCCACCGCGATAAGCTGCTTCGAGGTCGCGGTTCGTCGCGGCAATTACGCGCACGTCGACTGGAACCTTTTCGTTGCTCCCCACGGGCCGGACTTCTTTCTCCTGGAGCACTCGCAACAGCTTCGCCTGCATTTCAAGCGGTAGCTCGCCGATCTCATCGAGGAAAATCGTCCCGCCGTTCGCCGCATGGAATAATCCGGGCTTCGATTTCAAAGCGCCGGTGAACGAGCCCTTTTCGTGGCCAAAAAGCTCGCTTTCCATCAGCGTCGGCACGAGCGAACCACAATCGACTGCAATGAACGGCATCTTCGCGAGCGGCCCGCGATAGTGCATCGCGCGAGCCACCAGCTCTTTTCCCGTGCCGCTCTCTCCGGTGATGAGCACTGGCGTGCGCGTGTCTTTCAACCGCGAAACCATCCGCATCACGTCCTGGATGATTGCGGAGGTTCCGGTGATTCCATCAAGTTGAGTTTCCGAATTTACACGCTCGCGCAGGAATTGGTTTTCGGTTACCAGGCGGACTTTCTCAGCCATCCGCTGCAGGAGTTGCCTCAACTTTTCTACGCGAAATGGTTTCTCGATGTAGTCGTAGGCACCCTGGCGCATTGCCTCCACGGCAGTTTCGATTGAACCGTGGCCAGTCATGATTGCCACTTCCGCTCGCGGGAGCAGCTCCTTCAGTTTTCGCAGCAGTTCGACTCCCGAAAGGTTTGGCAGCTTTAAGTCTGTGACGATGATGTCGGGTAGCGCCGTTTCTAGCGATTCTACGGCCGTTTCAGCCGTCTCGGCCTCGGCGCACGCGAATCCCAAACCTTGTCCGACCGTCATGCACAAGCGGCGGATGCTCTGCTCGTCGTCGACGATTAAGAACCGGATTTTCTGTTCGTCCTTCATGGTTTCCCGATTGTTCTCTCTACCGCGTCCATCAGCTGATGGACACGGAAAGGCTTTTCAACGCACGGCGTGCCCGCTTGCGCGAGTAAAGCGATCGTCTCGTCGCTCGCCGTATCGCCGGTAATAAAGATAATTCGCGACGCAAGTTCGGGCCTATGCCGCTCGAGCCAGTCGTGCACGTCGGCGCCGGTGATTCCTCCGGGCGTGCGAAAGTCCGAAATCACTCCGCGAAAATCGCCGGTCGCGAGAAGTTGCAGACCTTCGACGGCTGAAGCTGATGGCACTACGTCATATCCTCTGCGCTCGAGGGCGATCCGTAAGAATGCGGCCACCGACGGCTCGTCCTCAATTAAGAGAATTTTCGCGCGCGCTACCGCAGCGGTACCACTCGAAAGCATCACTGTCCGGCCTCCGCCACGCTGAACTCAGCGCTCTGCACCGCGACGGGCAATCTCACGATAAAGGTGCAGCCTTTGCCATCCCGATTGTTGCGGGCGGAGATTTCGCCTCGATGCGCGCGCACGATGCCGTAGCAGATGCTGAGGCCAAGCCCTGTCCCCTTGCCCACTTCCTTAGTGGTGAAGAAAGGATCGAAAATCCGTTCGGGCTGCAAGATTCCCGGGCCATTATCGCGGATCAGGATTTCGAGTTCGTTCACGCGCTGCAACGTGGAGATTTCTATTTTCCCGGGACGCCGCGTCTCTTGAATCGCGTCGTAAGCATTATTCAAAATGTTCAAGAACACTTGCTGCAGCTGGTGCGGATCGCCCACAACGACTGGCAAGTCATCCTCGTAGCTCTCGATAATTTCGACACCGTGATTCGAAAAGTCGTATGCCCGTAGCTTCAGCGTCTGCCGCAGAACCAAGTTCACTTGGACGGGCTCGCGCTGCGCCGGCATCTGGCGCGCGAAGCTCAGCAAATTTTGAACGATCACGCGCGTCCGTTGCGCTTCTTGAAGAATTACCCGCAACTCTTCTTTCGCGGCGTCCGGTACTTGTGGATTTTCAAGCAGCAAATCGGTGAATCCAACGATCGCCGCCAGTGGATTGTTCACTTCGTGGGCCACGCCGGATACGAGTTGGCCGAGAGCAGCCATTTTTTCTGTATGCATGAGCTTCGACTGCAAGTCAGCAGCGTCGGTCACGTCCGTCATTACGACGACGATGCTGTTGATGTCACCGGCCTCGTCGCGCATCGGGCTCAGGCTGATCGAAAATTGGCCGGCAGTGCCGTTTCCGCGGACTACGGGAACTTCGACGTTATCAACTGCCGCGCCGTGAAGCGCGCGTTCGAGCGCTTCTTTCAGCACAGGCCGTCGCGCTGGCGAAATCATTTCAGTCAGCGAGTGGCCCAAAAGATCGTTTTCACGATAGCCTGCTTCGAAACAGCGCCGATTCGCGTAACTGATCAGACCGGCTGTATCGAGCACCAGGATCATGCTCTGGGTGTTGTTAAGAATGTTTTTGTTGAAATCGCGCTCGCGACGGTACCTGCGCTCCGCCTCCCGGCGGTCGCTGATGTCTTTCGCCACATGGATCGTGCGCAATTCATCGTCGTGGCCGCTCTGAATCCGCGACGCAGAAACCAGATAAGACCGGTCAGCCGCCTGAAAAACAAATTCCTCTTGCGCTGCTTTCGGATTCTGGCAAAACGGGCATCGGCCCGCTTGTATCTCCGAGCCGAGCAATTCGAGTTTTCCCATGTCACGCCCGATCGCCTCGGTCGGCCGCACTTTCAACAAGTCCGCGAGCGCCCGATTCAGACGGAGCACGCGATTGTCGGCATCGTGAACCACGATCAAATCTGAAATTGCGTCAAAATCCTCTACCCATTGTTTGCGCGATTGCTCGATCCGCGAAAAGAGCCGCACGTTTTCGAGCGCCACCGATGCATGCCCAACAAGCGCATCGAGCAGCTGGCGCTCCGTCTCTGAGAGCCCACGCAAATCCACCAGGCAAAGCACACCCAAAAGTTCCCCTTCACTGCCTGTGAGCGGCGCCAGAAGAACGTCTCGCCATCCAAGTGCTTCCGCCAACTCTCTCCCGAACAAATTCGCGGCCAGCCCAGAGCGCAGGTCAACCGCCGGAACCGTTGCTTGCTCGGCGAGAGCCACGGCCAGACGGTGTTGTGTCATCGCATCCCATCGATGCGCCGGACCACTGAGACCGGCAACTGCCCAATCCGACTCGCGCGCCACAGCCAGCGCCGCAGCGCGGGCTCCCAATATTTGTGCCGTGCGGGCGGTGAGACGCCGGGCGAATTCTAACGTGCCTAACGATGGGTTCAGCTCAAGCGTGGTGGCGGAGAACTGGGCGAGCAGGCTCTCCAGAGAGCCGTCGACACCTGCGGATACTTCCCGAGTTCGTTTTAATGCACGCATGGAGGTTAGGGGCTTGCGCGTGCTGCTTGTTACTCAATGACGTTACGGTCTCATCTCATTTTGAGTCAAGACATGTGGGCGGCCCTGTTGCCGAAAGGGGCAATCCGAAACTGTCGCAAGGTGAGACGGGAATATAGTGCGCGCCAGCCTTTTGAGACGATTCGCTCCCTTCACGCCCGGTGCAATCGCTCGCTCCAATATGTTTAACAGTCTTATGTTCAGCTACTTACATGCAGAATTATCTAGTTCAACGCGAGGCCAAAGAAGCTATTGGGCGTGGCATTCCCGTTGCATTTTCGTCCTCCGGAGCTTTCCCTAACTGGAGGGGTTGGGATGAAACTCAGGGCCCGCACGATTGGTTTGGGGGTAATGCTGATGTTAGGCGCCTTTGGGACTTTTGCGCCCAAAGCATTTTCCCAGGAAGCAGCTGTCGAAAGCGCAAAGCGAAAGGTTAAGTCAAAGGTGACTCCGGATTTTCCGGCACTAGCGAAACAAATGAACGTGACGGGGAAGGTCAAGATCGAAGCAACGATCTCGGCCGACGGGCGAGTGACGAGCACTAAAGTGGTCGGCGGCAGTCCTCTGCTGGTCGGCTCGGCGGTAGACGCGCTGAAGCGATGGCGTTTTGAAGCAGCCGCGAAAGAAACAACCGAGATTATCGAATTCGACTTTAACTAACCAAAAGCGCTCCTCCCAAAGGACGCGGGGGTTTGAGAAGTGCACGAAGTGGGGGGTAAGAAATGACGATTCGTAGAAAGCTATATTTTGGATTCGGCGCCATTCTGGCGATCATGCTGGCCTTGTTTGTGGTCAACATGCTCACCGTACTGCGCGAGCACACCGCTCGCTCAGCGGCAGCCTCCACTCTGAACGACGTGCAGACCATCGAAAACATCCGATTTCAGATGATGGAAAACCGTCTGTTCCTCGAGAACTATCTCTTGAGCGGCGACTTGCGGGATGAGGAGAAGACCAACAAAGGTATCGCGGATCTTCTTGCGCTTCTACGTGAAGGCGAGAGCAAAGGCAACGACGCGAACCTGCGCGCAGCGCTCGGCCAGGTGGAAGAAAACGAGCACAACTGGGCCGAGAATTTCGCGAAGCAAATGATCGTCAAACGCCATCAGGTTGATGCAGGGGACGCGACGGTTTCCGATCTTCAAATCTACTATCTCCAGCACGACCCTGCCTCGTGGACAACAAAATCAGCGAGCGTACTCAATGACGCCAACAACGGCGTCCGCAAAGCGCTCGACGATTCCACTGCATCCGCAGCGTCAGCCACTACATTCAGTACGATCATCACCACGCTCGGTACGCTCGTTGCAACTCTCCTCGGTGCTTGCATCGCTTTCTTTACGGCTAAGACGATTCGCGAGCCGATTCATCAACTGATCGAAGTGGCGCACCGGATTGGCGAGACAGGCGATCTGGATCAGACGATCGACATCCATCGTAATGATGAAGTGGGCGTTCTTGCCGTCAATTTCAACAAGATGATCGTGCACTTGAAGGAGATGGCAGGCGTCTCTGCCGCTATCGCTGAAGGACAATTGTCAGTCAGCGTGCTGCCGCGGTCGCAGCAAGACACGATGGCGAAAGCGTTCGCGCGAATGACGCAAGGCCTGCGCGACCTCGTTCGCCAGGTGCGCGACAGCGCAGCACAAGTAGCGAGCGGTGCAGGGCAGATGGCCAGCGCTTCCGACGAGTCAGCGAAAGTGAGCGTGCAGGCAGCATCAGCGATCGATGAAGTGACCAGCACGATGCACGAGATGAGCATCAACGTCCAGAATGTGGTCAAGAACACCCAGGTCCAAGGTTCCAGCGTCGCTGAGACATCGGCGTCGATCGATCAGATGGTCACTTCGATTCAACGCGTGGCCGATACCGCAAAGCTGCTCGTCGATATCTCCCACCGGTCGCGCGACGAAGTGCAAACCGGCATGGTGACAATGGAAAAAGCCACGGAGGGCCTGAATCGTACAAGCCACGCGATTCAATCCTCTGCAGAAATTATCGACGTGCTGGGCCGCCGCGCGGATGACATCGGAAAGATCATTGAAGTGATCGACGATCTCGCCGAGCAAACCAACCTCCTCGCTCTCAACGCCGCAATTGAAGCTGCGCGCGCGGGCGAACACGGATTGGGATTCGCCGTCGTCGCCGAAGAAGTGCGCAAGCTCGCGGAAAAGTCCACCCAATCGACAAAGGAAATTTCCGAACTCATCGAGGGAATTCAGAAGGAAGCTCGCGAAGCCGTCGAAAACATGGAAAAGAGCACTTCGATGGTTCAGGAAGGCCTGGTGCTGAACAAAGACCTGAGCTCAGCACTCGAAAAGATTTCCGCCGTCGTTTCCGAAGTTTACAAGTTCTCTCAGGAAATTGGCGCAGCCACCACGGAGCAATCCAGCGGCTCATCACAAATCGCGAAGGCAACAAATCGCCTCACGGAAATCACGCAGGAAATTACCTCCTCCGTTGAGGAACAGGCTTCCGGTGCTCAAGGCGTAGTTCGCGCCATGGAAAAAATGCGCGAACTCGTGCAGCAATCCACTTCCAGCTCCACGGAACTGGCGGCGGCAGCCGAACAAATGTCGAAGCTTTCCCGCAACCTTCTCGATTCGATGGATCGATTCGTTCTCGACGACGGCCAGGCCGATAGCCGGCGATTTCCACCTCGACGCCCCGCCAGCAGCCCGGAACGCCGCGGCGGCTCAGCCGAATATGCTGAGATGGCGCGGAGCTGAGCCGGCACAACACTATGGATAAGGAACTCCAGGTTGTTGGATTCCGAATCGGCCGCGAAACTTTCGGGCTGCCCATCTCGATCGTTCGCGAGATCGTGCGGGTCCCCGAAATCACCTCGGTTCCGAATGCGCCGAATTACATCGAAGGTGTGATCAACCTTCGTGGGCGAATCATTCCCATCATCGATTTGCGAAAGCGATTCAACGAACCAATTCCTGAACCGAATAAGAAGAACCGGGTGGTGGTGGTCGAACTTGACGGTCGTAGGCTCGGCCTGATGGTGAACTCCGCCTCCGAGGTGCTGAGAATTCCGCCTTCGGAAATCGAGGCGCCGCACACTGTGTTTCAAGATGGCGAGCTCGACTACATCACGGGTGTCGGAAAGTTGAAAGGGCGCCTTGTGATCTTGCTCGACCTCAACAAAATCTTGCAGCGCGGTGAGTTGCAGCGTCTCGAGGAATTTTCCGAACCGGCTGCGGTTACGGCAGACAGCACGAAACGCAACTAGCAGGCCGTTCCAGGGAGAAAGGTCAAAGAGGTTCGAATGTCCACACTCACTACTCAAGTTCCGTTGACCGAACCTGAATTGAAGCTGTTGCAAACGCTGGTCTATCAGGAGTGCGGCATGTATTTCGACGAACGCCGCACTCATTTCCTTCGGGATCGCCTCCAGCGCCGCCTGAAGGCGTGCCAGATGGACTCGTTCTACAGCTATTACCGCCTGTTGACCAGCCGCGAGGGCAAGCAAGAGCTGATCGCGCTGCTTGAAAACCTTACAGTAAATGAGACGAGTTTCTTTCGCATTCGGCCGCAACTGGACCTGTTTCAAAAAGTAGTGCTCGAAGAAATCCTGAAGCGTAAACAGGAACGCCGCGATTGGACGCTTCGAATCTGGAGCGCGGGCTGTTCCACGGGACAGGAGCCTTACACCCTTGCAATTCTCGTCTGCGACGCGCTCGCCTACTACTACTTGCGCAACCCTCTTCCGTTTGAAATGCCGACGCCGAAGCCGCTGATACCTCCACCGTGGAAAGTGGAAATTCTGGCATCAGACATTAACTACTCGGCGCTCCTCACGGCGCAGCAGGGCATTTACACCGAAGCGCAGATGGAAACCGTCGACTACACTTGCCGCCTGCGGTACTTCGACAAGGTCGCTGACAAATACATCGTCAAGCCTGCGCTCAAGAATCTGGTTCAGTTTGATTTTCACAATCTGAAGACTGAATACCTGCCGCAACGCAATGACGCGATTTTCTGCCGCAACGTGATGATCTATTTCGACGAAGCGGAACAGAAGCGGCTGATTGAAAAGTTCTACCGCTGCTTGAATCCGGAAGGATATTTGTTCGTGGGCCACGCCGAAAGCCTTTTCGGACTTACGAAAGCGTTCCACATGATTCATCAGAACAACGCGACCGTGTATCAGCGCGTCGAGGGAGCTCAGTGACTTTTTTCCCCGACGAACGCGCCGCCGAGCTTCGCGACCTCTTTTTCGAGAGCGCCGCGGAAATTCTCCAGGCCATGAACGAGGCCGGGCTTGCGCTCGAAGAACGCCCCGGCGACAAGGAATGCTTGCGAAGCGTGCGGCGCGCGGTTCACACACTCAAAGGTGATTCCGCTGCATGCGGCTTCCGGGAACTAAGCGAGCTCGCGCACGAACTCGAAGACGTTTTAACTCCGGAATTGGTGCAACAACACGCTGGATTGATTCCTGAGGTTGTGCTCGCTGCTGCGGATACTTTTCATGAAATGCTGGCGGCATACCGGAGCAATCTGCAGCCTCCCGCCGGCGGCGCGCTGCGCGAGCACATTCAGCGCCTTCTGACGAAACCGCTCGCGCAATCGCAAAAAGCGGCGCGCGAAGCCACCTTCGAATGGACGGAGTATGAACGTCTGATGATCGCGGAGGCATTTCGACGGAACGAACATGTTTATCACGTCGCGCTCCATCTCGATTCCGATTCGCTTCTGCCCGCCGCCGCGTTCGAACTTGCCCGAAAAGCTCTCGAGGGAGCGGGAAGGGTCCTGGCACTGCATCCTGAAAAGGCCACAGAAGTGGAAAAGGCCGGACTGATTGAATCCGCGCTCTCGTCTGCGAAATCCGCGGACTGGATTCGCAAGCGCTGCCACGTGCCGTCGGTTGTCGCGCGGATTTCGGTTCACGAGATTCACGAGCAGCAAACGCAGCCTCGCGATCTTCTCGATATTCTTCTCGAGTCGGAAGCCGCCGCCGTCTCCGCAGGGATAGGCGGCGCCGAATATGAGGCATCGGAAATTCACGCAGCCGATGGACAGGCTGGCGCGACGAGTGCGAGCGTGGCGCACGTCGCCGAAAACACTCTGCGCGTGGACGCGACTCGTATCGAAACAGTGATGAATCTGGTCGGCGAGCTGATCATCGGCAAATCGATGCTCCAACGCACGATCAACGAATTTGAGCGCAGCCACTCCAAGGATCCGTTGCGCGGAAAATTCTCGGATGCGCTCGCGTTTCAATCCCGCGTTTTGGGCGAGTTGCAAAAATCGGTGATGAAAATTCGCATGGTGCCAGTCGACCAGCTTTTCCGCCGCTTTCCACGAATCGTTCGCGACGTTGCGAAAGTTCAAGGCAAAGACATCGCGCTGGAGGTGTCCGGCCAAAATACGGACCTGGATAAGAGCATCCTCGACGCTCTAGCCGAACCGCTCGCGCATCTCGTTCGCAACGCGGCGGACCACGGCATCGAATCCTCCGCCGACCGGGAAAATGCGGGCAAGTCACCAAGGGGTACGATTCGCCTGAACTCATATCACGAGGGAGATCAGGTGGTGATCGAAGTATCCGATGACGGGCGCGGACTCGATCGCCGCAAAATCGTCGAACGGACGATCGAGCGGGGCATTCTTACTCACGAAGAAGCGTCGCGACTCACAGAATTCGAGGCTCTCCATCTGATTTTTACGCCGGGCATCAGCACCGCCGACCACGTCACAGAAATCTCCGGACGCGGCGTGGGGCTCGACGTTGTGCAATCCGCGCTCTCGAATTTGAAGGGCGCGATCGAGCTCGCAAGTGAACCCGGTAAGGGCACGAAGTTTCGCCTGATGGTGCCTCTAACGCTCGCCAGCATTCAGGCCCTGCTATTTCGCGTTGCGAAGCGCTTGTATGCGGTTCCGATTGCCTCCGTGGTTGAAATTACGCGAATCGCGGATGAAGAAATTCACCGCGTCGACGATCACGAGGTATTCCAATTGCGCGAGCAGGTGCTGACTCTGGTTCGCCTGGACCGCCTTGAATCGAAAGTCTCCGGCGAGCGCGCCAAGCGTGTTTTCGTGATTGTAATCGGCGCCGGAAATCGCAAGTTCGGACTTGTCGTCGACAGCTTGATGGGTGAAGAAGAGCTCGTGATCAAGGCGCTCGAAGATCGCCTCGTCACTTCACCGCTCGTTAGCGGCGCGTCGATTCTTGGTGATGGCACTGTCGTGCTCATTCTCAACGTCCCAGCCGTGATTTCGCACCTGGCCAGAATTCCGGCGGTCGGAGCGACGGCATGAGCGACAAACTTCGAGTTCTCGTCGTCGACGATTCCGCGCTCATGCGCAAGCTGATCCCTCAAGCGCTTTTGCACGATCCATCGATTGAAGTGGTTGGCACAGCGATGGACGGCGAGATTGGCCTTAGAAAAATCGCCGAACTGCGGCCGCACGTCGTGACGCTCGATCTCGATATGCCACGGATGGACGGGATTGAGATGCTTCGCCAAATCACGCGCAAGCATCGAGTCCCGGTGATTGTCGTCAGTTCCCAAACGGATCGAGGTGCATCGCTTTCACTGAAAGCACTCGCGCTCGGGGCTTTCGACTTCGTCGCGAAGCCGCAGGACGCCGCGACTGGCCGCTTGGATCAGATCGCCGCAGAACTGGCGATGAAGATAAAAGTGGCCGCCGCATCCGGCGCTCCGAAAATGATCATCACAGTTCCCTCCTTGAAACGGAAGGAACCGCGGCGCTCATCAATGCCGCACTGGCCCACGCGCATCGTTGCGATCGGTGTTTCGACGGGCGGCCCGAACGCTCTGCAATATCTTTTTTCGCAACTCCCGGAAGACTTCCCTGGCTGTCTGCTGGTGGTGCAGCACATGCCGGAAGGGTTTACGGAAATGTTCGCGCATCGCCTGAACGAATCGTCGGCAATCGAAGTGAAAGAAGCGCAGTCGGGCGATCTCTTGCTCGCAGGGCGCGCTTTGGTCTGTCCCGGCAATCGCCACATGAGGGTGCGGCGAATGGAGCACGGCAACGTCACGATTCTTGTCGACGCGCCACGCGTCAACGGCCACCGCCCATCCGTGGACGTGCTGTTTCAATCTGTCGCGCGCGAGTTTACAAACAACGCTCTCGCAATCTTGATGACTGGCATGGGCGACGACGGCGCCGCGGGGATGGGCGCTGTGCAGTCCGCCGGTGGGATGACAATTGCCCAGAGCCCAGATACGTGCGTGGTTGACAGCATGCCTCGCTCCGCCATCGAGCGCGGCTTTGCCTCTCGCATTGTTTCACTTTCGAATTTATCCAGTGTTCTGCAATCGAAATGTATGCCGGAGCGTCCGGCGGCCGAATTCGTCGCCGCCGATCAGGAGATTTCTCGAAGGAGATAGTTATGAAACAGTTTGAACCACTCACACGGAAAAAAGACAGCCAGGCTGCTCGTTACCTGATCGTCGATGATTCCGTCTTCGCGCGCAAAAGTCTGGCGAAGATGGTCGAATCGTTTGGCGGCCAGGTCGTGGGCGAAGCGGGCGACGGGTGCACCGCCATCACCGAATATGCGCGCACGACGCCAGACATCGTCCTGATGGACATCACCATGCCGCAAATGGAAGGAATCGAAGCGGTCGAGCGCATCGTCCAGGAACATCCGGACGCGCGGATCGTGATGGTGTCTTCCGTCGGCTATCAGGACAACATTCTGGCAGCTCTGC
>Ga0210387_10001428_pt1 | contig 18022 bp, 18 predicted proteins | sample IncBWC7OmetaG_FD_160108 | JGI IMG/M metagenome (GOLD analysis project Ga0210387, IMG submission 160108) | Forest soil microbial communities from Barre Woods Harvard Forest LTER site, Petersham, Massachusetts, United States - Inc-BW-C-7-O ...
AGTAGGCGCGGGCGACCGGGGACAGGCCGCCCACCACGCCGCCCAGGCCGACGTGGTCATGTGGCCGGCCCCACCACTTTCCCTGCAGGACCCCTCCCAGCGACCAGCTCTCGCTGCAATCCGTCCCGCCGAGGATCTCATCCTGTCCGGGACTCCAACTCGCGCGTGAGAAGAGGCCGAGCTCAGGGCTGATGGCCTGCTCGGCGTTGATCACGACACCAGGATTGGTGCGCACCTGGCGAGTGAGCGTGATATCGGGATAGTTGGGCGTCGTCACGGGGAGAGCGAGCGCGTCGGCGTAGCTGCCCATGACGCCATGGTTCACCCATCCGAACACGCGCAATTTGCCCGGTTGCGACACCAGTGCATATCGCCACTCGAATTCGGCCGCATACTCCCCGCGGTCGGGGATGTGCGTGTCAAACGTGTTGACACTGGATACGGTCGGAAGGAGGAAGTAGCCGGCACGGAAGGCCCAATGTTTCTGGTTCAGCTCCGCCAGAGCGCCCCACGTCCAACTGAGTTGGTCCATCGTCCAGTCGTAGGCGCCGGCCCCGTAGACATTCCAGTTGAGAAAGTTCGTTCGCGGGTCGTTCGCGTAGGCGTTGCCATCGAAGTAATCCGTGACAGCGAGCCGCCCGGCGACGAGCGTGATCCGTGAGATGTCCGGCTGTCCGGCGAGCTGATTGGGGCCGTCCGCGATCGTCTCCCGTGCACCACCGAGACCGAATGTTTGACGCACGATGATCCGATCCACGACGAAGCGCGCCATGGGAAAGCTGGCCTTTTGCGCCTCTCCGTTGGGGAAGGCGGATACGCCGTGGGTGTCATTGAGGCCAAAGCCCTGGTCGATCTCCGGATTGAAATACAATTCGCCGCCCTTCCACAACCGCACGCCAAGAAATGCGGTCGCGCTCTCCGTGTTCTTCGCCTGACTGGCACCGGTCAAACTGTTCGTCCCCTCGTAGGGTGATGAGAAATGGAAATACCCCTGCTCGACGAACGTGTCTTGGGCGTGGATATTCCATCGGTCGTGCTCAGCCGGCGCCGGAGGATTGGACACTCCCGAGTGCGCGCGTGACCTGGGCCATGACAATGTTCGACTGAGTCCCAGCCGGAAGCCGTGTACATCCAACTTCGATTCGACGCCTGCTCGACCGAGCCGGTCGTAGCGATATTCGACTCGCGCGGCCCAGCCGGGTGCGAGCGCCAATTCAGCTCCTGCACCCAGCGACCAACCCGATCGGAAACGCAGGATGTGATCCTGATAGTCACTCGAGGCAACACTCTCAATAAATCGCACTTGCGACGCAGCGAACCCTCCGGTGCCGTAGACGACCCAGCGATCCGAGGCGTAGCCGACGCGGCCACGGAAGGTTGATACGAAGTCGACGTTCTCGGTGACCCGGCTCCCTTGCGCCGTTCTCCGCGATGAGACGGCGCCGTCCTCAAAAAAATCGGGGAATACGATATCGGCTTCGGCGCCCAAGAGAAGCCGCGAGGAAAGCACAACATTGTATCCGAGGTGCGGACCCCCGTCGAGACGGCCGAACGTGTCGTTAGCACTCGCGTTACCGTGGCTGTAGCCCGCCTGGGCGCCGACGTTCCATCCGCTCCAGGAGAAAGGCAAAGCGGCTTGCGCATCGAGCGCCGGCGTCGCGATCGATCCGTGTGCGGTGGCGAAGGCGACAATGAGGGCTCGCAGTCCAGGCAAAAGCTTGCGCATAGCGTGGACTAATGGCAAATTTCGCACACACGAAATTATAAGACCGAGCCGTCGGCAGGGCTAGATTGCGGGATGAGCTCGAGCGGCCAGCGCCTCCGGGCGACGACACCGATTGTGCTGACTACGCTGGACCGCGCCGGATTGGTGCGCCGCGGTCGGCGCTTGAGCTACGCGACGCTCGCGGTGGTGAGCACGGAAGCCAGTGTGGCGCTGGCGGCGGGCGTGGCTGCCGGGAGCGTGGCGCTGCTGGGCTACGGGGCGGACAGCGTCATTGAGCTCGTATCGGGCGCCGCCGCGCTCTGGCGTCTCACCGCCGACCGTGACCACGCGCGGCGAGCTCGTGTTGAACGACAGAGCACGCGCATAATCGGTGCGAGCTTCATCGCCCTCGCCGCATACGTTCTGGCCGACGCCGCGCACGCACTGATGCGACGCGACGCTCCCCACGCCAGTCGGGCCGGCATCGCGGTGGCGCTATTCTCACTGGTCACCATGCCCGCGCTCGCGCGAGCCAAACGACGCGTGGCGATCGAGCTCCGGAGCGGTGCGCTGGTGAGTGATGCGGCCCAGGCGTCGCTCTGCGCGTATCTGTCCGCTATTCTCCTTGCTGGACTCCTATTGAATGCTGCCGCGGGTTGGTGGTGGGCCGATCCGGTGGCGGCGCTAGTGATGGTGCCCATCATCGCACAGGAAGGTGTCCGTGCGCTGCGCGGCGCTGCCTGCGCTGACGCGTGCTGTGAATGACGCGCCGCGCCAATCCGACAATCAGCCCGGAGGCCCAATGACCACAACCGAGGAGCACCACGTGAGCGGCGACCAGCTCCTGTCGCGAGTGAAGTCGTTCATTCATGAGGGGAACGTCAGACGCGTCATCATCAAGAGCGAGGCGGGGCACACCATCATGGAGATTCCGCTGACCGTCGGTGTGGTCGGCGCCGTACTGTTGCCATTGGGTGTCGCGATCGGCGCGCTCGCCGCATTGGCCGCGCACTACTCGATCGTCGTCGAACGTCAGGAGGCACCGTAAGAGTAGCCCAGGTCGTCGCGATCGCGCTGTGCGGCGCGGCGCTCGCCAAAACGAGCATCGCGCAACCGAGCGGCGTCGTCGAGGTTGACCAATCGACGATCACGCAAATCGTGCGCGCCGCGTTTCGTGTCGTACGGATCGATTCACTGTGCCCACCCCGACTCTGTCGAACCATCGCCGTTGACACCGTCGTCCGAGTATCCTCACTGGAGGGTGACATTGACCTGATGAAGCTGCCGGATTTACCCATCGCTGGGGCGTTTCCCGCCAGTGTTCTGTCCCTGCTACCAGGACGAGGTGCGCGGTACGTAGCGAAGGCGTATGAGAATGCGCCATCGCCTCACGACAGTGCGAGAGTCATGTTGTTTTTCACTCCGCCCAACTTGGCAGCCCTCGGGCGCGGCAGCGTATCGTTTGTGATCGACATACCCATAAGCTTCGGACTGGCAGCCGTGGTGCGCGTCGAACGCCGAGGCGCCACATGGCGAGCGGTCGGTGTGCGATACATAGCCGCATAGTCAAGGTAGACCGACCACCGCCTCCTGCGATGGCATCTCGTGAGAGCGGGGGACCGTGGGATGTTTGTCCTCCTCGAAGTCGTTCGCCGAGCCGAGGAAGTTGAACGACTCGAGTACGTACGGGATGCCCTCCGAGCCCAGGACCGACGGGCCATCGGTGACCTGAAAATGTAGGTGGGGACCGGTGGCCTGCCCGGAGTTGCCGAGCAGGCCGATTACCTCGCCGCTCGTCACGTGCTGATGCACGCGCACGCGTACGCTCCCGTGCTGCAAGTGCGCGTACGTCGCGTACCGACGTGGCCCAATCCGGATCGTGACGTAGTTGCCCGCGATCGTCCGCGGTGTGAACCGTGGAAGCGGCGAGTGCGGTGTGTTGTCCGGAATGCTGTCGAGGATCGCGACCACGTCGCCAGGCGCGACCGAGTGAACCGGTTGGCCGAAACTCCAAAAGTTCTCGTTCCGGTGCTCATCGTCGTGATACACGTTCCCGTTCTTGCCGATCAATTGCCAATCGATGGCGAAGCGTTGCGCAATGTACGCGTGCCCATCGATGGCCGTCAGCGAACGACGATGATCCGACGTGTTGGATGGAGAGCTTCCGGCCAACCATTCGCCCTGCCCGAGCGGGGCGCGCAGGACGGGGGCCAACTCGCTCGAAACAGGCACGAACACACTATCGATCGCCTGCTGTGTACCGGCGTCGCGCCGGACGTCGGCCGTATCGAGCACATCGAACAGCAGCCGATGACGAAGCCGCGTCGGGACCGGATCATCGAGCGGCAACTCGACCCACAAAAACACGATTGTTCGGTACCCCGGATTGAGCTGTGTCGCGTTAACAGTGTCCGTCACGCCACCGGGTTCGAGCGCGTGCGCCAGCGCAGTATCGCGGTATGCCGCGAGGGAAGCGGCCTTACCGCCGCCATCCCATACGTCGATCTCCCGAAACGCCAGCGGACCACGGCCCAGGTTCGTGACGTGGAGTTCATAGACGAGGACGCGCTTGCCGGCGGCGACGACTGGTCGTGGCGCCTCTGGCGCGACGATTTCCACGCGCGCTTGTCGGGGCGAGAGCTGCGCCGGCAAGGGGCGGGGAGCCTGGGCGAGAAAAAAGACGAGGAGTACGGTGCGAAACATGCGCGCACGATGCCCCGCGAGCGTCCAGATGTCCAATACGATGTCACGCAGCGGGCCAGACGATTTTCATATCATTTCCTCCCAGGCGTCATGCTCGCGATCGCGATGAACGCCTCCAGTGCGCGCGACAGGCGGGCCGGGCGGTACATGAGGGCGAGCTCCGCCATCACCTTCGGCCCGGCGAGGGGCCGGAACTCGACGCCGATGCGTCCCAAGTTCCTCACGGAGGCCGGCACGATCGTGACGCCGAGACCGGCCGCGACGAGACTCAACATCGTCTGGTAGTCCGCGCTCTCGTGGCGCACCTCGGGCGAGAAGCCGGCGCGTCGGCACATCGCGGTGACGACGTCGTGAAAGGCCGGCGCGAGGTGGCGAGGAAAGAGCACGAACGGCTGCCCGCGCAGAGCGGCCAGTGGGACGACGCGGCGCTTCGCCAACGGATGATCGGCCGGGACGGCAGCCTCGAACGGCTCCCGCCGCACAATGATCGTCCGCGCGGTGACCGACGCGACCGGGCCACGAACGAGCGCCACATCGACGGTATCCCGCTCCAGCGCATCGAGCTGAGCCTGACTCGTGCCCTCGATGAGATCGAGGTGCACGTCCGGATACGCCACGCGGTAGGTGCGCAGGATCTCGACGAGTCCGCCCAGGGCCGCCGAGTCGGTGAAGCCAACGCGCAGCATGTCCCGCTCCCCATGCGCCGCGTGCTGCGCCGCGGCCAACGTGCGCGCGACCTCGGCCAGCGACCGCCGGGTGCCGTCCAGAAACGCCAGCCCGGCTGACGTGAGTTGCACGCGCCGGCTCGTGCGGACGAAGAGCGCGGAGCCGACGATGTCCTCGAGTTGCCGGATCTGCTGACTCAGGGGCGGCTGCGAGACGTTGAGCCGCCGCGCGGCCCGGCTGAAGTGGAGCTCCTCCGCCACCGCCACGAAATAGCGCAGGTGGCGGAGAGTAATGTGCATCCAGATGTCATGCGTATCAGTAGTCGGCATGCAATAATATTGGCGAATAGGCGGTTCCGCACCCATTCTAGGAGTCGATGGACATCGACGCGCTGTTCGATCCGGCCGTGATCGCCGACCCCTATCCGTTGTTCGCACGCCTGCGAGACGAGGATCCGGTGCACTGGAACGCGCCGTTCCAGCTCTGGGTCGTCACGCGGTATGAGGACGTCGTGTGGATGGTGCGCAACCACGAACGATTCTCCTCCGCCGTCATCCGGACCGACCACCGTCAGCCGTATCCACCGGTCGACGCGGCGGACCTGCCGCTGCTCTCCGGCGTGCAGTCGTTCCGCGGCGACCAGTTGGTCGAGCAAGACCGTCCCCTGCACGCCGCCATGCGGCAGGTGGTGCACGAGTACTTCACTCCGGGGGCGATGGAGTCGTGGCGGCCATTCGTGCGCGCGGCGGTCACCGAGCTGCTCGATGCGGTCGACGCCGAGGGGCGGATGGACGTGCACCGGGACCTCGCGGCGCCGCTTCCGGTCCGGGTGATCGCCCAGATGATGGGTGTGCCGGAGCACGATCGCGACCACCTGCGTGCGCTGGCGGACAAACTCCTCTACATCAATCGGGGCGAGCCGTATCGTTTGCGGCCGCTCACGGAAGGCATTCGCGGCATGATCGACTACGTGTCGCCACTGGTCGACCAGCGGATGACCGAACCGACCGAGGATTTCCTCTCGGTGCTCGCTGGTGGCGAGCAGGCCGGCGTGTTCACTCGTCACCAGGTGCTGGTCAACGCCGCGCTGCTCTTGTTTGCCGGGCACGAGACGACCATGAATCTCATCTGCAATGGCGTGCTCGCCTTTCTCAAACACCCGGATCAGTGGGCGCGGCTGGTCAGCGATCCAGCGCGGCACGCCCGCCTCGCGACCGAGGAGTGCCTTCGCTATGATCCGCCGGTCAAATCCACCCAGCGGATTGCCGCGGACGACGTCGAGTTGGGTGGCCGGCACATCCGCCGGGGTGACCGGATTCGCTGGATGATCGCGTCGGCGAATCGCGATCCGGCCGCATTCACCAACGCGGACGCGTTCGACATCAGCCGGCAGCCGAATCCACATGTCGCGTTCGGGGCCGGTATACATTATTGCTTGGGGGCATCCCTGGCGCGCATCGAAGGCCAGGAAGTCTTTCAAGTCCTCGCGGAGCGCCTGCCCGGGATGAAGCTCGACACCCAGCACCTCGAGTACGAACCGAGCATTCAGTTCCGATCTCTGCGGTCGCTGCCCGTGCGATGGAGATGAGCGATGCGAGCGTTTCGCGTTGTGGTAGACCATGACCTCTGCGTCGGCAACGGGACGTGCCTCATCGTCGCGCCATCGGTCTTTGCGCATAACGCCGATCGCCAGTCGGAGGTGATCGATCCCACGGGCGCCAGCGAGGCTGTGATCCGCCGGGCGGCCGAGAGCTGTCCGGTAGGTGCCATCCGCATCACCGTGACGGAGGGCTGATGGCTCGTGTGACGGCGGCCGATCTCGCGGGAATGAAGCGCGAGGGGAAGAAGATCGTCATGATCACCGCTTACGACGCGTTGTTCGCGTCGCTCGTGGACCAGGCGGGCGTCGACGTGATCCTCGTGGGTGACTCCGTGGGTCCGGTCCTGGCCGGCGAGGCGTCGACGGTGCCGGTCACCGTCAACCAGATGATCTATCACGGACGGAGCGTCCAACGCGGCACGGCGCACGCGCTCGTCGTCGTCGATCTCCCATTCATGAGCTATCACGTGTCGCCACGCCAGGCGACCCGGCAAGGCGGACGCGTCCTCAAGCGCACCGGGGCAGGCGCCGTCAAGCTCGAAGGCGGGCGAGCGTTCGCGCCGGCTGTGCAGGCGCTCGTCACCGCGGGCGTGCCGGTGATGGGCCACATTGGGCTCACGCCCCAGTCGCTCAACGTTCAGGGCATCCATCTACAAGGCAAAGGCGACGACGCGATCGAGCGACTCGTCGATGACGCGCGCTCTCTCGAAGAGGCCGGAGCGTTCGCCCTCGTGCTCGAATTCGTGACCACCAGCGCCGCGCAGCGCGTGACGGACAGCGTCACGATTCCCACGATCGGCATCGGCTCCGGTCCGAGCTGCGACGGACAGGTGCTCGTGCTCCACGACATGCTGGGACTCAACGAGCGGTTCCGGGCCAAGTTCGTCAAGCGCTACGCAGAGCTTGGGGCGTCCGTTCGGCACGCGGTCGAGACGTTCGCCGACGAGGTCCGCACCGCAGCATTCCCTGACGCAGAACACAGTCACCACGGCTGAAATCTTCAGGGCCGATGTATGAATGCGGCAGACGGACCAGCGGTTGGATCGGCCTCATCCCCGAGGTGCATTGCCGAGATAAGACCGCCGTTCATTGTGAACACGTGCACAACCTCGCTGTCCGATAGAATATCCCCTTGAAGGCTCTTGACGAGTTGGCGCACCCTGACGCGCATCTTGCCTCGGCCTTCCTCGGTCAGTGCAAGCGGTTCGACATGGGGATCGAACTCACCCCATTGTCGAGTCCAGTAGGCGCGGATCTCTTCTTTTCCGACAACCGTGCCGCCCTCCGACGCCTTGGGCCAGCTCACGTCGTGTGTCATCAGTGCCAACGCACCGTCGATGTCACGCTTGTTGAATGCGGAATACGCCTGCTCAATAATGGTCTTCGTGTTTTTCATAAGTGGGCCAGTTTCCAGCGTGCTTAACGATCGCGGTTGACGAGCGTCACATGAACGAACGCAACCGAGGAAACTATGAAAGGCGCGCTGTGTGTGGTCGTGATAGGCATATTGACCGGCTGCGCTGCGGCGCCGCCAGTCGTCGTACGGTCGGAACCGATCCCCACACCCGAGCAGGTGGCGCAAGTTCGCGCCATTCAAACCCGAGTGATATCCACGCCGATCGAGTCCGTATTCCCCAAAGTCATCGATGTCCTGATGGATAATGATTACGTCGTCCGCTCGGCCGACGCGAAATTGGGATTGGTCGTGTTCTACCAGCAGTGGACGGACACCACGCAGAATTCCGCCAACATTACCCAGGAAGGCGCGGCCCTGTTCAAGCCTGTTGGACCGAGCTCGACGCAGGTCAGGGTTATGCTGACCGGTGGATGGCAGCAGCTCGAGAACACCGGTGGAGGACTCCGTTCCCCAGTTTCGAGTATGGTTGGCGCGACGCAAAGCGGAGCAGCCGACGAGTACAAGAAAGTGCTGGACGTGCTGCAGAATGGTTTGGCAGCGGCGCCGAAGTAAAGACGACCGTTCCTCGGACGCGCTTCGACATTTTGATGGTCGGAGCTGCGTCCGGCTGCTCGACGAACGCGATGGCGTGCAATTCCTCGAGCGCGTCCAGCCCGGAACCCCGCTCGATGATCGCACTGACGACGCGGCGATCCGGCTGGGCGAAGTCGCCGCGGCGCTGCATTCGTGTGGACTGCCGAAAGGCGAGTGGCCGACGGTCGAATCGTGGGGTGCGTCCTTCGGTCAGTATCGCGCGGCGGGACACGTCGCGCTCGGCGCCGCGCTCGTCGACCGAGCCGACAGGCTCTACCGGGATCTAGCTGCATCGCAAGGCTCGCGCGTGCTATTGCACGGCGACCTCCATCCCCAAAACGTGCTGTTCGACGAGACGCGAGGCTGGCTGGCGATCGATCCGAAAGGGGTCATCGGCGAGCCGCCGTACGAGTTCGGCGCCGCGCTCCGGAACCTCGGCAGCACGTCGGTGGTGGATCGCTGGAGCCGCGTGATCGCGGAACGCCTCGGCCTCGATCGCGAACGGATCATGGGCTGGGCGTTTGCGCAAGCCGTGCTGGCGGCGATCTGGTCGATCGAGGATGGGCAGAATCCAGCGTGGGCAATCGCTGCCGCGGAGTCGATCAGCGTCGGTCTGGGGCGCGCGACCTGATACCATGGCCGTTCAGCGATTGTCGCGTGCTCCTGGGACATTCGCGACATGATGCGTGTGCCAAAATGCGAACGGGCCCTTTCGCCGGGCCCGTCCACATCGCCGCTCCTCTAGTGTTTTCCGCCGGGGTCGGACTTGCCCTCACCGGTCTTTCCTTGCTGGCGACCCTTACCACCTTGCTCCATCTCGTCCTCTTCGCTCCACGTGCCCTTCTCACCGCTTTCGCCAAGCTTGCCACTTTGACCACCCATACCGCCTTTGTCGCCTTGATTGCCTGAGGTGCTCTTTGGATCCGCCATACATCCCTCCAGCTGCGGGTGATACGTGCCTCTCTCCGTACCATTGGCAGCAACCATGCCGAGCCGAGATGGCGCGAGCTTTGCCTCTACACGCCGCATGCTTGGGGGCGGGGGCTACTACATGGGCCCCGGCGTCGGCTAGACGCGGCGCGGCCGGCCGGGTTTCTTCCGAGCGCTCTTGCGCCCGGTCACTTTCTTCGCGACGCGCTTCTTGGTGCGTTTGGCCGGCTTCGGTCGGCCGTGTTTGGTCACGGCTTCCAGCAGCCGGTCAAATCCCTTCCGTATGGCGAGCCGAGCTTGATCGAGCTCCTTGACCACGGTCTTGTAGCGTCGGTCGTGCTCAACGTGCTCCTTATACTCGGCGATCTTCTTCTCGACTTCCCTCAAGTCAATGACGCGAGCCTTTTTCTTGGGTGGCACGACTTCTTCTCCTGGACAAGGGGATGCAGCCTGCCGGCGCAAAGCATTTCGCGTGCCGTCTCATGCCGCTGTGCCCTTCCCGCGATCTGGCGCCGATTGCGCACGCTGTCTCACGCGCACCAGGTGCCACGCCTCGCTGCGTGCCCCGCGCATCACGTCCTGCTTCAGCAAATAGAACGATGCGGCCAACAGCACGAGATCCTTCATCACGAACGCCCCGACGATGGTCATGGCGGGAAACCCGCCGGCGGAGGCGTCCCAGGCATTGGGGATGTGCGCGAGCATCGTGAGCGTCGCCAGGGAGCCGATGCAGGCGCCGAGCGCGCCACGAGCGCCGAGTGACTTGTTCCAAAATCCGAGGAACATCAGCGCACCGAAGAACCATTCGGCGCCGCCGAGGATCCACGCGGCGCCCCGGATCCCGAACGCCGGGTACAACCAGAAAATGAGCGGGCCATTGCTGATGTAGGGGATCAAGGTCTCCGCCTCGTACGAGAACCATTTCTGGTATCCAAAAAAGAAGAATGTGATGACCATGGCGGCGCGAATGCAGTGGTAATCCCAGTCGCCTCTGAACAGACTGAGTTGCGCCAATGGCCGTCTGATCGCGTTCATCGTATACCTCCTGCGGCAGCGAACGAGAAACCAGCATCACGCGCGTACACTTCGAGTACTGGCCAGAGCTGGCGACGCGCACGGAACAAGCGCGATCGCACCGTACCGGTGGGAATACCGAGAATTTCGGCCGCGGCCTGATAGCGCTGCTGATGCACATCGATCAAGATGAGGACGGATCGATAGGGCTCCGCGAGGCGATCGATGGCGTTCCACAGTGCCTGGCCGAGGTCTATCTGGGTGAGCACATACTCATCGACCGCCCTGCCGCCGGCCGCGCCAGCGACGTTCCCGATTGACTCGAGGGGGGTCGCATCGTCCTCGACGACCCGGCGTTTGCGCTGACGGGTCCGCAGGAAGCAGTGATGACAGATCGTGAACAGCCACCGTTTGGCATCGGTACCGGGTTGGAAGGTGTGCCAAAAGCGGTAGGCGCGAAGAAACGTCTCCTGCACGAGATCCTGCGCGTCATCGCGATTGTGCGTCAGCGACATCGAAAACCGAAACACATCATCGAGGCAGCGGAGGGCCTGCTGCTCGAACGTCGCGTCGTCGGACATGGGGAATACTCTCAGCATGGGAGTTAGAGGCTTTCTTCTGGCACGAGCTCGCGGCCGAGCCGCGCCTGCAGCGAGGCGAGAGCCAGCCGAGCGCTCTTGCGCGCGTTCACGAGATCCGATTCCGCCTGCGTCAGCGAGACCTGCGCGGTGAGCAGATTGAGCACGTTCTCCACGCCAGTCGTATAACGGAGCGTCGCCACGCGCAGGTTTTCTCGTGCCACGAGCACACTGGTCCGCTGCAGGTCCACCGTGGCCCGCGCCGTGTTGTACGCGTCGTAGGCGTTCGTCACATCTTCCCGCGCACCGCGATCGAGATCGGCGCGAACGGCGCGCGCACTGTCGAGTGATGCACTGGCCACGGCGACGGAGTACTCGCGCTGTCCCTGATCGAGGATCGGGAATGCCAACGATACCGCGAACTGGTCCCGATACAGCTGGTTCGGGAAGACTTGGTTGCCGTAGGCAAAGCGCGCAGCGGACACCGTCACGTCAGGGAGAAAGCTCCCCACCTCGACGGCCAACGAAGCGCTGGCCGCACGCTCGCCGGCGCGTGCTCTCGCGTAGAGTGGGCCCGTGGTAAGCGCCTGGGCGACCGCCTCATCGAGGGTGAACGGCAACTCTGGTGGCGGCGCGCTGTCGAGCGGCTCCGCGCCGACGGCTTGGCTGACGCCGATCTGGCGGCCGAGCGCGAGCCGATCGACCCGCGTCGTCGCCTGCTGTTGTCGCAGGCTGACCTCGGCGGTCGTCAACTCCAGCATCAGCTGCAGCGAGTCGGTTTCGACGGCCACGCCAGAGGTGACGCGAACGCGCGCCAACCCCAACTCCTGGGCCAGCGTCCGCACACGCTCCTCGGCGACGCGCAACAGCTCCTCGTCCGCGGTCACCGTGAAGTACGCGGTCTCGATCGCGACACGCGTATCGGCCCGCACGGCGTCCCGATTCGCCTCGGCGCTCGCCAGAGCGAAGTGCGACGCGCGCAGCCGCGAGATGGTCTGCCCGCCCGTCGAGAACGTGTAGGATGCCGTGATGTTCGCATCGGCCGTCTGCGACGTGATGGGCAGCGCGTTACTCAGCGCCTGCGACGTCGGCGGCAGCACATTGAAATTGAAGACCTTCGGGGTCACCGAGTAGAGATCGCCGCCCACGCTCAATGCCGGAGTCGTGAGCGCGAGGAGCGCGGCGCGCGTCTGCCAGGTCGTCGTGCCGACCAAGCCCGCGGCTGCGACCACCTGAGGTGCCACACGGTAGGCCTTGTGTACCGCATCGGCCAAGCTCACCGTGGGCAGCGAGTCCTGCTGAGCCGACAGCGCGCTGGCGGCGCCCAGCATGATGATGAGCGATCGCATCAGTCATCTCCCGCGGGTGCGGGGAGTGGAACCGTCAACGTCTTCCGCTCGGCTCGACGCGCGGCGACGGTACGGATCGCGACGAAGAAGACAGGGGTCAGGAAAATGCCGAAGGCGCTGACGCCGAGCATGCCCGAGAACACCGCCACACCCATGGCGTGCCGCATCTCGGCCCCAGCGCCCGTGGCAAAGACCAGGGGAATGACACCCATAATGAACGCGAACGACGTCATGAGGATCGGTCGGAGACGGAGCCGCGCCGCTTCGAGGGCCGCGGGGACAATCGCCATCCCGTTCTGCGTCTCCTGGTCGTGCGCGAACTCGACCATCAGAATCGCGTTCTTGCAAGCGAGCGCGATGAGCACCACGAACCCGACCTGCGTGAAGATGTTGCTGTCGCCGTGCGTGAGCAGCACACCGGCGAGCGCGAACAGGAGGGTCATGGGGACGATGAGCACCACCGCCAGCGGGAGCGTCCAACTCTCGTATTGGGCGGCGAGCACGAGGAACGCCAGCAGGATGCAGAGGGGGAACACGTACATGGACGTATTGCCGGCGAGGATCTGCTGATAGGCCAGCTCGGTCCAATCGAAGCTCACGCCGCGGGGCAGAACCTCGCCGGCGATCTGCGCGATCGCGGCCTGCGCCTGACCCGAGCTTACGCCCGGCGCCGGCTGCCCGCTGACCTCGGCGGCCGGGAATCCGTTGTAGTGCGTGACCAGAACGGGACCGTGTGACAAACGCACTCTGGCCACGGCGCCCACGGGCACCATCCCGCCCGCCGCATTCCGCACCTTGAGCTGCACGATGTCCTCGCCCGACGCGCGATAGGGCGCGTCGGCCTGTTCGAGCACTTGAAAGGTTCGGCCGAAGCGATTGAAGTCATTGACGTACTCGGATCCCACGGTCTCCAGCGTCTCGAACAGATCGCCCAGATTGACCCCTTCTCGCTTGGCCTTCTCGCGATCGACGTCGACGTAGAGTTGCGGGACGTTGATCTGGAAGGTCGTGAAGGCGCCCGCGAGCGCTGGCGACTGAGACGCCTTCGCGAGCAACTCGTGCGTGGCCAGATTCAGCGTGGAATCGCCCAGTCCCGCTTTGTCTTCGACCTCCAGCTTGAACCCGCCGATCTGACCGAGGCCGCTCACGGAGGGAGGCGGAAAGACCGCGACGAATGCGTCTCGAAGGCTCGCGTATCGCTGACTCATCTGCTTCGCGACGTTGAGCCCGTACAGGTCCCGCCGCGTCCGTTGGTCGAACGGCTTGAGCACCATGAACGCGATCCCCGAGCTCGCGCTGCTCGAAAATCCATTGACCGACAAACCGGCGAAGCCGAATACATGGTCGACCGCCGGGTTCTCGAGCGCCATGCGCACCATGCGATGCACGACCGAATCCGTCCGATCGAGCGACGCGCCGTTCGGCAGCTCGACGACCGCCACCAGATACTGCTTGTCCGCCGTAGGAATGAAACCGGCCGGAACGTGCTCGAACGCGAGTACGGTGAGCGCGAGCAATCCGACGTATACGACGAGCACCCCACCCTTGCGGCCGATGAGCCACCCCACGCCGTGTCCATACCGCTCCGCACCCGTGGTGAAGGCGCGGTTGAACCGGCGGAAGAACCAGCCGGCGACGCCGTCGATCAGCCGCGTGAGACGATCCGGCCGGGCGCCCCGCGCTTGGAGCAGCAACGCGGCGAGCGCGGGCGAGAGCGTGAGCGAGTTGAATGTCGAGAGGATCGTGGCGAACGCGATCGTGAGTGCGAACTGCCGGTAGAACTGGCCCGTGAGCCCGCTGATGAACGCGATCGGTACGAACACGGCGCACAGCACGAGGCAAATGGCGACAATGGCGCCGCTCACCTCTTCCATGGCTTTGTGGCTCGCGTCTCGCGGGTTCATCCCCTCTTCGATGTGGCGCTCGACGTTCTCGACCACCACGATCGCGTCGTCGACCACGATGCCGACCGCCAACACAAGCCCGAACAGGGACAGCGTGTTGATGGAGAACCCGGCCGCGAGCATGACGGCGAACGTGCCCACGATCGACACGGGCACCGCGGCGAGCGGGATGATCGACGCACGCCACGTCTGAAGGAAGACGATCACGACCAGCGCGACGAGCCCGATCGCGATCAAGAGCGTGCGGACCACGTCGGCAATGGATTCGAGGACGAACGGCGTGGTGTCGTAGGCAATGCGGTACTCGAGCCCCGGTGGGAAATTCTGCTTGAGCTCGTCCATCGTCTTGAGGATGGTGCGCTGGAGCGCCACTTGGTTGGTGCCCGGACTCTGGAAAATGCCCAGGGCCACCGTCGGCTCATTGTTGACCGTGTTGCGGATCGTGTAATCGCCGGCCCCCAGCTGGACGCGGGCGACGTCGCGCACGTGCGTGACCGCCCCGGTGGAATCGCTCTTCACGATCACGTTCGCGAACTCCTCCTCGGTCGTCAGCCGGCCATGGGCGTCCACGATGAGCTGAAACGCATTGGGACGGTCGACGGGCGGAGCGCCGATGGTTCCCGCCGTCACCTGCACGTTTTGCTCGCGGATGGCGCGCACCACATCCCCGGGCATGAGTCCCCGATCGGCCAGCCGGACCGGGTCCACCCAGATCCGCATCGCGTAGTCCCCGGAGCCGAAGAGGGTGATCTGCCCGACGCCGGGAATGCGGCTCAAGACGTCTTTGATCTGAATCGTCGCATAGTTGCGGAGATACAGATCGTTGTACCGATGATCCGGTGAGACGAGCGCCACGGCCAGCGTGAGATCCGGCGAGGTCTTCTGGGTGGTCACACCCAACGTTTTCACGACATCCGGCAGTCGGGGCAGCGCCTGCGCGACGCGATTCTGGACGTCGACCTGCGCCACGTCCGGATTGGTGCCGATCGCGAATGTCACCGTAATCGTCAGATTACCGTTGGCCTGCGAGACCGACTCCAGGTACAGCATGTGCTCGGCGCCGTTGATCTGCTCTTCCAGCGGAGTGGCGACAGTCGCGGCGAGCACGGTCGGATTCGCGCCGGGATACGTGGCCGTGACCTGCACGGTGGGAGGTACCACCTCGGGGTACTCCGCGATCGGCAGCGCAAAGATGGCGAGCGCACCGCCGAGCACCATGAGGATCGCGATCACGCCGGCGAAGATCGGCCGGTCGATAAAAAAGCGAGACATGAGTCGAGTCCTGTCGTGAGTGCGTTAGCGCGGCACGCGGGTGTCGGCGGCCACGGGCTCCGGTTGCGCGACAACTTTCAACCCGGGTCGCACGCGCTGGAGTCCGTCGACGACAACGCGATCGCCCGGAGCGATACCGCTGGTCGCGACGCGCAGCCCGTTGTCGAGCGGCCCGATCTCGACCACTCGATAGTCGATCGTGGAATCCGCCTTGACCACGTAGACATATCGCTTGTCCTGGTCGGTGCCGATCGCGCGGTCCTCGATCAACGTGGCGCGGTAGGGCTGACCCGTCACGAGCTGCACGCGGGCGAACAGTCCCGGCGTCAGCCGACGATCGCGGTTGTCCACCACGGCGCGCACGCGAATCGTGCCGGTCGTACCGTCCAGCTGATTGTCGACGAAGTCGATCCGCGCCGCGTGCGGGAATGCCGTCTCATCGGCCAGCCCGATCGCCACCGTTCCCCGTTCACCCGGGCCCATGGCGAGATAGGATTGCTCGTCGGCATTGAAGTACACGTAGATCGGGTCCTGCGAGACGATGGTCGTGAGCGGCGCGGCCGTGACGCCGGTCTGCACGTAGTTTCCCGCCGTCACCGCGGCCCGGCTCACGCGGCCACTGATCGGCGCGCGAACGACGGTCCACTCGAGATCCAGCGTGGCCGTATCCACGGCGGCCTGTGCCGCCCGTGCATCCGCCATCGACTGGGCGAGCGTGCTGGCACGCGTATCGAGCTCTTCGCGCGCCATCGCGTGGACGGCATAGAGCGTCTCGGCGGCTACGGTCAGGACCTGCGCGAGGTGCACGGCGCTCTGGGCGTGCAGCATCTGTGCACGAGCGCCGGCGAGGGCTGCCTGATAGGGTCGGGGGTCGATCTCGAAGAGCGCGTCGCCGGCCGTGACCTCCGTCCCCTCGCGAAACTCGACGCGAGCGATGTATCCGGAGACGTGGGGACGTACCTCGACCGCCTGCACGGCGGCGAACTGTCCCGTGAACTCACGCCGGGGTGTTATCATTGCGCTCATGGCCGGTGCCACCGTCACGGTTGGACGCGCCGGTGCAGTCGGCGAAGGATTGCCGTGGCACGCGGCCACGAGCGCGGCTAGGAAAACCAGTATGATCGGGCGCATGGGAGGAGGCTACTGACTCCCGCCTCCGTTGCCTATCATTGATTCCTATGAGTCGTACGGATCACATCGTGTTCGTGGTCGATGACGATGCGCGTGTGCGCGAAGCCGTGGCGGAGCTCTTGTCGTCCGCGCATCACGAGGTCGAGACATTCGGATCAGCGGCCGAGTACCTGGCCTTTGCGCGGCCCGATCTGCCGGCGTGTCTGGTGCTGGATGTGGAGCTGCCGGACATGAGCGGCTTGGAGCTGCAACGGCGGCTCGATGCGGATGAGCATCCCCCGATCGTGTTCCTCACGGGGCACGGTGACGTGCCGCGCTCCGTGCGCGCGCTCAAGGCCGGTGCCGTCGACTTCTTGACGAAGCCCTTCAGCGACGCCGAGCTCTTGGGCGCGATCGATGCGGCGATCGCGCGGGATCGGGAACGCCGTCACGCTCGCGCCGAGCTGTCCGCGCTGCGTCAGCGCTGGGACACGCTCACGCCGCGCGAGCGTGACGTGTTACCGCTCGTGGTCAGAGGATTGCTCAACAAAGAGGCCGCGGCGACGCTCGGCATCAGCGAGGTGACGCTGCAGATTCATCGCAGCCGAATCTTGCACAAGATGGGCGCCGCGTCACTGGCGGACTTGGTACGCATAGCCGGACGGCTGGGCATCCCGTAGCGCGTCGACAGTGGTCGTCTGCAATGTGAAGTGGAACGTCGCTCCGGGTCCTTCGTTGGCGGTGGCCCACAGGCGGCCACCGTGTGATTCGATGATGGACTTGCAGATGGCCAGTCCCATGCCGCTGCCCGTCGGCTTGGTCGTCACGAATGCATCGAAGATCCGATCGCCGTGTTCGGCAGGCAGTCCCACCCCGGTGTCGCTCACCGAGCACTTGAGATGGCCGGGCTCGTCGCACTCCGAGGTGACGGTCAGCGTGCCTCCCGAATCTTTCATCGCCTCGATCGCGTTCAGCATCAGGTTCAAGAGCACCTGCCGCATCTGGACCCGGTCAGCGGTCGCCGGCGGAAGGTTGGGCGCGAGCACCGCACGGATCGACACGCCATGTCGTTCCGCCTCGTACTGGATCAGCGAGAGCACGTCACGAATGCCGTCGTTCATGTCGGATGGCTCATGGCGCACGGGCACGTTCTTGTACAGGGATCTGACCCGTTCGATGAGCTCATTCGCGCGCGCGCCAT
>Ga0210387_10001430_pt1 | contig 18017 bp, 18 predicted proteins | sample IncBWC7OmetaG_FD_160108 | JGI IMG/M metagenome (GOLD analysis project Ga0210387, IMG submission 160108) | Forest soil microbial communities from Barre Woods Harvard Forest LTER site, Petersham, Massachusetts, United States - Inc-BW-C-7-O ...
CACGTCGAAGATGATACATATCCAGCGATCTGAAACACCCAGGCCAACACGTAGTATACAGCGACAGAGTCCGGAACATAAGCACACCGGAGCAAGGGGCGTGACGATAAAATTTGTGTTTCAAGAAGGTGCGGGAGCATCAGCTTTTGGACAGGACGAGGGCGCTGAGTCACAACTTGTCACAAGGCACACAATGGCAGTCACGTCATTAAAGTGTCACGCCGTTCTCATCCCTTCCTTGACTCCACATAGGCGACAGCTGCAGCAGGCAGCGGCCCTACGACTGACGAATACTGACCCTTGGAAACGCCTTGTGCGAATACAGCCCTCCATTCTCTTGAGGAATTCCATCCTTTCGCTTCAACATCTCACTGAGAACGAATCAAGATGTGGTCAGTTTTTCCCTCTTTGTTCATCCAAAATGATCTTTTGAATTCATTTTTGACTATATAGGTGTGATAACTGTCTACTACTTCTGCCTCTGGTGAGTTAGGTGTAGGCCTCGAGGGATGTGGGCCAACTTCTGACATCCGGATTCTCCTTCATTTCACAGAGAGGGGGAGCGATCGTTTGGGGTGTCGTCATAGCCGTATGCCTCTGTTTCTCTTGCTCCGCAAACTTAAATTACTCATTCACATTTATGCTCCTTCCAGGCGTACAGCCTCGCTGGGGGTTTGTTCCTTCTGATAGATGGCGAATATCTATTCTTCAATTACCCCGAATGGTTATTATATTTTGCTATTCCGCCTCTACATATCCTCAAGTATCCACAATAACCAGGCAAATATATGGCGGGATTGGTATAGGAGTTGCTTCCCTCGCAATTATCAACATCTTCGCGCTGTCAAACGTATGTCAACCTGGAGCTTCCTAGTTCCACCCTAACCCTGATTTCTATCACAGCGATCGTACATCTGGATACGAGTGTGCAAATTCCTTTGGCCGTTCATTATTGTCATTTCAGCTGTCCGGGCTATTATCATGATCGTGGAGCTGCAGCGGGGGTACGTCCCTGCCTCTCCTCAGGATGAACGGTACTAACATCGCTTGCTCCCCACTTCTCCACTCCGCAGCCAAGACAATATTGCTTGGGAATGTAATAACGGAGGACAGCTATGGACCGCGTCTGCCGAGGCGGGCTATCAGGGCTCGGCGTCCTTTCCGAGTGGGTTCTGCACCTCTGGGTTCGCAAGCCTCAACATTGCCTTCATCTTCTCGCTTCTTATCGACCTTGTCTGCCAAGTCAGTGAAAGTCTCCTTACATACTTTTATCCGGATACGCTGATATGCTTCATGAACAGATGTACATGTATTTTTTGACATGGCGATTCTCGAAGCGGTTGGAGCATTACGCAAATATGAAGGGACCATTCCACGGTGGTAAGTTGCTCGTTCAGCCTTGTCTTCGGTGAATCTATGCCGACGTGCACCTACAGGATATTACAACGCTTAGTCGAGCGGCGCTCTGGCTTTGATTTATATTATGCGCCTGATCGAGGACATTGTACATCGACCTTACTTTTGTCTTTCTTTTCCACGTTCACGACTTGCCTTTACGACCATTACGACATGAATGATGACTTCCATTACCTTCAATTCTACTTTTACGATGACTTATTCCTTGATGACTATCCCCTTATTCATGTGACTATTGCGTTCTGTCCCGATGTATTATTTTATTCGGGAAGTGTCTACGTAGGCAGTTCCCGGATGCAATACCATCCCACTCGTTTCCTATCCATCCGGACAATTGTGACTCGAAGAGTGAAAATTAATGAATAATGCTGCGCGCGGTTCATCAAGATAGGACTAAAGTTTTCACAAATAACTTGAAACGGAGACAGAAGGCTTTATTAGTCGAAAATTAAAAAAACGTTTGCAGCGCCGAGACACTTGACATGCGGCAATATGAAAACCAAGCTTTCGGCGTCGCAAGAACAACAATCCCGAAATACGATGGCTGGATTTTCCCACTGAAGGATTCCATACTGGCCGGGATTACCCTTGATCCCCCTCGGAAACCGGATCTTGATTCTGATAGGCAAGATGTTCCGGTTCATCGGTACGGTAGAAGCTGGAGGGCTACGTAGACGACCACGAAGGTATTGTAGGCAGCGAAACTGTGTCTCACTGATCGCGGATAAAACTACATGCTTCCCTTGCATGAGGATGGGAGCTCGCGAAATGACATGAGATGAAGTGTGTAGGCTCGAGGTCCAATGAACTTGGCGAACAGATAGAGGCGTCTGACTGAATGGAATAGGGCAACGGGCACAGACGCGCTTCACATTATTTCCGTGGTTCAAAAATGACGGACCAAATGCGGAGATGGCCTTCTGGAACTTCCCGCAAGTCGGCCGATGGGAAGTCTTGTACTGGAGCCGGAAGAACAAGACGGCCTTTCCCCAAAGAGATGACCTTGTGCGAAGGAGGAGAAATAGGGTTTGCGCGTTTAGATGAGAATCCTGAGATGCGCTGCCATTTTTGTGAAGAGGGGAAAGAGCAAGGGGGTGGTAGAAACACCGAACGTCAAGAATGGGACAATTCAGGTCGATTTAGTGGTAAGACAAGGACATGAGGCTGAAAATCGCCCAAACAGTACCTTCCTCATTTGGACTCTCCAGGGAAGGCACTATTTAGTCCCGCGTGGATGCAAATTCATCTTTATCCCTCCCTCTTCCCCTTATCCCGCCCTCCCCTACTCTCCTACCTCCCCGCCCTCCTCCTCACCATATATTATCGCAGTTGTCATTTCGACAGGATAACCCCCCAATTCTTTTTGTTGTTCTTTACTGTGAGTGCCACCGTAAGTTCCAGAGCTCAATGTTGCTAACGCCGCCAACAGGCCTAGCATTATCTTCAACTCACTTATTCGATCGTCTGTATAACTTGCTAGTGCCACCCGACTCTTCCCAATTCTCCCCTCAGCAGTCTCCACTCTATCTCCACCACACTTCTCTTCAATGGACTTCGAGCACGTCACCAAGACCCCCAGCTACATGGATCCCATGGACAACTCCACGTTCTCGTACATGGATAACGGTCTTGAGTATCTTCAATATCCCGCTTCGCCGTCCTTTGGTGTAGCCATGGGCCGTAAGTCATTCTTCGCTGTTGCGCCACACTAGCCTTTCTCAACTGTCTTACTCAACTGTCTTACTCAACTGTCTGTAGTTCCTGGCCCCTCAGCCTCGCCAAGCATCGGGTTCAACACTTTGAACCTGTTGAGTGGCTCGGGTGATTACACCTACTCGTCGTCGCCTGCCTCCTTCAACCCCTCTGCCTCTCCTGCCCGCCCATACACCCCTGAAGATGGTGCCAGCATTGCACCGCCGTCGCTCTCGTACAATTTGAGCGGTGGTGACTTGTCTTCTGATTGCATGACGTCTGGAAGGCGCAGCCGCGGCAGTGGTTCGCCCTCCCCCCCCCAAACCATCTCCTACGCTGCAACCGTGCCCCGGTCGCATCGCTTCAATCCGATTGCTGCACCCACCACGCGATCAGCCGGACGGGCAGCACACCGAAGGAGATCGAGCAGGAGCAACGACGACAGCGACGAGGATGACGACGACTTCCCTGCCACTATCAACATGTCGGCTGGTGGGGCTGATTCGTAAGTTACTTGTTTCCCCCTTGCCACCGATACATTCACTAACTGATTGGTTCAGGCGCCGCGAGACCATTCGCAAGCAGCGGATCGAGTCGGAACAACGAAGACGGGACGAGCTCAGGGACGGATACGCCCGCCTGAAAGATACGCTGCCGGCGTCCAACCAGAAGTCAAGTAAAGTGTCTTTACTTGATCGGGGTAAGGACCATCTTGTCTTGCGTTTTCTGTTGATTCATGTTTGATCGATTCCCTTTATCCAGCTACCAGCCACCTTCGGTATCTCGAGACAGTCAAGGATCAACTGGAGAACAGACTCAAGTCAGCTGAGTCGGAGGTTCATCGACTTCGAAACGTCAACGAGGCGTTGATGCTTGGTACCGCAAACCAGCGACACGCAACCGCTGGTACGACGGCTCTTGTACCAACATCGGCCTTCTGAACGCCCCGTTTACATTTACGAAGCCGCCGGACCGCCAGAAAATCATAAACCCATATCCCCACGTCGGGCCATCTACGACCAAAATCTCCCAGACAATCGTACACGAGTCGGAAAACCTGCTAGATCAGGTGACGCTGCTTTGATTAACGACAACGGACTCTCGCATTATTGTTTATATTACGCATCTCACGCATCCCCCTTCCCAATGCGGTGTCTCTTATCTTTTGGGAATGCTATCAGGCTTGTGCGTCGGCGACGCACTCCATGCTAACCGGGTTTTACAGAATGTTCCTGCGGCCGAGCCGCACGCTTCCCACCGTTGGCCACCCTTTACTCTGAGATTCTGACCTGTGGTCACCTCACTACTCGGGTTGTTGACAAGGTGAAGTGGAGAATACGCCGAAGAAACTGACGACGACGATGGACCTACGGATCTCGGTTGATGCTTGCGGGAATTCGACACGACACAAGACTGGAGGCAGAGCTTGAGGCGCAAATCTCCCTCTCTATGAGCGGAGTGCGTGCTTCGCCTATCCTTCGGCGCTTTCTTGTACTTTCATCCTTTTATCCCGTCGACTGTTCCGCATCCCATCCCAATCCCATCCATTCCATCAGCACGTTAGACGGCGACGACCACTTTGTTGTGGTTCCGTGCCTCGCGTGCGCCGATACACTGGCATCTTCGTCATTCTTCGCCTCTCTCGGACATTTTTCAAGACCTCCCATGCTTGGACGACAATTTAGCCTTCTGGATCCAGCAATCCCCATCGACAATATATCGCCTCTACGTCACGCATCGCAATTTTTATTGATATCAACTGATTTATGCCTGTTTCATTACCATGCCATTACGCCACTCGCCCACCTATCCACCCACTCACTCCCTTGTCAAGAATTGAACATCTGATCAATGTTCATACTCACGACTCCTTTTCCACTCTCGCTCTGCAATCCCACCCTCCGCTTCTCACGTGGCGCCCTTTCCAACAACTTCCTTTGCTGGTCACATCGCTCTGAACATTGCATGTTTGCACGAGCGCATGATATGGCCTTACATTATTTCGTTGGCTAGGGAAGATATGGATTGGTGTGGCGGGGGCAGATTGATGACAAAAAGACTCTCCATCGGTTTCAACGCCTCGATTCCTTCCTCTCCCAGTATATGTTGACTTTCTCCGTGTTTCCATCCGCCCTCGCCATTCGCATAGCGGCGTGGCTAGTCCATTGCCCAACCCGAACAGCCGACTCTGGCCGTCGATTCACGGTTCGAGTCCATTGTACGATCGGTGACGACGAAGAATTTCTTGAAGTAGCTTGATGCTCTCCTGCACACCGCCAGACGGTTGCTGGATGCGTTATTCCTAAGACAGGGTTTTAAGCTTCGATATGCCCCCTATGCCCCAGTTCACATCACCCCTACCTGCGATATCTGTATAGCCACCAGTACCGTGCGCATGCGCACATTCTCAATACTTCACAGACTCATGCCCAATCATTGTTTTGTTCGTATTCATCGTTTCACTTTCACCTGGTTTGAGATTGTGTTCTACATAGTTACGCCGTAGTACGATTTCTGTGACCTTTCACGATACAATGAAACGAGTTTCTGATAAACGAACGGTACAACTAATTATGAGAGAAATTGTTTACATAACATCGATTAGCTTGAAGCTATGACGTCAACACTGGTTAATTCTCTCCACATCAGTTCAAACCAAGTTTGAAAAAGAAAGGCATGAGCGATATACCGTCTATCAGCCGGCAGCTGAGGATCAAGACTGGTGTCGCGAAACGGTACGTATGTTGAAGTTCTATCCTTATCGCAAGACTGACTACCTGTAGATTGTCAAAGGAATATTCTTTATATCTCAGGGAGGCAGATGAACAGCAACGCAAGTTGGATCGCCTCATCGCGGAACATGCTGAGGACTGGGATATCAAAAATGCAGTAAGTCGTGGCTCTTTAATAGTGCTGGCCTGAGCTCAAGTTGTCACGAAGACAAAAATGATGGAGGAATCGAATAAGATGATTGTAGACTCTGATATTCGTCTCGCGAACGCTATCGGGGAGTTGAGGGACCTGGTCGTGCGTCGATCTCTATAGCCTTACTCATGTTCATGCTCATAACAAAGTCCTCAGGTATCTGCACGGAAGGAGCCGCAGTTGGGCCAATCCGAAGAATTCCTCAAAGCGGAGGAAGTTGTTGAAGGAGTTAACACTTAATTACACCGATGGCGAGGAAGACATTCAATGTTTAACACACAATACTGTATCTTTGACATGACAACTTACTGTATGCATGCATCATTCATTCCTGCATATCTGAACGAGCAGGAGGGTTCCTTTTATCACGGTCCTGAGTTTGATCCCGATCCCGTGCAGCTTTCAATCGAGAGAGGGCGCCCAAAATCCCCTTCCAGGCATCGCGTTCGATTCTCTCCTCCTGGAGTCCACGATTCTCCTTCAGTGGATTCCCATCTGACGAGGGAAGACCGACGCCGAGAGATGGGGGCACAAAGCCTGGCGGTGGGGCATTAATGGCAGAAGGAGCTATGCGAGAATGCCTTATATGCGCCAACGAGGAGCGGATGGCTACCTGGATTGACTATATAGAAGTCAACATGGCAGGGAGAGCAGAATGGCGACCATGAAGTAAAAGGCGCACATCCAATCGTTCAAAGTACTCGCTAACTTCCAAAACGAACTGTTCCGACCTTTCTTCGCCCTGCGGCAGATTGTCGTCTGGTCCATCCGTCTGAGGCAACGTGAGCAGTGAGATAGATGATGCGGCCAAGGAGAGTAAGCGAGTGATGTCCTATGTTTGTTTTTTTGGTTAGAACACCTGAGCGTAGCTGAGTGGTCATGAATTTACACGCTTTTTCTACTTGGCCAAGAGCGTAGATTTGTCGGGCTGTGCGACTAGTTGTCCAGATTGGGTCTATGTCGAGAGCATCTGTCTCCTGGTCGACATTGGAGGTCATGGTGTCAGCAAGGTACGTTCAAGCTTCAACTTGAGGTTGTCCTCTAGTTCAACTGATCAAGTGACACAGAATAAGGAATGTCCGCCTTCGGCGCTTTCACAGTAGATGATCGACCAATACTTGGCAACTACTAGTATAGTAACTGTACATACACAGGCTTATTCTCGGCTTCATCAGTAGTTATTCCCATATTGTCTCCTGGACGAACCATATCCCTCATTCTCCTCATTGATGTCAAGCCTCTCAGCCCCAAAAGTTTCTTCCCCGTCTCCTCCAGACCCTCCATAGCTCGGAGCATAGCCTGAGGAAGCCTCGACCCGTCTACCACTGTGCTCTTCCCTTCCATAACTGGAGGAACCATACTCGCCTCCATGTCCACCACGGTTCGAGGACTGGTAAGAACTCTGTTCAGTCCTGGAGGAGCCATATTCGTCACCACCGCGGAAACCATGGTCTTGACCAGGATAGTAGAAGGACTGGGCCGTCCTGGCACTGGAGTGCGTGTTACCCCCTCCGTAGCCACTGCTTACATCCTCCGACTGTCCATAGGAGGCTGTGTAGCCGCTGCTCGCTTCGTGACGCGTGGAGCCGTACTCCTCTTCTCTCTGTGATACACCACCATGCCTGGAGCCATACCCCTCCTCTCTCTGGGTCTCGCCACCGTACGTGCGACCAGAACCATAAGTGTCCTCGTTATCCGCGCGCCTAGAGCCATATCCTTCTTCTCTCAGTGACTCACCATTGTAAGTGCGTCCGGATCCATAGGTGGTGGTTCGCCCCTCGTCACCACCATACCTGGAGCCATCCCCTTCCTCCCGTTGGGTCTCGCCACCATAAGTGCGACCAGAACCATAAGTGTTCTCATGGTCGGTGCGCCTAAAGCCATACCCTTCTTCCCTGTGGGATTCACCACCGTGAGTGCCTCCGGATCCATAGGTGGCGGTACGGCCCTCGCCACCACCATGCCTGGAGCCATATCCTTCCTCCATCTGGGTCTCGCCACCGTAAGTGCGACCAGAGCCATATGTGTTCTCATTGTCGGTGCGCCCAGAGCCATATCCTTCGTCCCTGTGGGATTCGTCACCGTGAGTGCGTCCGGACCCATAGGTGGTCCCGTCGTCATCACGCCTGGAGCCATATCCTTCCTCCCTGCGAGACTCGCCACCGGTGTTACGCCCGGAACCGGAGGTGTTGCTCGAACCGTCACCGTAGTTGTTCCTTCGGCTACTAGGGTTACCCTGCGCATAAGACATCTCCGTGCGAGAACCTGCAGTGAATGGTTTTGTTATTTTCACTTTTGCAATGCCTGAGTAATGACAGTCTACATACCACCATACTGGGCTTGTTGATGACTTTGTTGAGTGTTATAACCACTACCACCTCCATCAGAGGGTTTGGGTCTGTAGGACTGAGCAGGTGCTCCGTGACTGTGGCCTCCATATCCAGGTTCCTGGCGCGTTTCGTTCTCGGAGCCAAGTCGTTTGTTCTTGCCGTTCCGAACGCTCTCCTGCAAATTTGAAATAAATGAGCATCTATATTAATGGATTGGTTCGCGCAAGGAGAAAGTAATGAAACAGACCTTGGTTAAAGCCTGGATAGTCTGCTGAGCTTCGTCGCGACTGAGATCACTCAACCACTTTTGCATCTCCTGGAACATCTAATAAAATCGAGGCCTATTGAGAAATGTGCTGGATTAATGATAAACGAAACTCTACCTGTTGCTGAATGTTGGACCGGCCAGTGGCATAGTAAGGATGGTGGAAGGCCTCCAGGATCTGTGGAGATTAACTCTCTGTTAACAAGGTTATTATCGGCGGTGATGAATCGGCTAACCCGGTTGATGGCCTGGTCGGGATCGCTACCGTCGGCCCAAGCCTATCGAGTAATGGTTCAACTCAGAGGGATGAAGTTGAATGGAAAGCTAGGTTATACCTGGACGATGAGCTGGACGCTATTCTGGACGACAATTTGGGCAATTTTGCCAGCCGGTTCGTTCAAGATGAGCCCAAAGTGATCCTGGAGTGGATTATTAGTTCAATCGAAACTCAAATCAATGGAAAATTATGGACTGACCTTGGAGAGCAAGCTGTGGGAGGGGTCAGATGCACGGGGGTCGTCGAAGACCTACGAAACGCCATTAATTTGTAATTTTTGCCAAGGAATCAAGGGACAACATACAGCATATTGGTCATCGGAATCGATGACGGCTTTGCTGCCTTCTCCGAGGACTGAAGTAGCTTGCTGCAAGATGGGCTACGAACGAAGTGTTAGATTCAACAACCATCACAATGTCAAACCCGCACCGTGATCCAAGGAGCCAGAACGGTGTATACATCTACAATCCAGCATATCTTTGTCAGATACACACAGATCAGCTCAAAAAGAGACACAAAAACAAACTGACAAGCATTCAAAGCATTCGTGAGCCCTTCGAGAAGGTCGGTAAGCCCAGGGACCATCTCGATCTTAGCAAGGACATCTCGGTAGACATTGTCACGCCACTTGAGCAACGCAAGCAACTGCTGCTGCACTTCGGGCGGGGCGATGTTGTCCGGGTTGAAGCTGTATGCTTTGGATTGGGCATGGATCGACTCGCCTTCGTCCATCTTACTGTCACCGCCGATGGGGAGCTTGGTGAGGATGTTTTTCAGGGCTGTGACGTTGGAATTGTCGCCTTGGGAAGCCTTGTGGGAAGGTAAGGGAGGGTGAGGTTTCGCAGTGGCGGAAGGAGTGGGGAGTTGTGTTATGAGTGACGTACTTGGTTCATTTTCTGAGAGAGATCGGTTACACTTGCTTGACTTAGTTTACTAGAGGAAAGGGATGTTATAGGTTGTTGAGAGTGACAACGAATGATAAAACGTACTCCGTCGCCTCGCCCATGAGGGAGTGAAGGAAGTCGGGCACCTGTGGAGCACATCGTTACAACCAACAGGAAATCACAATGATAGGACATACCACCAAAGGTACCCGTAACGAGCGGGGGAGCCTGACCGTTGGGCGTATTAATGGTAACTGTCCAACTCATAAGCCCTCATGTTATCCCAAGGAAATTCAAAACGTACCATTATCTCCAACATGGCAGAACACCTCCTGGTGCCCCATCTTCCTCAAGGCGATCTCACACCAATTGCTATGAGCCAAGAGATCTTCCATGGTGTGCAGACCCGTGCCTAATAAGCGGTAAGCCTCCCAGAGATCGGGGCCTTCTTTTCCGCCAGCTCGGCGACCGTATTCGATGCAGGAGCGGAACGTGCGCCTGATGAGAGCGGTGGAAGAGTCCCAGCCTTGGTCTTCGGTTGCCATGTAATTCTGGGGAATGAAATATGAATTGGGGAAATGGAAATAGGGGTGGTAAATCGTACCTTCATGCCCGTGCGGTGGTCGATCTCGAGTTCGCGTGGGTCGACGGGGGGTCGGAGCTTGGGGTGAAACTTACGAGCGTCACCTTCCTTCTCGGCATACCCCCTGCACGCAGGGAAATAAATGTCAGCAATAGATATAGGTATATCACGGTGGAGACGCACTTGGGATTGTCAATGTGTTCCTACATATATTGACATGGATCTAAGAGATGGGAAGTACGTGAAGAGAGAAATTGGACGCACGGTAGGGAGGTATACACCCAGGCGTTCAGTGGTCACTTGGAATTCCTCAGTGGCGAAACCAAAAGTCTGTATTTGAACGTAAACTACAAAAAATGATGCATCGCGATGGAGTATCATACCATGAATCCAAGAACGGAAACGACCAAAACAAGGCTGTCAGCAGTGAGTTTGCTGAGACCAGCAATATCCATTGCCTTGATGGGGTGACATTAGATTTACTCAGTTTATCGAGGAACTGCAAGCAAACCTGAGAGTAATCTCTCAACCAGTTGCCCTTCGCACGAATCATGCATATCAGCCTCTGCATTGGCATCGATAAAATAAAATCGAGACTCACGAAGTAAACTTTTTTGATGTCACCTTTGGTGAATTTAACTCCACCAGAGGCGCTTTGAATGACATTCTGCGCAAAGCCGAGGAGACCACCACCACTAGCGGCGCGCCCAGCATTCTTGACTAGGGTCTCGAGGATATTTTCGATATCCCCATGGCGGAAGGCTTTGTCTGGAATGGTCGTTAGCCATCTGGGGGCTAGACAGATTAATGATCAAACAAACCGTTAAGGTAAGCAAAGTCGGGAATGTCGCCTGCGCCAAAAGCGTAAGTCTCGGTTGGGAGCAGAACAAGGATGATGGTGAGGATGAGCAAGGCCGTCGTGAGGTTCGACATCGCCATTATTAAAACTGTGCTGTGTGGATGGTAGTTGGATACCGATATCGATTGATTTCAACCATCTTTGACACATATAATGTCCAAGCATTTCTACACCCAAATTGGGAGCGCCGTGGCCAAGCTTGTCTCATGAGTAGAGCCATTGTACCAAGATGGAAATTAAATTATAATGTTTGGTAATTAGCATCTTATCTTATCTATCGATATCTACTATCTACAGCTTCTTAACCTTCCTCTCCTTATTCCCAATGGTCCTCATCTGGGCCTTCAACTCCGCCCCAAACAGTTCCTTAGCAGCCTTCTTGTCCGCACGCCTCGCTTGCCTTTCCGCTTTCACCGCCGTCTTGCGCGCTTTCCTAGCTTCCTTTGACTCGTCGCGGGGTCGCGTAATTGTCTGAGAGCGGCCCGGGGGGAGGTGTACGTCGCCTTCTTCATCTTCATCCTCATCCTCATCGTCTTCTTCAATGGATTTTACCTTCCCTCGAGATTTCGTTTTTGTTTTTGTGGGATCAACCACAGATGGCAGACCCGTCCGAGGGTCCAGAAGGATCTTAAAAACGGGCTTCGGATCTCGTGCACGTATGAGTCTGGGGTGGTTCTCGAGGTTTGAATACGTCGCTGTATACACATGTCTCAATCAGGATCTTGATACCCCAACTTGAACATAAAGTGGAACTCACTGAGGATAGTCTCACAATCCCACCGGTCCTTCCTATCCTGCACCTCAAACGGCATCAACAAATCCTCATCGTCACCCCCATCATCTGCATCTCCAATAAGACGCGTAACCCGCTCGTCTTGCCCCATAGCCTGACGCAACGTATCTAGTTTTTCCGCCCCGCTGTCTCCAGCGAGCTTGAGCTTCATTTTTCGCCCGAGGATCTCGTAGTCGGTTAAGAACTCGTCCATCATGGATTCAAAGTCTTCCCACGTAGTTATTAGTTCGGGGGGGCTATCTGAGTTGTTACCCGAGTCGGTGCTGGAATTCTCTTCGGACTCAGAGTCTGGGTCTTCGTTGTATTCCTTCAGCATAATCTGCAAGACGCGTCAATCACATTATAACATGTTAAGAAAGTCGAGAGAAAAATTGACTTGGTCAAACCGCTCATCAAGAGTTTGCAACGCTTCGTTGCGATACATCGACGAACTGCTCATACTGTACCCCGAAGCGTCACTCGTCCCTTTCCGTCTCTTCTTGCCCTTGCCTCCGATGACAGACATCTCCGGCAACCCACCAATAGTATCCTCACCCTCTGACCCATATTCACTCTCACTCCCTTCTTTGTCTACCACTCGCTGCGTTTTCTGAAAACGCGCGAATCGAGCTTCCCAACCACCCTGCTCTTCCACTTCTCCCTCGACACCTTCCTCCACGTCCCCGTCTTCCCCGTCTTCGACTCCCTCCTCCTCAAACACGAACTCCACAACCTCATCGCCCCCTCGCTCCCCATCTCCAACCCGCCCCCCAAAAAAATCATCCTGAAGCTCATCATCCACGAACGCCTCATCCTCCAGCGCCTCCAGCACCTGCTTCAAGTGCGGATCCATATCCGGCTGGAACCCCGCTATACTCTCCGGGACCGCCTGCTGCGACTCATACGTCCGTGGGAGCTCCGAGGTCGAAGGCAGGACTTCCTGTGGCAGGTCTCGCAGTGAGATGGATACTCCCTTGCCTGGCTTGTCCTTTTTAAGCGGTTTAGAGGTGGATGCCGCCTCTATGAGCATGCTCTCCACGCCGTCTTCTTGCACACCGACTTGGCGGAGATGTTGCATGTAGTTGTATTCAGAGTCATCGTAGTAGATGCCATAGAGGGCTGCTTCGCCGACGTTGGCTTGTTGGTCGTGGGTTAGCTCGGTGGCAGGGAGTGTGGATTCGAGGTCGGCGCGGGATTTTCCCTGGGGTAGAGGCAATTAGACATGAGATGATAAATATTAGTTGGGACAGACCTTTTTTACATTTTCTCGCTCGAATGGTTTGAGAACATGTTGACTTGCGTCTGGGTCGTGGATGAGTGGATCCCGTTGGGAGCGGTGAACCAGTTGGAAGTGTTTGGCCCCAGGTTGACGGAAAATTGACTTGGGAGCCATGGAAGCTTGTGACAAGATTTCGTGAGTCACTTGAACCTCAGCTCTACTCAGACTACAACGAGTAAATTACACCTACACAACTGACTCTCATTGTCAGCTCGACGGCGACGTCTCTGACAATATCCAGCTCATCGTTCAACCTGGCGTCAACAACGTTCTGCCCGTGACCCCTCTAAGATGGACTCGAGAGTCATCCAACAACGCGAACACATTCGCCGAGGTTTCTCTATATACGTCGCCCTCTCGTCCAGCTTTCAATCCTCTTGCTGACAACCTTGTTCGTATATACTAGTCACCAAAAAGTGGTCTTGGAGATCGATTTCACTGGCAGCCTTTGGGTATGCTGGCGACACACTGCAGTCTTCAACTTAAGCGCTCATTAGAGAACAGGGCTACACCGAGATCACCATCGTCCCTACAAGCAGCGAGCTTAAGACCATCCACCTCCACTCCAGGCAATGCAGTATGTTTCCACGTCATTTAGTGGCGCAATACGCCGCTGACTACATCGTTCTAGCCATCCACTCTGTCACGGTCGGCTCTCATCAAACCGAGTTCACGCAGCATGATCCCCTTGCCAACATCACAATATCGGGATCCAATGATCCGCAAGATTGCCACAACCATCCCGAACTCAAGCGGAAACTCTACTCGGCACTCGCAGAAGGCGATGAGGGGGAACTGTCAATAGCCATTCCCAAGGAAGTTCCACTCAAGCAGTCGGACCACAGCTCATCTGGGGTGATTTTCAGCGAAGGTAAGCCCTTGTCGCGGTTACCATAGAGGCACTCGTGCAGCCACTCAAAAGTTATGGACGCAGCTGCAACTCCTGAGCCACAAACACCGGGGTTCTTCCAGGCGCCACAGGTTGTGCCAGAGTTCTCCCCTATTACCATCAACATTGCCTACAGCTTACGCAACCCTGTTGACGGCTTCCAGTTTGTACTCCCGACTGACTCGTACCCTTATGTAAGTTTGACGGCTGCTACGGAAGACTTGAGAGACTGATATACGTTGAAGCGCGTTCCTCATGCTTACACGACGCCTTCATCCCCTGACGCGGCAAGGTGCTGGGTCCCGTGTATAGACAACCTGTGGGAGAAGTGTACTTGGGAGTTTGAGTTCGTCGTTCCTCGGTATCTGGAAGAGCGGGAGCCTATTCAGGATGATGAAGCAAGCGACGCGAGCCCAACAATTGTCGTGTGCAGTGGCGAGCTCGTGGAGCAGGTATGTGTATTACATTTTCTTCACTTATAATACAGCTGACTGTGCACAGGTCGCACATCCATACAATTCGAACAAAACCATCTTCCTATTCTCCCAAGCCGTACTCACGTCCGTCCAACACATTGCCTTCGCTGCAGGTCCATTCCACCTCCACACTATTCCCGCTGACAACTCTGGAGATGATGCATCGGGCTCCTCTCAACCCCTCATGTACGCGTTCTGCCTCCCAGGGCATGAATCTCTACTCTCCTCCTCCACGTCTTTCCTCCGCTCCGCCATGAATTTCTACACCACCGAATTCGGCTCATACCCCTTTGGCTCTTACAAGGTCATTTTTGTCGACGAACTCCCCACACAACGTTTCGACAGTTCCACACTCTCACTAGTCACTGTCGACATCTTGCACGGGGACGATGCTCTTGAGCAGGCCCTCGAAACGCGCCATACCCTTGGGCATGCCCTTGCGTGTCAATGGATTGGAATCAATATCTTGCCCAAGAACTGGTCGGATATTTGGCTTGTCAACGGACTTGCACTTTACATCACAGGTTTATTCCTACGCAAACTCCTCGGGAACAACGAGTACAGGTTCCGTCTGAAAAAAGACATGCAGCGAGTGCTGGAATGGGACAACGGGTCCATGCCTCCGATCTGCCAGCCACAACTCCTCGACCCTCCTGATTCCGGCACACTCCCATTCATCAACCTCAAGGCGCCGCTGGTTCTGCACATCCTTGACCGGCGACTGGGCAAGTCCGGCACGTCATTGGGGTTGAGTCGGGTGTTGCCCAAGGTGTTTTTGTCAGCGATTAGTGGAGAGATGCCAAATAATGCTCTTTCGACACATGCATTTTTGAGGACGTGTAGGAAAGTGAGTGGGGTCGATCCAAGGAGTTTTTCGGAGCAGTGGATTTATGGTAGTGGGTGTCCTGCATTTGGGTTTTCGGCGTCGTTTAATAGGAAGAAGATGGCCGTGGAGATTACCATGAGGCAGGAGGCGCCGGCGTTTAAGGCTTTGGAGAATAATGAAGTATCAATGTCTCTTTTGAAGCCTGTGCCGTTCTTTGAGGTGAGTGGTTTGTCTCTGGATGGTGTGATCACAATGGTAATAATGTGGCAAATCGCAGGGTCAAATGACCATTCGCATACATGAAGCGGATGGTACACCATATGAGCATGTACTAGACATCCGTACCCCATTCAAGCGCTACGAAGTTCCATTCAACACCAAGTACAAACGCGTGCGGCGCAACACCAAACGTTATCTCGCACGCCAGGCTGCTGCGCAAGCCGCCGCCGAAGGGGACACCGAAGCCGCCGAGGCTATGGGGATGGTGGACATGGGGTTCGGGCTCGAAGTCTGGGAAAAGGAAAAGGAGCGGGAGAATTGGAAGGTGGCTGATTGGACTGAAGAAGATGAGGGGACGATGAGCGGATCGACGTATGAGTGGATACGAATGGATGCGGATTTTGAGTGGATTGCAAGTGTCACGTTTGATCAGCCGGATTTTATGTGGGTGTCGCAGTTGCAAAGGGATAGGGATGTCGTTGCGCAGCTTGAGGTTGGTATTCTATTTTCAACTTCTTTGGAATGAGATGGGAGCATGGGAGATTGATAAACTGATCGCTTTTGGCTAGGCCGTCCATGCGCTTGCGAAGCAACCGACTGCTATCGTATCGAGTACGCTCACGAAGACAGTCCTTGTGTCAAACTATTATTTTCGCATCCGCTGTGAGGCTGCTCTGGCCCTCGTCAATGTAAGTTCTTCTCCATGAATGATAAATACTGGAGATATAATGACACTGCGAGTTTCAGTGTGCGATACGGCGGCTCGAGTTCCTGGGTTTGTTTCACCTATTCAAGCTCTTCCTGCGATATTGCTACGACCCAGAAGACGCGAATCAGGACCTTTTCGCTCATACATATGTCCCAAAACCGAACGATTTTTCTGATATTTCAGAGTACTTTGTACGCAAGGTGGGTTGCCAGTGACATAGGCTTGGCTGTTCAGAGAATGTCCATTCATGCCGAATTTAGAGCTTGGTGAATGCAATCTCGCGAATACGGTTCGAGAATGGAAAATCGCCGTCAGTCGTTCGCCAATTCTTGATTGATCAGCTACGATATAATGATAATACTGCCAATCCGGTGAGTGTGGTATCGTCATGCATAGTGCTTGTATCCGACATTATTTTAGTACTCGGATGGATTTTACATTTGTACCATCATCTCGGCTGCGGCATGTGCGACTGTCTCTACTGCTCCCCCAGAACGAGGGGAGCTATTACCCTCAGAAATCCGCACAGAACATAATGCCGAAGATGCGGACCTTCTCAAGCAGACGCTAGCGGAAGTTGATCGGTATCGAAGTATGGACAGGCTTATCCCATCACCTCACAATATTGTGTCCATTGCTGCTTTGGAGGTGTGTTGTTCGTGATCTATCAGACTTTCTCAACGTTTGATCGAAATGTATTATTTCAGTTCTACCTTGTTCTCAGCATGGCAAACTTAATTCCTAGTCACCCAAGAGTATTCTTTCCTTTGACGAGGTCAGTAATGCCATTGATGAACGAGTGACATGCTAATATATCTATCAAATACAGGGAGGGCAACTACACACAGGTTCGCATAGCTGCATTCGATGGCCTTTTCCTAACCAAGTGGTATACTCCTCAAATCATGCGCTACGTCCTTGCCGTCATGGCGAACGATCCTTCACGTGTGATACGGCGGCATGTCGCGCGGAACGCTTGTCACAGTTTGGCTCTTTTGGTGCAAATGGGGGAAATGAAGTCGACTCTAAAGGAGTCTGAGTCCTTGCTAATCGAAGAGGATGGTTCACTTCCTGAAAAGACCAAAGAGAGCAAGAAGAGCGAGATGGAGGCAATGATCAAGGTCCTACGGAAGGATCGCGAGGTTGGGAAGAACGAGGCTCTGAGAGAGTTTATGATGCCTATCGCACTGTACGTTCAGACATTTCTGTTTAGCAACACATTATATACTGATGCGCGATTCAGAGCTCCTGACGTCGATCATGAAGTTCGCTGGTGTGTTCTCAAGTTGTCCGACATCCTCATTCGCGGTGTGGACGAAACCGCGCCGACAGTTAAACTCCATCTTCCTCCTACACCAGTCACGGAAACTGCCCCACAACTCCCACCTGTAAAAGTTCCCGTCAAGACTCAACGAACGCTGAAGTCAGGCGGCTCACCTATAAAAAGCCCTCTTGTTCCATTCACTATCCCTTCGAAACTCAAGCTTCCTGGTGCCTCACAGCCCAACGCGGTTCCCAGAACACCTGGAACGCCGCTGATGGAAGCGGCGAAGAGAGGCGTTGTATTTGCTACTCCCGCTCCTCCAAAGCCACTGAAGCCAAAAGGAAGGCCTCCA
>Ga0210387_10001431_pt1 | contig 18014 bp, 17 predicted proteins | sample IncBWC7OmetaG_FD_160108 | JGI IMG/M metagenome (GOLD analysis project Ga0210387, IMG submission 160108) | Forest soil microbial communities from Barre Woods Harvard Forest LTER site, Petersham, Massachusetts, United States - Inc-BW-C-7-O ...
CACCTTCAGCCGCGGATAACAGTCAGATTGCTAATATAATAGGTCATCAGACAAATTAATATCAACAAAAAGAGTCAGCAAGTAACTAATTACTTCGTAGCTCTTCGCAAATACCTGCTGTGAGTTGAATTTTCTTCCTTCGCATCCGCACTTTCCCTACCACAGTGACGCTTGTAAATAGGTCAACTGACCGCTATTATTTGGTCAACAGACAAATTGTGATCCGAGTTTCTGCGACGGTTGCGAAAGGGGCTGCAGAGAGAGGGGCTGGTACGCTGGCGTGCTCCCTTCTGGGAAATTGTGAGGCGGAATATGAGAGTAGTTGCTTGCCTTGCCGCAGTCCCTCGTCGACAAGCCTTCGCCATCGAAGGGCGCCGTGTCTTCTCATTACCAGCACACTGCTTGCGATCGGCTCGGACGTGCACGTGTGGCGGTTCGGATAACGGCTCGATTCTCTGTTCAGGCCATGGCGACCGCGCTCGTCGTCGGCTCGCAATTAGTGGTTGATGAGGCAAGAAATGAACCTTGAAGAGAGGTCTCTACGTTGGCTGATCGACAAGTGGCTGGCGCCGGCGCCTGCCGCGCCAGTTCGCCTTACCCGATACGGTGGCGCGAATTCGAGCCAGAGGCGGTGCGTGCTTGTGCAGTCGTCCGATCCCATAAGGCCATTGGCAATTTTCTTCTTTCGATACGATGACGGATCCTGGTGCGTTTTCCCGCCCGTGCCAAGAGGACCGATGTTGCATGTCTACCCACAAACGGGATAAACAGTTCTTACGCGTCAGAGCAGGAAGTCTGGCGGGCCTGGTCAGCCGCGTCTGTAGAAATGCCTGAGGGGGATTTTGCAGTGGAGGACGATGTGATGAAGCGGCGTGTTGGAGTTGTACGCGTATTGGGTGCTGTGGGCATTGCGATAGCCTTGGCTGTCGGATGGCGCGCTGGGGGCAAGACCAGCGCGGTATTCGAGGCGCCTTCTACCTACACATCGGGTCACTCTATGTTTATCGTTCCTGTGCCGGCTTGGCATTTCCACATGCTCCGGTGAGCGCATTGGTGCCTTCTGTCGCGAAGGGGATGCTGATGGCTAGCCCGTAGATCGATCGAGCAGCACCGACTTGCATTTGCGAAGCACGGTCTCGCCGGATCCGGGAAGCAGCAGATCGGGTCATGAAATGGTGCTCCGTCCAGTCGGGTAAATCGATGCGCCACTGTCTAGTACGAAATAGCGCAGATCCAACAGCGCTGTTTATCAGGCAGGATGCCGTGTAAGTGGAGGAGTCCTATGGATATCTTGAGAATTGCAGCGGAATCGGGGATACAGGTTATCCTCGATGGCCGAATCGGCCGCGAAGAATATCGGAGCGTGGTCGGTTCCGTCCAGGCACTACATCGCTTCGCAGATGCCCTGTGCAAGTCGATAGTGGAGGAAACTGAAACCAGTCGAGTTCGAGTTGAATCGAGCTCAACACATATGGAAGGTTTGAACTGATACCCGAGCACAAGCACTCGCGATCACCCGCTTATCCATGTATCGGGCCGACGATATGGCTCCGATGTTCCCGCATCGTTGGAAACCGTCGACGGCCTGATCCACAGATGTCTCATTTGTCGTAGTCTCGATCTGCTGCAGAATGCGAAGATGCAAGTCGCTTCCCAATTGCTCAAGGACCGCATAGAACCACGCGTTGGAGCATCCCCGGTGCGGAGCATCCTCGGGCGGGCCTCTATTGACGCCTTACTAGCGTCTACGTAGGATGAAAAACTGCTGCGACATCGTCATTCTCCAAACGCTATGCAAACGTCTTCGTCGACAGTTGCGAGAAGGCACGACGTTGAACGTTGTATTGCAGCAAGCTGGGGCGCAACTGCGAATTGTCAATTGCATTCTCGATGTTAAGAGTGCATTGAGGGAACGCTTCCACAATCCCAAATCGAAAACCGCACGCGCTTTTCAGACATGAAGGAGAACGGTCAATGGATTTCCACAAGTTACCCGACATCGATCTGAAGCTGCTCGTGATATTTGACGAGATTCGAAAATGTCGTAGTCTTACGCTCGCAGCTGAAAATCTTTGTGTCACGCAATCCGCTATCAGCAAATCATTGCAGCGTCTTCGTCGGCATCTGGGCGACACGCTATTCGTAAGATCACCGAATGGCATGGAGGCAACGCCTAGGGCCAAAGCCTTGGAAGCGCCTATAGCCGATGTGCTGCGGACGTACTACGAGCGCATTGCTATCGCACCACCTTTCGACCCAGCCACATCCGACCGCATATTTACGATCCATGCATCGGACTTGGGTATGTCGGTTTTTTTGCCAATCCTGCTACCTGAACTGAAGCAACGGGCACCCCACGCTCGCATAACGGGAACTACTGGAAATCAACGCGAGGTCCTTGAGGGACTTGAAGTCGGGGACATCGATCTATCCCTGGGTGCTTTTTCGTCGTTGTCGGAGAGTGGAATCTATCAGCAACGCCTGTTTGTGGAGCAGTACATCTGCCTTGTCCGCCGTGGCCATCCCGTGTGCGCTGCGCCGGTTTTCGACGCCGACCTGTTCCAGCAGCAAACTCACATCATTGTCGCGAGCGGGAAGTCCGGACACATTCATGGACGAGCGGAAGCGCTTTTACTCGATGAAATACCACCGTCGAACGTCGCTGTGAGAGTTCCAAGCTTTTTGCTCGCTGCGTTGCTGGCGCGCAATACTGACCATGTCCTTACCATTCCATCGGCTGCCGCGCTAGCATTGGCACCAGAATTCGATCTCGAATGCTTACCCTGCCCGTTGAATCTGCTGGAATTCACTGTTCTGCAGTATTGGCACGAGCGATTTTCACACGATCCCGCCTGTCAATGGCTACGTACCTTCATCCACGACGTATTTGACATCCCCAATTCGGTCATGGAACGTATCAAGTCTCGCCGTGATTTCCCGCCTCTTTCACGTTCGTCGGCGCAAGCAACACAGTCTGTGGGCATTCCTATGGGTGGAAAATAGCCGACTTGAACGACGGACGGGAGCATAGCTGTTCGGTTCGGTCCTGTAATCTCGGGCATTAGTGCGGCGACCGTTTGCTTCCGCACGACGTGTCGCCTGATTCTCATGCGCTTGACGAACGTTTCAAGCCTTGCCGATGTTGCGCTCGTGAGGCGTATCGAACAGCGAAATATTCGGCCCGACCGGAACGATTCCAGTCGGATTGAGTGTAGGGTGGCTACGATAATAATGTTTTTTTATGTGCTCAAAGTTGACTGTGGCAGCAATACCGGGGAATTGATATAGTTCTTTAGCGTAACCCAGCAAATTCGGATAATCAACGATTCGCCGAACGTTACACTTGAAGTGACTATAGTAGACGAGGTCGAAGCGGATCAACGTCACAAACAGGCGCCAGTCGGCTTCGGTCACTCGATCTCCGCACAAATATCGATTCCCACCTAATCGCCGTTCCAGAAGGTCAAGCGCATGAAAAAGCCCGATCACCGCTTCTTCATATTGTTCCTGAGTTATCGCGAAGCCTGCGCGGTAGACCCCGTTGTTGACTGTGGTATAGATCAGATTGTTGACTGAGTCGATATCCCCACGCAGCCCCCGCGGATACAAGTCGATTTCTGGACGGCGTGCCATCGAATTGAATGCCGAGTTAAGCATTCGAATAATCTCGGTGGACTCATTGTTCACGATGGTGCGAGTCTTTTTATCGAACAAGACAGGTATAGTGACCCTGCCCGTATAGTCTGCCTGCACCGCGCTGTAGATTTGGTACAGATGATCGGCACCATAGATCGGATCGTGGTCGCCATCTGCGAATTCAACAAAGGTCCAGCCGTTTGTCCCAACCTGTGGCGCGACTGACGACAGTGAGATGACGTCGTCCAAGCCCTTGACCACTACTGCGATCACTGTTCGGTGCGACCACGGACATGCGCTCGATATATAAAGATGGTAGCGGTTGGCTTCGGGGAAATACACTGCGCCGCGCTCTTCCGAGATTGTGTTACGAAAGGTCGTTTGCGTTCGCACAAACTCGCCGCGAGGCCCGACGCGCGCTGCTGCGTCGTCGGGCTCCCATACACCTTCGATAAGCATTCCCATCCGCGTCACCGCCTGGTTCAGATTTTAGTTCGCAACAGGAACGATAGGCACCGCACGTACCGCCGCCTGATCATTCTTGATCAGTTTCTCGAAAATGCGACGTGCTCGTGTCTGATGGCTATCGCTCAATGCCAAGACTTCCCGGGGACGGCGATCATCGAGGCCTACGAGCATTTCCTCAAGGGCAGTGAGCCCCACTTTGTCTTCCTCGATAACCGCGCTCATCGCATGGTTGAACACGTCGGTCGTCGCCTCATTCTTCGCGAAGTCACGTGCAATGGCGAAATGGTAGTGCGTCGTATGCCTTCGAGCTGGCGTGACGCCGTGATAAATTGCCAAGCGCCCAAGCAGTTCACCGGGCTGATCGCCGAGGCTGGGTTTGCGGAATTCGTCCATTCCGAAGTGCAGGCCAGGCATCAGAAATTTCAACGTGATTGTTCGATCGATGTTCCCTCGATAGCCGAGAAACGAGGTGAAGACTTCGGGACAGGGGTAGTTCTTGATAACGCGCATGCTTGCTGCCCAGTTATCACCTTCTTCGTGTGTTTCAGGTGTCGAAGCAACCGAATCACTACCATTGCCGATGGTGGCGCTGTGCAGAATTGATATGTGTGTGAGGTCGAGGAGATTGTCGTGCAGCAACTGATGACGACACGCGACTTCGTTATAGACCACCACGTTGGAAATATACGCGGGGTCGGTAAGACCGATTTCTTTGTGGTCCGGTATCATGGAATCGTCAGCGAGCGCTGAATCTCCCATCCAGATCCACAACCAGTTCCATCGTTCGACCAGTGGATAAGCCTTGATCCGGCACGCCGCTGGAATCTTCTCCTGGGCTGGAATGTGAACACATGTACCGGCCGAATCGTAGGTAAAGCCGTGGTAGGCACACTGAATGTTGTCGCCTTGAAGATTGCTTTTGCTAAGCGGGAAATGCCGGTGCGCACAACGACCTTCCAGGGCGACTGCATCACCGGCGACTGTGCGATAGAACACTACCGGTTCGTCCAGAATCCATCTCTCCAGAAGTTGCTCTCTCCCGACGTCCCGCGAAAAAGCAGCGATGTACCACTGATTGCGGGCTGCATAAAGGTCGTCTTGAAATGGGTACATGTCTCGTCTCCTATGTCCTGCTAAGTTTCTAGTTCCACGCACATGCGGCGCGTTTCTGTCTCACGATCGGTCTACAAGGCTACAGATATTCCAGTTGGCGCTAGATCGTCCCGACCCAGGCGCGGCGGATTCGAGCCGCCTCAAAGCTGGGTCGCGCGATCATGCGCTCGTAGTATGCTGACAGCAAAGGAAAGCTCGAAAACAGATCGCCCAATTTGAGCATATCCAGTCTCGCCAACGTCACGGTCCAAATTACATCGGCAATCGAATACGTTTCGGAACCAATGAAAGGCTTCGAGGCCAAAATAGCATTCAGATTCGAAAATACCGTATCAAGTTCAGCAAGTGCGGCGTTGGTACCTTCGCTGTCTACTGAGGCATTGCGCAGGGCGGAAACCCGATCGTACAGCGCAGAATAGGTGTCAGCGAGATCCGGATGACGCGCTTTGTTTTCGACGATCCGGGCGAGTCGGCTTGCAAGCAATTCGTCCCCGCGTGGGATACCGCCGCGGCTGTAACTGATTGCATGCAAAGGGAAGGTATCCGCGACTTTTACCCAACGTTCCACTTCCGCTCTCTGTTGCGGATCCTGCGGCAGCCCGGTTTCGAAGCGGTCTGCCAGGTAATGCATTATTTTTGCTGAATCTGTTACGACCAAATTCCCGTCGCAAAGCGTGGGTACGACGCCGCGTGGATTGAGTCGCACGTACCACGGTTCCAGATTTTCCAGTGCAAGTCCGATATCCACGATCCGCTCCTCATAGGCGACGACCAGTTCAGCGAGACACAGCCGCACCTTCATTGAGCAAATGGACATGGGAAAATGGTAGAGTTTGATTTGACTCATTTGAACCGCTCTCCTGCTTATCCTTCAGTTGTACCGATGGCTACGCTATTCGAAACGTCGTAGCGCCCCAAGCCATACCTTACTTTTCACCCGGCTTGCCGGTGACCCAGTTCCATGCATCGATTTGAACATCCGCAAAGAGCCCAACCTTACGATAGGGATCTCCCCGAGAGAATTGCTCAACTGCTTCCCGGTTCTCCGCTTCAACGACAAGGAGGGATCCCGTCATGGCGCGGCCGTCGGGCGCAAGAAGAGGCCCGGCCAATACGAGCACGACATTCTCATGGGACCCATGTATATAGTCCCGGTGGCTTGGCCGTGTTTTCGAGCGAAGATCCTCTGCGCCGGGCCGATCACGTCCGACAATGACGAAATGCATCCTCTTCTCCCTAACAGGTAAGAGCGGGCTCCAGAACGAAGCAGAAATCGAGAGTAAAGAAGTGGCGAGCCATCACTCTGCCGTCCGGTGCTATGCCTGGGGGGCGACTTTCATAGTTTCCGATGCACGAACTTCGCACGCCAAAAACTGCATCCGCATCGAGGTACGTATCGCCGTTAGCAAAGACGTGCGTGACGAGCGTGTCGAATCCTTCCCTTCTGATCCTGAAATGAACATGAGCGGGTCGCATCGAGGACTGCTTTGTTGCGCGAATCATCTCGCCAACCGTTCCGTCCGTGGGAATCGGATAGCTTTTCGGAAGAACCGACCAGAATCCGATCCGACCGTCAGCATCCGTTTCAAATACCGCCCTCATGCGGGATTTCTCGATCGTCCAGTTCGCGTCCTGCACGTCGTATTGGCCATCTGCATCCGCATGCCAGACATCCACGACCGCCTTTGCAACGGGGGCCCCGGCAGATAGGACGTGCGCCGAAACATACAACGGGTCGCCCGTGGCACCCTTGGCAATATCACTATTCAGGCCTGCGACCTTGGGTGCTTCCTCCACGTGGAACGGGCCAAATACGGTCTGTTCGCTCACGCCCTCCTCTCGACTATGACTTTGCGCGACCACGAGTTGAGATAGGCCGAACGTGTCGGACAGGAGAACGAACTCCTGTCGGGTATTGCTGCAAAGCTGTCCTGTTCTCGTGAGAAATTCGATGCCAGTCATCCATTCAGGCTCGGTCAATTTAACCTCACGAGCAAAATCATGAAGGTGCTGCACCAGCGCGGTCAGGATTTCGCGAAGCCGTAAATCGGGGGCACCTGCAAAGCGTCGGTGCACCTCGGCTGTGATGGTGTACTCATTGAGGTCAAGCATTTGCGCCGGTCCCCAATTGAAGCGGCGGAGCGACCTGTTCCCGTGTGAGGTGTTTGCCAAGGAAGCGTTCCAGGGAGGCGATAGTCTCGGCAGGCGCCTCATACGGGGGGTAATGACTTGCGCCCCGTATAACCTGAATTTCGACCTGTTTGAAGAAGGTGGCCGTGGTTTCCCGAGCCGCCTGCTCGGAACACGCCGGATCGAGTTCGCCCACGATCGCGAGCACTGGATGTGGAAGTTCTCTGACCTGCTCGCGGATATCGGTGCGGCGCGCGTCACTTGCGTAGCCTTTGAAAGCTGCAGGACTGATTTCGGCGAAGGTTGCCGCGACCAATGCGTGTGCAAAAGCGTCGGAACAGCGATTGGCGGTCCCTCCTACGACAATCTGCTGACGCTTCTCCGCCGATGTGGCTGCTTCCTCCATGAGTGCAGCACGCGCTGGATCCGATACCGCGCCTTTTGCGCTGACCCCAGCGATGGACAGGATGGCGGACGTACGATGCGGCATGGCGACCGCGAGCATTTGCGCAACGAGCGCACCCAGTGAATGGCCGCCGACCGCGATGTTCTTCCACCCGAGGAATTCCACCAGCTTGCAAGCGTCTACGACCGCTTCCCGCAGCGTGAATAGCCCCTCCATCGGCTTCGAGCAGCCGTAGCCACGATAGTCAACCACAGCATACTGAAAGCGCTCGAGGTCCGCGTACTTCAGCATGGCGTCGAACGCGTCCTTGGTTCCGATTAAACTGGGAAAGAGCAATATCTTTTGTGATCCGGTGCCGACCAGCTTGAACGATTTCATTGAAATGTCTCCTTGTTTTACGATTTGCCCATAACACGTCTATAGATTTCAGACGTGGATTGGATCGTCCCGCTCCATGAGCGCGAGCACTTCATCGCGTGATGCCGCGAGTTCTGGAGACATCTTCAATTCCGTTCCGAGCTGGGCTTCTTCCTCGTCCATTTTGAAGCCGAGTGATTTAGTCGCTTCGAACATGACCCCACCCGGTGTCCGCACGTATACGGATTCGAAGTAACCACGGTTCTTTCGATCGGAGAAGTCGGTGAATCCCATACTCTCGGACTCGAATTTGATGCGCGACTGGGTGTCGTAGTCGGCAACATCGAACGCGCCGTGATGAACGATTCCCTGGCCAAGGGTCCAGCTTCCTTGTCTGAGGTCTGGAGCATGCAGGAAGTCGAGACGTTTGCCGGCACCTCCTTCCTGGGTTTCATAGCGAGTAAAATTCCCGTCGGTCATCGTCGCCCTGAAGTTCCAGGCGGCCTTGAGAAAAACATCCATATCCTCGAGCTCGCGCACGGTAGCAGTCCAGTTGTGGAAGCCGCGTACCGCGTATTGCTCGGGCACATAATCCGATTTCCAGGGGGCGCGGAGGTCCGTCGCGTCTTCCACAATTTCAAAATCGATACCGGCGTGAACGACACGGAGATACTTCTCGCCGAAACGCTCGGATTCACCCGAAATTTCGACATTGTTCTTCCGGAAATGCTCACGCCAGAAGTCCAGCGAGCCCGGCGGCACCGAGTAGGCGATCGCCGTGAATTGGCCGGAACCTTTTCGACCGGCGAGGCCGGTACGAAGCATGGGGAAGGTGGTCATGACGGTTCCGGGTGTACCCACCTCGTCGGAAAAGTACAAGTGGTAGATCGGAATGCGTCCGTCATAAAAGAGGGTGCGTTTGATGAATCGTTGGCCGATGACTTTCACAAAGAAATCAACATCGCCCTGAGCTGATGAAGTGCAGAGGGTAATGTGATGCAGTCCTCTAATCGAATCGTTGTCCATGTTGTCTCCTTGAGTTGGACCGAAGCTCTCAACGGCACCACCGCGTGTCTGTGGCTTTGGCACAGCGGTGGCGCCGTATGATGGAAGTATGGTGTGTCCCTTGCGTCACGGCCATAGCCTCTCGGCGATAGGGGAAATGCCAAAGTGGAATGTCGGCTGTCCGGCAGCGTAACGACGCAAAGCCTCGTTAGTCGAATTCCCTGGTCGTGCCGGATAACGACATGGCTGGTCCTTCAAACACGTATAGGTTTGATCGTCCGACCAAAAAAGAGATTCGGCCCGAAAGGTGCTAGAACTTGTGGCCATAAGTTATGCCGATAACTTCTGTCGTCGTTTTAACGTTGAACCCCGTGCTCGCGCCGGTTCCGTGCATATTGACGGGGAAGCCGTATTCGAAAAGTGCGCTGACTTCGTCTTTATTGTTCACCCGATATGTGAAGCCGGCGGACACCGCCTTGCCATTGTCGATGGGAGTCAGGAAGTTCTGCGCGACGACAGCGGAGTTGAACGTCGGGTTCGCGTAACTGAATCCAGCACGAATAGTCCAGCTGCGGCCGACATCATACGAAGCGCCGATCCTGAATACGTCCTGGTCCCTCCACGAAAAGGTCTGCGCGGATCCCAAAATTGTCTTCGACCAGGAAATATGAAGCCAATCCGCAGCAAGCTTCACCTTGGAAATGGGTTCATACGACAGGCCAATGCCATATTCCGGCGGAACGTTTATTCTGCCGCCACCAGCAGCCAAAATATCGTTGTCATAGCCTGCAAGCCGTCCCACGCGGATCGTCGTCGCTATCATCGCTCCAAGCGTGAAGTTCGGCACCGGCCTCCACAGATAGCCGATTCGAGCGCCGTAGCCAAATGCTCCCGACACGCCATGCGACGGAACTGTGGTCAGGCCACCGCTCTTGTCCGGCAAAATGATGCCTTCGGCGGAGAATCGCTCATACACCAGGACGAGACTCAAGCCGATAATGTTTTGCTCATTAAACTTATAGGTTGCAGTCGGCGCAGCGGCCATGGCCTGGAGACTCGATTTGGCGATTTGCGCGCCGGGGATGGACAGCGCCGGACTTCCATAGTTGGCGGCCAGGCCGACCCCGAAAAGCGATACGCCGAATGTGACACGCGGATTAATCTGCACATTGAATCCGCCCTCGGGAACTGGAGACACGCCGCCGGAATGAAGGTGATTGTTGGCAGAACCGAATTCATAGTCAATCTGCGGCTCGATGCCCTGAATCCCGAAATCGAAACGACTTCCCACGACTCCCATTCCGGCGGGATTGTTCGCCGCGGACACACTATCCTGGGGTAGGGCGATTGAAGCACCACCCATTCCACCAGCGATCACGCCGAAGCTACTGAGCTGTGCTCCATCCACCGCGAACGATGGAGTGGCACCCCAGGAAAATACCGCAATCGCAACGGCTTTCACGGCAAATTTCGGACTACACGGCTTGCATATGTTTGTCATCATGTCTCCTACCCGGGGTGTGGAATCAGGGACCCCTTTGTTGATATATGTATTAGTTTTTTTGCCTTCGACATTCTTTATTCCCGGCCTCCTTTCCGGGGGCGGACCAGGACTCATGGATGACTGCTGCACCATGAAGCTGGAGCGAACGTACGGCTCCTTCTCTGTGTCCGGCACGTGAGATCAGACGCATCACCCCTCGCGGTTTCAGAGGATCCCTGTTTCCGTGCGTGCATCCTGCGGGCACCCGCACTCGGCGTCCATTCCCCAATCGGCATGTTGGGTATTCTTGATAGTCAGTTGGAGGGGCCGGTATCCGGCGCGGGCATCGGCAACATTCCCGAGAAGGGATAGCGGTTCGCAGCGCTAAACGCTCTAATGTCTCAGCGTGCTCTCAACGCTGAATGGGTAGTTTCCACAGAAGAGATCCGCGATTGAGTTCAGGCATCGGTCGGTGTTGCGAGGGGTTTCGCCAACATGAGCCGTGACTTGAGCACGCTGAAAAAACGGAAAGCATTACGGAGACGGAAATGACATCGAACAAAGGCGTGGTCTATGTTGGCGATGGGCGGGTGGAGGTGCGGTCGATACCGTTTCCGAGACGGGAGAGCCCGCGCGGTAAGAAGATCAATCACGGTGTAATTTTGCGTGTCGTGTCGACGAACATTTGCGGATCCGATCAGCACATGGTTCGCGGACGAACAACTGCTTCGGTAGGCCTCGTTCTCGGACACGAGATTACTGGTGAGGTCATCGAAATTGGCTCAGACGTTGAAACATTAGCGGTGGGTGATCTGGTTTCCGTGCCTTTCAATGTGGCATGCGGGCGCTGTCCGATGTGCAAGCAGCGGAATACGGGCGTTTGTCTAACCGTCAACCCGGCGCGAGCTGGTGGTGCGTATGGCTACGTGGACATGGGTGACTGGATTGGTGGCCAGGCCGAGTACGTAATGGTTCCTTACGCGGACTTCAATTTATTGAAGTTTCCGGATAAGGAGCAGGCGATGAGCAAGATACGCGATCTGACATGCCTTTCTGACATACTTCCCACCGGCTATCACGGCGCCGTGACGGCTGGTGTGGGGCCGGGTACGACGGTCTATATCGCGGGTGCCGGCCCGGTGGGCATGGCGGCGGCAGCGTCATCACGGTTGTTGGGCTCTGCAGCGGTCATCGTCGGTGACGTCAACACGGCTCGTCTTGAGCACGCGAAGAAGATGGGCTTTGAGACGGTGGATTTGTCAAGAAACACACCGCTGGTAGATCAGATCGAAGACGTTCTGGGCCAGCGGGAAGTTGACTGTGCAATTGACTGCGTAGGGTTCGAGGCTCGTGGCCATGGTGTCTCAGGATCGGCCCATGAAGCCCCTGCCACAGTGCTGAACTCACTCATGGAAATCACGCGAGCAGCCGGCAGCATCGGCATTCCGGGCCTTTACGTTACCGGCGATCCCGGCGCTGTCGATGAAGCTGCGAAGGAAGGTAGCCTGAGCGTAAGACTTGGTCTGGGTTGGGCGAAGTCTCACAGTTTCTTCACTGGGCAGACGCCTGTTATGAAGTACAACAGGCAATTGATGCAAGCCATCCTTTGGGACCGGATCAATATCGCGGAAGTTGTGAATGTGCAGGTGATTGCACTTGATCAGGCTCCGGACGGATATCACGAATTTGATGCCGGTGCCGCAAAGAAGTTCGTGATTGATCCACACGGACTACTGGCCTGACTTGTGAATCTAGGAGTGCGTGATGTTGACAATTTGGGGCCGCGCAAATTCGGTGAATGTGCAGAAGGTGTTGTGGCTTTGCGAAGAACTGTCTTTGCCGTTTGATCGGATCGATGCGGGCATGCAACATGGCCGCAACAAGGATGCCGATTACCTTGCGATGAACCCGAACGGCCGGGTGCCGACATTGATCGATAAAGACTTTGTACTGTGGGAGTCCAACTCGATCTTGCGTTATCTGGCGCTTCAATACGGAGGCGATACAGATCTGTATGCGAACTCGCCGCCGGTGCGCGCCAGCATCGATCGGTGGCTTGACTGGACACTATCCACGCTCGCGCCGGCCGAGAGGACAGTATTCGTGGCGCTCGTGCGCACGCCCGCAGAGCAGCGCGACGTGGCCACGTTAGAGGCCGACTTCCGTTCGGTCGGTGCGCATTGGGCCATGCTGGACAAATACCTGGCATCGAGGAGGTGGATCGAAGGTGATCATTTCTCGATAGGCGATATCGCTCTTGGCACGTACGCACGACGGTGGTTTGGCCTGGAAGGCGTGGAACTGCCGGATTTGCCGGCGCTGGCATCGTGGTACGAACGCATTGCAGTGCGCGCGGCGTTCCAGCGCCACATCGCTGTGCCACTGAGCTAACCACTACCGGCCCGCAAGCGACGAGGTGCAAGCAACATGACGATTACACTTTACGCCTGGAATACACCCAATGCCCGTAAGATCAGCGTCGCCCTGGAAGAGATGGCAGTGCCCTACGCCGTAGAGCCCGTCGATATTACAAAGGGACGGCAACACGAGCCTGAGTTCTTGAAGATCAGCCCGAACAACAAGATTCCCGTCATTGTGGATCCGCGCAGCGCCGACGGGAAACCGATTAGCGTATTCGAATCAGGTGCGATTCTCCTTTATTTGGCTGAAAAGTCCGGACAATTCCTGCCCACTGATGTGCGTAAGCGTACTTCGGTTCTGGAATGGCTAATGTGGCAAGTGGGCGGCTTTGGTCCGATGCCGGGACAGGTGCACCACTTTTTCGATCTTAAGAATGAAGTTGATCGGCGATACGGTTTGAAGCGTTTCAGTGATGAGACCCGTCGGCTCTATGGAGTGCTCGATCTGCAATTAGGCCGATCGGAGTTTATTGCAGGAGAGCTGTCGATTGCGGACTTTGCCGTCCTGGGTTGGGCGTGGCGGCACGAGCGGCACCAAGTCAATCTTCGGGACTTCCCTCAGGTGGACCGCTGGTACAGCAGCCTCATGGCTCGGCCACGTGTCCAGCGTGGGTTTGAGATCAAACTGACCTAAGACATCAATCAGATATTGGAAACGCGGGAACCAAAGAGATGAATTTCGACTATGACTTGTTCGTGATCGGAGCGGGATCTGGTGGCGTGCGTTTAAGCCGCATGGCTGCCGCATACGGTGCGCGTGTGGCGATCGCCGAAGAGAGTCGGGTAGGCGGAACGTGTGTTATCCGGGGATGTGTTCCGAAGAAGCTGTTGGTTTATGCGTCGCATTACAAGGAGGAATTGGAAGATGCGGCGGGCTACGGCTGGCACTTTGAACCCGGAACTTTCTCGTGGAGTAAGCTGATTGAGAGAAAGGCGCTCGAAATTGACCGCCTCAATGGTGTCTATCTGAATCTCCTTGCGAACTCGGGCGTTTCGCTCTTTGATGGGCGCGCCACTGTCAGCGGCAGCCATCACGTGGAGATCGGCGGTGAGCGGATCAGCGCGCAACATATTGTCGTTGCGACGGGATCACGACCAGTGATGCCCGACATCCCGGGAATCGAGCATGCGATCAGTTCGAACGAAGCGCTGGATCTTCCAAAGTTTCCGGAGCGGATCGCGATAGTGGGTGGCGGCTACATTGCGCTTGAGCTTGCAGGCATATTCAATGGCTTGGGCGCGCGTGTCGATGTGCTTTACCGAGGCGATCGGATCTTGCGCGGTTTCGATGATGACGTCCGTGACATGCTGGCTGTGGAAATGAAGAAGAAAGGCGTGGTGATTCGTACCCGCACCGAAGTCCCTGCGCTGGAGAAAATCTCGGAGGATTCCGTGAGGATCACTCTCGCGAATGGTACCCACGATGACTACAACGCCGTTTTGTATGCGACCGGACGCACGCCGAATACGCAAGGCGTGGGCCTTGAAGACGTCGGCGTAGCCTTGAAGAAAAATGGGGCAGTCGTGGTTGATGAATGGTCGAGGACAAACGTCGACTCAATTCATGCGATCGGGGACGTGACCGACCGGATCCAGCTGACACCGGTTGCTATCCGTGAGGGGGCGACGCTGGCGACGACGCTGTTCAGCAGTTTGCCGACGGCGCCTATCGGATACGGTTCGGTGCCGTCGGCAGTATTCAGTCAGCCCGAGGTGGCGACGGTTGGATTGCCAGAAGCGGACGCCCGAAAGAAATATCCTGAGGTGGATATTTACCGTTCTACTTTCAGACCGTTGCGTCATACGCTGTCGGGACGTGACGAAAAGACTTTCATGAAACTGGTGGTGGACAGTGCCACGCAGCGGATCGTCGGCGCGCACATGGTGGGACGGGACGCGGCTGAGATCATTCAAGGCGTAGCGATCGCCGTCGGAATGGGCGCTACGAAGGCCCAATTCGACTCCACGCTTGGTGTTCATCCTACCGCTGCAGAAGAATTTGTCACGATGCGTGTCGCTGGATGAATGGTCGTCGCGCCATCCGATCGACGTTGGTTCGGATTTAGATATTCAGTAATCCGATGTAATTGAGCAATTGCTGCGCTTTCGCGTTTGGCGTGCTTGCTCATCCGGAGCAGTCGATAAGTTAAGTTTGGCGCGGGGAACCGATCGGAACGAGGTTGAAAAAGAAGTAGATGAGAGCGGAAAAATCCTTGCGTTTGCTGATTGAAAAATGGCTGAGTCCAACCTTGGCGACACCGATTCGAGTAATGCGATTCAATCACACACGCCATAACGTGAGGCGCTATGTACGCGTCGAGGCGCAGCGGGCGGAAGGCGCGGTTGCCCTCTTTTTTTCCGGCACGATGACGGATTCTGGTACGTGTTCCCACCCGAGACGGCCCGTTTGACAATAAGCCCTTATGCACATGTCGGTTGATTGGTATGTCCGGTTGGGGCGAATCCCGGCGATCGGGCCTAAGAACATATAGGAGATCACTTAGCGGTTATTCGTGCGCCGAGGGAATGTGGATGCCCGCGATGCGGTAAATAGAAGCGTGCTGGGCGAAGACGTCTCGGAGATGTTCGACTTCATGCCCGATTCCTTCACGGTACTGTAAGTGATGGGGGCCTCACTTCAGACTACTGCGTGCTAGACGTCGATTTCTGTGCGCACATTTGATTACGGCCCCGTAGTAGTCAACGTTCGACAATCGCAAGTTTAGTCTGACATAGTGGCAATCTGCTGGCGCAGCCAGATAATACCAGGATCTGCGTCAAACCGGGAATGCCAGTATTGCTTGACCTCGATCTCTGGAAGAGGGAACGGTACTGGAACGCTAACGAGGCGTTCTCTCTGGGTGATCCAGTCGCAAAGTGGCGCCGGAGCGGTTAGCACCAAATCGGTCTCTTCCGCTAGCAGCGCACTGACGAGAAAGCTCTCGCAGGAGACACGAATCTTTTCTGTCGGACAGATCCTCAGGAGCTGCGCTTCAACACGCTCATGCACGTGGCTCAACTCGTGGGCTGAGACGATTACATGGGTGCAAACCTTGAACGCGTCCAGATCAAAAGGTGAGCGTAGACTCGGGTGATCCCGCCTTAATACACACGCGTAAGGCGTCGTGAAGAGGACTTCCTCACGCACCCCCGCGTGTAGTGTCGGAAATTCCCCGATCGCAATATCCACGTCCCCTGATTCGAGTTGCTGCATCAACTGCTTTCGCCCTAGTGGCACGGCCGTTAGGGAGATCCCGGGGGCGCGCGCCGCCACAGCGTTATAGATGCGGGGGAGGAAGACGCTTTGACCGAAGTCGCTCGAAGCGATTCGAAAATCTCGTCGAGATCTGGATGCATCGAAACCTGCCGTACGGACTACGCATTGCCGGTAAATCGAAGCTATCTCGGAAATTGCCGCCGCGGCCTCGATGGCCCTCGGCGTTGGATCCAATCCAGATGACGTTCGTACGAACAATGGATCTTTGAAGTGCTGGCGCAACTCTCCTAACCACCGACTGAGTGTTGATTGAGGGATGCCGAGGCTGCGGGCGGCCTTGCTCAGGCTGCGCAGCTGGTAAAGAGCATCGAACAGACGAAACTGATTTATCGATGGATCATGGTCTCTCATTTTTCTTATGTTGCCTGTCCGCGAGCGGGGTCGAAAGTAGGGGACACCCCTGGAGTTCCATTTTCCTTATAGTGTCCAACCGTGCGTGCAGTAGGACATGGATGTATCGCACTATAGACTCCTTCATCAGCAATGCGAGACTTGCTGACGTATCCGATGGCTAACAAATGGAGGAGTGCAGATGTCTAGTTTGACTGCAGCACGGCGCCCTGTTGAGGTGCCCGTATTGATCGTGGGTGCGGGTCCAACAGGCCTCATTTCTGCAATCGAGCTTTTGCGGAGAGGCATCAACGTTCGACTAATCGACCGTCTCCCGGTTCCACATACCACATCAAAGTCGTTCACGCTCCACGCGCGAACACTTGAGATGATGGAACACATCGGGATTGCACATCGATACCTCGAAGATGGCATCAAGTGCAAAGGATTCAAATTCAATTTCGCTGACTCCAGCGAGCATCCGGTTCTGGACTTCACAAAGCTGCCGGGTCGCTATCCTTTTATTCTCATCTACAACCAGAACGAAACAGAGCGAGTGCTTCGTCAGCATCTGCAGACGACGTACGATTTCGCGCCGGAATGGGGTGTCCAGCTTACATCGCTATCTCAGGGAAAGGAGGGTATCAGTGCGACACTGAAGCTTCCCGACGGGACGACTCAGGAGGTCCGTCCACGATGGGTTATCGGTGCCGATGGTGTGCGCAGCCGGGTCCGCGACAGTATGGGAATTAGCTATGAGGGCGAGGACTATCAGGAGAATATCCTGCAGATGATGGACGTGGGCGTCACTAATTTCACTGATGGTGATGATTGGATTCACTACTTTATGGCCAAGGAGCATTTCCTTCTTGTGACGAAACTTCCGGGCACCAACTATAGGGTGCTCATCAGCGACCTGGGCAACGCCGAGAGATCTACTCTTCAGGAGACGCGAGAGGCGTTCCAAGGCTATGTCGACTCTTTCAGGGATGGCGCGAGGCTTAGCGAGCCACGTTGGGCGACCAAGTGGAAGGTGTGGCGGCGTCTGACCACGAAATATCGGCAGGGTGCGGTCTTTCTGGCAGGTGACGCAGCACACTGCCATTCCCCGTCGGGAGGCAGCGGAATGAATGCCTGCATGCAAGATGCGTTCAATCTGGCGTGGAAGATTGCGATGGTTGAGCGCGGTGAGGTTCATCCATCGCTACTGGACACTTATGAGTCGGAGAGAAAGCCAGTTGCCCAGCAATTGCTCGCAGGAACTCACGCCATGCACGAGATCATCATGGGGCACGGGCAGGGCCTGGCGGATCGGATCGCCAAAACGCAGGCGACTGGATGGAACGAGGTGGCAGCGGAGCTGATTTCCGGCATGTCGTATAACTACCG
>Ga0210387_10001432_pt1 | contig 18003 bp, 19 predicted proteins | sample IncBWC7OmetaG_FD_160108 | JGI IMG/M metagenome (GOLD analysis project Ga0210387, IMG submission 160108) | Forest soil microbial communities from Barre Woods Harvard Forest LTER site, Petersham, Massachusetts, United States - Inc-BW-C-7-O ...
TCAATCTGAGCCAGGATCAAACTCTTCAGTTAATAACACTTTTTCACTGAAGCAATCTCGATCCCAAACTCGCTTCTGTTCACGAATGAACATCTGGTCGTTTGGAACTCGAATCATCGAATTGCACCAAAGGCGCATCGACGCGAGTCCCTGCACAAGTTACCTATTCGAATTTTTAAAGAATATCCCGGGACGACAAAGGCCTCGGGCGAACTTCCAAGTATAGCGCGTTTTTGGACCCCGTCAACCAACGGAAAGTCTCGAAAAACGCGTTTTAGGTGGGAGGGCGCGCAGTATAGCCGTGCGCTCGGGACTGTCAACCGCCCGTCACATCCGCTACTGCTTTGCGGCGGGATTCCTGAGATTCTTGGCGCAGTCCCCGAGTTCAATGTGAGGGATAGGAGGGTTGGGCCATGATTTTTGGCGCACATGTGGTGCTTTACAGCAAAAACGCCGAAGCGGACCGCGCGTTCTTTCGCGATGTTCTGGGGTTTAAATCAGTGGATGCGGGGCACGGCTGGCTGATCTTCGCGCTGCCGCCGGCCGAAGCGGCATTTCACCCCGCCGAAACCAACGGGCCGCACGAACTTTTTTTCATGTGCGACGATTTGGCTGCCGAAATGAGCTCGCTCGCCAAGAAAAACGTGGCGTTCTCTGAAATCCAAGAAGCCCGGTGGGGGTCGATCGTGAAGATGAAACTGCCGGGCGGCGGTGAAGTCAGCCTTTATCAGCCCAGGCACGCGGTGGCATTGGGCAAACACTGAGAGCCTGCGGCTTCTGGAATAGTCAGACAGGCTTCCAGTGATCCAGTGCAAAATGCCGCCTTTGGTCGCGCGCCGCGCTTAAGGGTTTTTCAACCAATGGGTCCATTCAAGTCCGACTTTCTGCGCTCCTTGAGCGAGCGCGGCTTCATCCATCAGATAACCGATGCTGCGGGCCTCGATGAGCGCGCGCAATCCAGCGTGATTTCCGCCTACATCGGTTTCGACGCGACGGCCGACAGCCTGCACATAGGCAGCCTCGTCCAGATCATGCTGCTGCGCCGCTTGCAGCAGGCTGGGCATCGCCCCATCGTTTTGATGGGCGGCGGGACCACCAAGGTCGGGGATCCTTCGGGTCGCGATGAAACCCGCCAGTTGCTCACCGAGCAGCAAATCAACGCCAATATCACCGGGATCCGCGCGACCTTCGCTCGGTTCCTGGACTTCGGAGCAGGACCCTCAGGCGCCATCATGGCGAACAACGACGATTGGCTGAAGGACCTGCAGTACATCGATTTTCTGCGCGACGTCGGCCGGCACTTCACCATCAATCGCATGCTGACCATGGACAGCGTGAAACTGCGGCTGGAACGCGAGCAGCCCCTGACATTTCTAGAATTCAATTACATGATCATGCAGGGCTACGATTTCGTGGAGCTCAACAAGCGCTATGGATGCACTTTGCAAATGGGCGGCAGCGATCAATGGGGCAACATCGTGCAGGGAGTGGAACTCGGGCGGCGCATGAACGAAGCGCAACTGTTCGGGCTGACCTCCCCGCTGATCACCACTTCGTCGGGCGCGAAAATGGGCAAGACTGCGAGCGGCGCGGTCTGGCTCAATCCCAATCGTCTGTCGCCCTACGACTATTGGCAGTTCTGGCGCAACACCGAGGACGGCGATGTCGGCCGGTTTCTGCGCATGTTTACCGATCTGCCGCTCGCGGAGATTGTGCGGCTCGAGAAACTCAAAGATGCGGATATCAATGCCGCGAAACAAATCCTCGCCACTGAAGCCACGCGCCTCTGCCACGGTGAATCCCACGCCAGCGAGGCCGCGGCCACCGCAACGCGCGCTTTTGCAGGCGGCGCGGCCGAGGGCCTGCCCACCTTCACGCTGAACAGCGGCGATCCGGTGCCTATCATCGACGTCGTGATCGCGCTCGGCATGGCCGCCTCCAAAAGCGAAGCCAGGCGCCTTATAGACCAAGGCGGCGTGCGATTGAACGATCAGACGGTGAAGGCCGCAACGGCCAGCGTGACCGATGCGGACCTGGACAGCAGCGGCACCGCGCGTCTTACGGTGGGAAAAAAACGCCACGGTTTGATTCGGCAAGCCTGACGGCGAGGCCGAACCCGGGCGCGGCGGCGCATCCCACCAAGCAACGTCAGCCCGCTGCGGCCGGCAGAATTTCGTACGGCCGCATCATCTCGTTGTCCTCATGCTCGAGAATGTGGCAGTGCCAGACGAAGCGTCCCGGAAACCCCACGAATGGCACGATGATGCGGGTCACGGTTTTCGGATTGACGCGCGCCGTGTCCTTCCAACCCATTTCATTCGCCTCTGCCACAACGGCCGGACCCACGAAACGCAGGGTCTGAGCCGTCATGTATTGAAAGGCATCGAAGCGGCGCCGATCCAGTATTTGGAATTTCACCATGTGCAAATGAATGGGGTGCACATCGTCGGTGAGATTCACCAGTTCCCAAATTTCCGTCGTGCCCAGGACCGGCCGTTCGGTGATGGGCATGTGCCAGGGCGTGTTGTTGAGCAGCATTCCGGTGGACTCGGCCACCGTGTTGACTGATTCATCCAGCGTCAGCCGGCGTGTTTGCACGGCCGAGGACTCCGAGATTCGCGGCACCGCGCGCAAGCTTGTGGGCAAGGCGCTGGGGTCGGCCACTTTCGCGGCCCCGACCCTGAACTGCATCAGCACGAAGGAATCGCTCTGCAGTAGAACCTTGGCCCCGCGGTGATTCGCAAAATCGACCACGATGTCGGCGCGCTCGCCCGGGGCGAGCTGCAGATTGGTCACATTGAGAGGCGCCGGCAACAGGCCTTGGTCGGTACCGATCTGATGAATCTCGGCGCCTTCGCTCAAGGACAACCGATAGAAGCGTCCGTTGGCGGCGTTCAGCACTCTGAAGCGATATTTCCGCGGCTCAACCTCGAGAAAGGGAAATATTTTGCCGTTGACCAACTGCGTTTCGCCGAAGAACTCCGGCACCCACGGACGCTCAGGATCAGCTGACACGGGATAGCTGAGTTGCCCGTCACGGCGCACATCGCGATCGAACAGCACCAGCGGCACTTCGTACTTGCCGCTCGGTAGATGCAGATCGTCTTCCACTTTGTCGCGAATGACGTGCAGACCGAGTAGTCCGGCATAAATGTTGAGCCGATTGATTCCCATGGCATGATCGTGATACCAGAGCAGCGCGGGATCCTGGCTGTTCGGATAGTGATACTTTTGCGACTGGCCTGGCACGTACCAGTCCTCCGGATAGCCGTCGCTTTCCGGCGGCGTCTTGCCGCCATGCAGGTGCACGACGCCGCGAACTTCCGGTACATCCTTTTCGGCGCCGTGAAGCGTGTGATCGATGGGCAGAAAATGTTTTGTGGGCAGTTCGTTGACCCACTCGACGGTGAGGCCTTCGCCGCTGCGCGTGTCGAACATCACCCCGGGAACCGATCCGCCGTAGGACCACATTCCCGTGGGCGGCAGATCACGGTGCAGCTTGCTGGAAATCGCGCGCATCGCCACGCGGTATAGCTGCACTTGTTCGCCGGATCGCTTTGGGTCCGCGTGCGCACCGACCGGCCGCGCAATCACGGGAAGCGGCAAGGGATCGACGAAGCGCGCCAGCTTATTGGGGTCGAGATTGGGCACCGTCGGCGCCGCAGCGCTCGGCATGGTGTGGGGAAACACGCGGCGCGTGAAGGTACCGGCGGCCGCCAGAGCCGAGCTTTGAATGAATCGACGGCGAGTTGTCACGCGGTCAATCTACTAGGAGCGGCACTGTAAAGCAGCAAGGGCACGGGATTTCTCCCGTGCCCCTGACAATCGATATCTGACTGCCGTGACGCCGGCGATTACCAGCCGTAGGCGCTCTCAACCTCGCCGGTGTTCGGATCGAGGATGAGCTGCCGGTTGTTGCTCTCGCGATCAAAGTTGAACATGTTGTCGATCGAGTTCGCGATGGTGTCGAAAGAGCCGGCCCCAAGGCGCTTGCCCTTCAGCCAGTTGTCTTCCACAAAACGCAGGATCGAGGATTGGTCGGTCATGGTGTGATCGACGAAATTGCTGCGCGCCCAGGGGGAGATCACGAGCAACGGCAAGCGCGGGCCGTAGCCGCAGCGGCCTTGCGCATGCAGAGTGCCTGGGCTGACGCCCGGCAACGCACCGGCGCCGCTGCCGCAGAGCCCGGGGCCATTCAACGCGTCGGCATCGGTCGCCGACTGATTGACGATTTGACCCAGCGCATGGTCATACCAGCCGTCCGAGTCGTCGTAAGCAATGACCACCGCTGTGGACTCCCAATCGCGCTGCTTCTGCAGGAAATTGATGGTGTTGACGACGAAGGTCTGCTCATCCAACGGATCTGAATAACCTGCATGGCCGTCCTGAAAGCCCGGCGCCTTCAAGAAAACCACCGCGGGGAAATTGCCCGCGTTGACCGCATCGAAAAAATCGTGCGTGTCGTACTGGTGGTTGGCGCCATCGCCAGTCTGCCCAATTGTGTGCACCGACTTCGGCCGCACGTGGGTGGGGTTCGCCGTGGAGGTGTAGTACTGGAACGGCTGGTGGTGCGGAATGTAATCAGCCTTTTTGGTGTTGGTGATCTTCGAAGTGGTGCTGCGCTTGCAGCCCGTCGAGCCATCCGCATTCACCACGGTGAGATCAAAGCCCCCCTCGAAGAAGCCCCAGCTCACGCCGGCGGCGTTCAGCAAGTCGCCGACATTCTTGCCATTGAAGTGCACAAGCTCGCCGGTGGTGGTCGAGCAAGTATCGCCCAGAGGATCGGCATCGCTCATCAAGGTGAGACCGCCGCTGCCATCGGGAACCGTGGCGCCGCCCGGGGCCATGTTGCTGGTGAGCCCATTGGTTTGACCGGAGATCAGATTGATGGCGCCCGGCGTCGATGGACCGAAGTTCGTGTCGTACGAGTTATCGCTCATCGCGAAGTGCTGCGCGTAATTCCAAAACGCCGTGACGGTGTTGCCGTCGAAGTAACCCATCGTGAGACCGGTGGTCGCGAAGATGGGCGTGCCGGTCGGCGGCGGACCCGCCGTGCCCACTGAAGCAGGGAAGGCGTCCATCAGGCCGTGGTCAAACGCCAACTGCTCGGGGGTGTAGTCGTGGTCTTGATCCATCGTCGCCGCCTGGCTGCGGTCGAGACGGAAAGGGTTGGTTGCGCCGGCGCCGTTGACAGGATTCGTGGCATTCGGATTGTTGGTGATCAAGGTGCCCCACAACCCATTCACCGTCGGCGTTCCGGGCCGGGCCTCGAAACGCGGCTCACCCGAGGGGTTCGTCGCATGCGGATAGGTTCCGAAGTAGTGATCGAATGAAACGTTTTCCTGGAATATCACGACCAGGTGCTTGATCGGCGTTGCCGTAGCGCTTCCCCCACCGTGATTGCCATTGTCGTTTGCGTTAGCAGTGCTGAGGACGGTTACCGCCGTAACCAGCCCCGCGGCGAAGGCCGTGATGGATCTGCGCATCGTCAATTCCCCCTGTAGGTCGAAAGTAAAAGGATGCGTCTTTGTAGCGGGGCAAGATGAACGGTTGATTACAGTGGGGGAGAATTGCCGATTGGCACCGAGCCGCGGTCGCCTTAGGTCCTGCACAATCGCCTAGGATCGAAGATTGACCCCATGGGGAGTGACGGATAGCCTACGGGCCTCTTTCGCTAGGAATTAATGGTGCCACGCAACATTCTCGGAACCTGGAAAAATTCTTCGCGAATCAAGGTATTAGCGACGTGCGTAGTCGCCGCGGGCGCTCTGGCTGCGGCGAGCGTCATAGGATGGCATGTCGGCCACTCTACCGGCCCGACTGCCGATGCGGCATCGCAGTCCCTGGGTGCCGCACAGACCGCGGGCACTGCCGACGCGCCCCTCGCGGTGGTCGCCACCCCGCCTCCGCCGCCGCCCATCCCGGCTCAACAGGCCAGCGTTGCCTCCATCATAGAAGTGGTGGTCGGCAGGAACGATACGCTCGACGCCATTTTTCGCCGCATGGCGCTCAACAAATCCGACCTCGCGGCAATCCGCAATCTGCCGGGGATTCGTCAGAGTTTGGATTTCTTAAGGCCGGGCGATTCGATCAAGCTCACGCACACCGACGGAGACATCAAGGAACTCACCCGCAAGGTGAGCGAGACACAAACTCTTGACGTCGTACTCAAGGACAGCGGCTTCGAAGCGAAGATGATCGACAATCCGGTGGAGACCCGCGTGCGTACCGCGAGGGCCACCATCGATTCATCGCTGTTTCAGGCCGCCGGCGCCGCCGACATCTCGGACCCGGTGGCATTGAAGCTGGCCAATGTCTTTGCCTGGGATATCGACTTCGTGCTCGACATCCGCGAGGGCGACCGGTTCACCGCCGTGTACGAGCAAATCTTCCAGGACGGAAAGTACGTTCGCGATGGCGAAGTGCTGGCGGCCGAGTTTGTAAACAACGGCAAGGTGTATCGCGCGGTGCGATTCGTTGGGGATGACGGCCACGCCGGCTACTACACACCCGCCGGCTTGGCGATGCGCAAAGCGTTCCTGCGCGCGCCGGTCGAATTCACACGCGTGAGTTCTGCGTTCAACCCGCATCGCCATCACCCGATCTTGAATCTGATTCGAGGACACATGGGCACCGACTATGCGGCGCCCATCGGCACGCCGGTGCACGCCGCCGGCGACGGACATGTCAGTTTCGCGGGCCAGCGCGGCGGATACGGCAATGCCATCGTTCTCACCCACGGAGCCAATGTATCGACGCTCTATGGGCATATGTCGCGCTTCGCGCGAAACATTCATGTAGGCACGCGCGTTCAGCAGGGCGACGTCATCGGGTTCGTGGGAATGACCGGACTGGCCACCGGCCCTCACTTGCACTACGAATATCTGACAGGCGGCGTGCATCGAAATCCGCAGACGGTTCAGCTGCCCGGAGCGGAGCCCCTGCGCGCGCAGGATTTGCAAAAGTTTCGCGAGATGGCGGCGCCGCTGCTCGCCGACCTGTCGCCGCCGCAGGCACCCGCCGCAGTTGTGGCCGTTGCACCTTCGACGGGTGCAGTGCCGCCCGCCGGCGCCGCGACCTCCGCAGCTCCGGCAACCCGAGTCGCTACCGCTCCCGCGGGCCCTGCGGTTCCGGCCGAGCCGCGCTCCAAAACCAGCGTCAATTGAAACAGACCGCGAAATGGCGCTTTATCTCGGCTTGATTTCCGGTACCAGCATGGACGCCATCGATGCGGCCCTGGTCGACTTCGACGTCGCGCCGCTCGCCATCATTGCCACCAGCGCTACGCAATTTGAGCCGGAGCTCAAACGCCGAATCTCCGCCCTCATCGATCAGGCGGACCGCGTTGCGCTGGATGAAGTCGGGCAAATCGACGTGGAACTCGGCCGGGCATTTGCGCGGGCGGCGCTCGCGCTGATGCATAGTTCGGGAATCAGCGCGGACCGCATAACCGCCATCGGCAGTCATGGCCAGACGCTGCGTCACCGTCCGGACTTGGGCGTACCCTTTACCTGGCAGATCGGCGATCCCAACACACTTGCCGAGATGACCGGCGTGTCGGTGGTGGCGGATTTCCGCCGGCGCGATGTGGCCGCGGGTGGCCAAGGCGCACCGCTGTTGCCGGTGTTTCATGATCAGGTCTTTCGCAGCGACGACGAAGACCGGGTCATTGCCAATTTAGGCGGCATTGCGAATGTCACCATTCTGACCAACGACAGCAGCGTCACCGGCTTTGACACCGGTCCCGCCAACCGCCTGCTCGATGCCTGGATTGCGCGGCACCTGGGCAAGGATTTCGATGCCGGGGGCGCATGGGCTGCGACCGGGCGGGTCGACGACACGCTGCTCAACGAGTTGCTGGACGAGCCGTACCTGCGGCTGGCGCCGCCCAAAAGCACGGGGCGCGAGCTATTCAATCTGCCATGGCTCGAGAACAAGCTCGGGTTGTTTGCGCGTGCGCCCCGCGATGTTCAGGCGACCTTGCAGCAGTACACCGCATGCACGCTCGCCGCTGCGGTGCGCCAATATGCGCCGGGCGCCGCGCTCTACATTTGCGGAGGCGGAGCGCACAACCTAGGATTGCTCAACGCCATCGCGGCATTGATCGCACCGAACCGCGTCGCCAGCACCGCGGCGCTCGGCCTGGATCCGGACTATGTCGAGGCTGTGGCCTTCGCGTGGTTTGCCAAGCGCACCCTTGAGGGCCTGACTTCGAGCGCAGGCAGTGTTACCGGCGCCAAGGGTGCGCGCATCTTGGGCGGTGTGTATCGCTACGCTTGATCGAACCTTGCCCGATGAATCCGTTACCGATCGACTTTCAATCCTGAAAATATGAACGACACCGACCTGCAAATTCCGCAGCTGTATTTCAACCGCGAGCTGTCGTTCCTGGAATTCAATCAGCGCGTGCTGGAGCAGGCCAAGGATCCCAGCATTCCGGTTCTCGAGCGCGTGCGTTTTTTGTGCATCTCCTGTGCCATTCTCGACGAGTTCTTCGAGATTCGCGTCGCCAGCCTCAAGGAGCTGTTGGAAGCCGGCGCGGTCCAGGGCGGGCCCGACGGACTGTCGGTGCCGGAGCAATTGAAGGCCATCCGCCTGAACGCCGTGCGCCTGGTCGACGAGCAATATGAAGTCTTGAACGATGTGCTCATGCCGGAGCTCGCGAAGAACGGCATCATTTTCGTCGAGCCGGAAACCTGGACGCCGGCGCAAGCGGCCTGGATCAAGGACTACTTCACCCGCGAAGTGGAACCGGTGTTGAGCCCGCTGGCACTCGACCCCGCGCGGCCCTTTCCGAAAATTCTCAACAAGAGCTTGAATTTCGCCATCGTGGTGGAAGGCGAAGACGGCTTCGGGCGCAACAGCGGCCTCGCCGTGGTGCAGGCGCCGCGTTCATTGCCGCGCCTGATCCGCCTGCCCGATGAGCTTGGCAGCCGCAATTTCGTTTTCTTGGGAACAATTGTGGAAGCCTTTGTCTCGACGCTGTTCGCCGGCATGCAAATGCGCGGCTGCTACCAATTTCGCGTCACGCGCAACAGCGACCTGTTTGTCGAGCAGGAAGAAGTCGATGACCTGCTGCGCGCAGTCGAGGGCGAACTGGCCTCGCGGCGCTACGGTGATGCCGTGCGCTTGGAAACCGCGCACGATTGTCCGGACGAAATTCTCGCCTACTTGCTGGAACAATTCGCACTCACGCAGGACGATCTTTACAAAGTCTCCGGGCCGGTGAACATGAATCGCCTGCTGGCGCTGTACGATCTGGTGGATCGCGCCGAACTGAAGTATTCAGCTTTCACGCCCAGCGTTCCGGAACGCCTGAAGGCGGGCGGCGATCCCTTCTCCACCCTGCGCGGCGGCGATGTGCTGCTGCATCACCCGTTCCAGGGATTTGGTCCGGTCACCGATTTCATCAGGCAGGCGGCGAGCGATCCGCAGGTGTTGGCGATTAAGCAAACCCTGTATCGAGTAGGCAACGACTCCGCCATTGTGGCCGCGCTGGTCGAAGCCGCAGCGGCGGGCAAGGACGTGACGGTAATCATCGAGCTGCGTGCGCGTTTCGACGAAGAGGCCAATATCGAATTGGCGACCAAACTGCAGGAAGCCGGCGCGCACGTCATGTATGGCGTATTCGGCTACAAGACGCATGCAAAACTGGTCATGGTCGTGCGGCGCGAAGAAAAAGGCCTGCGCCGCTACTGCCACCTGGGCACCGGCAACTACCACACCAAGACCGCGCGCCTCTACACCGACTACGGCCTGCTGACTGCCGATGAATCCATCGGTGAGGACATTCACGAGATCTTTCTGCAGCTCACGGGGCTCACGCAGGTGCCGAAACTGCGCAAGCTGCTGCATGCGCCGTTCAGCCTGCACCACGCGCTGTTGGCGAAAATCGATCGCGAGGCGGAGCACGCGCGGGCCGGCAAGTCGGCGCGCATCATCGCGAAGCTCAACGCACTGACGGAGCCGACCATCATTCAGGCGCTTTACCGCGCCGCGCGTGCCGGCGTCGGCATCGACCTCATCATCCGCGGCGTGTGCTGCCTGCGTCCGGGCGTGCGCGGCGTCTCCGATCACATCAAGGTGCGTTCCATCGTCGGCCGCTTTCTCGAACATTCGCGGGTTTACTATTTCGAGAATGCCGGGGCACAGGAAGTCTATTGCGGCAGCGCCGATTGGATGGACCGCAATTTATTCCGCCGCATCGAGATTGCCTTTCCGATCGAGGCCCCTGAGTTACGGGCGCGAGTCGTCGACGATTTGAAGCTGTACTTGGAAGACGACATGCAGGCTTGGACGCTGGATACGGATGGGCATTATTCGCGCGTCCCGGCTGAGAAGAAAATCTCCGCGCAGGCCCGATTGATGAATCTGTACGACGAGCGCGTGGCCCTGACCGACGGCTAGGCGCCCGCTAGACGATGGTCAGGCGAAAGCCGGCCTCTTTCAAATAGGCGCGTTCCTGCTCGAGGTCCTCGAGCGTCAGAGGGTGTTCCTTGATCCAGCGCTGCGGCAATTCCAATGTGATGTTGCGGCTCTTGACCGTCAATCGGACTTCCGGCAGCGGCTGCGGACTTCGTCCGCGGTGCAAGAGAACCGCGAGGCGCAGGATCACGATCAAAAACTCCGCCAGCCGGTCCCAAGGCGGCAGCAAGTCCTCGAGCGACTCGACCGACAATTGGCGGCGGTGACCGCCCACCATCGCCGCCAGCAGCAACTGTTCTTCGCGCGGAAACCCGGGCATGTCGGCGTGCTCGAGCAGATAGGCGCTGTGGCGGTGATACTTGGAGTGCGCGATATCGAGACCCGTTTCGTGAAGGCGCGCGGCCCAACGCAGCACGGACTCTGCCAGCGGATCTTCCAGTCCCCAGTCGTTTTCGACTTGCTCGAGCAGGCCCACGGCCGTGGCCTCGACGCGGTCCGCCTGCAGCTCATCGATGTGATAGCGCTTTTCCATTGCGCGCACGCTGCGCACGCGCGCATCTTCGTCGGTAAAGCGGCCCATGAGATCGTAGAGCAGTCCCTCGCGCATGGCGCCTTCGGCCACGCGGACCCGGTCGATGCCGAAGTTCTCAACCACTTCCAACAGTATTGCCAGTCCGGCCGGAAACACCGGGGCACGCTCCGCGTCCACATCGGGCAAATCGAGCTCATCCACATGCCCCGCGGCGATGACTCGCTCCGCGAGGGCGTTCAAGTTGTCGAGCGTGACGTGCGGCGAGTCGGGGTTCAGGCGGTGCAGCACATCGCTGATGACGCGCACCGTACCGGAACTGCCGAACACCTGCAGCCACCCCATTTTCCGATAGGCCTCTTGCACGGGCTCGAGTTCCAGCCTGACCGCCGTGCGCGCGCGTTCCAGGCGCTTCGCGGAGATCCTGCCATCGTCGAAAAAGCTGGCGCTCAAACCCACGCAGCCCACCGACAGGCTCTCGAGCAAGAGCGGCTCAAAGCCCTCGCCAATGACGACTTCGGTCGATCCGCCGCCGATGTCGATCACCAACCGCTTGTCCGGACTCATTGGACTCGTGTGTGCGACGCCGGAGTAGATCAGGCGCGCTTCTTCCAGCCCGGAGATGATCTCGATCGGGTGACCCAGCGCCGCGCGGGCGCGTTCCAAGAACCAACGTTTGCGTTTGGCACGGCGCAGCGCGTTCGTGCCCACCACGCGCACGCTGTCCGCGCGCATGGCGCGCAAGCGCTGGCCGAATCTTTCGAGACATCGCAATGCGCGGTCGGTCGCGGTATCGTCGAGCCGGCCGCTGTCGCCCATGCCGGCGGCCAGACGAACCATTTCGCGCAATCGATCGAGGATGACGAGCTGGCCGTGCGAGTAGCGCGCGACGACCATGTGGAAGCTGTTGGAGCCTAAATCGACGGCGGCGAGCACGTCGGGCACGGCCCTACCGCCGCTCATCTACACGTTATTCCTAAGCCGCGAATGAAGACCCGCAGCCGCAGGTGGTTTTCGCGTTTGGGTTGCGAATCACGAACTGGGCGCCCTGCAGGTCCTCTTTGTAGTCGATCTCCGCGCCCATCAAATATTGCGCGCTCATCGGATCAACCAGCAGCTGGACGCCGCGCTTCTCGACGCAAAAATCTCCCTCTTCGATTTTCTCGTCGAAAGTGAAGCCATATTGAAATCCCGAGCAGCCGCCGCCCGAGACGAACACACGCAATTTCAGGTTGGGGTTCGCCTCTTCGCGAATCAGTTCGCCGACCTTGCCGGCCGCGGCATCGGTAAAGATCAGCACGTCCGGCGCCGGCGGCGCAAGATCAGCGGACATAGTCGATTCGGAAGTTGTGCTCATAGGTGCATTCTACAGGTCGGTCCGCGGCCAATCAAAGTTATGAACCCTCTTTGCGACTTGCGTTCGCGCCCGCCCCGGCCGAATCGCCCGACTCGGGCCCCGCTGGTCCTCGATGGATCAATTTCCCATTAATTTGGGCGCCGACGGCGGTTTCAATGGTGGTGTAGTGAACACTGCCGAGAACGCGCGCTTTCGGACCCATTTCGACTCGATCGGCGGCCTCGATGTCGCCTTTCACGATGCCGTTCAGCACGATATTCGTGACGACGACCGAGCCCTCGATACATCCTTGTTCGCTCACTGAGAGCGTGGTGCCGCTGCCCGCTTCGCTCTTAACATTGCCGTTGATATAGCCGTCGAGATGCAGTCCGCCGACGAATTCGACATCGCCGTTGATCCGCGTCTTCGCGCCGATCAGCGTGTCGATTTCTGCTTTCTTACTCGGTTTCGGTTTGAACATCTGCTTCACCTTTACCCGGAATATCGCCGTTCGCTTCCGTTTCCACCGACATTCCTTGTGCCTTCCACACGAAGGCCTGCCGGAAGCTATGATTGGCATCCCTGCCGCTATGAATTTCTATGCCTACGCGCGTTGGCTCAAATCCCGCCGGTAATTCTATGGGCTCGTTGTACTCCTGAAAGTACTTGAATGAGTATGCCAGGCTCACACGATGGTTAGGCGAGACTTGCGCGTAGCTTAAAGACAGAGGCTTGCCGCCCAGCAGCCCGTCGAGGGTGACGGCTGCGTTGCCCACGACCTCTTTGTCCGGCTTTCCGGTCTGCATCAGCACGAACTTCAGGTGATACTGGCCGGCAGGTCCGTCCGGTACGATTTGCATCTGCTGCACTTTGACGTGGATCAGCGACTCGGGCTGAACCAACCCGCGGTAGAACGACAGATCTTGATTGAGCCGTGCGATCTGACTCTGCATGTCGCCGAGACTTCGCTCGACCTGCGCATAGCCTTCGCGATCCACGCGCCGGGCGGTTTCCGCCGCCTCGAGCTGGCGGCGTTGATTTTCGTTTTCCGATTCGAGCGTGCGAATTCGCCGGCTCGCCGACAGTGCGCCGCGCACCGAATCGACCACTCGAAAGCCCGCGTCGTAACGGCCCAATTCGAACGCCGAATAAAGGATGGCCGCCGCGAGCAGCAGGCCGACCGTCCATAGCGCCGCAAGGCGTTTGGGCGAGTGCGGCCGGACCACCAATTTGCTGAATGACTCAGCCATTTCTTGCTAAACCGCTCCTATGGAAGTTGGCTCCTATTGAAGCTTAACCTCATTATACGAAGCGCCGACCCCTAAGACAGCGCTCCAGTTATCATCTATTCTTAAGATTATGCTCTGGCTCAAAGCATTCCACGTCATTGCCATAGTCACTTGGTTCGCCGGCCTGTTCTATTTGCCGCGGCTCTACGTCTATCACGCACAGGCGTCCGATTCGATCAGCACGCAGCGCTTCGAGATCATGGAGCGGCGCTTGTTCGCCATCATGACCATCGGCGCCGCGGCGAGCATTTTTTTCGGCGGCTTGATGCTGATCGAGTCTCCAGGGTACCTGCAGATGACCTGGCTCAAGGTCAAACTGCTGTTCGTGGCACTGCTCATCGCCTACCACGCGTACTGCTACAAACTGATGCGCGATTTCGCCGCGCAGCGCAATACCCGCAGCTCCAGGTGGTTTCGCGCCTTCAACGAGCTGCCCTCGCTGTTCTTGATCGTCATCGTCATTCTCGCGGTGGTCAAGCCGTTCTAACCTTGAGAGGCGGCCTGGATTTCCGGCCACCAGTCCGGATACGGCGGCGGGCCGTCGGGAAACATGAACTTCCCGAGTGTCTGCAGCGCCCGCACGTACACCCGCCGCTTGAAATAGACCACTTCGCGCACCGGGGTCCAATAATCGGTCCAACGCCAGCGGTCGAATTCCGGCTGATTGGTGAGATCGAAGCGCAGCTTTGACTCCTCGCCGATCAGCTTCAGCAAATACCAGCGCTGCTTCTGCCCGATACAGCGATCGCGCACGTACTGGCGCGGCAGCCGATAACGCAGCCAGCCTTCGGTGGATCCCAGCATCTCCACGTCCTGGCGCTCGAGGCCTATTTCTTCCCGGAGTTCGCGATACAGCGCGTCTTCCACCGCCTCGCCGCGATTGACTCCGCCCTGCGGAAACTGCCAACCGCGGCCGCCCACGCGGCCGCCCAAGAACAATTCTCCCGCACCGCGGGTCAAGACGATGCCCACGTTGGCGCGGAATCCGTCCTTATCTATGTAGTCGGTGGCGGGTTGGACAGACATGCAGTCAATTGTTCCATATCCCCGGCTGTTTGTGGTTGTTCCACGGCCTTGGGCACAGCCGGATTACGCCCGCCGTTCGAGTCCCTGCTCGGCTCAGGCCGGCGGAGTTTCTATAATTCGGGAACGAGGCCGAGCAATCGACTTCTTTGCTCGCTTCCCAAGGCTCCGAACCTCAGGATGAGGTCAGCAAGTTGCGGGTCCTCGCAATAAAAATAAGGGACGGGCGCTTGCAGCACAGCGGCCAGACGCATCATGAGCCATATATTCGGCATGTGCGTTCCGGTCTCGTACTGGCAAATTTGTATGCCGCAGTTAAGTTCGTTCATTCCCGCTTTGACGCCGAGCTGCGTCTGCGATAGACCGGCGCGCTCCCGCATCTCAAGCAAACGCATCGCGACGATCGAGATCCGTGCCATCCCTATCCCATGTATGCCCGCGGGACTCAGAGATTCTTAGCTTTCGCGTTGACGCGATACTAAGACTTCCTTAGTATCGGCCGACCCCGGTGCTTGCCGGCTACAAGGACGTTCTTCAGTGACTGTCCGATTCAATCTGGCGTTTTGTCGTCGTCAAAACACCAATAGTTTGGCGGATGAATGAACGGGCGAAAGCAGCTTCGCAGCGCGTTGGCTGACCAACTCGCCGCCCTGCGGCGACGCCTCATTCAGCGCGGACGATCGAGCCGTCGGGATATAGATGATTTGATTCAGGAGGGTTTTCTCCGGCTCTGCCTCTATCAACAGGAGCGAAAAGTGCCCGTTCGGGATCCGGTGGCATTTCTCGTCGATGTCGTGGAGAAGGTGCACATCGACCGTCTGCGTCGCGCCACAATTACCCGGCGCATCTTCTCTGATCGGCCCTTGGAAGAAGTCGATTGCGTGGATACGGCAAGCCTGCCTGAGCAAGACGCCGAAGCGTGCCAGTTGATCGCGCGCATTGAGAAAAGCCTGGCGACAGCCAATCCGAGAACTCGCGAGGCATTCTTGCTGCACCGCTTCGATGGACTGAGTTATGTAGAAATCGCCGCACGGTTTAGCATTTCCACTCGGGCGGTCACGAACCATATCGCGAAAGCCCTGATTCTCATCGACAACGAGCTATTGCGCGAATGAGCACCCGGCAAGGACCGGATTATCCGGTCCCCTCCAGCCAAATACGAGCCGAGGCGGCCGCCTGGATGGCCCGGCTGCGCGACGAGCAGTCTGGTCCCGACGTAGAGGCGCAATTCCGCGGTTGGCTTGACGAAAGCGAGGTTCATCGGCGCGCGTTCGCCCGCATGACACAGGTGTGGGAGGATACGGGCAATATACGGATGCGAGCGCGCGACGCCATTTCCGCTGTCCGCGAGCACCGAAGCTCACGGTTCAACCGTTTGGCGCCGCCCGCATTGGCGGCGACCCTGATTCTCGCGGCCGCCGGCGCCCTCCTCTACTGGCGCGACGGCGCGCTCGAAACCGGCATCGGGCAGGAGAAAGCGCGGACGTTGCGGGACGGCACGCGTGTTGTGTTGAACACCGACACACGCATCGAAGTGAAATACGATGAGCACGAGCGTCGGGTGCGACTGATACGCGGTGAGGCCTGGTTCGAGGTCTCCAAGCACCCGACCTGGCCCTTCATCGTTAGCGTAGGTGATCGAGAAATCCGTGCGCTGGGCACTTCATTCATAGTGCGCCACGACAACGTCCAAGATCTCGCGGTCACTCTGGTCGACGGACGGATCAGTGTCGCTCCAATCGCCACAGATGACGCGGCGCTGCCGCTAGCCCCGCAATTTCTGGCGCCAGGGGAACGGCTGGTCGTCTCGCGGCATCAGGCGCCGACCATGGATCGGCCGGAGCTGAGCCGCATCACAGCATGGGAGCGGGGGCGAGTGGAGTTCGAGGAGACGCCCCTCAAGGAGGCGACCATTGAGATGAATCGCTACAGCAGAATTCATGTCACGGTTCCAGATGCGGAAGTTGCTCAATTGCGCATTGGAGGCGTCTTTCGTGCCGGCGACTCCGACGAATTCGTAAGAATCGTGACGGCGGCCCTCGGGCTGCGGGCCGATCGAAACGGCCACGACATTGTGTTGTCCCAGTCCGCAACGCAGCCGGTCCCGCCAACGCCCCGATAACCGCGGGTCCCTACAGCTCGTCCATTGAAGCAAGCAGTCGCTTTTTTTGCGCCTTGCCCAGTGCTGAGAATTTAAGGATGAAGCCGGCGAGTTCCGCGTCCTCGCAGTAGAAATAGGGTGCAGGCACGTGCAGCACTGCGGCCAAACGAGTCAGCGTCTGCAGATCCGGTGTGTGCTTACCGCGCTCGTACTGGTTGATTCGTGCGCTGGCGGAAAATTCATCGATTCCTGCCTGAATCCCGAGCTGCTTCTGGGATAGGCCCGCACGTAGCCGCGCCTCTTTCAGATGCTTCGCAACAATCGAGATCCCGCCCATCTGCGCCCCATATGTCGGTGGGCTCAGAGACTCTTAGCTTTGGCGTTGACGCGATACTCAGACTTCCTTAGTATCGACCGCGACCCACGCCGACGATGCCGGCCGCGAGGACATTGTTCCGCAAATGTCCAATTATCGGATCCGAATCAATCGTATCCCTATAAGCGCTAAGGACCAGCCATGTTGATACTGACGCGAAGAGTGGGTGAGACAGTGATGGTCGGCAACGACGTTACCGTGACGATCGTCGCCGTGAAAGGCAACCAAATACGCATCGGCATCAGCGCGCCGAAAGACGTCTCAATTCATCGCGAAGAGATCTACGAGCGTATTCGACGCGAGCAGCATCCGATTCATTTGACTTAACTGCTCGACGCACCCCGTCGACTGTGGGGCACCTACGCACCCGCTGAAGCCGGCCCCGCGAACGGCGAGAATTCCAAACAAGTGCTTCGCCGCATCGCCCGACACCACGCGTGGACATCGTACTTCGCGGAATGAACCGTACATCATCCAGTACAAGAGAATCATTTACGGGGGTTCCGTTTATTTTTCCTGAGTCGACCTCTTCTCGTTGGGATGCATTTGAATAACGCGCAAAGCAATGCGCACCTAACGGGGGTCTCGATGCGTAGAAGTTCTCGCCGCGTTCGCTTTTCTTCGACGTTGTTACTTTTGGCAGCCGCATTCTGCTGCGCACAGGCCGACGCCCAGGTACTCGTTCACTTCGACTTGCCGGGTCAGCCCCTGGCTCGGTCGCTCACGGCAATCGGAACCGCAACGAATACGGACGTCGGATTCAGCGCGAGTCAAGTCGCGGGCTATCTCGCGCCACCACTCAAGGCAGATCTCACCGTGGACGCAGCGCTCCTGCGCGTGCTGGCCGGGACCGGATTGCGGTCAAAACACCTTGGTGACCACACGATTGTGATCGCGGCTAGCGAATCACTCACGAGAAGCTCT
>Ga0210387_10001433_pt1 | contig 17996 bp, 15 predicted proteins | sample IncBWC7OmetaG_FD_160108 | JGI IMG/M metagenome (GOLD analysis project Ga0210387, IMG submission 160108) | Forest soil microbial communities from Barre Woods Harvard Forest LTER site, Petersham, Massachusetts, United States - Inc-BW-C-7-O ...
GGATATGGCGCGCTTCTGGCGTTCAAGCGCGATGGCACGCTGATCGGTTCCTTTAGCGATGACAGCCGAATTGTTGATCCCCGGGGCCTTGTGGTGGATCCATCAGAAGGGTTGCTGTTTCTCAACAGCGGTGCTGACAGGGTATTGGCGCTCGGTCCAAACGGGGCTATCGTTCGTGACACGGGTCCAATCGCAAGATTGAATCCCGGTGGCGGCATTTTCGGTCCGGACGGGCGCTACTATGTCGGGCTTCGAAGCGCGCGCACGGTTATGGCGCTTCCAGTCCTACTCGATGCGACCGGGGAGTATTTCGTGCCGCCGGGAATTGTTCCATTTCCTCGCGGCTTTGCCTTTGGTCAGGATGGAAGGCTCTTTCTCGCATCTGGTATAGGGCCGAAGGGCGAGGGCGACAACGCGATTGTGGTGATCACCCCCAGCGAGCGCACACGGCCCTTTCGCCTCGTGAGCGATCCGGATCTCAGTCCCTTGGATCTCGCGATGGCGCCCAACGGTAACGTCGTGGTGTCGAGTGAGCATCCGTTCGGTGCGGCCGATGCCGTGACGAGCGTGCGCGAATATGATTCTACGGATGGACACCTTGTGCGGGTCTTCTCTCCCAGCAATTTGGCCGAGTTTCAAAAACCGCGCGGTCTACGGTTTGGCCCTGACGGGCATCTCTATTGCGTCGCTCAAAACGAAGTCGTTGCTTTCGATTTTAAGACGGGCGCGTGCCTGGGTACCACAGTGCGATGTCCGCGGTTGAATGGGCAAGCGCTAGCGTTCTTCCCGTGACGCAAGTCACCGTGATGGGCGCACGACTCCCCTCGCAAGCTCGGAAATGGACGCCACACAATGCAATGCCTGCCATGATCGTAGCCATCATCAAGTGACCTGTTCCAGCATGCTCATCCTTTCACGGTCTGACTCCAATGGAGGCAATCCGCTCCGCGGCCTAGAACGGGCTCGACGGCGATCCCAACGCGCGAGCTGAGCCGTACAAGTTCTGCAACTGAGTGCGCGCTCATTTTCTCCATCACGCGCGCGCGATGCACTTTGATGGTTTTTTCTCCGGTGCCGAGATCCGCAGCAATTTGCTTGTTAAGCCGACCGTGAATGACGTGATACATCACCTCGCGCTCCCGTGGCGTCAATCTCCGCAGACGTTGTTGAATGGTTGAGCGAATGTTGCGCTCCAGTCGCTGCGACGCGTCTTGCCTGAAGGCCTGTTCCACCGCGGCGAGAAGTCGATCCGGGTCTATCGGTTTCGTGAGGAAATTGACCGCTCCTCTTTTCATGGCTTGCACGGCGGTGTGAATGTCACTTTGACCGGAAAGAAACACGATGGGCCGTGCGCAAGGCAGTCCAGCGAGCAGATGTTGTAGCTCAAGCCCGTTGATCCCGGGCATGCAAAAGTCCAGCAGCAAGCAACCCGGGCTTTCGCAGCTCTGTTCGTCGAGGAAACGCTGGGCGGATTCGAATGCACGTACCCGATATCCCGCAGCGAGCAGCAGGCGCGATAACCCCGCGCGAACCTCGTGAGCATCATCCACAATAAATATTGTCGCTTCGCTGCTAATGGCCCGTTCTCCCGTGACTCCCACCTACTCAGAAAACGATATTGAGCATCCGCGACAGCAATTGCTCCAGCGGCATCATGGTGAGCAGCAGCGGCGCCACGGGCGCCAGTGTGACCACCAACAGTTGTAATACCGCCTGCACGGTGAACGGCGCCAGCCTCATGCTCTTCACCACTTCGAAGCTGTTGCCCAGGTCCGCGAGCGACTGAATGTCCGCGCTGCCGAGCAGCGGCTCGTTCGGCGGCGCGCCGCCTTGCAACCATTTTTGAGCGAACTCGCGCGTGTAACATTGCGCGAGCGCCCCGTATTCTTGCAGGCCTAGGCGTTTGACGGCGGCGAGCTTTGGAGTAAACGCCAGCAGTGGTCCGAGGGCTGCAAACACCATTACGGCCACCAGACCAATGAGTTCCACCTTGAATTCGACCAGCTTGGCGCCCGCGTAGAAAATCCGGTCAGCTATCAATCCTGCGAGCAGCATCCCTTGGGCCAACAATAGCGGCGAGAAGGCGCTGCTCACGGACGACAGAAAGCCCAAGCCGCCGCAGCGGTCCGGATGCGTCGGCATCAGCTCCAACTTGATGCGCGACACCTGCCACAGGAAACGCGCCCAAATGAACAGCCGAAAATACCAGCGCAAGAGCAGGAACTGGAACAACGGCAGAGCCACGCACCCCAACCACCAACCCGCCAACGACTGCTGCAGGTTCCCGTCGACGACCACGCCATACCAGCTTGTCACGGCGAGTGCCACTTGTTTGCGCCAGACGAAGAGGGCGTCCACGCCATATACGACGCCGATCAACAGCAGCTCCGCCGCAACCGAATTGCGAAGCCGCGTCGCTGAGGCGAGAGCCGCGTCGAAGTTCGCCCTCGCGGCGTCCGGAATCAGGCGGCGCGCCAGGAATTGGTCGACCACCAGCCGCATTCTCTCGTGAACAACCAATTCTGCAATGATCAATAGCGGCAGCGCGAGTAGGAATCGTATATGCAGTTCCAGGTCAAAGAGGAACGGCAGCTTGATGCTGCTGTCCCAGGCGTGTCCCTCCGCGACCGACAGCAGTAGCAGCGGCAGCCAAGTCAGCAGCACCTGCGCGATGACGCGACGGTGTAACAACTGCAGCGCATCACCTGCGAGGCGAGCTCTTCGTAAAAGCTGAAACAATGGTCCGCCGAGAACCAGGGAGAAGTCCGACGGGTCCCCCTTTTGAAACTCCTCGGCAGTAGGTATGGCTGAGTTCATATTTTATCGATTCACCCAGGCGGCGGCGAAACACCACGGAACCTAGACTATGCGTCTCGCGAATGAAGTGGAGTCCGTAGAACTACTGGTTAGGTATGCGGAAATTACCGGTAGACGTAGCCACTTCGACGCGGGCGGCATTTTCAGATTGCGGCGTCGGCCATGGTTCACTTTTTCGGAAATATCAATTGCGCCTGCAGGCGGAGTTGCCAATTTCCCGCGAAATCCGGCCGCACCACGTTGTAGTAGCCACCAAATTGCAGGTTTACGGGCAGCTTGCCAAATCTGAAAATCTTGCCAATCCCGCCGCCGATGGGCACCGTCCATTGCTGCGAACCTTTGGCCTGCCAGTTGACCGTGATGATGGGCACGCTGGTCAGATAGGCGCCGCCCTTGAAGTTATAGTTGAGGAACGGTTGCATGAGCCCATTGCTGTACGAAGGCGAATTTGCGTTGCCCACCGACCAAAGATTGTTGATGAGAACCCCATAAACCCAGGGGCTGCCGGCTTCGAGATGCAAGATCACAAACGAGGGCCCGAGACCCGCGTGATCATTGCCGAGCACGCTGTTGGTGTGAGTGGGCGCCTGAACGACGCCGCCGGCGCCCCAAATCCATGCGCCTGGCTTCGCCGGCGAGAGGAACGCCGAGAGCTGGATATCGCCGATGCCGCTGATGCGATCCTGATTCTGCACCACAGCCGGCTGGGAGACGATCGGTACAATCGTGCGCGTGATGATGTTCCAGTCCTCGGTAATGTCGATGGGAATTACCGGTTGGATATTGAGTACGTTCTGCACTCGGTCATACGGCCCCACATTCAGATTGACATTGTCCTGGAACGGCACGCTGATCAAATTGCCCACAGGATTCTGCACGGCCTTCGCCAAATCCGAATTGGGGGCGTCTGCAGTAGGGGCCGCGACAGGCGGTGGTGTCGATGCCGGGGCCTGCGCGGTCGCTCGTGTAGTGGCAAATAGCGTGACGGCCAATACCACGGCGATGCTCAGATATGCTCGGTGTGAATTCATACAAGGACCGCAGGCTGCATAGGTTGCAGACATGATGTGTTTCGTACTACGGCGAAAAGCCAACGTAGGAGAGCCTACGCGCCGCGGACTCCAGTGTGAGCGCGTAGAAATACGTGTTCGGCGAGCGGAATTTACTGGTTGACCGTTTCGCTTACGGACCAACGATGGTGTGTTTTATCGCAAAGTGAATCAGCTCGGCGCTGGTATTAAGGCCGAGCAACTCCACCATCCGGTATTTGTGGAATTCGACGGTACGCGGGGAGATCTCGAGCCGTAACGCGATTTGCTTGGCAGTGAGGCCCTCAACCAGAAAACGGAGAATCTCGCGCTGACGCAAGGTTAATGCCCCGATCCCCACCTCGGCCGGCGAACTGTGCTGCCTGAAACCCTGGAGCACTTCAGCCGCGAGAGTAGGAGTGATGAAGGTGCGCCCTTGCGCCGCCGCGCGGACCGCGAGCACCAACTCCTCCGGAGCGGAGTGCTTGAGCACGAACCCGGCAGCGCCGGCTTCGAGGACGCGACGCGCGTAGGCCGCGTCGCGATGCATGGTGAGAAATACGACGCGGACGTCTGGATCGGACTTTTGTATCTCCTCGAACGCCTCGATGCCGTTGAGGTGCGGCATGGTAATGTCAGCGACAATTACATCGGGTTTGAGCGTTTTGGCCGCCTCGACCATCGCGCGACCGTCTTCGACCACACCGACAAGGTCGAATTCGGCGACGAGCAAGTTCTTCAGACCCTCCGCGAGCATTCGGTGATCGTCCGCCAACAACACACGCACGCGGTTCACGAAGCCACCTCCCGAATGGGCACGCCAGTCACGCCAGTAGGATTGGGGAACCAGACAGCGTTATTGTGACGCTCACACACAGGACCGACCGCACGTGGAAGCCCGTCACAAGCCCGTGCCAATCTGAGGCAGTAGCGCCTATCTATCCATAGGCCTTTGGTCCCACATCTTGCCGACTAGTAAATTCCGCGTCTTGCGTCAGTAATTTTACGCGGTCAAATGCAGATCACCCGCGCGTAGGCTCCATGACGGAATTCGAGGCTTACTCGAAACTGGTTCAACTACAGCAGGGGAACTCACAAAATGGAATCCTCCACAGTATTCGTCATTGATCAGGTCGCCGAGGTTCGTAAGGCCACAGCGAACCTGTTAGCCGCGGAGGGTTATCGGGTATTGAAATTCGAATCAGCGGAAGGATTTCTTGACGAACAGAAGCCGGAACTGCCTGGCTGTTTGCTGGTGGACGTGTGTCTGCCCGGCTTGAGCGGAATCCAGCTGCAACATGCGCTTAAATGTCGGCCGTGTCCAAGGCCGATCGTTTTCTTGGCCGACAGATGTGACGTGCAGACAGGCGTTGACGCTATGAAGGCCGGCGCGGTGGATTTTCTGATGAAACCGATGGAGATAAGAATGTTATTGGCCGCGATCCGCCGCGCAGTTTGGTGCGACGCTGATCAACGGTCGAGATTCGCGCTACGTACTACTGTCCAGCAGCGATTCGATGCGCTTACGCCTAGGGAGCGACAGGTCATGAAACACGTCATTGGCGGTAAGCTGAACAAACAGATTGCGGCGGACCTTGGTACCGGCGAGCAGAACGTGAAAATGCATCGCGCACGCGTAATGTTCAAGATGAAGGCGCGCTCACTGCCGGAGCTTGTTCAGCTGGGCACATTGGTCGGTATATTTATTGAGCCTACACAAGGATTCAATACCGCATCGATAAAATGGAGGCACACGGCGCCGCAAGTATCTGTCGCAGTCTCGAGTCCGATGATGGCATAGCGACCAGCGAAGCGCCGGGGCGCCCGAGATAAGGAAATTAGAAGGGCGGCGATGATATTTGGAGCATGAACAAGCCGCTTTGGGTCTTCGAATCTGACGCCTGAGAGTCGAAGCGCAGAGTGAATCTGAACTGCCCCAATTTGGCGCTGACCGCCGCACTGGGCCGAACAACACTCAGGGCGTTGTCTTGTGAGACACCGTTTATAGACGAGCCGCCGCCATTGCGATAATAAGCACCGATCCCCGCCCAGATCGTCGATATGATGTTGTGGCTATAGTACGCGGTGAGTGTCACCAAAGGCGATTGAGTCAGCCTCTTGCCTCCTTGATACTCATCGTTGGCGGTGTAGATCTGAGCGCCAGCGTAGAGATCTATCCACGACACACCCTTATCCGGCGTAATACTATAATTTATCAACGGCGAAATGGCCCACCGATTCGCCCCCGAGTTGAGTGGGGAGTTGCGATCGTACGCGCCGAGCGGAGCATTGATCGTGAGATGAAAGGTGGAGTACGTCTCTGGAATGAAGCTGGCGTACTGGTCACGCGTAAGCGCGGGGCCACCGAAGAAGTTCACGTGGAAGGTGATGCTGGGGTCGACCCAGCCCGTTGTTTCTTCGTCATGGGAGGGACCTGAGCTTCTGACTCTCGCTTGGCCGCCGGTCATCGCTAAGCCGCCGTATCTCTCGCCAAGTGGGAATGAATACAAGATCGTGGCGACCGCGCTTCGGTTCACGAACTCATTGTTTGGCAGCGACAAGTTAGAGTCGGTGTTGGTTTCTGTTGTGCTGCCGGTAAGATTGACAAACACGGTGGTGGCCCCTACGGGGGTGAGGCCATAGGCGCGGGGCGTTCCGGACTGAGCCCGACTAATGGAGGGGAACACCGCCGGCAAGATTAGAGCGATGCCAAGCGCTGCTATGCAATGCCTCATTAGGGAAGATCTCGCGTAGCGTGGGCTTCGAGAGCGATGGGGCGTAACACGCACGGCGTAGTTGTTTGCTCGCTAGTCATGGCGACTTTCCTCGCTGGATGTAGCTACTGGTCCTCAACACCAGTGTGGACTGCAAACAAATCTCTTCAATGAACCATCGTATAGTGGTGGCCAGGCCCAGTGCTTTCGGAATCCGTCTCGAGATCGAGTCCGGGCCTAAAGGCCGATCTCGGAGATAGCACCCTGGCGTTTGCGGCAAGCGACATAGGGAACCCATGACACGGCAGACACCAACAAGTAGATGAGAGCAACTGGCAGCACGCCTTTTTGTTCCGGGAAGTTTACAAGGCAGATCGCCACCGCCAAGCCGGGGTGCCGCGAGGACGTCGCCAAAGCCAACACGGTGCGATCGCCAGGCTCGGGTCCGCCGAGCAGATGCCCAATCGCGATGCCCGCGCAGCAGAACAGCGCAAGCGCGATGACGGTCCCAAGGCCGATGAGATTGGCCATACCGCGCCAATTGGCGGCGTAAACCACCACGATGGAAAGCAGCAGCGCCACGGTTGCCACACGCGACAGCCATCTCGACAAGACTTCTGCGAGTTCGCCGACAACGCGCCTGATGATGATACCGACGAAGAGTGGGACAACCACCAACGGCAGCAGCACCATCGCGACGGCCAGCGGCGAGAGGTGAAGGGGAGTACGGAACAGACGCTCCATTAGCTCCACGGCGACGGGGGCGATGAGGATCGAGCAGAGCGCCGCCGCGACAAGCAGGCTGACCGCGTAAGAACCACCGCCGCCTGACTTGGTGGCCTTGTTGGGGAGTAGCGGCGGCGTCGGGCTCAATGACAGCGCGAGCAACATGGAGCTAATGGGCGGACGCAGCGAAAGCCCTAGGATAATCGCGGCGGCGGCGACCGGCATTGCAATGTTCATGCTGAGCAACGACCGCGCGAGCTGGCGAGGTCGGTGGAACAGATAAGTGACATCGTTCCACGTTGTGCGGAGTCCCAGTGCGAAAACCAGACTGACGATGCTGATCTTCAGTACCAAGGGGATGAGAGCGGCCATGATGGATTTCCTCGTTCCTCTTCCATAATTGATCAGCGCGCTTGACTACTTAAAGTTTCACTTGGATCGCGCGAATGAGTTCGAGGTTAACGGCAATGATGAGGCTCAACCACTATACGATGGTTCATTGAAGAGATTTGTTTGTGCTCCACACTGGTGTTCACGATCCGTCGCAACCACCAAAGGAAACCGCCATGAGTAGCAAGCAAACAAGTGCTGCACCGTCCACCAACACGTATACGCTCGTCGCCAAGATCAAGCCGGGTGAGGTTGAGAACATCCGCAAAGTGGCGGCGGCAGGACTGAAGTCGGGCGCGTGGGGATCAGGGTCCGAGGCCCTGGGCATCCTGCATTTTCAGCGCTTCTTCATCTTCGACAACACGTATCTGGTATTCACCAGCGAGTTCGATGGCGATACCGATAGTTATCTCGAGGACTTCTATTCGATGGAAATAACGCCAGGCCCGTCGTTTGGCATTTTCAACAGTGCCTGGAAGTACACGGAAGGCTGGCCGGGTCCAGGCAACAAAGACGCGTTCGTTGACTTCTGGAAGAGGAACAAGGTCGAGGAGCTTCTCACGTACTCGTTCTATCCCGGCGTGACCGCCAAGGAAGTTCGGAAAGCCGTGCGGGTGCAAAAGGCGTTCCAAGACGCACTCGACCAGCCTGGTGCCGCTGAGGCCCTGAAGCACCCCGCCTTGAAAGCGCTGCTTGCCGAAGCGGCCGACTGAGTCCTGCCGTGCGTCCTGAGCAGCCTGGAGTGAAGCTGGATCTGGATGACATCCAGAACGGCGCCTTGCATCCCCGACCGTTGCCCTATGCCGGCGCTTACGTTTTCTTGCGCATCGGCGATAGGCATGCCGGACGCGAGCTGCTGCGTCGGATGCTTCCGTCGCTCGCCGATGCCACCAAGCCTGCCGACGCGGCGCAGCAGGCTTGGGTCAGCGCCGCGCTGACATTCCAAGGGTTGAAGGCGCTGGGTGTACCGCGGGACTCACTCGACAGCTTCCCACTGGCGTTCCAACAGGGCATGGCCGCGCGCGCGGCCATGCTCGGCGATGTCGGCGAGAACGGACCAGAGCATTGGGAGTCGCCGCTCGGCAGCCCGGACGTTCACATCGGGATTTCCGCGCTGTCTCCTGATACCGCGCGGCTCGAGGCGGTCCTCGGGCCGGCCCTTAAGGTGTTGCAACAGTTGCCCGGCGTCGAGGCGATCTGGCGTCAGGACTGCCAAGTGCCGGCTGACATGCGCAATCCGTTCGGGTTCATGGATGGCATCAGCAATCCCGGCATCGAGGGCAGCGGCATTCCCGGCTCAAATCCGCAAGAGCAGCCAATCAAGGCGGGTGAGTTTTTCCTTGGCTATCCCAACGAACTAGATGAGCTACCGCCGATGCCGGCGCCCGAGTTGCTCGGTAGAAATGGCACCTACGTCGTCATGGCGAAGTTTCACACTCGAGTGGCGGCCTTCCGACAATACCTCCGTGCAAACGCCGCGGGTCAGGCGGCGCAAGCGCGTCTCGCCGCTAAGATCGTCGGGCGGTGGCCCAGCGGCGCGCCGCTCGCACTGGCTCCAGATCAAGATGACCCCGAACTGGGCGACGATCCGCTTCGCAACGATGATTTCCTGTATGCCGCCGATGACGCACTGGGCCTGAAATGCCCCTTTGGCTCGCATGCGCGGCGGATGAACCCGCGCGATTCAGAAATCATTGGCGTCACCCGTATACACCGCATCCTGCGTCGCGGCACCAGTTATGGACCGATGCTCCCGGCGGGTGCACTGGAAGATGACGGAGTCGATCGAGGCATTGTGTTCGTGTTCGTCGGCGCTGATCTGGAGCGGCAGTTCGAGTTCGTCAAGAGGGATTGGGTAAACAAAGGTCTGTTCATCGGCGCTCAGAGCGAGATGGATCCGCTGATAGGCCCGAACGATGGGACCGGCCAGTTCACCATCCCGCAAAAACCGATCCGTCAGCGCCTGAAGGGATTGCCGGCATTCGTCACCAACAGGGGCGGCGAGTATTTCTTTGCGCCGGGGCTGCGAGCCCTGCGCTGGCTGGCCGATTTGGACACCTAGGGTCGGATGCCCATGCGCTCTGAAGATTCACTGCATGCCCATTGATCAACCAATTGTCGGACCGTCGAAAGGAGATGAGCAAATGTCGAACGCGCTATCAGGCACACGTGTGCCGGCCCTGGCAGAAGAAACACTCGATCCATCTGAAGAGAAGTGGGTAGAGAATCTTAAGAAACTGACGATGGATAGGCTGCGTGGCCAGTATCCTCCGGGCACGCGCATTCCGCGCGATGCACACCCGAAGACGCATGGGCTGGTGACAGCCGAGTTCATCGTGCTCGACGATTTTTCCTACGCTTTGCGCCATGGTGTGTTCAAGACACCGCGCAAATTCGACGCGCTCATTAGGTTTTCCGCGGGCGACGTCGCTATTTTCCCCGATTCACGGGTTCCGCGCTCAGGGGGCATGGCCATAAAGCTTCTCGGTGTCGAGGGGGAAAAGCTGCTCGCGAATGATAAACATGCGCTCACGCAAGATTTCATCATGATCAATTTCCCGGGATTCCTCTGCGAGAGCTTCGAGAGTTACGAAGCCCTGCACGTCGCTAGCACGCCGGAAACCCGGGCAAAGTTTTACCAGGACCACCCGCCCGAGGCCGCCCTGTACAAACGTCAGTCATTGGAGCCATTCAACAACCCGATTCAAGTTAGGTATTTCAGCCAAGTACCGTACATGCTCGGTCCGAATGCGATCAAGTTCAGCGCCAAGCCGATCTGCAACACCGCGAACCGCCCGCCTGTTTTCGAGGGGCCGGATTTCCTGCGCGAAGCGATGACGAATCAACTCGCTGAGAGTGATGTGTACTTTGATTTCATGGTTCAAGTTCAGACGGATCCCGTGAGGATGCCGATCGAGAACCCGCTGACGACGTGGGACGAAGCGCTCTCTCCATTCCAGCGGGTGGCGATCATTCGTATTCCGCGCCAAGACATCACCCCGAAAAGCCTAGAAATCGGTGAACACCTTGCCTTCACGCCCTGGCATGCGCTGCCCGAGCACCGTCCTATCGGCAATATGAACCGTGCGCGAAAGGTGATCTACGACATGGTGTCGGAGTACCGCAGAACCGCCAACGGCGTGAAGCGGGAAGAACCCACCAAACTGCCGCTGTGAGATCAATTGAGAGCGGCCATGAAAGCCTTGCAACTCGTTGGCTGGCAGAAGCGCCCAGAGCTGTGCGAAGTCGCGATCCCGGAGCCGGGGCCAGGCGAGGTGTTGCTGAAGATCGGAGGAGCGGGCGCCTGCCACTCCGACCTACATTTGATGGAGGCGCCGGAAGGCTCGATGCCGGTCACGTTCCCCTTCACCCTGGGTCACGAGAACGCGGGTTGGATTGAAAAACTCGGACCCGGCGCGGCAGGCTACCGAGTCGGGGATCCGGTTCTCATCTACGGTCCGTGGGGCTGCGGACATTGCTTGAGTTGCCGCAAAGGTGTGGAAAATTATTGTGAGAGCGCCGCGTCGCCCAGACCCGGCGGGCTCGGTCGCGACGGCGGAATGGCCAACTACCTCATCGTTCCGTCGACACGTTTTCTAGTTCCCATCGGAGATCTTCACCCTCGCGAGGCGGCGCCGCTGACTGATGCCGCTCTCACGAGCTATCACGCCGTGAAACGGTCTCTCCACTTATTGGGCGCCGGTTCAACGGCGGTGGTCATCGGCGCCGGTGGGCTCGGCCAGATGGCGATTCAGTTCCTGAGAACGCTGAGCGCAGCCACGACCGTCGTCGCGATCGACACCTCCGCCAACAAGCTGACCATAGCGAAGTCGATGGGCGCCGATGAATCGCTGCGCTTCGGCGGCGAAGTGGTGCGTCGAATCAAGGATATGACGAGCGGGCAGGGCGCCCATCTTGTTCTGGACATGGTGGGTAGCAGCGCAACGCTCAACATGGCGGCTCAAGTCGCACGCTGCCTTGGCGATGTCACGATCGTGGGCTTAGGCGGCGGCGCGCTTCAGGTCAGTTACTTCAGTTTACCGCATGAATGTTCCGTCACCTCGCCGTACTGGGGTTCGATTCCCGAGCTGGTCGAAGTCGTCAGTCTCGCGCAGGCCGGGAAAATCAAAATGCTGGTGGAATATTTCCCGCTGGATCGCGCCGCCGAAGCCTACCAGCTTCTGCACGACGGCAAGATTCAGGGACGCGCAGTCATCATACCGAACGTCGGGTGACATAGTGCCCATCCCGTACTTTTCTCGGAGGATGCAGTGATGAAGGTCATCGTCGTCGGCGGGGGACCCGCGGGCGTCAGCGCCGCGCTCCGCGCGCGGACGATGGGCGCGGAAGTTACCCTGTTGGAAGCCGCTCAGCTCGGCGGGACAGCCTTCGACAAGGGAGCCGCGCCGGTCAGAGCGCTAGCTCGCACCGCGCGGTTCAGAGCAGACGCCACATTGTTTTCCACGTTCGGCCTCGTGGGCGAACCGCCGCGCGTCGACTTCAAGGCCGCGATTGCCAACGCGAACCGGATTTCTGCTTATGCCAATGCAGTCAGAGGCATCACAAAGCGTGTTCAGGAGACGGGCATCGAGGTGATCGATGGCGTCGGGCCGGCGCGATTCGCAGGACCGCTAACGCTCGAAATTGCAGATGGCCGGCGCTTCCAAGGGGATCGGTTGATTCTTGCAGTGGGCGGTGAACCTCGGAAGCTGGCGATTCCCGGAAATGAGCTGGGGCTTTCGTTCAGTGATCTGTGGAGTCTTGAGGCGCTGCCCAGACGAATAACCGTAGTCGGCGGGTCGGCTACCGGATGCCAGCTCGCGTCGATCCTGCTCGACTTCGGGGCACAGGTCGATCTCATCCAGGCCGCGGATCGCCTGACTCCGCCGAGCGACGCCGACATTTCGTTCGGCCTGCAGGCCGCGTTCGCCGCTCGCGGTATGTCTGTTCTGCTCGGGGCGCGGTCGGAGAGCATCGAGAAAAGCAATGACCGTCTCAAGGTCAACTACCGACAGGGCGAAGTGTTGCAGTCGATCGAAACGGACGCCGTCTTCCTCGCCGCTGGCTGGCCGGCCAACTTGTCGCCCTTGGGTCTGGTGAACGCCGGCGTTGAGAGCAGGCGCGCCTACATCCAGGTAGATGAATACCTGCGCTCGAATGTGCCGGAGATTTTCGCGGTAGGCGACGCGAACGGCATCAGCATGCTGGTGCAGAGCGCCCTAATCCAGGGTGCAGTCGCTGCGGAGAACGCAATCCTCGGTCCCAAACGGATCTATCTGCCGAAGGCTGTTGCGTCGGGAAGCTTTACCGACCCTGAATATGGGTCGGTGGGGTTGACGGAGGCTGAGGCACGCGTGAGCCACGACTGCATCGTCGAGGTCGTGCGCTACACCGAGCTTCCCCGGGCAATTATCGATGCCCACACCGGCGGCATGTGCAAGCTCATCGTCGACAGCTCCACGGGGACTATTCTTGGCGCGCATGTTCTCGGTTCTTATTCTGCCGAAGTCATCCAAGTGGCGGCCACGTGCATTGCGGCCGGACTGAAGATAGACAGAGTGTCCGAAATGGAAATGGCGTTCCCGACCTTCACCGAGGCCATCGGCATGGCGGCCCGCCGGATTGTGCGCAGGCTTAACTGAGCCGGGACGAGATCGGCGCGTTTGCACCGGGTCATGAGTTCGCGCAGCTATGCGTTGGACCAAAGACCCATTGATATATCGGTACCTGGCTACAAGAGTGTTTGACGCAGTAACCGGTTCCGAGTGCATGCTGGGTGTACTTTCCTTCGCGCCCGGCGGGCAATACGAGGAGCTCTCTGCCATGATCACCACAGCTTTGCTGGTCAGTGCGGATAGCGTCGAACCATCGAGTCCCGCCTCGCGCTTAACACAACACTCGGTCACACGATTTAGCCCCTGGGTAGCGATGCTCCTGCTGACACTCGCCGCGCTGCATGCGCCGAGCGGCGCAACGGCGACGCAGACGAAGCGCATATTGTTCTTGCATTCGTTTGGCCGGGATTCCGCGCCTTACGATGTCACTGTGGCCGCAATCCGTGCGGATTTGATCGCCAATTCAGGCGAACCCCTTGCCATATATGACGCTTCCCTCGACGCGGGTCAGGCGAGCAGATCGGATGACCCGCAACCATTCATGGAACTCTTGCGGCACCGCTATGCCAACTGGCAGCCAGATGTGGTGATAACGATTGGTCCTCCTGCTGCTACTTTTTATCTGCAAAATGGGAACAAGATATTTCCAGGAACACCAGTGGTTGTTGCCGCATTGGACATACGGTTCGTTCCCCAATCCGCTCTGCGAGCGGGAGACACGGTCGTCGCAAGCCATCATAATCCTGGCGCCGGAGTGGAGAATATTTTGCGTGTGCTGCCAGAGACGCAAAGGATTGTCATTGTTCTTGGCGACTCCCCACTGGAGCGATTTTGGCTCGACGAATTGCGCAAGGAGTTCGCGAGATTCGCCGATCGAGTCAGTTTCGAGTGGCTCAACAAGCTGTCCTTCACGCAAATGGGCGAACGCCTTGCCGCACTTCCACCACATTCCGCAGTGTTGTACATCATGCTGCAAACGGACGCCGCGGGTGTGCCGCACGAACGCTTCTCGGCGCTCCAGTCTTTGGTCACTTTATCGACAGCCCCGATCTTCGGCTTTCACGAGGGCGAATTGGGCCACGGCGTCGTCGGCGGACCGTTTCAATCGTATCAACGCCGCAGTGCAATGACGACTGCTGCGGTGTTGCGTACGCTAAAGGGCGAAACTTCCGTGACCCCCGAAATTCAAGTCATTGAGTACGAGTCCCCGGTCTTTGATTGGCGTGAGCTCGAGCGCTGGCATATCGATCGCGCGCGGTTGCCGGCCGGAAGTCAAATTCGCTTTCAGCCCCAGTCGCTTTGGGACGAACATCGCACGATTATTATAGTCGCCATTTCAATATTTATATTCCAGACTGCGTTATTGATTGCGCTCAGCTGGCAGCGGGCGCACCGTCGACTTGCCGAGAGCGAGGCGATGACGCTGAGTGGACGGCTGATGACGGCGCACGAGGATGAGCGCCGCTGGCTCGCGCGCGAGCTTCACGATGACGTTACGCAACGTCTCGCGGGATTAGCGATCGATTCAGCCAAACTAACGGTAGGCGAAATGTCGCCCTCAGCGCTCGAGGCGCAGCGTTCGATTCGCGGTGGGTTGATACAGTTGAGCGAGGACATACATGATCTCTCATACCGGCTGCATCCCTCAGTACTTGACGATCTGGGGCTGGTTGAGGCGCTGAAAGCCGAGTGTGATCGTGTTTCGCGATCCGAATTCGTGCGCGTCGATGTCGAGGCGGACGGCCTTCCCCAGAGCTTGCCAAAAGATGTCGCTCTCGGCATCTATCGGATAGCTCAGGAGGCTTTGCGCAATGTCGGTCGTCATGCCAAGGCTAGCGTCGTGAAGCTATCGCTCGCGGTGAGTGATGGCGGACTGCGACTCGCGGTAAGTGACAATGGCCGCGGATTCGAGCCGGACCTGCAAAACCGTCGCCCGAGCCTCGGTCGCGCCAGCATGCGAGAGCGAATTCGCCTGTTAGGGGGGCGACTCGATATTCGTAGCAGTCCAGGCGGGGGCACCACCGTCCTTGCATGGGTGCCCATTCCGGAGGTGTTGTCGTGAGTCGTGTGCGTGTCTTGCTCGCAGATGATCACCGAATGCTCGCGGAAGGGTTGAAGAGCCTGCTTGTCTCCGAATTCGATCTTATCGGTGTGGTGGGGGAAGGGCGCGCGATGGTCGAGGCCGCGAAAATACTTCGACCCGATGTCATTGTTGCAGACATCACGATGCCCGGCCTCAATGGGATCGACGCGTTCGAAGAGATCAAGAAATTTGATCAGAAGGTGAGGGTGATTTTTCTCACCATGCACCGGAACGTGGCATATGCGCGGCGCGCCCTCGAGGCGGGCGCTGCCGGATTCGTGCTCAAGCACTCGGCGGCAGAGGAACTCGTGCTCGCGGTGCGTGCAGCGGCCCAAGGCCGCACGTTCATTTCTCCGATTGTTGCGGGTGAAGTGCTAAAAGCGCTGAAACAGGACCCGCTTGACTCAGGGAATCCAGCCGCGCAGTTAACACTGCGTCAGCGTGAGATTCTCCAGCTGGTCATCGAAGGGCTCACCGCCAAGGAAATCGGGTTGAGCCTTAACATTTCAGCCAGGACAGTCGAAGATCATAAATATCGGATGATGGAAACGCTCGGCGTAAAAAGTAACGCGGAACTGATTCACTTTGGAATCAAGCACACCAACGATGGGTGCTGATCGATGAGCCCACCGTAGATTCCGTGCGCGGAACCCGTAGATTTTCGGGCTCCCGGCGGTTTATACGGCGAGTAGCCTGATCTTCTTAATTCAGCGCCACGCGCGAGCGGAGTAACGGAGGATATTCGGGTGGGCGATCCAGGTTCTGCGCCGATCCGTACCTGCGTTGTCATTGCCGATCGGCAGAGCGGCCTATTCGATAGAATTAAAGGACTGCTGGAAACGACCTTCAGTAAGCTATTTGTCGTGTCCGACAAGTCATCACTGATTGACGGCGCCGGGCGACTTCAGCCTACTGTGATAGTCATGGATCTGTCTTTCGCCGCCGGCTCCCTGACGAAATTGGTGCGTGAACTGCGTGATCACGCGCCGGCGGCGAAACTGTTGTTGGTGAGCGTCCACGATGAATCCACGGTTGTTTCAGCGGCTATCGCCGCCGGCGTCGACGGACTCATCCTCAAGCGTGAACTCGCCGATGACTTATTACCCGCTGTCGATGCGCTGCTTGCGGGGCAGCGCTACTTTCACTCTTGTGCCACTCGGTAGGCAGCGCCGGCGGCACGGGCACATCTGCATTCAACATCATTCCGCTGATACTGGCCATCCCCCCGCGCCTGACAATCGCGTCACAGCAAATATTTGCATGTGTCGATGAATGAGGCCAAAGTCCAATCGCCATTGGGCGTGTCACCCGCTACCGTAGCGCAGGCGGCTGTGGCCGATTCAGTCTTTTGATTTCAGGGATGCGATCAATCCGCCGACAACGCACCGCTTTCCAGCGGCGGTGGAGTTGACCGACCACGACCCTTCATTCGCCTTGGGGTGCACGAATTTGGCCCTACCAGACGTTGCGGCGGTGCGAACTAACCCCAGGTTGTTTTACACAGAATCCCACATTCGACGGACTGCACAGTGACAGCCGACCGGCAGAGATCGGCCGGATTGGAGGACTCGAGCAAACGCGGTGCGGTTAGACATGGCGTTCCCTTGGTCATGCTGTTCGGTCTCGGCTGGATCTGCTATTGCCCGTTCGCATCAAGTGCACCAGCGGGCGCCGAAACCATCGGTGATCCGACGAGGCAGCTCGACGAGATTGTTGTGACAGCGCGCAAGCGTCAAGAGAATTCTCAAAAAGTGCCCATTTCCATTATCGCCGTAAGTGGCCGGCAGATGGAACTCAGCCACACCTACCTTCTGACCGAGCTTGTGGAAATGATTCCAAACATGCAATTGCAATTCATCAATCCTCGTCAAACTGCCTTCTCGATACGCGGATTAGGTAATAATCCTGCGAGCGAAGGGCTCGATACCAGCGTGGGTCTATACCTCGACGGCGTCTACATCTCGCGCCCCGGCATGCTCAGATCCGATTTGTACGATATCGACCAAGTTACCGTGCTGCGCGGGCCGCAGGGCACGTTATTCGGCAGGAACACCACAGCCGGCGCGCTCAGCATCAGCATCCGAAAACCAGAGCGTACGTTCAGATCCGATGTGCAAGTTTCCGCGGGAAATCTTGGACTGACACAAGTGAGCGGTGCCATAACCGGTCCCATGGGCCGAACGGTCTCCGGGCGCGTCGCCGCCTTTTACACCGGCCGAGATGGCACGATCGAGAACATCGGCACGGGCACGGATCTCAATAATCAGAATAGCCGCGGTGCTCGCGCCCAACTCGAATTCCAACCCGGCGAGGCAATCGATCTGCGTCTTACAACGGACTTCGGTCATCAGCAGGAGAATTCCGGCGCCCAAGAGCTGATCAACCCCGGACTTACTCTCGCCGATGACAGGGCGCGCCCAAACGATGTTTTTGCGCGCGCAGCGCGATTTGACTATTCACCCACTTTCGACCCCTTTGCCCGTCAGGTGAATTTCGATCAACGACAGGCGATTGAGACGAACAATGTCGGGGCCTCGCTGGAATTCAATTGGACCTTTGCGGGACACACGCTCACATCCATTTCGGCATGGCGTCGATGGGAATATTTACCGAGCAATGACAG
>Ga0210387_10001436_pt1 | contig 17970 bp, 18 predicted proteins | sample IncBWC7OmetaG_FD_160108 | JGI IMG/M metagenome (GOLD analysis project Ga0210387, IMG submission 160108) | Forest soil microbial communities from Barre Woods Harvard Forest LTER site, Petersham, Massachusetts, United States - Inc-BW-C-7-O ...
ACAAAACCTGCCGTCCAAGGGTCGAAGTGCTGGAGCAGGCCGGGGTCGGTGATTTCGACTGGGTGCTTGAGCTCGCCGCCGCTGATCAGGATCATGTCGGGCGTACGTTGCGAATCGCTCGTCGCGACCGCATCGCCCAGCAGCAAGTTCCAGTCAGCAGTCGCGGCGTGCCACTTCCCGTCGGCGTCGCCACGGATGATCGTGCTGACGTTGCCTCGATATTGAGGCTCGCCGGGGCCGGGCAGATAGACGTAGCCCGCGGAGCCGGTCGAGCAGTAACGTGTGGCGTAGATCATCTGGAGATTGTTGCGGTCTGACGACGATTCCCTTCCCGGCCACTTCATATAGAACTGCACTTCGAAGGAACGCCGGAAGCAGGGCGCGTCGGCCAGCGGCTTCTCTTGCCAGTCCGCGAACTGGCCCGACCATGGATCGAATGCTTTCAACTGTGCCGGGTCGGTTATTTCGATGGGTTGGGCGAGACCGCCGCCGGAAATCACGATCAGAGCGGGAGAACCCTTGCTGTAGGCGAGAGGTGCGACCGCAAAAACAAGAAGCAGAACGAACAAGCAGCGCTTCGTCATAAGCCAACTCCTCTACACTGCCGGGCCGATAGGGAATAAATCTTACACCGGAAGCTGTTCCTGCATCCAGCCTGGGGTTTCGAGCTTGGGCTCGGTGGTCAGGTCCATGACCAGGCGTTCGAGAACCATGCGCTTGCTGACGGGATTGGAGCGCAGAGCGAGGTCGGCTTTCGCGACCAGGCGGATGGCGCGAGTCAGCTCGCGGCGGTTCTTGTAGCGGCGGGCTTGTTTGATAATGTCGTCGGCGGCGAACGGGGGGACGCGGAAGCCCTGCCAGAGCGCGGCCCACAGCATGCGCTGGTCGCGGACGTTGCGCTCGATAATTACCAGCATCTGGCGGAAAGTTTTGGCCAGCATGTAGATGTGTCCGATGGCGGCCTCTTCGCCTTCGCCGGAGAGCAGAATCGCATCCAGAATTTCGAGGGCCCGCACGCGTTCTTTGGCGGAGATCGCGTCGGTCAGTTCGTATAAAGAACGCTGCTTGGCGGCCAGGACCATGGTTTCAACATCGCCGAGGGTGATACGCTTTTTTTCGCCGACGTAGAGAATTAGCTTCTCCAGTTCGTTGGAGATCATCATCATGTCGCCGCCGAGAGCGTCGACCAGTTCGCGGGCGCCATCGGCGTCCATCCTTACGTCGCGGCTGGCGCAGTAATCGGAAATCCAGCGGACGGCTTCGCCCTCTTCTACACGCGCCAGTTCCACGATGCCGCAGTACTGGCCCATGCTTTCTCGGATGCGCTGGTAGCGTTCTTTATCCTGCATTTCCATGCGGCGGACGTCGGCGGGGATGCTGATGTGGTCGGCGACGAAGACGATGAGCGCGTCGGGATTCGGATTCTTGCAGTAGTCCTCAATGGCGGCGAGTTTGTCTTCGTTCGAACCGCGGCCAAAAAGATTTTTCACGCCGCGCACGAAGAAAACTTGAAATGGGGCCATCAGCGATGGAGTGCGGGCACGGTCGAGGACCTCAGCTAGATCGTTTTCGGCTAGGTCGAATTCGAAGAAGCTGAAGTCGCGGAGGTCGGCGGGGACCAGGTGCTCGAGAATGGCGTCGCGAAAACGCTTGCGGAAAAAAGCTTCGTCGCCGACGAAGACGTAAGCCGCGCGCAGCTTGCGCGATTCCAATTCGCTGACGAAGCGTTCGGCCTGGGCGAAGGCCCGCATCAGATTTCCCTCGTCGTGGCGCTCGTTGTGATGCAGGTCATTGTTTTTGACTGTAACATCGGGAATTCGATTCGGCCAGTATCGTTCTGCGGGGCAACGTATCAGTTTGAATTTTAGAACGAGTGAGCCGCGAGGTACCAAAATGCCGCACAACCAGCAATTATGCTGCAGGGTATAGCAAGCCACCATTTACTACCCTGTCGTGCGGCGATTAGGCCCAGAACGAAGGACAGGCCAGCAGATGCGAAGCTAATTGGCTCCCGCCAATTCGAAAAGGGTGGAACGAAAACACTTGCAAGCAGAACGGCGCTAGTGACCCCTAGCTTTGCAGACTGTGTCATGCTGTATTCCCCTTTTTGTGAGGCCCGCGCTTCCCCTGCTTTCAAACTGATACATTACCTCTGCGGGAGATCCTTCTCTCCGCCTGAAAGGCGGCTCCGTTCGGAATGACGTCCCAAACTCTCTTACGCATAAAATTGGACCGCTACAGCTTGGTCAGGAAATCCATTACTTCGGGCGAGGTCCAGTCGACGGGGCCGATGAACTTGCGGCGCATTACGCCCTCGCGGTCGATCACGTAGGTTTCCGGCCAGCCTGAAGTTCCGTAGATAGTGGCAACCTTCTGTTCTGGATCGCGCACGGTGAGAAAGTTGATGTTCCGCACTTTTAGGAAGCGGTGGTAGGCGTCGGGGTCCACGTCGATGCTGACGCCGAGGACTACGACTCCCTTTCCTCTCGTGCGATCCTGCATGGCGATCAACGATGGCAGCTCTTGCTCGCACGGCGTACACCAGGTTGCCCAAAAATTCAGGACGACTACCTGGCCGCGAAATTGATTCAGCGTGACTTTTCGATCGGAGTCTTGCAGGGTGAAATCGCGGGCCGCGGCGCCTACATGCGGCGGGCGCGATCCGCTGGTACAACCGGCGCCGAGCACGGTGGCCACAATTGCAAGGAGCAGAACAATCCGATTCATGGTCTTGAAACCCTCTTCCCGCTAAAACCCATTCTAGAATCCCTCCAGAACGTTAGCCACCAGAGTGCGCGCGAAATCCTGCGAGAGGCGGCGGAAGGCGGGGGAATCTTCTTCGAAAAAACTGCTGAGATCTTGTGAGACTTCGTATTGCTCGCGGAATAAGTACGACGGATTCTGGTAGAGAACTTTGCCGTTGCGGTCGGTGAGCACGACCTTCATGCTGACCACCACGAGGACGCTGGCGGCGCGGCCGGTCGCCGTGTCATAAGTGAGCGGAGACGCGGCGGTGGAGAGCACAGTGCCGCGCAAGGTGGCGTCGGCGTCTTCGCTGTCATTGTTGAGAATGCGGTAGCGAGTGCGGGTGTTGAACTCGCGCACCACCGCTGCAGTCAGCATCTGCTCGATGCGATAGGTGAGGGTTTCGTTCTTAAAAGCGGGCACGGCGATGGTCTTGACTGTTTCCGGAAGTTGCACGGAATGACCTACGGTGTGGTAGCCACATCCGGCAATTGGCATGCAAAGAGCCAAGAGCATCAGCGTCGGCACGCGCGCCGCACGGGCCCTCACCGCAACGTCCCCATCGTGGCTTGAAACTCGCGCGTCATCGTCGAAACTTCCCAGTCACTGAATCTTTCCGGTGGGGCGCGAAGCGGTCATACTCTCCGCGATCTCGACCGCGGTGAGCGCCGAGACGCGCAGATTATCGATGGCCGCCCACAACCAGACGCCGTTAGGCTGCATAGCATCGGCCTTCAACTCGAGTTGGACTTCGGCCTGTCCGGCGGCACTCACGTTGCCGGGAGGATCATCTTCAGCGCCAGGAATCGTCACGTGATCTCCGGCTATGGCCAGCGATAACGCAGGCAGATCGATCACTCCCTCCATCTCCAGGAAGACCGCAAGCGCGTAGCCGTGGAACAGGGGAGCCTGCAGGAGCAGGAGAGAAGGCTGGGGAGCAGTGTCTCCGGCAATTTTCTGATAGTGCCGCGCGATCCGCGCCTCGACGGAATCAAGCGCAGGCTGCGACTTCTGTCCGTAGCGCGCGATTATGTTGAAGGCAACCTGGGCGTCGTAAACATCTTTGGGCAGGGGCTGGAATGAAAGCAGATTGATGGTCTGCTGGTGCAACTCGTCCATGCCGCGCTGGCCGTGTTCTGAAGCGGGTTCGAAAATCGTGGCCACGGCGCGCCGCACAGCGCCGGCCTTCCGAGCCCGCAGGAGCAACAGGGCGAGGGCTACAGCGGCCGGATGCGCCGCCACACATGGGCCGGGCTGCAGTTCGGGCGCGGGGATCCGGGCGCGTTCACGCTCAACCCACGGCGAACGAACGCTGGCCCCCGGTTCGTTTTCCAAAGAGGAAGAGAGATCAATGATGGCGCTGCCGGCGTCGCGGGCGTCTTTCCAGTTGGCGCGCGTGCACTCCTCGTCCGAGGCGAAGAAAGTGAAGTCGACGTGTTCAAACTGCTCGGCGCGCACGCGCTGGATAAAACTGATCTCGTCTCCCATGGCCTCAAGCCGACCCATGGCCTCGTCGTCGTCGAGCAGGCGAATATCGGCAGCCGGGAAATTGCGTTCGCTGAGCATCTCGGCGACTTCTTTGCCCTTGAGCGAGCCCGCGCCCACGATCGCTGCGCGGTACAGATTGCCGCGAACCGCCGCAGGATGCGGCGCAGACGCTGTCTTTACGGAGTCGTTCATTGCGCCTGCGGAGCCTCCTTATAGGGCGGCGGCGGAGGATCGGTGCGGCGACGGAAGATCCATTGCACCCGCCAGAAAATGCCCGAGATCATATAGAACAGTGCAAGGCCGAAAAGAACTTTGCGGTGGAACAGAAAGATCAAAGCAAATAACGCCGCCATCAAAACGATCAGCCGAAACGGGTGCCGGGAGCCGAAATCAATATCCTTAAAGCTATAGAAGCGCCAGGTGCTCACCATGAGATAGCCGATGGTCGTCACCATGGCGATCCAGGTCAGGGCCGTATACCAGGAGACGATGGGATCGCCGCCGGAAAAGTGAACCACGGCTGCGATCACGGCTGCGCCGGCCGGAATGGGGAAGCCGACAAAATATTTTTTGCCCGGGCGGCCGGGATTCGAGGGTTGCGGGTTGCTCGTGATGTTGAAGCGCGCCAGCCGGCTGACTCCGGCGGTCAGAAACAGGAAGCTGGCAATCGCGCCCAACTGCGTCATCTTGATGTGCCACTCGGTCAGCAGGACTGCGGGCATCAGATGGAATCCCCAGGTCCAGGCCAGCAGTGCGGGAGCTACGCCAAAGGCAATGGCGTCGGCCAGCGAGTCCAGTTCTTTGCCGAAATCGCTGGTGGTACCCGTCATGCGGGCGATGCGGCCGTCGAGCCCGTCAAACAGCACAGCGAACCCGATCGCCTTGGCCGAGTTGTCGAGGTGCCAGTATTCGGTCGCCGTGGCGTGCAGGACTTCGAGCATGGCGTAGTAGCCCAGCGCCATGTTCGCGGTCGTAAACAGCGACGGGAGAATGTACATCCCTTTGCTGTGGCGGCCTCGATGTGTGGGGAGGGATGGTTCCATCAGTGGGCTCTTTCGCTGGTATTGGCGCTTCCGGCGGCCGCCAGTTGGCTCTGCGCCTGTGGCAGATAGGCCAGCACGCTGGCGCCGCCTTTCACGCGGTCGCCGACCTTCACGTTGACTTTGGCCGAGGCATCGAGCAGCACATCGACGCGCGATCCGAACTTGATCAGGCCGACGCGTTGACCGCGCTCCAGGCGGTCGCCGACTTTGTGGTTGAACACGATGCGGCGCGCCAGCAGTCCGGCAATCTGCTTGAAAACCACCGTCTGGCCGTCGCCCTCCACCGTGACAATATTCTGCTCGTTCAATTCGGCGGAAGTTTTGTTCATCGCGTTCAGATACTGTCCACGCTGGTAGCGTACCTCGCGAATCACGCCGGCGATGGGCGAGCGGTTTACGTGCACATTGAACACGCTGAGGAAAATACTCAGCCGGGTCAGCTTTTCGTCGCCGACGGTGACTGGCGAAACGTCTGTTACTGCGCCGTCACCGGGAGAAACCACTGCACCCGGATCCTGCGGGATGGCCCGCTCTGGATCACGAAAGAACCACAAGAAGAAAAACGCCAGCAGGCAGGGGATAATCGCCCACGCGGGGTTGGTCAGCCAGCCGAGCAAGACCGCGGCGGCGACCAGGGGCGCGGCATAGAAGTATCCGTCACGTACCATGAGAGCTTTTTATTATAGAGCACGCTGATCAGCTCAGGACGATTTGGTGGCGGCAGCGCCGAGGCCTTTTCCGCGAGCGCGCAGAGCCCGACCGGTTCCCACCTAACTTCAGCCGGTGGTTCTGCAATCCCTATTTCTTCGGATGTCGAACTGAGACCAGTTGCAGTGCAGCCGATTCCCCGGCATGCAATCTGAAACCTTTCGGGTCGTACCAGAAAGCGTCGCCGGCGTTCAGGTAGTATTCCCGGTTGCTGAAATCGACTTCGTAGCGGCCTGCCGGAGAGCGGAAGTGAAAGTAACCGTCTTTGTCGGTGGTAGAAGTAAAGATTCGGGGTCCACTGCGAATCGCGACGTGGATTCCAGACAAATCCACTCCATCGGTTTCCGGAGCAAGCCAGCCCTCGATTTCTCCGTCCTGGGCCGCTGCGATGCTCTGAATCTCCTGGATGGACTTCGCAGCCTCCGACAATAACGCCGAGTTGTTACAGTCCTCGATCTCTAAGGGTCCATGCCATCGATAGGCGAAAAGCAGGTACTCGCTACCGAGTTCGAGTGGAAAGCGATTCGACGCATCCTCTGTATAAACCGTGAAATCTTTTCGAGCTGGTCCCTTAAAGACCTGCGAAACACTCACACGATAGAACCAACCCGAGTGGTGCTCGTCGACGTCGCGATAGTTTTGTGACAGTACTTTACCTGTGAACACCAGATCACTCTTGAAGAATTCTGCGTTCGCTTTGATCTCAGGCACCGCGCACGAGCCGAGCGCCGAGGGCGCACTTAGCAGAATGCTGAATATCATCGCGTAAAGTCTAGTTTTCACGCAGACACCGCAGACACCATAGTGCAGAGGAGATTTCGTTTCAAGGGCTGGAATCACACTGGCTAACCAGACACTGCGGGCTCTCGCGCCCGGCGGAAGGTAGACAATTCCCTCAGCGGCGATGCCGCTTGGAGCTTGGCCAGAAATTACGCTACGTTAACGCCGTACTGTTGCCGGTACTCGCGCTCGATGGACTCCATCTGATCTTTCAAGCGTAGTTTCAGCTTTTTCAGACGAACCTCTTCCAGCTTTTCGTCTTCGCTGAGATAACGTTTTTGGGTGAGTGAATCGAGGCGTTTCGAATACTGCGTGTGCTCCTGGGCCAATCTGCGGAACTCCTCATGATTGGTCAGAAGTTGGTCTCTCGAAGTCAGCATCCAGCAGACCTCCAACCGGGATCGTTCTGAGCTGAATCTAGCACAGGGCAAAAGTGGGTTCAATGCCAAAAAGTGGTGCAGTCTCAGTATGAGAAACTCTTCACTTCAGAGTCAAGCGGTACAGGACGGCCGCTTCTACAGGATTTGTGTAATAGGCCTTTCGACTGCCGGTCTGCTCGAAACCCATTTTTTCATAAAGACTTCGCGCCGCGGCGTTCGACTCGCGAACTTCCAAAAACACAGACTGACTGTTTGTTTCGCGCGCGGCCGCCAACAGGAAGCGAAGAAGCCGCTTTCCCAGCCCCTGACGGCGAGCCGAGGTCGCGACGACAATATTCTCCAACTCCCACTCCGGGACGAGATGCAGGGCCACGAGGAAGCCGAGAAGGTTCGGGGCCGCAGCCGCGACGATCGTTCGATCGGCGGCGGAATCGAAGGACGTGTCGGCGACCAGAACAAACCGTTTCCCGCCTCCGCTCCCGAACGCCTGCCGATACTGCTGCTCGGTCCAGTGCGCTGCAAAAGCGGACTCGCGCTCCAGGTGAAGGATGGAGGGAATGTCAGCGGGAGTGGCTAGGCGGATCAAGAGGAGTCCGTTAAGGTTTAGCCAGAAGCCAAGAGCCAAAAGCTTAAGAGCTAAGAGCCGCTTTTCACAAACAACTCCGCATCGGAGCGGCGGAGGTAGTTCGCTTCCAGCCCTTCGGGCGAAACCGTTTCGGCGGCTCGCAATTTTCTCCAACCGAATCGGGCGATCATTTCAACGGTCGGGCGCTCGATCGGGAAAACTGCCATACCATGGTCGCGCGCGGCTGCGGCCAACGCCGCATCCGTAGTGGCGACCGACGAGTCTCGCGCCAGCGACAGAAAATCCACTCGCGACACAAGTTCTTCGCGCAGCATGCGGGCCGATTCTCCGGCCAGTTCGTACGCGCCGAAAAAGACTTCGCCGCGCCCGCCATCCATTGCCGCGACAACCTTGCCCTGAATGTGACTCGCGATAGCCACCAGTTCCAACAAAGGGACCGCGACGATTGGCTTTCTCAGAATCTCCGCCAGAGCTTTGATGGCCGCCAGCCCCACGCGCAGGCCGGTAAACGATCCCGGGCCGGCGACCACAATGAAGGCGCCGATGTCGGCCTTGCCAAGACCGTGCTTCGACAACAGGGCGGCAATCTGCGGCACCAGCTGAGCCGAGAATGTTCCTCCCACGAGCGGCGCGACTTCCACGACCTCAACGTCGTGGGGATCGAGCTCGCCAGCGCGCGCAAGAGTGACTGTGCCGTCTTTGCCAGAGGTATCGGTGATGAGAAGAAGCATAGGTTGTTGCGCGATAACTTGTGCATCCGCGAAAATCGGTGACGCCCCCCGGTTATCCCTGGACTAGTTCCAGCAGCACGCCGCCCGTGCTCGCGGGATGGACAAACACATACTCGTGTCCGCCCGCACCGACTTTGATTTCTGCCGACACCAGGCGCACGCCATCTTGCTGGAGCCGCTCGACTGCCGCCGCCAAGTCTGGCACTTTCAGGCACACGTGGTGCAGGCCTTCGCCACGCTTGGCGATGAACTTGGCAATCGTCGAATCCTCCGACGTCGCCTCGAGCAGTTCAAGCCGGCTCTCGCCGACGGGAACCATCACCAGGCGGACTTGCTCCTGTTCCACGGTTTCTTCGGGCGAAACGCTGAGGCCGAGCTTTTCATAAATCGCCTTGGCCGCCGCCAGCGACTTCACCGCGATGCCGAGATGATCGATCTGAAACATTTGGTTTGCTCGTGTGGCAGGCGGACGCATTCGTCCGCCTGCTCGATTTCAAAATCCCACGACTCTAAACCCTCCCGGGCGAACGCGTCCGGGCCTACGTGTTATTTGCTTTAGCCGCAATTTCTTCCACCAGCGTATATGGATCGCGCTTGTGTTCGGCGACTTCCGCCGCCAGGCGGGTAAGATTTCCATCGCCAAGCTGAGCCCGCGCTTTCTCCAGCATCGCGTCGCGCAACATTTCTACCAGCCGCTCCTGCCAGTTCTCGACGCTTTTTTTCAACGCCCGGTTCTCTTTCTGCAAATATTCTTCGTAGTCGGCAATGGCCACTGCCAGGTCGCTCACGCCCGTTCCGTCGCTGGCAACCGTCTTCACAATCGGAGGCGTCCAACCATCATGCCGCAACGCCAGCGATTGTAGCGCGCGAATTTCGCGCTCGACGCGCTCTGCGCCCTCGCGATCACTTTTGTTGATCACAAAGATGTCGGCGATCTCCATGATGCCAGCCTTGATAGTCTGCACATCGTCGCCCATGCCGGGGACCAGAATCACGACGGTGATGTCGGCGAGACGCACGATATCGACCTCATCCTGCCCGACGCCGACGGTTTCAATCAGGATGACGTCGCGGCCTGAGGCGTCGAGGACGGTCGTGACGTCGGCCGTGGTGCGCGCCAGTCCGCCCAGTGATCCCCGCGTCGCCATGCTGCGAATATAAATTCCCGCGTCGGCGAAATGTTCCTGCATGCGGATGCGGTCGCCCAGAATCGCTCCGCCGGTGTAGGGACTGGTCGGGTCGACGGCGATGATTCCGACCGTGTAATTTTCGTCGGGTGCCCCATTCAAGCCTGGCTCTATGCGGCTCGAGTGGGGATTTTTTGTCTTTCGATAGGACCGCGCCAGTTGGTCAACCAGCGTGCTCTTTCCCGCTCCGGGCGCGCCCGTCAGCCCAATCACGCGAGCCCGGCCGCTGTGCGGAAATAGCGCCTTCAGCAAGTCGGACCATCCTGGAGCCCGATTCTCGACCACGGAAATGGCCCGCGCCAGAGTGCGCACATCTCCCGAGCGGAGCGGCTCGATCCATGACTGGATGTCGGGATTCAAATGATCAGTGTAAAGGAGCAGGTGACAAACTGAAACTCCCGGCACCGCTGAAATCGCAAGGGAGGAATTATCGAGGCTCGCTGCTCGCCCGTGGTTGCCGGGGAACGGATCAAGAAGCGCCGACCCCTCCCCGCCCGATACTCAGAATTCTGCGGGCGAGCCGGCCGAGCACGGGATATTCGGCCCATTCGCCCTTCCCAGCTTTCATTCCGTACACGATTGCTATCACCACCATAAAAACCCACCAGCCCATCATTCCCAGCCACAACATCGGGAAAAGAACGATGAACGCAGCTGGCAATGAACCGTGCGGGGTCGTTGATTGATGAAGCGCAAAACCTGCGATGGCGAAGGCAAAGAATCCTCCCATCGTGATCATCACGAAGAGAACATAGAAGCCCTGCAACAACAAAACCTGAAGGGCGTGGAATGATACAAACCGCGAGTCTCGCTTGACCAGAAAAATAATCAAGGGAGCAATCCATCCGCCAACAAGTTGCAGGACGTGAGCGAGCGTTCCCATGGTGCGCTCGTCCTGCGTGGTTTCCGCCTGGGTGACGACGCTGGTTGGCAGTGGTTCCGGCATGCAGCAGAACGCTATCACAGAGGCGGAGAGTTGAACACCCGCATAGCTGGGATGCATTGGTTTCGCAAGCGGCTACGAGCTAATCCTTCAGCAACTGGCGGGCGATCACCAGGCGCTGAATCTCGCTGGTGCCTTCGCCGATGGTGCAGAGTTTCACGTCGCGATAAAACTTCTCGGCGGGATAGTCTTTGATGAAGCCGTAGCCGCCATGAATCTGCACGCCTTCGTTGGCGCAGCGCACGGCTACTTCGCTGGCATAGAGCTTCGCCATGGAAGATTCCTGCGTGGTCTTCATGCCAGCGTCTTTCATGGACGCAGCGCGCATGGTGAGCAGCATGGCAGCATCGATTTCAGTGGCCATGTCGGCCAGCTTCCACTGGATCGCTTGGAAATCACTGATCGCTTTGCCGAATTGCTTGCGCTGTTTCGAATATTTCAAAGCCGCTTCGTACGCGCCCTCGGCCATCCCCAGAGACAACGCGGCAATCGAGATGCGGCCGCCATCGAGCACGCGCATGGCGTCGGGAAATCCCTGGCCCTCGCCGCCCAGCAGATTTTCCGCCGGGATCACGCAGTCCTCGAAGATCAATTCGGCCGTATCGCTGGCTCTCAGGCCAAGCTTGTTTTCTTTCTTGCCGGGGCGAAATCCCTTGGTGTCCTTGTCCACGACGAAAGCGGAGATTCCATGCGTGTGCGCCGCGCGATCGGTCACGGCGAGCACCACCACTACGTCGGCATAGTGACCGTTGGTGCAGAACGTTTTCGTTCCATTCAGAACCCAGTTGTTTCCCCGTCGCGTGGCGGTCATGCGGGCGCTGCCGGCATCCGATCCCGACGAAGGCTCGGTCAATCCCCAGGCGCCAATGAATTCGCCGGTCGCCAGTTTGCTGACGTATTTCTTTTTCTGCGTTTCGCTGCCGGCGAGAAAAATATGGTTCGAGCAGAGCGATGTATGGGCCGCGACAATGATCCCGACCGAACCGTCGACACGCGAGAGTTCCTCGATCGCCGTGACGTACTCCACATAGCCCATGCCTGCGCCGCCATACTCCGCGGGAAAAATCATGCCCAGCATTCCGAGCTTGCCGAGTTCCTTGATGGTCGCAAGCGGAAATTCGCCAGCCTCGTCCCATTTCATGACGTTCGGCTTGATCTCGCGCTCGGCAAATTCGCGAACGCTTTTTTTCAAATGCAACTGCTCTTCGTTGAGTTGGAAATCCAAAAGTTCCTCCGGCACAATGCGGCGCAATTTCTTCGGCGCCTCGACAATCTGAGCTGAACACCCTCAGTTTCGATTAGAACACAGCGTTGAAGTGCGTCAAAGTTACCTCGGGAGGTTAACCTCAAACATGCGGAACATAGCATGAACACTGGGGATAATGCAGAATTCGGTTGCGCGGCCAACCGACCGGATGGTCAGGCCGATTGCTCGTTGTCGAGGGGTGTTCGCGTGGTCTCGTGCGCATGCGTCCGGGGAGGCTCGCTTCGCATGACAGGGCGGACGAATGCCTCCCCTCCTACGCGTGTCGAGCCGGGGCTAGGAAGCGCTGGAAGATCTCGTTGGAGAGCAGACGTCCGCGGGGAGTGAGGCGGATGAAATCGGCGTCGCTGTGCAGCAATCCGTCGGCGACTAGTTCTGCGATGATGGACGAAATTTCGTCGACGGCTTGCTGACCGAAAGTCGCGGCTATGCCTGCAAGGTACACGCCGCGATTCAGCCGCAGACCAAGAAAGAAAGATTCTTCGAGCGCATCCGCGCGCGAAACAGCGGTCCTGTGCATCGGCGATCCCGCAACGTATTTTTCCAGGACATCTGCGGCCGAGAACCGCACCGCCTCAACTTCCGGCGCTGACGTCGCCAGCATGGAATGCGCATCGACGCCGAAACCGAGATATGGCTGCCGGGTCCAGTATTTGAGATTGTGCCGCGACTCTGCTCCCGCTCTAGCGAAATTGGAAATTTCATATTGCGCGACGCCGGCGGCGTCGAGTTGTTCGCAGGCCGCGAGATAGAAATCTGCAGTCGCTTCGTCGTCTGGCACGAAGTGGGCGTGATAGCGGCTTCCGCCGGCCATCACTTCGCGGCCCAACCGCGAGTCCTCGTCCACTTCGAGCATGTAGACACTCACGTGCGGGGCCCCGGTAGCGAGCGTTTCATCGAGTGACTGCTGCCAGGATTCCGCGGTCTGGTGCGGAAGGCCCGCGATCAGGTCGATGTTGATGTTCGCGATCCCGGCCGCGCGCAAGTGGGCGATGTCATCCAGCACGGTAGATCGCTTGTGCAATCGCCCGACTGCTGCGGCTTCGGCGTCAACGAACGACTGCACGCCCAGGCTGACGCGATTGACGCCGCAGAGCAACAGTGCTTCCAGCAATTCCGGCGTGAGCGTGCCGGGCGCACACTCGACTGTGGCCTCGGCGTCGGACCGCACCTGAAACTGTGATCGAACTGCATCGAAGATCCGCCGCAGTTGCCCGGCCTCGAGCACGGTGGGCGTACCCCCGCCGAGATAGATCGAGTCCACGTCGCGATCGACCTGCCCACCCATCGCTTCGGCGATGTGCGGAGCGCTCGCAACGTCGATGCACACTCGGTCGACATAGCGCTCAAAAACGGCGCGCGAAAACACGTCGGACGCGAAATTGCAGTAGCTGCACTTTGTCTTGCAGAACGGCACCGAAATGTAGATCCCGAGAGCCACTCTCGTGATTATCCCACTTCAAAGCTTTTCCATCCTGCAGGCTTCGGCGGCCATCTATTTGAGGTACCCTGTTGAAGGCATGTGAGCCCGCTCGTCAGCCGCTGCCATTAAAACCGATACGAACCAATGGCTCAGGAAGAGGAAGTATTAGGCAAAGCGTACGACAGCCGTCTCATGCGGCGGCTGCTCACCTATCTGCGTCCGTACCGCTGGCAGGTGACGATTGCCCTGGTCTCGATCGTCGTTAAGTCGTTCTGCGATGTGCTGGGGCCTTATCTGGTGAAAGTTGCGGTGGACCGCTATCTCGCGCCAACGCACGCAACCACTTCGGGCTTGTGGAGCTGGCTCAGCCCGCGGCCGCTGCAGGGGATTGCTCAGATATCTGCGATTTACTTCAGCCTGCTGATCCTGACGTTCGTGTTCGAATTTCTACAGACCTACTTCATGCAGTGGACCGGGCAGAAAGTGATGTTCGACCTGCGCAGCCAGATCTTCCGCCACCTGCAGCGCATGCATGTCGCTTTTTACGACAAGAATCCGGTCGGCCGGTTGGTCACGCGGGTCACGACCGACGTCGATGCCTTGAACGAGATGTTCACCTCCGGCGTGGTGTCTATTTTTGAAGACCTGTTCGTGCTGCTGGGAATTCTGGGCGTCATGCTGTGCATGAACTGGAAGCTGGCGCTGATCACCTTCGCGGTGCTGCCGTTCATCGTGATTGCGACGAAAGTGTTCCGCGACAAGGTGCGCGATTCTTACCGGCGCATTCGCACCGCCATCGCCCGCATTAATTCTTATTTGCAAGAGCACATCAGCGGCATGGTCGTTCTGCAGCTTTTTAATCGCGAGTGCAAGGCCTACAGCCGGTTCTCGGAAATCAACCGCAGCCACATGGACGCGTACAAAGACGCGATCATGGCCTACGCCGTTTATTATCCGGTCGTCGACTTTTTTTCGGCGATCGCGATCGCCTGCGTCATCTGGTTCGGCGGACAGGATGTGCTGCGCGGCATTGTGGCAAGCAGCGTTTCGATAGAATTCAGCCGGCACAATCTGGTGTCGTTTCACCTGGTCGCGACCGCGGCCTCGCTGGGCGTGCTGATCGCTTTCACGCAGTATGCGATGCGTTTTTTCCGCCCCATTATGGACTTCAGCGAGAAGTACAACATTTTGCAGTCGGCGATGGCGGCCAGCGAACGCATTTTCAAATTGCTGGACACGCCGGTCGACATCATCTCGCCGGCCGTGACGAAGAAACCGGAGGGCCCGGGACGCATTGAGTTTGACCACGTGTGGTTCGCGTACCGCGATGTGCCAGTTGAGGGCCAGGCATCTGAACTCAGCACCCCCGACTGGGTGCTCCGCGATGTGACTTTCGCGATTGAGCCGGGAGAAACTGTCGCCGTCGTCGGCCACACCGGCGCGGGCAAGACCACGCTCATCTCGCTTCTGATGCGTTTCTATGATGTGCAGAAAGGCGCGGTCCGCATCGACGGCGTCGATGTGAAGGAAATGGATCTCGCCGATCTGCGCGGCCGCTTTGGAGTCGTGCTGCAGGATCCGTTTCTGTTTACCGGAACGATCGGCGGCAACATTCGCCTGGGCACGGAGCGCATTCGGGACGAGCAGGTCGCCAAAGCCGCTGAAGACGTGAATCTCGGCGACTTCGTCCGCGGCCTGCCCAAGGGATTTAACGAAGAAGTCCGCGAACGTGGATCGACGCTATCGACTGGACAGAAGCAGCTGATCTCGTTCGCGCGCGCGCTGGCTCATGAGCCGAAGATTCTGATTCTTGACGAGGCCACGTCAAGCGTCGACACCGATACCGAATTCAAAGTGCGCGACGCGCTCGGCCGCATGGTCGAAGGCCGTACCTCGCTGATCATCGCGCACCGGCTTTCGACGGTGCAGCGCGCCGATAAGATCATCGTTATGCACAAGGGCCAGGTGCGCGAAATGGGGACGCACCAGGAATTACTGGCACAGCGCGGGATTTACTTCAAGCTATATCAGCTGCAGTATAAAGATCAGGAGCTGAATGTGGAGCGAGCGCCCCTGCCCGCGAATGAGGACGGACTCCGGCAACCCGAAGTCAGTGCTCGAGGGGACGACTGAACAGTCTCGCGTCCAACCTGGCCGCCCCCAACCCGCGTCTCTGACTTACAATGCCGTCTTGCGCATCCTGATCTCAGCGGGCGAAGCTTCGGGAGAAATGTATGGGGCGGAGCTGATTGAGGCTCTGCGGCGGGCTGCAACATCTCAAAATGCTCGCTCTGCCCGGACGGACGAGGCGTCCGTCCCTCCACAATTTCAGCTCGAATTCTTTGGCGTGGGCGGGGACCGCATGCGCGCGGCCGGGTGCGACACGGTCGTCGACTCCAAAGATCTGGCTGTCGTTGGCATCACCGAAATTCTTAGCCATTTGCCGAAGATTCTCGGGCGTTACCGGCACTTGATTTCCGAGGCTGACCGGCGCAGGCCTGATCTTGCTATCGTTATCGATTCTCCGGCATTTAACTGGCGCGTGGCGCGGCAGATGAAGCGGCGCGGCATTCCTGCGGTGTACTACGTCGCACCGCAGTTCTGGGCGTGGCGGCAGGGGCGCGTGCGGCTGCTGCGGGACTACATCGACAAGGCCCTGGTTATTTTTCCTTTCGAAGAAAAGTTTTATCGCGAGCGCGGGGTGGATGCGACTTTCGTCGGCCATCCTCTGGCAGAGTTGCCGCGGCCGGCGATTGAGCGCGAGGACTACGCGGCTCAGTTTCATCTTGACCCGTCCAGACCATGGATTACGCTCATGCCGGGCAGTCGAGTGAAAGAAGTCCGGATGAATCTGCCGACGATTCTGGAGTCGGCGGCGATGCTGGGCGATCAGTACGAATATCTCCTCCCAGTTGCTCCCACGATCGAGCGCGGCTTTCTGCTTGGCCTGGTCGGGCTGCAGAAAGTGGCCCTCGTCCCCGACGCTCTGCCAGCCCTGCTTCACTCGCGCGCCGGCATCGTGGCCAGCGGCACGGCCACGGTCGAGGCCGCCATGATGAATACTCCGTTCGTGATGGTCTACCGCGTTTCGCCGCTGACTTACGCTCTGGGCAAGCCGCGGGTGAAGGTGCCAAGGTTCGCCATGGTCAACCTGATTGCCGAAGAGGAAGTCGTACCTGAGCTGGTGCAGGATGATTTCACCGCTGAAAAGGTGGTCGCGCGGCTAAAAGAGATCCTGACCGACGGCCCGGCTCGCCTGCGCATGCTGGACGGTCTGAGCCGGGTCAAGACGCGGCTGCAGGCTCCGCAGGCCGATTCCCGCCCCGCGCAGCGCCCCGCGGATCGCGCGGCCGAGATGATTCTGGCGCTGCTGCCGAAACGCTAAGGTCCGGGCAGGCGAGAGGCAGGTTCCTCGTCGCTGTCGCTCCTCGGAATGACAAACTTTATGTTAAGGGATGACAAAATCCTGACATCTCGCATCTAAACCTTGTGCTCCCAGCATCTTTTGCGTGAGAATCTTCATCATAGGAAATGGGTTATCATTTCCTGGAGACTCTCCTGAATGTGGATGCACCCGCGGCGCGCTCTGGGCGTGGTTACGAGTTCCCTGACTCTTTCGCTAGCAGTCCTGCTCTCCACGACGTCGTGGGCGGCGGAAAAAGCACGCCTGCGCGTCGACGACTACCAGATCGAGGCGAAGCTCGAGCCGCATCTCCATCAGATCACGGCCCGTGCCAAGGTCAAATTCACGGCCACGCAGGACCTCGCGGTCGCCGTCTTCGAATTGCACAATGACCTGCGCGTCACCAAGGTGACCGACGAAAAGGGGCAGCAACTGTCGGCCGAGCGGGTCACCCAGGATTCGACGGTGCGCGTGCCATTGCCGGCCGGGCTGGCGAAAGACGCATCCACGACCCTGACTTTCGAATACGAAGGGCAGCTCGAATCCGGCGACAACAGCCCGGTTCCGGGGCTGAAGCTGGCCTACATTGGCGATGACAGCAGCTATTTGTTTTACTCGGGACGCTGGTTTCCGGTGAGCGGCTTTGGGATCAATCGCTTCACTTCGACGATCAGCGTGACCGTGCCCGCGCATATGCTGGCGATTGGCAGCGGCCAGTCAAAGGTTACTGACGCTCGGCGTCGAACAAGCCCAACGCCAGCGTTCTGCCTACCAAGACGTTCACGTTTGTTTCCGCCAAGCCGAGCTTCCCCGGGACCATCGTTGCCGGCGTTTTTAAGGAGTACAAGAGCGACGAGGCCGGCATGGACCTGCACGTTTTCTTCAAACCCACGCATGACAGCCTGGCGCCCGAGTACACCACTACCGCAGTGCAGGAGTTCACTTACTTCATCACGCTCTACGGCCTGCCGCCTTCGCAGAAGCTGAATGTGGTGGAATTGCCGAGCGACACCCTACCCTACGCCTGGGCGCCGGAAATCGCTGGATTGGCGGGGCCGTCCATCACGGAAAAGACCAACTATCGCCTGCTCGCCGACGCCATCGCCCACCAGTGGTGGGGTGTTTCGGTGAGCCCGGCGACCAAGGACGACTGGTGGCTGACCGACGGCTTCTCGCGCTATTCCGAAGCGATGTACGTGGAGAGCGCCGCGGGAGGCGCAGGACTGGAAGAGGCCGTCAAAGATATGTCGGTCGGCGCCCTGGCTTATGACACGGTGCCGCTGTCGAGC
>Ga0210387_10001437_pt1 | contig 17968 bp, 16 predicted proteins | sample IncBWC7OmetaG_FD_160108 | JGI IMG/M metagenome (GOLD analysis project Ga0210387, IMG submission 160108) | Forest soil microbial communities from Barre Woods Harvard Forest LTER site, Petersham, Massachusetts, United States - Inc-BW-C-7-O ...
TCCATATCTAATTTTAAGGAGCTGCCTCATGAGCGGTAACGCCCAACAGGACTACATTATTGAGATGCTGGAGCTGATGGAGGCCGCACAATTTTTGGACGGCGTTAGGGATCCGAATGAGCGAGAACGACTGCATCAGGCCCTTGAACTCAGGGATAAATATGAGGAGGAACTGAAAATAGTCGAAGGCCTGTCAGCCCAGAATCGGGGGATGCTCTGGTACAATGGCTTCGGGAAGGGTCCCTTATACGCCGGTACTAATATTCGGCAAGGCCGTTTTGAAAAATTGGCTTATGAATCTAAAAGGATGGCCGTAGCCGTCTCCAGGAAAGACCTGGGTGAAGCCAATCCCCTTTACCACGTTTTCCTTCTGGAGCCCGGGGGGCCCGGTTACGATCGCACCTATTATAAGGACATAAGTTCACCCTACAAGGACGCGGGATCATTTCAAGAGTTGAAGGGTGACGCATCCTCACTCCATGCACTAACCGATATCTGGGCGACACCCGGCGCCGCCCACAACAACAAGACAGACGTCTTGTTTTACACTGCAAAGGAAAAGGAGATACGTGGGTTCGTCTTGGGCAAAGACAACAAAGTGCGGCAGAGCGGTTACGCTCGAGTTGTTAAATCCAACGTGCTGTCGGTTCGTGTTGTCCACAACCCAGAATCGTTCGTGGATGATCCGGATGAAAACACAGAGCTTCCAAGCGTCTTGGAAGGCATCGATTATTTCGTCTATGGAGGATTGGCAAATTCACCCGATATTTACGTTGACGGGACAGGGGCGGAGGGCGGCGTGCGCTCTCCATGGGGGAACTACAGCGGACTCGGAGTCGATCAGCACTACCTATGGGTATTCGGATCGGGCGGATTCGCCTGCGCGACGCACGCCTCGGTGATGCGCTGCCTGAAAGGGAAGAGTCAGAACCCCCGATGGATGACCCACTTCCCAAATGAGCATTTGTATGCTAAAAGCTATCATCAAGACCAGAGTAAGGTCACGGACCGACCTCCTCTCCTCGGCCTGGTTGATTTGTGCCCGTGCGATGATGGAACCCTTGTTGCCGCCTTGTACACAAGGTCGGTGAAGGACAGAATTCCCAAAGGCAACACTTGGACTAGCGACTATACGCCGGTATACGAGTTCATCGACACTAATGCGCTCTATAGCGCGGTTTATCGGACCGATCTTAAAAACGGGACCATCGCTGTTGATTGGACTAAGATCGGAGAGGGAAACCTTGTGGTCCGGGTTCAAAAGCTGCCCGTTTTCTGCTGGTCGCTGGTCGAGAGTCTAATAGCAACGCTTGATAGGTTAGCCCCCGTTTTGCGGTGAATACCTGAATCCGGCTCATTCCCAGTGCCGAATGCTGCTCAACAGGTCGATTGACGGGCTTTGCAGGTGATTCTGGTATTCGGCGACCAGTTGCAGACGGAACTTCAGGCGCGAGACCCCTTGCGGGATAAAGGCTTTCTGGTCTGGGGCGAGCCAGCTACCAACTACCGGGGTTGGTGGCCGATCTTCCGATCAAGCGAATCTCGGAACTCACCCCCACTTCTTGGGCGGCCCGCAACTAAGCGACCAAAACGGCAAAATCAATTCGTCTTGGGCGACCGTATTGGATTTGGACGCGTTTCGGCTTCCGGCCTTTCTCACTCCCCGGTCCCCCTCGTCCTCTAATCATACTCGTACTCGAACTCGTCCTCGGGTTTTCCATTACGCCGAGCAGAGCCGCCCGGTTGGTTTTATCGATTCGGGTTCTCCCAGATCATAGACCGCTTCTCGTGCATCGTCTCATCAGTAGGAGGATGAGACGATGCACTAGCTTCGAGGTTCAAAAACCGAGGACGAGGACGAGGACGATTCGAGGTGCAAGGATGGCCCGGCAGGCGTCAACCCCTTAAGTTTTCGGTACCTCCATTTTGAATTGAGGGATCCGAACAACAAATGCCACCCCCTCATCGGTGAGACCAATGAAGGCGCCTTCCGCCACACTATCCAGACCGATTACGTGATAGCTGTTGTAAGAGAACCGCTCTCCCGGACGAAGACGGGGGTACTCGCCGACCACACCATCTCCTTCGACCACGATCTTCTGGCCAGCCTGGTCGGTAATCACCCATTTCCGGCCTCTGATGGTGACCGTTTCGACCGATTGATTGTCGATCGTAATAAAGTAAACAAAGGGGTAAGGTCTGTCCGGTGGCGCCTCGAGTGCCGGCATGTAGACAATCTTGTCGATGATCACGCGAAGATTGGTCAATTCCCGAAACGCGAAGCTCACAGGACTATAATGCGCCATATTGAATGAAAAGTCTCTTTCTATGGAAACACCCGTAGCTGTCAGCATTGCCGGATCGGACAACTCTGGCGGCGCAGGGATCCAGGCGGACCTTAAAACCTTCACCTATTTCAAGGTCTATGCCGAAACGGTCGTCACCTGTGTCGTCGCCGAAGCGCCTGGAAAGGTACTTTCGATCCATCCGGTCGGGCAGGGCGTCGTGCGGGACCAGCTCAACCTGAGTCTCACCCATTTCCCGGTGGTGGCGATTAAGACCGGAATGTTGTACAGCCGTGAAATAGTCGACTTGGTCTGTGAAGTGTACGAGGCACTTCCGAAGGACGAACGACCTTTCCTGGTGGTCGATCCTGTCATGATAGCCACTTCAGGTGATCCACTGGTGCGGCCCGAAGCCCTTGAACGGTACAAGTCGCGAATGTTTCCGCTCGCTGATCTCGTCACGCCGAACCTCGATGAGGCGGCAGCCATCCTCGGGACCAAGCTGGATACGCTCCCGCGAATGCGCGATGCCGCCGTCGAACTTTACCTGGAATATCATGTCCCGTTCCTGCTCAAAGGCGGCCATCTCAAATCGGACTGGGCAGTGGATTTGTTGATCGATTCCGATGGGCTGCATGAATTTTCCGAGCCATACCGGCATGGGATTTCGACGCACGGCACCGGCTGTACCTATTCCGCGGCGATCGCGGCAAATCTAGCGCTGGGCCTGCCGCTCAAGGAGGCCGTAAGTGTCACAAAGAAATACATCACGCACGCGATCAACGACTCTTTCCACTGGCACAGCAAATCGGGGGAAACATCCGCCCTGCGCCATTTCTGGAACTAGTGGTGCATCGTCTCATAAGTAGGAGGCATGCCTCCTACTTATGAGACGATGCACCAGCGGACACGCCCGAAAATCTTCCAAACCAAGACGGTCGTAAGATTTCCCGAAACATACGGGCTCTTGAACGTTGGATCGCGATGTGCAACTCTGGCGTTTCACCGCAGATATCCCTACGCTAAAGCATGTATCGAAGCACTTCCCTCCTGTTCGCAGTCCTGCTCCTGGTTGGCTGCTGGTCACGACACAAAAAAAACGAACCGGCTTACACAGGACCGCGCGAGGTAACGATCGAATGGCTGGGGCATGGTTGCTTTCGAGTCTCCTCGTCGATCGGCCTGACGATTATTACGGATCCGTTCAACCCTCACGGAAAAGCCGCCACTGTCCCAGCGGACGTTATCTTGATCACACATGAAGATGATACGTCCAACTACACCGACCTGGTGAGCGGTTCACCGATTATCTTTCGCAGCTCGATGGCGGCCGGCGTGAACCGGGCCAGCGGAATTTTGGTTCGCGGAATCCAGACGAGCTCGGAAAGCCTGGTTGCGTCTCCCAAACTGAACGTTGCCTACACCTGGGCGATGGATGGCATCCGGTTCTGCGATCTGGGCGCTATCGAAGATGCTCTCACCCCGTCCGAAGCTCTAAATATCGGCCACGTCGACGTGCTTTTTATGCCGGTGGGCGTTCCGCAAAATTTCACCGAGGAGAAACGTCGAATAACGATCGAACGGCTTCGACCCAGGATCATCGTACCGATGATGGGTGAATGGCCCTACCGGCAATCAAACGTGGTTCACGTCAGGGGGAATCGGTTCACCATGACCGCGTCACAACTGCCGACCACAACGACCGTTTACGTGCCGTCCATTCGGTGAAGCCCGCATCATGAACGTCCTGGTGATCGGCGGCGGCGGCCGTGAACACGCGCTTGCCTGGAAGCTTCGTCAGTCTCCCCACGTCAAGCAGGTCTTTATCGCGCCCGGAAACGCGGGGACCGCACAGGTGGGCCGGAACGTCGAAGCTAAACTTTCTGAACTCGATCAACTGCTGAATTTCGCGCAGCGGGAGTCGATCGATCTCACCGTGGTCGGTCCGGATGACGTTCTTGCGGCCGGAATTGTCGATCTGTTTGAGAACGCCGGCTTGCGCATTTTTGGCCCCTGCCAGGAAGCGGCCCAGTTGGAAACATCTAAGAGTTTTGCAAAACGCTTCATGGTCCGTCACGGAATTCCGACAGCGCGGTTCGGTGAATTCGAAGCGTCTCAGGATGCGAAAGCCACTTTAGGCGAATTCGGATTCCCTTTGGCGGTGAAGGCGGATGGATTGGCCCTCGGAAAAGGAGTCGTCATTGCCCATGACCGCAGCGAGGCCGAAGTAGCCATCGACGACATGATCGAGCGACGTCGCTTCGGAGACGCCGGTCGGAAAGTCGTTATCGAAGAATTTCTTTCCGGCGCCGAGTGCTCTGTTCATGCTTTGGTAGATGGTCGCTCCTACCTGCTCTTCCCCACAGCGCAAGATCACAAGCAACTCTACGACGGGAACCAGGGACCGAACACCGGAGGTATGGGCACCTTCAGCCCTTCGCACCGGCTGGGCGCCACCCTTTTACAGGAGATTCGGGAGAAGATCCTGGATCCCTTTATGCGTGGAATCCAGAAAGATCATCTCCGGTTTCGGGGATTAATATTCCCCGGACTGATGTTGACAAAGGATGGCCCACGCGTGCTGGAGTTTAATTGCCGGTTTGGGGATCCCGAGACCCAGGTCATCCTGCCGAGACTCAAGAGTGACATCGTCGATCTTTTCGAAGCCACGATTACGGGACGGCTTGATACGGTCACGGCAGAATGGGATACCCGGTCCGCGGTGTGCGTGGTATTGGCTTCGGGCGGCTATCCAGGTGACTATAAAACCGGAAAAACGATCGTCGGATTGGAGCATGCTGACCAGATGGAGGATGTCATAGTTTTTCACGCCGGGACACAGCGACGAGAACATCGGATCCTCACCTCGGGCGGTCGTGTTCTGGGTGTCACCGCGGTCGGCGATACCTTGTTGGCTGCCAAACGACGAGCATACGACGCAGTCGCTAAGATCGAGTTCGACGGAAGTTACTTCCGCCACGACATTGGGTCGATTTAACATCAAACGATCTTTGGGATGTCCAAACGTACTATTTTTTGTTTGCTGCTCCTCTGCTCCGCGCGGTTCGTTGTTGGCCAACAAACGCCCACGGCGCCTCCGACAACGAGCCCGACCGCTTCCGCCTCGCCGTCGACGGCACAACCCGTTCGAGATCTGGTGAACCAATTGGACCAGGCCGGCCTGCAACGTGTGATCGAGCAACTTCGGTCCAGCTACGTCGATTCGGGCGCATTGACCAATCAGGAAATCAACCAGGCCGCGGTCGAGGGCCTGCTATCGCGGCTTGGTCCTGGCGCTACCCTCCAAACCAAAACTCAGAACGGACAACCGGTACCGAACCATCCCTTCAAGTCCGAGCTGATCGAAAACCAGTTTGGCTACGTGCGTTTGGGAAGTTTTACCCGGAATGGGCTGCCGCAACTTGACGAGACTCTGAATAACTTCCACAACCGGGGAGTGACCGGTTTGATCCTGGATCTGCGAACAATGCAACCCGAGAGCGATTTCCAACTCTCTGCGGATATCTTGAGCCGGTTTGTGCCTAAGGGCAAAGTCCTCTTCAACCTGGTGGAACCTAAAGGGGGAGCAGCCCAAACCTACACTTCCTCCGCGGACCCCCTCTTCACCGGGCCGCTTGCCGTGCTGGTCAGCCAGGAAAACGCGGGAACCGCTGAGGCAGTCGCCGGCACGCTCCGGGACCAATTACACGCGTTGATCATCGGTCAGACGACCTCCGGACGCGCCGTAGAGTATGCGCATTATCCCATCGGCGATAACCTCATCTTGACAGTCGCGGTCAAGGAACTGGTGATTCCCGGCGCGCCCCTGATCTTCCCAAACGGACTTACGCCCGACATTGTAGTGCCATTCCCAAAGCACCAACAGGATACCGTCCTTACGCTCGCCGACCAGAACGGTGTGTCGGATTACATTCGGGACGAAGAACGGCCGCACACCAACGAGGCGGCTCTAGTGGCGGGGAAAAACCCGGATCTGGACGCTTACGAAGCGGATCACAGCGGAAAATCGAAGCAACGACATGTCAAAGACCTGGTTCTGCAGCGGGCAATCGACTTTTTGACAACCATCAGCGTGTTCAAAGTGAGATGAGGTTTTGTCAGGGTGCTACGCGCTGTTCCGAGATTTTTACTCAAATTTTTGAGGAGACCCCATGAGTGAACACGTGAAGCTCGAGGCAAGCGACGGTCATAAACTGGACGCTAATGCTGTAGAGAACGGTGCCGATTCCTGAGAGGGCTAACAGCGTGTAACAGGCGACTCCCCCTTTCTGGTTGAATCGAATTTGCCAACATGCTCAACGCCACGAAACCCAACCGCTTTCGGAACACGAGGGGCGCCTAGAATGCCCGTGCCCTATAGTCCAAAAAGTCGTTCCGCATTACTGCGCGCGATCCTTTCCTTGTCAGTGGTGCTGACCGGGAGCTGGTTCAAAAAACCGCGCGCCTGTGTCATCGATGCGTAGGGATAGTCAGCCGAGAACATGATTCGCTCGACACCTACCTCAAGCAACAGGTCGAGAAAAGCTGCCGTGAAATTGAAACCGCTGAATGTGTAGTGGATATTTTCCCGAAGATAGGCACTGATCGGGCGGTTCAGTTTTGTCACGGCCATCGGCATAATGTCCAGCCGCTGCAACATGAAAGGAAGGCTTTCGCCTAAATGGCCGATCACGATTTGGAGTTTAGGATACCGGTCAAATACTCCGCCGAGAATGAGGCGAATGACATGAACCGCTGTTTCGATATGCCATCCCCAGCCCGGGCCCGCAAGCATATCAGTGACCATTGACGAAAAACCGCCGTAAGACGCCTCGATCACCGGCTTCGGCGGTTGTGTTGGATGGAGATAGATAGGGGTACCGAGTGATTCGGCGCGCTCAAGTATTGGCCAAAAGAATTTATCATCCAAGTAGCGCCCTCGGTTATGGCCGTTGATAACTGCTCCTTTGAAGCCGTGTTCACGAACCATCTGTTCTAATTCTTCGGCGGCTTTATCTGGACTGGCGGTCGGCAAAGCGGCCAACCCGGCAAAACGCGTTGGATTCCTCTTCACCGCAGCGGCAAGGAACTCATTCGCTTCACGAGCCATGGTTATTCCGTCAGCTGCCTCCAATTGTTCTGTGCCTGGAGAGGTCAGTGATAGGACTTGGAAATCGATGCCGGCCGCATCCATCTCAGCTATCCTCCTCTCGCCAAGGTCGCAGAGCTGTTCCAAAATCGTGGCGGCGGCACCGCCAAAACGCAGAGCGCGTTCTTTCAGCTGTCGCCCCGGCCCTTCGAGAAACCCGGGATACGCAAAATGTTCTTCTAGAGTGATGGTTCGCATGACCGTTGAGTTTAGTTGAGTCGACAATGTTGAGTTTTGTATTGTATTGTTCATGCGAACGCGGGAATTGCTTCTCTTGGTTATATTTTTTGGTTTCAGGCTAGGCCTAAGTTCTTGTCGAGCTTGATCGCTAGCCCGTAGTACTTTTTGGCTTTGTCATAGTCTTCAAACAGAAAGAATCGTTTTAGGTTCAATCAGGGTCGAAAAATCGTCCGGTAAGCCGACGGTTCCAGAAATCGAAACAGAGCCACCCCCGCCGCCCAGGCCATCAGGCCCCGGACTTCGTTCCGAGATACTTTGATCCCCGCCCGATTTTCAGACGCGTCGCCCAATAGATCCAGGGTGCGCACCCCGATGAAGACAGGCACTGCACAGGCAAAGCGAACTCTCCAGGGCCGGACAGCAATCACGTATTTCCAGGCTTCCTCCAGGTATCCGGACGCCCGCTGACGCCATCGTTCCCACTCCGGACGAACCAGAGTCGGGTTCAACGCGACCTGCTCAAGATTCGGAACGGGAAGATAGGATCTTCCCGCCTTGAGATCGAGGGGATAGTCCCGCAGAATGTTGATGAGTTGAAGGGCCTTTCCAAAATCTTTTCCGAAGCCCAGCATTTCCTCCGCCGGTAATCGTGCGTAATCCGGCCATTCCAACAGGCAGATCTTTGTCCAGAACTCGCCGACGCAACCTGCCACCAGATAGGTATATTCTTCCAGTGCCAAGTCGTCAGCCAATCCGAAAATTCCCGGTTTGGACTCAAATCTCTGGATGTCCAAGGTCTGGCCACGAATGATTTTCGCTAGGACTTCATTTAAGAGTTCCCGGTGCGCCGGCGGAATTTTTGAGAGGCCGTCCAATACCCGGTCAATATTGGCCAAAAGGACTTTCTCCGGTCCATCCGCCTGGGCGGTTAAACAGGCTGCCAAATCCAGGGAACTTCCCGGTTCGCGGTTCGACATAGAACCTAGAAACCGCTTCAGGAACTCGATTCGCTCCGCAGGCGGGAGTTGATTGGTGTCGGCGATGGTGTCCGACGTCCGGGCTAGCAGATACCCCAGCGCGATCGCCATTCGAATGCGTCTCGGAAGGAATCGCACGCTGAGGTAGAAAGAACGAGAGACCCCTTTGAGGAGAGTAAACAACTCGGCTTCACCGGACATCGACCACCTCGATCTTGCGAAGATCGGCGTTCCCTAAACCGTAGCTAAACGCGGTTGGGAGATATTTTGCCGTTTTTGAAGCCGGCTCCATTTGGGCCCCGATACGCCATTCGTCGATTCTTTGCAGCGCCACCGCATCCATCGCCACGGGGTCCTTGCTGGCCAACAATGTTCCATAGTGGATGGCATAATTCGCGTCTCCAAACGGCGCGCCGGCGTAAAGCGCGATTAAACCATCCATGATTTGAAACACAACTTTGTCGCCGATGCGCGGGTCCGCGTAGGCTTCAGGAATGGAAGGATCGCCGTTGATCGGATCCTGAACCAGCCTTCGCCAGTTATCGAGGTTCTGGATTGTCATGTTGAACAAGGCGCCGGAAAGGCCGCAGAAGAAGTTATCGGACAACACCGGCACGTTGATCACTTTGGTCACCACGCGGGTCAAGACGCTGCTCAGGTGGCTTTCATCGCTGAGATTGTCCATGGTTCGCGGTTTTTTCTTCTCCTTTTCTACCGGACCCTCCCTCAGCTCTCCCCGCAAAGTATCCGGCGTCTTGGCCATGAAAAAGAGATCACCGTAAATCAGTTTCCCACTGATCGGAGAAGTGATAACGGCTTTCGGATCATAGTTGCCTTCACTCCACATCAGGCGGTAGCCGGCGTTCTTCGCGCGGAACCCTGCCTCTTTTAGCAAACGCTCTTCGCGATCCCAGACCACAATATTCTGAGGCGGTACACCCGCGTCCGTCAAACCGGCGACAATGGCATTGACCACGGCGGGATGAGCACTGAAAAGAGGCGCGCCATTTGTGCAGACCTTGATGCCAACGACGTCGGACGGCTTGACGAGAGATCCCCACGCGGAAGAAACTGTCGGCTCGCCGGTGGCAGCCATCACCAGGTCATCCACCATCTGGCGAACGATGGCGGAGTTTGTTTGGTAGTCGGCAATCGCTTCCGAATTCTCGATGCGATACACGTACGATCGGCTCGGGACCGGCGTGGGCTGCGGTTCGACAGGGGCCTGAGTCGCTTCCGGCGAACTCGCCGAGGCCTGAGACGGCTCCGGGGACTGTCCCAAACACCAGATCGGACTGGAAACAACGCCACAAATCAATAACGTCACGACAGTTCGGAACACGAGGCTGGATTATAGTCATGTTTATGCAAATCGAAAACGGAATTGAGGAGACCGCGGATTTGCGCCATCTCTACGTCCACATCCCGTTTTGTCCGAAAGTTTGTCCGTACTGCAGTTTTTACAAAGAGGCTTCGGACCGCAACAAGACCCAGGCTTTTCTCGATTCAGTTCTGCTGGATCTCGATCGGCGTCTACGAGAAGTCGCCAGTTGCCGGATGCAAACGATTTTTTTTGGAGGCGGCACTCCTTCCGCCCTTTCGGTGAAGCAATTGGAGTTCCTTTTCTCAGAGCTCCGGCGACGCCTCGATCTTACTGGGCTCCGCGAATGGACCCTCGAGATGAACCCTGCCACCGTATCCCTGGAAAAGGCGCAAATGATGCGCGATTACGGTGTCAATCGCGTCAGCATGGGCGTGCAATCCTGGGATCCCGAAATGCTGACGCGTCTCGGTCGCGTTCATTCGGCACCGCAAGCCGAGCGATCGTTCCATCTTCTGAGAGAAGCAGGATTCACCAATTTAAATCTCGACCTGATCTTTGGAATCCCAGGTCAATCCCTCGAAATGTGGGAACGAACTCTGCGCCAAACCATCGCCTTGGCGCCTGAGCATATCTCTGCCTACTGCCTGACGTTCGAGGAGGATACCGATTTTTTCCGACGGCATCAACGAGGCGAACTGCCTCAAGACACGGAACAAGACGCCGACTTCTATGAACTGACGATGACGCTTCTTGAGAGCGCCGGCTACCGCCAGTACGAAATTTCTAACTACGCAAATCCAGGCGCGGAATGCCTCCATAACCTGGCCTACTGGCTCGGGCAGGATTACCTCGGTGTAGGGCCAAGCGCCTTTTCGACGATCGGTGAAAGACGTTGGCAGAATACGCCCGATACCAGCAGGTATATCGAACAGCTTCAGGTCGGAGTCGAACCGATCAATTTTGAGGAGAAAATTACCGGGCAAATCCGAAAATCTGAAGCGATCGCGTTCGGTTTGCGTACGTCGGTTGGAGTCCCTGCATCGGCGATGGACGGAAGTGAATTGGAGGCGCTCCGCAGCGAAGGTTACCTTGTAGAAGAAAATTTACGGGTTCGCTTAACCGCGAAGGGCCGGATGGTCGCTGACTCCATCGCCGAACTCTTCGTATGACTGCTTTCGACGTCCTGGTGGTTGGCGCGGGGCCCGCCGGCGCGACCGCAGCGGCTCTCACCGCGCGCGCAGGGCTGTCGACCCTCGTCCTCGAACGAACTCAGTTTCCTAGAGAGAAAGTCTGCGGTGATTGCCTGAACCCAGGTGCCTGGAAAATTCTGGATCGCCTGGGTGTCAGCGAGGTCATTGATCGACTGCCTTCCGCCAAGTTGCGCTGGGTCGAATTCCTTGATTTGGCGGGGCGCTCTATTCGATTTGAGCTTCCGGACGAAACAAGAGGAGAGCGTGGGATTCGTAGAAAGCTTTTCGATGACGTCCTGATAAAACACGCCATCTCGGCGGGCGCCCAAGTAAGATTCGGGAATCCGGTGCTCAAGGTTCAGAACAGTTCGGGTTGGAAGGTCACCACCGGGGACGAAACCGTCCAGGCCAAATTCCTCGTCGCAGCCGATGGACGCAATTCGTCCGTCGCCCGGCTGCTGGCGGAATATCCTAAGACGCGCACGGACCGCGTCGCTCTCCAGACTCATTTTCTGGCAGATGCCGAACCCCATGTGACGTTGCAGTTGTGCAGATACGGCTATCTTGGCTTAGCAGCGATCGGAGAAGGCTTGACAAATATGTGTCTGGTTTGCCGGCCGAAACATGCGGAACGATTCCGGCAGGAAGCGACGGTGCACTTCGGGCTGACACCCGAACACCGCTGGCAGTCGATCACCCCTCTGACCAGGTCAGCAATCCAAGCGGAACACCCAAACCTTTTGTACATCGGCGACGCCGCTCGCGTGGTCGAACCCTTGACCGGAGAAGGGATTCTTTATGCTTTGCAGAGCGGAATGCTTGCCGCAGACGCCATTTCGGGTGCGGTCACCAATGCTTCGGACCCTGCCCTCATTTACGGCTGGCAGCAGCAAAAGTTGTATCGTCATCGGCTCTGGGTAAATCAGCTGGCGAGACTTGCGGTCTTGCATCCCAGGATCTCCAACAGGTTCCTTGGGCTTCTCAGGCTCAATCCAGCGCCGCTGAAATATTTGACGAGCAAGGTGGTTCGGGAGGGAGCGTAGGGAGGAGTCAAGCGGCCAAGGAGCCAAGGAGCCAGAAGCCAGGAGCCAAGCTAAATAAAGCGTCCCCGCTTTACCTTCTCTCAAAATCAAAACTCCCACGTCCGCCGAGCGCGTTTTCTTCTCAAATCAAATCTTCACGCGCGTTCCCCAGTGGGGTGGTCTGACTCCTGAATCCTGACTCCTGACTCCTGAATCCTGTATCCTGAATCCTTGGCTCCGAATCGTTTGGAGGCCCAGGCCAAGAATAATGCCGCCAGAAAAAGCTCGAATGGAAGCATCGAGCCGTAAGGGACCCGCGAGGTCGGGTTGGATAAATTGGTCCAGACTAAAGGCTGCATTTGCAGAACCAGAAAGAGGCACAAAAACCGATACTCTCTTGCGCGTTCTCGGAAGGCGATCCAAACACCGCCTATGCTAAGGAAATAAAGCAGCGGGACCTTTTCCATCATAATCGGGATACGGAAATAGATATTCCACAAACCGTGGAGTAAACGGGACAGGATATCCCACACGCCGTGGTGCGCAAAATAATCGCGCCAGGTGTAAGTGGCGTAGCTTTGACCCACGTGCCCCTCTTTGTAGGTGTCAACCCACATGTAATTTTCCAGATATCCGTGATGAAAAGGGCTGCCGAAATAGATGAGTCGCGGGACCCAGCTTGGTGTTGATACGGCGAGAAAGATGATGAGTGCGACGAGATAGAAACCAGCGTATTTGAGGAGCCATCGGAAAAAAGGGAGGCGCCCTTGCGCTGCGACGCAATACGTTACCACGTCGCTCAGCGCCATCGCTCCCAGCGCTGCCGCTGCCATGATCAATCCGTTCGGACGCGTCAGATAGTCGAGGCCAACAAACCCGGCGCAACCAAATAGCCACCGGCAATCCTTCCGCTGGATGTACCTTAGAAATGCGAAGATCGCACAAATCGTCAGCAGCAGATGGAGCGGCTCAGTCAGAAGCCGCGCGGTGATTTCGCGGTCAATGAACGGATTGGCGGCCAAGGCCAGCGCGGTCACGGCCGCGGCAAACCGGTTTGCCAACAGCGCCAGGGTAAACACGTAAACCAAAAGAATTGACACCCCGTCGACCAGGATATTCACCGCACCGAGCATGAATCGGTTGCCGTTCCCGAGCTTCATGGCGATAGCCAGCAAGGCAGGGTAAAGTGGTTGGCGGTGCGGGCGTTCCTTGACGTATTTCATGGAAAAGTCGCCCGAGGAAAAATCACGCGCAATATCCACGTAGTGGACCGAGTCGCTGGAGACAAGCCGGTCGCTCGTATTTGGACGACTGACATTTTTTGCCAGCATCAAAAAGCAGATCGCAAGATGAACCACCAGGAGAACCACGATAAAAAAGTGGGGTCTTGTCTTCGAATTGCCTTTAGGTCCGGGCCTTTCATCCGCTCTCATGCGAGAAGCTATTACGTGCTGTTCCGAAAATCGTCCAATGGAGATACGCCAGGAAATCCGCTTGATTAATTCTCTACACGGCTGAATGCTTCGCCCGATCCGAATGCTCAATGTTTTTGGTTTATTTTGCCGGCGAGCTTTTCTCTTCGAAACACCTAGTGGGCAATGCGGCCTTGGCAGATGCCATCGCGAAGGCCTCAAATCTAAATTTCGCTTGTGTCCTTCCGCAAACGCTGGAGGACCGCGAGATGAGGGCACAGGATATCCGCGACAAAGATATCGTTACCTTGATCGGCTGTGACCTGGCTCTTTTTAACTTCGACGGTCCGGAACTGGATTCAGGAACAGTGGTCGAGTTTATGTTTGCGAAATTCGCCGATATTCCGTCGCTCCTTTTGCGAACCGATTTCCGGCGCGCTGGAGATCAAGGGGAGGACCCTTGGAATCTCATGATGAGCTTTTACCCACGGACCCGGACACTCTGTTTGAACAGCATGGAGATCTACAAAAAAGCGCTGAGTTCCGGGATGTCTCCGGTACGCGCTGGGCAAAGCCTGACCGAACAGGTAGCGGATGCAGCGGTCAGGGAGTTGGAACTGTTAAGCCATCTGGCTCCCGTGATTCCAGATCAATTAACCGAACCAGTTTTTCGCTGGCTCAGCAAAATGCCGGGATTTCATTCCTCCGAGAGTGGTGAGAAAGTGATGGCTGCACTTGCACGGAAGAAAGCGAACCGACCCCTGACTTAGCCTGCCGGCGCATGCAGACTGCGATTTCTATGGCGAAAAATTTCCAACCTCTCATCGATGAACTAAAGGTTATCATTGAGAATTCCCGCAACGGACGGCTTTCAACTGCCGACGAACAAAAGGGCGCTGCGTTGTTCAAGGAATTGGTCACGTCCGGAGGCAAACCGCTGTCGAGCGCGCTGGAACTTCTCGGGGATCTTCCATGGTTTGTTCCGGTAAACGGCGCCCTGGAAGCGTGGCCTCAATTGACTCCCGCCAAACAACGAAACTTCTTCGCCGCCTTGAAGCCGTTGGAATCGGAAGCCTCGCGACGAATGCGTCTAAGCATTGCGCGCGGCCTGCACAAATTGGATCCGTCTTCCGCGGTTAAGCTCATCGTTGCCACCCTGCAAAGTTTGCGTACGGAAACTGGCCTGGAACAAAAAGACCGCCAAATTTTTTACAGCGTTCTGATTGGAAAAAACAAACCGTGGCTATTGCAGCTCGACCTGAAATCTCTAAAGCCTCCCGAAGCAAAGATGGTGGCGCTGACTGCGATCGAGTGTGCAGCAGGCGCCAACCCTCCGGCGGCAGTGGCGGTGATCCAATGGGCGAAACCATTTCAGCCGCTCAACACCATTCCCGAAGCGCTCCAACAGGAGTTGGCCAAGACTTTCAGAAAATGGAGTTCACGCTGGCAAAAACAGCTCGGGGAAGAGGATCTACCTCCGATCCTGGCCGAGATCCTGCAGGCAAAAACGGCCAAATCCGGCGACGACCTCCCGGATCCGCCGGCGCCGGAACCGGCGCCTCAGTCGATGACCCAGGAACCGGTTCAACACTCGCATCAGCAAAATCGACGCCGGCCGCAGCATCAACAAGGCAAACCGCAGGCGACCGGTCCGGGTGATAATCGACACGAAAAATCACATCGGCAGAGGTTGGAAAAACCGCCTCCCAACCTGCAGAAGCCGGGCGTCGAGGTATTGGATCTTCTGAAGCAAATTCAGGCGCAATTCGACAATCTTCGAGAAGAATTGCAAGCCGCCAGAAATCAGCTCCGCCAATCGCATCAGCCATTGAAGCAGGGAGAGCCGCATGCGATCGAGACCAGCAAGGAGGTGGGAAAGTTACGAGAAGAAAACGCGCGGTTGACCGAAACTGTAACCGCGCTGCGCGAAACCTTGAGCGAGTTGGCCAACGAAAATTTCGATCAGGCCGTCAGTCGGAGGGCCGACACCGGAGCGCCGGTAACGGATCCCGTCGAACAATACAAATCCCTCCTCACGCTTAGAGTCCGCGAACAGATTGTGAACTTCCACACGCTGAATCGCGAAAACAACGTCGATGGCCTCCCGCTGCTGCTGGATAATATTCTGCGAACTCTGCAGGAAAGCGGTATCGACCTGGAAAATATTGAAACTCCGCCGCCGCAAGCTCGAAGAAAGTACTGAGCTGCACGAAATCTGTGAAAACTGCGTTTATCTCATCGCGCATTTCACGCCAGCGCCTGATAGGAAAGATTCGCAAACCGCTGAAATAACCCGTGCTCGTTATAAGGAAGATGTTGGACGAAACAGAGTGCCACCTGTTTCTCCTGGGGATCAATCCGGCAATAGGTCGTTGCCATGCCAGCCCAACCAAATGAACCGATTGTGCCAAGGGTACCTGCCAATCCATTATCAAGCCGCACATCGACTCCGAGACCAAAACCGTGTCCCACACCCAGGTTGTGGAAAGGAACAGCCAAGCCGGTCAGGTGATTGGTGACCATCAACTCCCAGGTTTTGCGTCCAATAATCCGCGTCCCAGCCAACTCGCCTTTGTCGCAGAGCATCTGACCAAAACGAGCGAAATCATCGAGGGTCGAAAACAGACCGCCTCCGCCTCCCGGAAAATTCCTTTGCCCCTCGACAATCTCTCCTCGGAGCGACGGTACCGGCCGCAAAGCGCCGTCAATGCCATGCTCGTAGACCTTTGCCAGCCGTTCCTTTCGAGCACCGGTCACTGCGTACGTGGTATCGATCATCCCCAACGGTTCCAGAATGCGCTCATTCAAATAGGCGTCGAGACGTTGACCGCTCACCACTTCGATTACCCGGGCGAGAACGTCGGTGGAAAATCCGTATTCAAACCGCGTTCCAGGGTGCCACTTGAGCGGGAGCCGTGCCAGATCGCTCACCAGCTCTGCCAACGATTTGGCATCTCCCTCGTTCAACGGACGATAGATTTCACCGATCGGCTCACCCGGAGCATCGTAAATCATTCCGGATGTATGGGTGAATAAATGCTGGATCGTGAGCGCTTTGTCAGCAGGAACCAGTTGCGGGTCTTCCGCTGTTCCGCCGACAAACACTCGAAGATCGCGAAACTCGGGGAGGTACTCCGCCACTGGATCGAGCAATCCTAATCTTCCTTCTTCGAGTAGAGTTAAGGCAGCAACACTGACCACCATCTTAGTCATTGAGTAGACCCGAACAATGGTGTCACGCGACATCGGAAGGCCGAGTTCCCGATCCCGAGACCCGACCGCAAAGATGTCGGCTATCTCTCCGTTCCGTGCCAGGAGGAGGCTGACTCCAACATGCTGACCGTCGTGGACAAACTGCTCGATCCGCCGATGTAATCGCTCTAACCGCTCCGGAAGATATCCTAGATTCGACGGTTCGCCTGACGCCAAGGTATTCGTGATCATCATCTCAATTAATCATCATCTCAATAAGTGAAGTTCTGATATTGTCTGAAGTTAGAAAAGTCATTAATCCTCCAACTTGCCCAACTCCGATACATAGGCGGAGTACACCTCTTCTCCAAAACAGGCAAAGTAGACATTTTCGAGCGATTGATTCGCTTTTAAACCGGCAACGGTTTCGCGGATGGCGATCTCGACCGCTTGATCGATCGGGTAGCCGAACACTCCGCAACTGATCGCGGGAAAAGCAAGACTTCGTAGTTGGTGTACGGCCGCTATTTTGAAACAGGACCGGTAGCAACTGGCCAGAAGTTCGGGTTCGTTGCGTCTTCCTCCGTGCCAGACCGGTCCCACCGTGTGGATGACCCATTTCGCCGGCAACCGATACCCTTTGGTGATTTTTGCCGCACCCGTTTCGCACCCGCCCAGACTCCGGCACTCGTCCAGCAACTCGGGACCGGCTGCACGATGGATCGCACCGTCCACTCCTCCCCCGCCAAGCAACGAAACGTTGGCGGCATTCACAATTGCGTCAGCGCGAAATTGGGTAATGTCTGTCTTTCCTGCACTGATTCGGCTCTTAATGGACATGTAAGAATTGTCTCCCAGGATTGCCGCGGCTGCACAGGAGATTCTAGTGTCCTGTCCCCGAAATATTTCAACGAAATCAACTCCCGGCGATGGCTAAAGAGGGGGAGGAGATTTTAGCTGGTTTGGAATTCGATTCGCGGTTAGGCTCTCCGGCGTGCACCGATATCAAGCCGATTGTGAAACTAAACAAAAAGCGAGTTTCGACCTGCGGAACGCCGTCTTGATCTTTTTGTGCACGATCGTTGCGGTTACCGCCCGTGGCGAAGATCTCACCACCGCGGCCGGGAAAACCTTCCATGATATCCAGGTATTGAGTCGCAATTCTACTTCGTTGTTGATTCAGAGCCGGGAAGGTGAATTCCAGTTTTCCCTCTCCGAACTCAAACCGGCTGATCGC
>Ga0210387_10001441_pt1 | contig 17958 bp, 26 predicted proteins | sample IncBWC7OmetaG_FD_160108 | JGI IMG/M metagenome (GOLD analysis project Ga0210387, IMG submission 160108) | Forest soil microbial communities from Barre Woods Harvard Forest LTER site, Petersham, Massachusetts, United States - Inc-BW-C-7-O ...
CTTCAAGTGCGGATGTCCGGTCAGCGGACTGTCAGCCAGTAAGCAGTCGATTCACGACTCGGTAACAGACCTTGAAGCCGTCAACTTTGAGATCAGACATGTCGAGTGCGTTGGTAGATTGGTGGGCACGATAGCAGACGAGCTGCCACTGGCGGTCAAATATAAAGGTTTTGGTGTAATTTGCATATGATAAACGAATTGCATGTGACTAGCCGATGGTCCACGTGCACGCGCTTACATAACGTCCGTGATGATACCAACTTTTCAAACTTGAAGACTCGGAGGGGTTCCCTAAAAATCGCAGGTACTTATTTTATATATATTTGGTACCACCTTGACTCTACTCTCTGGGAAGTGATATATGTTCGGATGAAAATCTAGATGTCATGTCATGGCCCTTCTTCAAGGCAATCTCTCCCGAAATTCATCGCTGAGGTGATCACTGAGCAGTGAGCTCTAGTTTGGCTTTAGTGTCCTGATTTCAAGATTACTCAAGTATTATACTCGGCCCTTTAGGAGACAGTTTTGTCCGCTTTATCAAGCAACATGTCACCGGGAGGTCTACGTTGCTCTAGAACGTCTGCGTTTTGTCTGCGTTAAGCGCCATCTTCCATTCATGACAAGTCACCGGACAATCTCCTAGACGCGCATGGACCGAGTTCTAAATTTTACGCGACTACACCATTTAGTCGCCCATCACCAGTCAACATCCAAGTAGCAGCTCAGACTCATTCCTTCCCATCCCCTCAGAATGTCCGCTAACAATGGCAAAATACTTTCTTTACCCTATTTTGACCCTATTCTGCACGATATATTAAGCGCCAAGAGGGAGGTGCCTGCTTCCGAGTCAGCAATCCAGAGTGCTTTATCGCGGGAGGGTTTTGCCAAAGCTTGTCGTGCATTGCAAGATGGGGACGCAGTTGATTACATGATGTACATTCTTCAGCAGGTGGGAGTCAGCCTCGTTCCTCGATAAGTAATACTGGTTAATATATCGGGATGGTTTAGTATCTGGACACCACCGCACGGGGAGATCCTAAAAATACTTCTCGCAATATTGCTTTCAAGACTCTGAATTCGTTGGCTAGGCGCCGCAGGAAGCTTACTTCGATTCCCCTCATCCATATTGCTGGCGATTGCAAGGAAGTCGCCAGGGGAGGATTCGGTTTGATTTCGAAAGCAACCTATAATGGCGGTATAGTAGCAATTAAAGAGGTTATATGCTACGCTGTTCAGGACAATGTGAAAAACGAGAAAAACGAGAAGGCAAGCCATCTGGAATCTCCAAATTTGTTAGCGTCTAAACACAAATTTCAGCTTTTTCTGAGAGAGATTTTGATGTGGCGTCAGCTCACGCAACTCAAACATCCCAATATTCTGCCTCTAATTGGAATCACCAGTTCTCGATTACCGGATCTGAAGATAGTCGCACCTTGGCAAGAGAATGGCAGTCTTAGGGATTACGTTAAACAGCCACAGGCGGCGCGAATTAATAGGCTTCGACTGGTTTGTTGGATTCCTCTGTCGCTTTATTCGCTGTATTTGCTGATGTTAGTAATCGGGTGTTCAAGTTGGCACAGACATGTTCCGGGGTTATGTTTTTGCACAACCATGTTCCTCTTGTAATTCACGCAGATCTCAAATGTGTAAGAAGGACCTACTATGTGTCCAGTCAGGGTCTGACGGCTTTCCTGACAGGCAAATGTTTTGGTGCAAGAGGATGGTACGCCTTGCCTCGCTGACTTTGGCCTGGCCACCGTTCGACATAATGGAGCCACTCTGACTTCAGTCCTTAATGGCACTGGCACTGTACGATGGATGGCTCAAGAACTTTTTCAGCACGAGGACTCAGAGAGTGATGCCCCCTTGAAAGTGACTCAATATAGCGATATATGGTCATTTGGGATGCTTGCACTGGAGCTGTTGACAGAACAGGTCCCATTTGCCGAAAAGGTCTTGGATACTACCGTGATGTATGGACTCATGAAAGGAGACCGCCCCGAACAACCAGGTTTCGACGCTGTCCGGCGAGGGCTTGGTAATGAATTATGGAACCATCTCCGCCGATGTTGGGAAGTAACTCCGGAAAACCGACCTCCCTTGAAGTCGTTGCTCTCCTTGCTTGAGAGGCTCGCGGCTAGATGGACTCCCACTCCTAGTGTTGAACAGAAGAGCCATTATACTGTGGAAGTGAGTGCCCCACCAGGTTCTCAGATAACATTTTTATCTGAATATTGTTCTTCAGACGGTACAATATATCCCCCCTATGTCTGACGACTGATGGTTGACATCTATGCCCAGGTTAACGTATCGGCGCCTCCGGAAATTCGCAGGGAGATCATAGGAATGCGGGGAGCAAATATTAGGCAATTCGAGAGTACTCTCCATGTGAAAATCGAAGTCGGTGAAGTTGACATAAAAGTCAGTTTTCCGAATCATGATCTGCGCATACTTATGTGAATTCTTCAGATTTCTGGAATGAAAGCAGACGTGAATGAGGCCCGATCACGGATAGAAGACCTGGCAGCGAGACAGGTGAATGGATACGTTCATGCTTATGTCATTTGATGTCACCCAATTTCGAAAGGCAAACCAAACCAAGCAATGTATTAGCGTCCCTGGACATTTATTGCCATATCTGATTGGGACTGGGGGAGAACGAATTCGTCAATTCGAAAAAAAACACTTGGTTAAGGTCACTTTCTCCGATGATCAAGCCAGAGTCGTTGGGCCAAGTAAAAATGTCAACGAAGCCATAGAAGAACTATGCCAGGTTAGTAGAATTACCCCTGGGTTATCCCAACAGTCAACGCCGTTTCAATAGACCGTCGATCTCGATAAAAAAGAGTGGAGCTCTAAATGCAAACTTGCCGTTTCCCCAAGGGTGGCTAGCAGACTCCAGACCGGCAGGGTGGTCGAGTCTGCAAAACTTGACATCTCACCTGCAAATCACAGTGACGGGCGACGAGTAGTGACTTTGAGCGCCCAAAGCAGTGGCGTCCTCGACAGAGCCGTGAAGGAGATCCAAGAACTTGACGAAAAACTTTCAAAGGAGCCCATAGAGAGATTGAATATTCCCCCACAGTTCCATGGGCTGGTCCTGGGATCAAAATGGAAGAGATGGGGTGATCTGGTCGTGGACTGTGGAGGCCCGACAGACCCCAACCTGCAAAAGGATATGATCGACATGTTTGTGCTCATGCTCCCTCTAGTCCTCCGTTGATTTAATTCGACATCTCTACCCTAATGGCTTTTTATAGCAAACCGTCTTCCCCAGAGGTTACCCTCAGAGGCGACTCTAGAGTGATTGGTGCTCTGGCTAAAAAAATTCAGAAGATCGTTGACGGAAAAAACGAGAATGTGTACGGGATATCCATTCCACCAGAATACCATAAGACACTCCGCGGTAAGCTGCAGGACGTGCAAAGAAGGACAGGTACTTCAATCATTCTTCCTGGTTATGGCCGCTATTCCGAATTGGTTGGACCTATTAATGCTAACGAATTGCGGGGAAAAGACGTGGCTTGTATTGTCAAGATCATTGGCACTTACAAAGCCTATAAAAATGCCTGTCACGAGTTGGACGTCTGTGACCATTCTGAATTATTATCCATGAAATTCTGCTTATTTTAGTTATTGATTTTAGGTGTACATCGACGAACTAGGAGAGACTATCTGTACCATGCCAATTCTATCAAAGTATCAGCATGCCATTTTCGGGTGGAGCCACAGGAAACTGAAAGAGATGGAAGTCCGCATCATATCGCCCTCGATAAACTCCAGTCCCGAGATCACACCTGTTCGGCAGCCTCCTAAAAGCAACCCAGATATCTCATGGGAAGTCATCGCGAGATATGATAACAACACCACCGGGGTCTGCCAATGGACTGTACAGGCCAAGAGCCGCAAGAACTTGGTCAAGGCACAAACATTGATTAAAGAGGCCCTTGAGGAGGTGCGGCGTGCGCGACGTGTCGGTTTTCTTACATTCCCGGACAAAACCAAATTTGGCCGCATCGTTGGCCCGCGCGGCGAGAACCTTGCGATCTTGGAACGGGACACAAAGACTACGATCCAAGTCCCGCACAAGGATGCAGAAGATACGACTGTTGTCATCACTGGTACAAGACGACAATACTTGATCTTTGTATTAAAACTCATCCATCTTTCCAAAGGTGCAAGCGGAAACCTCGAGGATGCCAGACGAAGAATCCTCGAAATGGTCAATCCTGTGAATGTTCGCTCAACAGATAGGCTATTTAATAGTTCAAAGCTATCTTCACCGCTACCATCGCAACCATCATGTGAGTCGATTGACTAGCTACTGTTGAGGCTTTCTCTGACCTAATTTCCAAGTCTCTTCAGGCTCATTAAATTATAATAGTGGGATCCGACGAGGATGAGAAATTGCGCCGATGAAGATCGATACACCGCGTGGGAATGTGGAAACCATATTTCCGAAACCTTTGACAGATAATAGGATGCAAGGACGAGGGACAGACAGTGTGAAGAATAAAAGACAATTATTTTCGGATGTAATGTCCTCCCAAAAGTAGCAGACCTCTTCGCATCCTTGTGAACTCCCAGTAGGACGGTGCGCTGTGTGCGCAAAAAAAATAAGACCCCCGGGCTCGAAAGAACCGGGAACAGATACCAGTACCTATTCCAGAGTTATAACAACATTGGGGGAATTTAGCAACGCTAATGTCCAATGTAGTTATGTACTCCGCACGACTCGGAATTAGGATGTGCGGTCAGAAACGTGCACTGAGAAGGGGCGATATACATTCCGTATTTAGTGCTGGCAGAGTTCACTCGACCCCTTCAAAGCTTAAGCCTTACAACGTCGCTGGTCCGAAAAACTTGTTGACTTGAGCCGTGGTCCCGAATCGTGAGAATCGTGAGAAGTTGAATCCGCCACATCCCCGAAAAGGGAATAGCGTCATAGACCCTGGTCCAGTCCCACGACTTGCAGCTCACCAATTTCCATCGTTGACAATTTGTTGTGCTCCTTCCAGCGGTCGACCATCCACATCGCAAATCTCACCCAATACAGTCGGATACTCTTTGACAATGAAATACATCGAATATCCCGCCCTTTCGCGGCTCGCCCAGTCCCTAACCCACGAAGGGCCCGAGTGCTCAGTACATACCCGCATGGAAGTATACAGCTGCAAAAACATCAAACGGGACAAGAAACTCTTCAAATCTCTCGAACACGCCTACAAAGACGAAGTTTCAAACTCTCCTCCACTTCCTTCGTGGCTCGGCACACTCGACCACGAAGCCGAAATGACCCCCTTTGGACCCATCGACAAACACGCCTCGCGAAAGACACTCTACCTCCTCATCGCAACCCTCAATATCGCATTCCCCGATCACGAATTCTCTGATGTCCGCCCTGCCCATTTCAACAAAGAAGAAAGTGGAGCCAGCGTCCTCAACGCTCTCAGCACAACCCTTATCTCTCCTCACCGGGCAGGCATGACCGCCCCGCGCACATATTCATCTTATCCTCCGACCTCGTCCGACTTCTTCCCCTCCTCCGTGCCCACCTCCTCATCGCCTTTCAACCAAATTATCCCAAGTCCGTACGCGCCCCCTCCGATAGTGTCGGGCACCCACCCCACACTTTACCGCCTCCTCGATGAAGTCATCGGCCTACCCGAATGCGAGGTATTCTCCTACTCACCAGAAATTGACTCGGACCCGCACGCAAACGACTTTTCAGATGACGAAGATGACGTCGCTTCTGTCGCTGATGAGGACTCGTCCACTGACCCCGATGACGATGCAACGTTCGAGTTTGACGATTATGACATCGATGAGGCAAAGCCGGGGTGTCACAGTAAGCCCACTCCCATCCCTCCGCCGACGCCTCGTGCAGCACTCAACAATTCGCTGCCCGAGCACATATCCCACCTCCCATACCCGCACATCCGGATGAAGCGCCGGGGTGCGCTGCTTTGGTCTTCCCATTGGTTCTTCCTGAATCGGAAGCAGAAGCGTATATTGTTCATTTCGGTGTGGGCGCGCACGAGGGGTATGGGCAGGTCGTGGATGGACGATGAGGGGTACGAATTGGCGGATTTGACGTCGGAGAAGGGTTTGAGTTACGAGCGGTTTTTGGGATGGGAGGGGGCCGTTGGGACTGGGGCTCGCGCAATGGGCTTGAAAATACCTGTTTGAGTTCAACAGGAAATGTAAGTCACCTGCCACAGATCACCACATCCATTTGACTAGATCATAACTCTAGCTCGACACATATCTACCACATTGTTCCCGTCTTGGTTCATCTTCGCCTTCTTGTCTAACATCATGTTCTTCCTCTTTTTGGACCTTGACTCTCCTGCTGGATTTCGGGGTTTGTGTACTATCATCACCGCACCTGTACTTGTACTTCTGAGTGACTGTACGACCACCTGATAGAGCAGATCATATTTACCTATCTTATTTTCTGATAGTCTTCCATGTTCTCCCTCCTTCCTTTGCTGTAATGACTAGTACCATGCATTTGATGGAATTGCTAATATTGTGAAGGCGAAAAGTCCGCGATGTCTGGAAAGATGGTTCTATGGTTAATTGGGAGGTGGTGATAGTAATCGCAAGCAGAGAGACATACTTTCTGCGACCATTGAAACATAGCATCAATATGTGACGGTTTTTGGTAACGCGAATTATTTCAGAAGTAAATTGATGTGTAAAATGTGGCCACAAGGCCACGTCGACACGTCTCGAAGGTCTGTCGATATCCCAGCTCCTCCATTCGTCTGGTCTCCGAGGATAATTCTTAAAGACTGATTTCGATGTTGGTGTGAGTCAAGTAGTCATAAAAGACCATACGGCGGATTCAATATCTCATCGATGAGACATCATGGTTGAGAGTAACGTGCATGTCCAACGCATGTAGGTTTTTTACGTCCAGCGACGAGGTGGATTGGATAATGAATTACCTCCCAATATCCATTGCTATGGGTCATGAGCCAAAAACGTCAAATCCGATCCGGGTCAGATAAGCCCGATCGCCGTCTACGGCTCGAGTTCCTGAACAGAATTCGAGCAGAAAAGGTCCGGGAAGACGAACTGAAGGTGGCAGAAGATGAAGGAGGATGCCAGCAGAGCATCATTTTGAATCAGGCTCAAGAAACTGAAGCTCCAGTTTTGACTCGAGGCATCACGTGATCGTTATCTAAATTATTATTAATAATATTATGTGAAGTGCCATTGACCTTGAATTGACCTCTCGATTCGTGGTCTCTTCAAGTTTAATAACGTAACATCCCCTTCCCCTCGTTAATTAGTCTCGTCATCGGCCGTTACAGGAGAATGAGGAGAATGCATGGCAGTTGATAAACCATACAATCATCCCTTAATAATCCGTGTAATAAGCACCCCACCGAGTTACTTACCATTCATGCATCCCTTCTCGATCATGCCTCCCTTCTGGAAGACTTCCGCAAATCGGTCATACCCATACTCAATACTGCCAATCCCGCCATGGACGCCGACGGCAATGATTTGGAACGAGAAAAGTTCAGAGAACTATTGAGAAAGGAATGCAATACTTTGTTGTCAGAAATTGAGACATTGGAAATGGAAATGGGCACAAAGACAAGCTATGCGGCTGGAGAATGCCATGAACTTGGTGGGTCTGTTAAATCATGATGCTGGATCAATGCTGGATTCATAATATATGTGGCGGGCGATTAGCAGTGTCAACTTCGAAGATAGTAGACATACCCAGAAGCCAACCAGAAGCTGACGGAAGCTCCGTCCAGGACAGTACAGTCATGAAGCTGATCTCATCCCTCATCATGGTCTTCCTCCCTGCCTCCTTCGCAGCCGTGAATCTCCCCTTTGGCTAAAACACTGACCCAACCATCCACAAAGAGCACATTTGGCATGAATATCAAAGAGATTGATCCTGAAACTTGTGGCTCCCTTTTACAATTACTTTATTGTATTTATTATTTTCAAATGTGCCGTGAACGGTTATTAATTATTCAGCACATGTCGTTCAAAGCAGCGGCAGTTTGTCCATGCCCAGCAAGGCTTAAAAGAACGAAGAGTTTACTGTTATCTCATGGCCAATCATTATTCACCAGCTTTATAAGTTCCTTGGAGAATCACTTGTGCCTGATGACTGGGCGCAATCATGCGGATCGTGTTGAATACCAGGTTTATTAAGTTATCATCCGCCGCCACCGAATGTATCCCCTGTAAGTGTTCGACTACCCATCATCCCACACTCATCTCATCCCCAACGTCAGCATCACCACTCCCACCAACATCCGATCGACCCACCACTCCCGTTCCCGCCACAGCCTCAACATCTTCCCTCTCCTTATCTTTACCCTTCTTTGAAATCGCCCGATTCCGGGTCCACTTCTCCTGCAGCGCCCGCATCTGCTTTTTGAATTCAGCCCCGCCTACCCGTGGTCCAATCAAGGTGCTCGACTCAAGTGCTATATTCAACAGTTCCAGTACATGCGCATTTATTGGGTCCACGCTTAGTGCCTGAAGCATATACATTTTTAATACTTAAAATCTCAATAGAGAATCAAATAGAAGACGCACTTCATGGTACTTTATGATAGCTTTATCAAGTTCCCCCATGAGGTGATACACCATACCCAAGAACCCCAGGGCGACAGAATGCCTGGGATCCAATTCTAGGACCGTCTGATACGTCGTTTTGGCCTCCTGCAAACGCCTACAGGTAGATGTCATTAAAGGGCTATATGAACAATGAACGAAAGATGGAATCTTCACTTTAGCTTACGGAAGCATGTACCGAGATTAATATATGTCGTTGCCCACGACTTTTGTGAGCTTTGGGTTACTTGTGCGAGATTGAGGGATTCTTGGAACAGAGTTGCGGCGTTTTGATAGCTTAAGGGAGATATGATCCAGGCGGTTGGATCAGCAGAGGCACAGCTGGCAAGGTAAGAAAATGAAAGGGCTTACTCTCCACGAGTAAAAGCCATGACGCCCCGCTCATTAATGAGCAGGGGGTCTCCATCACACATCGAGTTGGATGCGTTAAGAGCCTCATCTGCCAAGACATGGTTTGAGAGCATGATGTGCTCCATGCCCACAAACATCAGAGGAAGATGGGATCTAGGGTGTGAGGGAAGCGACATAAGGGCGACAGGAAAGTAGCGGAGGAACCAGACGAACACACCCAGTGAACATCCGCGCACATGTAGAATACGCAGTAACAGCATGATCATGTTCTCCCTCTAAAGCAAACGTATGTGCAAACGCGATCCACGCGGGCCCAAGCCGCGGATCCATCAACGAGGTTTTACTGCACAAACAACAAAAAGGTCAACCCGCGCCCCACACATAGATAGCTTAGCCTACCTGAAATATTGCCTTGCCTGGGTCCATTTGCCCCCACTCAGGTACCACACCCCAACGGCGTACCAGCTGATGGGGTTCTCCGGCTCACGATCGACCATCTCGTGAGCGAGAATAAAGAGTTTGGAGTGTAGATGTGAGAGGTGATACATGCATGCGATGTGCAGAGGCATCGTCGGGTTGTGTATTGACACGAGGCCGAGGATTCTGTGGAAGAAGGGTGTGCTCGCATGAAATGACAGACACCACGGAGAAGAAGAACCGGGGAACAAACCTTGAAGTAATTGCAAAGCAATCTGCCCACCGAAATCCCGCGTATAGCGCATCGGCAAAACTAAACAACACATCCGGGTTATCGCCCAGTCCATATTCCTCGACAAGGCGCTGGCGTGTCAGAGCATGCTCGGCTGCGTGCTTGTATTTGCGGAGGCGGGCGGTGTATATGAGCTGGACGAAGGAGGCGTCTTGTGGCGTTTGTGAGGCATAAGCGAGGGATTGGACGAATTCCCATTCTGTGGACAATTGAGGGTGTAAGATGTTATTTTCAATGAGGGATGAATGTACCTTCGTCTGGTGTCATCATTTCGCCGCTGATGAGTTGCTCGAAAGCATCATAGCATTTGACGTCGAGAGCGAGTGCTTCCATGAAGCAGTTTTTGGCTTGGTCGCCCCTGTTGAGTTTGAGCATGAGGATACCACGGAGGTGACACATAGACGCCTCGACCTGGTGCATTCTCAACGATGATGAAGGATAATAGATAGGAATATACCTACTTTAATGCCTCCATCAATGTTGGGTATTGCTGGACCACTCCGGCCTGGACGGTAATCAGCAAAGAATGGGAATGACATGAACAATAAACTCGCCTGAATCACGAAAAGGATTCGCTTCTCCGAGCATCTCTGTCGCTTCCGCCCAATTGCCTTGTCGGACCTGACACAACGTGAGCACCTACCTCGAGAATCAACGACCGACATACCTGACATTGAGCAGCTAGATAGCGACACGCCACGCTCATATCCACCAGTCTCGACACGCCGTCTTGCATATCCTCCGGAACCTCGATCATGCCGCCGGGACCCATTGGTAATCGGGGCATAGACATCGACGGGGGCTGAGGAATCTCGCGTTCACGGCCTTTACCTTTGGTGGAAGGGAGGTGGGAGAGGTGGCCGTTAGTAAGAGGTGGCGGAGGAGATGAGGGACGTTTTGGAGGAGAGGTAGGGAAGGGACGGGTGAGGAGACGTTCAGCGCGGGAGTATTGGTGGGTCATGAAGTATGTCTGTGCAAGCCAGAACGCGTCGTTTGGGTCGTCTAAAGAAGAAAAGACGTCGGGAAAATGGGTGAGAGGGAAGACGACAATGCCTACTGGTCCAACTGACAATCTTGTCGCCCCAGAATGCCGCTGTCTCGTATAGGTGCTGCATCAACGCGTCGTGCCGCCACAGCCTCATACGATCAACCATCCCCCACTCATACTCACTCTCGTCATCTGCATCGTCGTCCGAGTCTTGAAAGACATCAGTAGTATCATTCGCGAGCGGGTGGGGGTGGCGGCTAGCGCCATCTTTTTGCCGTCTGTGAGGACGGGGAGAGGAACGAAGTGGAGAGGCGGGGAGAACGGAGCGGTTTGGATCAAGGGCGAGCGAGTGTGGGTTGGACACTGTGCTGGAATTTGCGTCGAGGAAGGAGTCGACAAGTGGCTGTGGACCAAAGGAGAATGACGAGCCAATTGAACCGCGATGGCGTGAATTGGAGGGAGAAGGGAGATGGGGAATGGCCGGGAGAGTGTAGTGTCCTGGCGGAGGTGAAGCCATTACTACTAATACTACTAGTAAAGCCTTGATTTACTTCTGACAATTACTGGCCGGACTGACAAAGTGTCACTGACAAGTTGCTGATAAGTGCAGCGTTAGAGTGCCAGTGGACACCCGAGCAGAGCCTTAGCCTTGGCCTTAGTCGCCTTGGCCTTAAGTAGCACTCAGTCGTTTAATTGTGCATCTTTGCTCAACAGGTCGCAGAACAATAGTTCAAAATACCAGTTAAGCGTCGCAATAGTGACTATAGCCGCGCAACACATCCATCTCAACTTTATGAGTGTCCGTCCCCCACCACATCGACATGTATACCTGTCCGCATGGTATCCCGCTGGTACCGCACACCGAAGTTTCGGTAACGATCATGGCTCTCATACGCAGCCCAGCTACTCGGGTAACCTAGAGCATACCCCGCAGCTTTCCCGCCCCACATCGTATCAGGTCTCCAAAACATAGGTTGTGGCCGTTCCACCCTCAGCGTCTGGCCCCTCTTTCGTTTACGTTTCCTTTTCGCCGGAGCCTCAGCTGGAGAGATCACAATGTTGATGAGAGGGTGGTCCTTTCCGTTCGTGGCATCGTCTGTTGGAAGCGGGAGGGTGGTTGAGATATGGCCAGGATCCGGCGGAGACTCTGAGAAACGCATAGCTCGTGAAGGCTTGGGATACTGCACGGTCATTACCGGAGGTGGAGGGGTTGGTAACGGACTTTTCACCTGCAGGAGTTTCTTGTGTGCATTGAGGAAAGGCTGTGAGACAGGAACAAATTAGCGGGTGGGTTAATAATGGGAACGGTGATGCGAATCATACAGGATATATCTTTTGAGACTCTTGAAGAACCCAGGCGAAATCTACCGCAACTGATTGTGCTCGTTGCATACGCTCCTGTGCGTCCACTTCTGTATCCTCGCTTTCAGGCTCTCGTGTTCTGCAAACGAGAAAACATCTATGAGTACGATAAGCCAGAAAGAAAAAAGGAAAGGCGTATTACTAACATGGAAGGCGGGGGTGGTTTTGGCACTAATATCAGAGGTATGGGAGAAAGAGAGCTGGAAACCAACCGAAACACTGCGAAGAAAATGAGAAAAGGTGAACTAAAACGCAGTCCATGAGACATACAAACAGAATCTTGAGTTGAGATACCGAATTCTGACCCTCCATATACTTTCCTTCGTTTCCTGCTCCTCGATTCTACTTCTTCAACATCCGAAACGAAAGAATGTTGGATTAATTCCATCAGCTTGTCCACAAGAATCGATTCATCCTCTGCAGAAATTGGAACCCCATCACCCTCGGTACCACCGAAGACTTCAGCGCGCGATGTAATTTTCGTTGACGCAAGTAGACAATGCGGATTGCAGAAATGTGGTATCATAGTACAGTTCATGCTGTTGTGGCATGTTAGCCTAGAGCCTCGAGAACACGTGAACCATTTGAAAAAGTTTTGCATGTAGCCGAGTCTGAGTGTCTCTTCTCTACCAGCTGTCAGCATGACCACGGAAACTACGGCGAAAGCTTTGTCCAAAAGGGCAGTGAAAAAGTCGAAGCGCGAAGCAATGGTATCTGAACCACCATCCGTCGATGCCGATTTAACCTCGAAACCTCTGAAGTTGAAGAGGAAGAAGGACTCTCCGAAAACGGATGTGAAAAGTGGGGAGAAGGGAGAGGCGAAGAAACTTGGAGGGAAGAACTGGGCGACGGTCAGGACAGGAGGTGATGGGGTAAGAGATTCGTCTCCAGCCAAGGCTGAAGGGAAAGGGAAGAAGTCCGGGAATCCTGAGAATGAGTCGAAAGAGGCGAGGAAAGTCACGGTGGAGCAGGAAACGGTAGTGAGGGGGGAGAAACGTTCGAACAAAAGGAAGGCAGATGAGGCGCAGATGGGCGTTGCAGAAGAGGCGGTGGAGGACCGCAAGGTAACAGGTAAGAAAGCAAAGAAAGACGCTGTCGCAGATGATCACAACACTAAGATGATCTCAGGTAAAAATCCGAAGCAGGTCGAGGACAGCGGGAAAAAGTCAAAAAAGGCCAAAATCGTTCCGCAACCTCCATCTCCCGCTCTCGAGTCGGAGGCCGTGGCGACATCCGAAAAATCGAAGAAATCTCCCCTAAAACTACCTGACGGTGGCAAGAAGAGTAAAAAATCGAAACTTACCCCGAAAGTACCTTCGCCATCTCCAGGGCCGGTACCATCCCTTTCCGAAAATGAAGGGCAATATGTGCACATTGAAGAGCCTTCTGATGACGACGAGGACGTTCATTTGCATGGGTTCTCCACCGACGATGACGATTCATCTGACGAAGATGATGCAATGGGCGACGAACCTTCTGCGTTTGATGTTAGCAAACTACCCACCATTGCGAAAGACGACGCCACCGTGAAACGGAAGCTTGAGAAGGCCAAACGGCAGCCGGTACATTTGTGTTTCCTTCCTATTGCTTTTACAGGTCTAACTATCCTCAATCTACCATATAGACTGAAGATCGCGGTGTTCTTTACCTTGGTCGTATACCGCATGGATTCTATGAAGACCAGCTGAAATCGTACTTTTCACAATTTGGAAGTGTCACACGTCTTCGCCTCTCCCGTAGTAAAAAGGTACATATTCCATCCGTCACGTTCTATCTACAGCGAACCAACAACCATTCCCTTCTGTCTAGACCGGTCAATCGAAGCACTACGGGTTTCTCGAATTCGACTCATCCTCTGTAGCCCAAATTGTCGCCGACACGATGGACAATTACCTTCTCATGGGTCACATTCTCCGGTGTAAAGTGATCCCCAGAGATGAAGTGCATCCCGAACTCTGGGTTGGCGCTAACCGCAAATGGAGGGCCGTTCCAAAAGATCGCCTCACCCGCGTGGAACACAATAAGGTCTGTATATTCGGTTCGATTTCGTGTGTTGCTTGGCCCCTTACATGCCATCTTTGTCGTTCAATGTTTCTAGCCGCGAACAGAGGAAGGGCGGGCGAGAGCGGCCAAGAGGCTAATCAAGCGCCAGAACGACAGGAAGAGGAAGCTTGAGGAGGCAGGTATAAAATATGACTTCGAGGCCGTTGGATATGTGAGAGGACTTGATTAAACCTAAATGGTGGAATTCCTATTGACCTACTTTTTTTCCAGAAAACATCCAAAGCTGGAAAAACATAGTGTTATGATTGCATCTGTGCTCGATTTTTGGTGTTTCGGGTTATTATATTGCTTGTTCTGTCGTATACGATTGGTGAAAAACGTGAATGCTACTCGCCAAGATAAACTGACCCGGAATTCACAAATATGCGTCACCGCGCCGGTGATGGCTCAAAATACGCCCAATGACCATGCTTCTATACTGTGAATATCGATTCTTATAACAAATCTTCACTGACATATAAACTGTGGGGTAAACGCGAAAAAAGTAAAATCTTATTACATAGCGTAGAAATGTGCACATGAAGGTAGGTCATTATGTGAGAATAATAAAATCGACATCGAATCACGCCTGTTCTTCGCGCTTCTGGCCTACGATCACACCATCTTGAACTTCCACCCGCCCTGCGACACCTACATGGAAATCAACGTTAGACTATAGACGGAGCAGAGTTAATGTGATCCATTTTATTTGCGTACCCTTCACGAATCCTTCTTGGGGCTCGTGGGAGAGTTCTTCGAGGGTGAGGCCCTTAGTCTCGGGCAATAGGAGGGTGGAAAAGATACCCGTCAACATGAAGAATGCGAACAGCTCCAAACTATGACGGATTGCGTCAATGGAAATCATCTGTGGTAAGACACTGAAAGAACGCACATGTGCTTCACAAACACGTTGGTTCCGCCGATATCCTTCAAACGAGCAAAGCCGACCTGTGCAACAATGGCGCCAAGCTTTCCGCTCGCGGCAGAGATACCATGGGCTGTGGAACGATATCGGGTCGGGAATACCTCTCCCGGAATGACGAAAGTTGTGGTATTCGGACCGAAGTTCTGGAAGAAGTTGGCCAAGCAATATAGAAACACGAACACCTTTTTGTTAGATGAGGTCGCGGTTAGCCTGTCATAAGCAAAGCCTAAAGGATTGTTTCGATGAGGACTATCGATCAAGCCAGGTGAAACGAAAGACACTCGCCCATAATAGCGAACAGGATGGTAAGCATGATGAATCCCATCAGCTGGATAGGCTTTCGGCCCCACCAATCGATGAAGCAGAAGCAAACCCAGTAGCCAGGGATGAGGCCAGCTACGGAAAGAATCAAGTTTCCGACACTGATATTTTTCAGGTTCTCAAAGACACCTCGGGTGCCTTTGGTTACGGGTGTGCCGAAACCGATTGCTTGCAAGATGATTCCAGAATTCAGTCCGAGCCCGTAAAAGGCGATCTAGGTATCACAGGAAGTTGGTTAGAGACATGGAGAGAGTAAGAGTAAGATTTTGTTGACATCAAGGGCGAACCACGAATAGGAGGTGCCGAGGAGTATTTTTCCGTTCTCCCACTTGGAGAAGTACGCGATGAAGTCCTTCCAACTGGCCTTGGGGGCATTCGCACGTTGAACGACGGCGTCCGGATCGATATAAGAGTTTCCTCGGGCCAAGACATTCGTGATATCGGTAGCAGCTTGTTCGACGTTGCGCTCAATATCCATCGTGAAACGTGGGGTCTCAGGGATGGTCAGACGGAAATAGAGTGCGACAACACCTGGAACACAGCCGAGGCCGATGAGAAGTCGCCACATATAGTCGACGTGGTTGAGGTTGGCAGGATTGTCTTTGAGAAGAGGAGTCTTGTAGGCAGACACGACAATGAGTGAAACCAGGGCGGCGGCTAAGAATGGGGAGTGACGTTTAGATGCGGTCTAGGGAGTAAAAAGATGAGGGAACCCACAGAAATTGCCCCATCCCTGGGACGCAAAAACAGCATTCATCATCCGCCCACGGATCCTTGTAGAGGCAAATTCGGATGAGATAACGGCGCTGAGAGGATAGTCACCACCGATGCCCACACCCATCTATATGGTACATCGTCAGTTCAAAGCCATGAACGACAGAGTAAAATGGAACCTACCATAAACCGCCACACGACGAGGACACCAATGATGTGCACTGCATGCCCATTGCCGGACACGGCTTGACCAAATGTAGCAATGATCATAATGATCAATTCCACACCATCTGAGAAGCGACAAGAACGGGTTGGTTAATATCCAGCAATCACTTGTCAGGATTTCCACTTACACATCCTCTTACGCCCGACAACATCAGCCAGCCAGCCGAAGAGAAGTTGCCCTACGAGTGTGCCAACTGGGGTTGCAACTTTGACTCCGAGGTCTTGGTTTGCGTTTAATTTTTGACCTAAAAATCCAAGGTTGTTAGAATCGAGCGGCGGATTTTCGTCGCGACATCGTGCTCGCCTTTTCCATAGACATATCCCAACATGGTCGACGCAATATTGATGGCGAAGATATCATAGCTAGAACAAGGAGAGGTTTGAGAGCCGCACTGGGCAGATAGAAAACCTGGTGCAGACGTACGCATCCGTGAAGAAACCAACACCGGCTACAAGGCAAATCTTGACATGGAACCACCTATGACCACCAACGTCGGTCAATGTTGATTATATCTAATGCCCATCAAGACTTACGAGAATTTCGCATTGTCGACCTCTGCCAAGGCGGCTCGGCGACGCTCGTCAAGGATTCGAGCCACGTCATTGGCATTGCCATCGTTGGATCCCTTTTCGTAGACCGACATTGAGGTGCCTCAAATCAGTTGTGGAAGGAAGTGAGTACGAGAGAAAGAGCTGCTCGTTAAGAAGCAGTCGGTGAACAAGTGACTCCTTGGTTCGGCGGAAATCGCAATCACTTCTTAAAGCGAAGCCTGTGATCTTAATTATCACCGATATATCATCGTGGTACTGCCTGGTATGCTCTACCTGTCAGTTGCCACAAGCTCTCTCCGCCACGTTCGTACTCCCTCAACCAATCACCGATCAGCATATGGAAGCCCATTATAGCATTTCCTTTTCCGTCGTTTGGCCTTTGACGCACGTTTTCATGGCAGGCACAACCAGTGCACCACCACTAGTGACAAGTCACCACTACCTACGACCAACCTGTGCCTAGCTTAGCCTAGCTCAGCTTACTTGGGCGTAGCCCCACAATGACTAGAAATCTTCCGCCCCCTCGGCCTGACTGTTTTTCCGCAAGGACTATCCCAGACTGCCCTTTTTCTCATCAAACTTTATATTCTACGGGTAGCGCATGCGCACGCCTTGACCTTGATAGCCGTGTCGCTGTGGTATTGTTCAAATTGATGAGACAGCCCTTTCGGTTCTCAGGTTCAGCCCTAGCAGCATTTGCCCTCAATATCATATGAGGTTCCTCCAGGTTCCTCCTCGTCCATAGTCTAGTTTCCCATTGTGAACTTCAAGCAGCTGAGGCACCGGACATCTAGAGCTCGATCTGGACTAAATTTGTCTTGCAGCTTCGAGCACATGCAGGACCCCCGAAAGCTCCCCCAGTATGTTCCAGAGGCCTGGAATGTCCGGATGAAAATTTCGCCCCCTACCCGATTGTGTCCGGATTTTGGCACTGGCCTCCTATTGTGTCCGGATGGTGACACATACATCGAAAAAGGCCCAAAAAAAACAAAATTTCCCAAATTCTGCTGTAAATAGATTGTTTTCGTGGATGCAAGTTTGAAAATGCAAGCAAAGGATTATGAATCCACCATCCCAAATGGCTTGGTGTCGCAATTTGGCCTGGAGGGCCATGGCAAACTTCTGAACACGACTTGATCCGAGGAGTTGTTA
>Ga0210387_10001444_pt1 | contig 17941 bp, 16 predicted proteins | sample IncBWC7OmetaG_FD_160108 | JGI IMG/M metagenome (GOLD analysis project Ga0210387, IMG submission 160108) | Forest soil microbial communities from Barre Woods Harvard Forest LTER site, Petersham, Massachusetts, United States - Inc-BW-C-7-O ...
TCGACGCCGACCGCGGATCGATAACGACCACGCGCTTGTCGTGCCACATGATTACGTACGCCACGAAGCGATATCCCTCGTTTTCAGCGGCCACAACTTCCTCTACCTTCGCGGTTCCCAGAGTCATTGACGCCGAAGATCCATCAGCCTCGTCCGCCGCCGCCGGCCCATCAACGCTGGACGGATTGCTCGAGAAACGCAGCACGTGACGACCGTCGGCATCGACCCGATACACCAGCAAGTTCAACGTGTCGCCCACGGCGCGCGTTTCGGCCGATGTTCCCAATACGAAGATGCGCGATGATCGCCATCGCACCATGTAGCCTCGGAAGCGAAATCCCGCGTCGTGAGCGCTGATGATTTCTTCGACCGTGCCGCTTTCGTGATTGACAGGCGGGGAGACTCTCGAGGGAACGGAGACCTCCGATGCCGAGGTCTGCTGTCCCCAGGCGCGCGGCGTAAATGCCACGAAAACATACAGGGCGACCGGCAACGCGAATATGAGTACTGCCTTCGATGAGTATTGCATGGGGCGAGTGTAGCCCAATCGATGCACCCAAAAACGCGCGAGATGCGTTGCCGGCGCCGACACAAGGCGTCGTCCTTTTCTGTCAGTCGCCGCGATTCTCCGAGAAGTTCAAGGTCTTGAAACGGCCGGCTTCGGCCTCGCCCAACTTCTTCTGCGCGCGGATGTCATTGACAATCTCGAGCGCAGTTTTGCTGCTGGGGGGCAAATCGGCCGCGCAGGACTCAAGCGGCACGATGCGCTGACCCCAGCGAATCAAATGGGAAGAGAGCGTCAGTCCGCCGCCGAACGCCGGCATGAGCACCAGGTTGCCGGGCTGCACGCGTCCTTCCTCCACTGCCTCGACCAGCGCCACCGGCGCGGTGGCCGAGCTCATGTTGGCGTATTTTTGTACCGTGAGAAACACCTTGTCGGGGCTCGCGCCCAAGCGCTTGCCGACCGCATCGATAATGCGCAAATTTGCCTGATGCGGCACCACGAGTGCGATGTCTGCGACGCTCACGCCGGCGCGGCGCATCACATCGATGCTGGCATCGCTCATGCCTTGCACCGCCTTGCGAAAGATTTCCTGACCGTCGAAATCCCAACTCGTTTGTCCGAACTGTACGCCGAGATTGGCATACATCGTGCCCATGCCGCGCACCCGCAGGATTTGCCGCGCATCGGCGTAGCACTGCAGCTTCTCCGCGATGACGCCGGTTTCTTCGGTCGACGCCTGGAGCACCATGGCGGCCGCCCCGTCGCCGAACAGTACCGCGACATTACGGTTTTCCCAATCCAGGTATTGAGAAATCAGTTCCACGCCAATGACCAACGCATTCTTGACGATGCCGCTTTTGATCATCGATGAGCCGATGGACAGCCCGTACATGAAGCTGGTGCAAGCAGTGTTGACATCGAATGCCGCCGCTTGGGTCGCACGAATGCGCTGCTGCACACCCGAGGCGCTGTTCGGCACTGTTTCATCGTTGCTGCAGCTGCCGTAGATGACCAATTCGACGTCCTCGCCGCGCATGCCCGCGCAGGCGATGGCGCGGCGCGCCGCGGTAACCGCCAGTTCCATACCCGGCACGTGGGAGATGCGTCTCTCCTTCATGCCGGTGCGCGTCGTGATCCACTCATCGTCCGTGGGGAGGAACGTGGCCAGGTCTTGATTGGTTAGAACCGACGGCGGCAAGCATTTGCCCCAGCCGACGATGGCAGCGTGCGTCACGGCAACTCCCCGGACTTAAGTTTTTGTGGCGATATTGTCGCCTATCTACGGCCGCCTCGCACGAGGATGCGGCCACAAAGCGTGGCCGCATCCGGGGTTGGCTATTTGGGGCCCGGCGCCGAGGTCACGGCAATGGCGAGCGCCTCGGTATACACCACCTCGACTTCGTCGCCCTTCTTGACCGCCGTTAGCTGCGCAGCGTCGGGCACTTGCAGATCGTATTCGTTGCCCAGGGGGCCGCGCAGCGTGACGAATTGCGTCTTGGGATTGACCGCCACCACCGTCGCGAAGGCGGTCACCTTACGACCGACGGCGCCGCCGGGCTTCATGCCCTTGGGTGCGCGGACGCTGGCCAACTCCGCACTCGCCGGCGGAACGCCGCCGGCGCCACGCTTCTTGAGCTGCAAGGAAATGGCTTCGGTGTACTCGGCGTAAACCTTGTCGCCGACCTTTACCTGATCGAGATTCCTCGCTTGATCGCTCACATTGACCTTGTGCATTTTGCCCTGTGAGTCGATGAGCAGCAGATCGCGGCTGCCCAAGTCGATCGATACCACGGTGGCCGTCATCTTGACGGTGTCGGTCACCCCGACTTTGCCGGGGCCCGCTGTCACGTCCGAGGTGGTCGATTGCGCGCGCGCGGCCAGCGGCGCGGCGCCGAGCATAATCGCCGAGATTGCGCACGCAATCGTGAGTGTGCCTACTTTCATGGTTCAAGATCTCCGGTTGTACAAAGGGGGTGCAAGCTCGCACGTTAACTTGGATTTTCGCGACCGCGGCGGGCTATTGGACTTTCGTCCCATCGAACCGGGACCTGCGCGACCGGCTAAACGCGACTCAGCTCTCAATCGTGCGGATCCGCATTGAGAATCTCGACACGGCCGTCATCGGCCGGAGCGCTATCGTAAACATTTGCGCTCACCAAAGAATTGCCGACAAGCGAGCCCATATGCGTCTTTTCCCAAGCATTCTCACGACGTTGCTGGCGAGCGCAGGCATCGCCGCGACGCCTGCGTTCGGGGGCTTGCAGCCGCGAATGACACCCCGCATTCAGGCAATAGTACAAGCGGTTCAAGCCGCGGGAGCGGCCGCCCAAGCGGGCGGCATCAATTCGGCGGTTCGCTACGACGCACAGCGTCGCCTGCAGATCGATGTTGAATTCGAGTGCGCGCAGGCAGCACCCATCGCCTCGCTCGAGGCGAGCGGCATGCTTGTTGGCACGACCGTCGATTTCCCGCCGTTGTGTGTGATCGAGGGTTGGGCCCCCGTGTCGAGCATTCCGGTGCTCGCTTCTTTGGCGAACGTGACCCGGATCGATCTGCCCAAGTACTCCAAAGCACACCCGCCGCTGTCGCCGAGCTCGCGACTCGCGATGAACGGCAGCGTCACCGTGTCGGCCGCCAATGGAACGCCGGCAATCAATGGCAACGGCATCGCCATCATGAATGTCGACAAATACGTGCAGCAAACAGGAATCAACGGCGCGGGGGTCACCCTGGGGGTGATATCGGACGATGTCACCAATTTGGCGCTGATACAGGGCCGGGGTGAGTTGCCGGCGTCCGTCGCTGTGATTCAGCCGAGCACGAATCCCATGTCTCATTCGAGCCTCACGGATGAGGGGACGATGATGCGCGAGGAGGTGTACGCCGTCGCGCCGGGTGCGAATTTGGCCTTTTGCGGCCCCGAAACTTCCACCGAGTACTTTGCCTGCGTGCAGAATTTGATCAAAGGCGGTGCCACGCTGATCTCGGATGATCTGACCTTCCTCGGGTATGACATCATGTCCGGGCCCACACAGAACTCGGCAGCGCAGGCCCTGCAGAACCTATTCACCGCCAATCCGAAAGTGACGTTGTTTCACTCGGTCGGCAATGATGCGCAAGACTATTTTCAAGCAACTGCCAACCTCATTCACGCGGCGAGCAGCCGGACTTGCGCTCCGAGCGGCGAGCCTGCGCAAACCGACAGCTATTTCCAGCAGATTGGCAGCACGACCAGTCCGCTCACTTGGAGCACTCAAGGGGGTAATAGCTTGTTTCTGGCGTCCGCCATGCCGGCGGGTCAATCGAGCCCCAACAGTCTGGATTTGTTCGTGTATAGCGGGTCCCAACTGATCGCCTGCGGTACGGCGGCGAGCGGCGGAACGGTGGGTTCCACCAGTTATACGGTGCTCGATGGGAGTGCGATTGCGAAAGGCAGCGCCTATCAAGTGTATATCGGGTCGCAGAATGCATCGCTCAATGGCGCGTTGCTGAAGCTCATCGGCGTGGGCGACGGCGGCGATACTTTCCTGCCCGTCACCGTCGGTGCGCCCGCGTCGCCTCAAGATTTTGCCGCGGGTGTCATCACGGTGGGCGCGGTCTATGGCAATGACGGCATCGGCAGCACCATTGAGCCGTATAGCGACGTCGGCCCCATACAGCTGGCGTTTCCGACGGTCGCCACCTTGCAGGCACCTGTTGTGGTAGCCCCGGACGGCATATTTGTGGACACCGCCGGCACAATGTTCGCGGCGAATAACGGATTGTTCTTCGGCACTTCCGCGGCCTCGCCGAACACCGCCGCCGTGGTGGCGCTGCTCGAAGCGACCTTTCCGACTTTGACGCCGCTCCAAGTCGCCACGTACCTGCAAGAAGGCGCGGCGCAGTTGGGCGGCTTGTCGCCGAACGCCACGTTTGGCTACGGACGGGTAGATGCACTCGGTGCGCTGTCCATGGTGCCGCCGCCAACCTTGGCCGGCTTACAGAGCGTCAGCATCGTGGGCGGTAGTAGTTCGCCGGCGCTGCCATTCACGGTGGGCGGCACCGGCGTGCTCAAGGTTTCGGCCGTGCCCACCACCAATTTGATTCCAGGCGGCTCTGCCGGCGCCGTCATTTCGCCCGCGAATTGCGGCAATCCCGCGACCGCCTGCACCTTGACGCTGACGCCTGCCATGGGGGCATCCGGCAGCACCACCCTACAGGTGTCGGTCACGGACCGCGCAAATCGAACGCAGTCGGTGCAGTTGCCGATCACGGTGAGCAAGCCCACTCCGCCGAGCGTGGTCATTACATCCGGTGCATCGCAAAGCGTAATCGTGAATGCGGCCATCGCGCCGATTGCATTCACGCTCGCCGGCACCGGGTCTCTCACCCTCACTGCCACCACGAGCAGCGTATCAGGCGTGAGCATAACTGCGGGCTGCGGCACCACGACTTTGACTTGCACCGCGAACTTAGGCGCCGCCTCGAGCACGGCCGGGACCACCACGCTCACGCTCGCGGTGCAAGATGCCTACGCGCAGCGTGGATCAGCGACCGCCACCGTCACCCAGTCGACGCCCGGTTCGGGTGGCGGCGGCATGGACGGATGGATGATTGCGCTGCTCAGCTTGCTAGCTGGGCTGCATGGCGCTCGATTAGTCCGCGGTCCCCTGGTCGCCGCGAATGGAAGTACGGCCGAAAAAACCTCAACCAAGCAGTAGGGGCACGGGCGTACTTGGGTTCAGGGCTTTGCGAGGCCGGCAAAATCGGCCAGCACCGTGGCAAGCGGTTCCGTATCGACCCTCACCGTTCCCGCAAATGGATGATCGATGGCGATGATGACCAGCAGGGCGGAGAAAATCAAAACCGACAACGCCCCGGTCATCATCGTTTGCGCGCGCAAATTGACAGTGCCGAAAAAAAACGTGAATCCAATCGTGATGAATGCGCCGCCGAACAACACCAGCCAAACAATCCCCGGCACGATGCCCGCGGCGACCACGATTCTGGCGCGGCGCGCCTGAGTAACCTGATCCAGTTGATGCAGCACTTCGGCGAAGATGGCGGCTCCGCGCTTCTCGTCGGGCTCGTAGCGAAGCAGTGCCGCGTATGCATTGTTGAGTGCGGCGGTGGCGACCGCGCTTCCCTTGCCGTTTTTCATGGCCGGCCAGTCCTCGGCGATCGCCGCCTGAAGATAGGCCGTAATCCCGGCGCGAATGGCCGAACCGGGTTCGCCCTGGATGCCGTTGGCCAGTCGATAAATGGTGGACGCGGCGCCCGCTTCCAATCCCACATCGTTTTCCGCCTCGTTGAATTTCTCCCAAACCACGATGACCGCAAAGCCAAGCAACACCGCGTAGATCACTCCGACGGTTGCGAACTTGAATCCGGCCACTTCGTTGTTGGTGCGCAGCTGTTCCAAGCTCAGGCGCTTGCGAACGACGATGGGTCCAATCATGGCGATCAGCGACGTCAGGCCGACGAGCAGCACTGCAACCAACCATAAAGGCGCGGTGGTTAGGAAAAGCACGACATCACAGGGGTGCGCTCACGCTGCGAATGCTAACACGATGATTGCAAGGTGAAATATAGTGCTGCCGAGTGCGTACCATGGTGCTAATTGTGAAATGATGTGGCCATGGAAGAAAAGCAGAAAAGAGAGGAGTTCGATACCGGTCTCGGCAAGATCAGGCACGAAATCAAGAGCAGGCTGGTGCACCATGGGCTTTTCGGCGTGGTGACGTACGTAGATATTGAACCCATCGACGATATGCCCAGCGGTTCGACCATCGAGATTGCCGTGAAGGGAAGAAAAGCGGTCAGGTCGTACAGCCGCGAGGAAATCGTGGGATGCCGCCTGCGAGTGGGTGGTGCGGTATTGCAAGGCATCATCTCGATGGTCGATGAGCTCGCTGCCGGATCTTGAGTGTACTATGGGGTTTTCCACGGGAGCTGTTCCATGAATTTGCATCTCGCCATCGGTCCCTTGGCCGCGCTGATTGCCGGCATCCTGATACTTCTGATGCCGCAGCTGTTGAATTTGATCGTTGCGATATACCTCATCGTCATCGGCATTACCGGCCTCTTGAACAAAGGGACGTTTCGCTCAAAACTTCCGTGACGAAGTGATTTTGCAATAAGCGCCGGCGGCCACCATGCCCAGTCGTACCAAGCTTAATTTGCATATTCCCTCTCCGCGATCGCGCCCCGGCGATCGTGCCGACTTCGGCCACCTGAGCATCCCGCCCGCTACTGGCGCCAGCCGCCCTCCCAGCAACGTCGCCGCGTCCGATATTCGGGAGCTGGCTTACGGCTTGATCCGCGTGATGGATGACTCCGATCAGGCGGTGGGCCAATGGCGTCCGCGACTGGATCCTGCGCATCTACGTCACGGCCTGCGCGCGATGCTGTTGACGCGTGTCTTCGATGACCGCATGTTTGCGGCTCATCGGCAGGGCAAGGCAAGTTTTTATATGAAGTCCTCCGGCGAGGAGGCGATCGGCGCCGCCCAGTCCTTGATGCTCGACCGCAACGATATGTGCTTTCCCACCTATCGGCTGGTGAGTTGGCTGATGGCGCGCGACTATCCGCTCATCGATCTCGTCAACCAGATATTCTCAAATGCGCACGATCCTCTCAAAGGGCGTCAACTCCCGGTTCTGTACTCGGCGCGTGCCTATGGGTTCTATTCGCTGTCGGGAAATGTGGGCAGCCGCTTCGGCCACGCCGTCGGTTGGGCGATGGCCTCGGCCTACAAACATGATTCCCGCATCGCCATTGGCTATATCGGCGAGGGAACCACTGCGGAGGGGGACTTCCACGAAGCGTTGACGTTTGCATCGGTGTACCGCGCGCCGGTCATCTTATGCATTACCAATAACCAATGGGCCATATCGAGCTTTCAGGGCATCGCCGGCGGAGAGACGACGACTTTCGCCTCGAAGGCCATTGGCTACGGCATACCGGGACTGCGCGTCGACGGCAATGATTTTCTCGCGGTGCATGCCGCCACGCAGTGGGCGGCCGAGCGCGCGCGCAACAACGGCGGTCCAACGCTCATTGAACTTTATACTTATCGAGCCGAAGGCCACTCGACGAGCGACGACCCCGCGAAATATCGCCCGGCGGACGAGCCAGAACATTGGCCGCTGGGCGATCCCATCGATCGGCTCAAGCGCCACCTGATCGGCATCGGCGAATGGTCGGAGGAGAGACATGCAGCGCTGCTGCAAGAGCTCACCGCCGCCGTGCGCGCCGCGGTGAAGCAGGGCGAGGAAGTCGGCACCTTGGGACAATCCAAGCCGCACCCGGCCGAGATGTTCAATGGTGTATTCAAAGAACCCGATTGGCGCACCCTCGAACAGCGCCGCGAGTTGGGGATCTGATGGCGAACATGAGCATGATCCAGGCGCTGAATTCCGCACTGGACATCGCGCTGACCCGCGACCCCGACACGCTGATATTCGGACAGGACGTCGGATACTTCGGCGGTGTATTTCGGGTGACCGATGGCTTGCAGAAAAAACACGGCCTCAGCCGCTGCTTCGATTCGCCCATATCCGAAGGCGGCATCGTTGCCACCGCCATCGGCATGGGCGCCTATGGGCTGCGGCCGGTGGTCGAGATTCAGTTTGCGGACTACATACTGCCGGCGTTCGATCAGCTGGTCTCGGAGGCCGCGCGGCTGCGCTACCGCTCGAACGGCGAATTCTGGGCGCCCATCACGGTGCGGGCGCCCTACGGCGGCGGCATACACGGCGGACAGACGCACAGTCAAAGTCCCGAGGCCATTTTTGCGCATATCACGGGCCTCAAAACCGTCATTCCATCGAATCCCCACGACGCGAAGGGGCTGCTGTTGGCGGCGATTGCGGACGATGACCCGGTGATCTTTCTGGAACCCAAGCGGGTGTACAACGGACCGTTCAACGGTCGGCACGATCAGCAGCAAAAAAGTTGGTCGGGACACCCGCTGGGCGAGGTCCCCGAAGACTATTACATCGTACCGCTGGGACGTGCGAGCACCGTTCGCAGCGGAACCGAAGCCACGGTGCTGGCCTACGGCACCATGGTGCATGTCGCGCTGGCAGGAATCGAGGAGAGCGGCGTCGATGCCGAACTCATCGACCTGCGCAGCATCGTGCCGCTCGACATCGAGACCATTGTCGACTCGGTGCTGCGCACCGGCCGCTGCGTGATCGTGCACGAAGCGTCGCGCTTCGGGGGGTTCGGCGGCGAGCTGAGCGCGCTGGTGCAAGAGCGATGCTTTTTCAATCTCCGAAGCCCCATCGAGAGAATCGCCGGCTGGGACACGCCATACCCGCATGCGTTTGAATGGGATTATTTTCCCGGGCCCGAGCGGGTGGCCAAGGCGCTGCAGCGGGCGATGAGTCACGCTTGAAGGGGCCGGGCGGCTCTGCGTCGGACGGCTACTTTATGATGTAAAGTTAGCGAGCGGTGCTTGTACCTTTCTTGCGGCGTGATATGGTCTAATCGGCGAGTGGAGGCGGCGGTGTGTCGCTGGCCAATTTGAGCAGGGAATTGCTAACAAGAAAAAGCATGAAAAAGACCCACGAGGAAGCGGCAAGCTTAAACTTGGATCGCTTTCTGCCCTATCTGATATACCGCGTCACCGCACAAACTGCGGCGGCCGCCGGTGCCGAATACGCGGCATGGGGGATCGGCGTGCGGGAAGCGCGGGTGTTGCTGATCATGTTGAGCCGGGAGGGAATCGGGGCCGGTGAATTGAGCAATGCGGCCTGTGTCGAGGCATCGGCACTGTCGCATATGCTGAGACAATTGGCCGCGAAGAAATTGATCCGACGAGTCAGGCGTCCCGATGAGCGCCGCTCGGTACAAGTATTTCTCACCAAGACCGGTGCCGTGATTGCGCGAAAATGCCACGTGCTCAGCGTCGATCAGCAACGGCACTATCTTGCCGGGCTGAGCGGCGCCGAAGTTGAAGCGCTTCGCCAGAGCCTGCGGCACATAGCGGCGAATCTATCTATTTCTCCATCGTGAGAACCACGCGAAAACGCGCTTTGCCGCTCATCATGCGCTCGTAGGCTTCAGCGGCGCGCGCCAGCGGGAAAGTTTCAATCACGGGGCGGATGCTCGAGAGCACGCTGAAGTCGAGGGTGTCCTCGGAATCCTTGGAAGTGCCGGACGGCCATCCCTCGATCGAGCGCCGCGCGGAAATCAGCGCCAGCGGCGGCACCTCGATGGGTTGCATGGATGCACCGATGACCATGAGCTTACCGTTGACGCCAAGTCCGGCGATCGCATCACTCATCGACTTGGCGTCGGTAACGGTGGCCAGAATCACTTTTGCGCCGCCGAGTTTAGTCAGTTCCTGCGCGACATTTTGCGATGTGCTATCGATGTAGTGCTGCGCCCCGAGTTTGCGCGCCAGCGGCTCCTTGTCGGTACCACGGGCCACGGCCACCGTGTGAAAGCCCATCTTGGCGGCAAACTGCACGCCCAAGTGACCCAGTCCGCCGATGCCCAGTACCGCCACCAGATCACCGGCACTGGCGCCGCTATGGCGCAATGCGTTGAACGTGGTAATACCCGCGCACAAGAGGGGAGCGGCGTCCGCGGAAGACAGCTCATCGGGCACCGCCGCGAGGGCTTCAAAAGGCGCAATCATGTATTCCGCGTAACCTCCATCGTAGGAGATACCGGGCACCTGACCTGTTGTACACGTCAGAAAATCGCCGCGCCGGCAATTGATGCAGTGGCCGCAATGACCCCCATGCCAGCCCACGCCGACGCGGGCGCCCACTCTCCATTCCGGAACCTCGGCGCCCACCGCATCGAGTATGCCCACCACCTCGTGACCGGGAACTCGTGGAAATTGAATTCCCGGGATGGCGCCGAGCTTGGTAAATGAATCACTATGACAAATCCCGCATGCCTGCACTTTGATTCGAACTTGGCGGCTCTTGGGTGTCGGGATTTCGCGCTCGACTGTCTCAAAGGCCCCATTCGGGCTCGGCACCTGAACCACTTTCATTCGCGCCATGATGATCTCCGCTGTTTGCGCATACCGCAGCAACCAACCATGCCACAGCGTGCCAATTTTGGCACGCCATTGTAAGGGAGCGTTTCAAGGCGCCATGTTAGGCGCCTTAGAGCCTCAATGAGCGCCGTGTTGAGCGGCGATTGTGTGAATGGTGGTCAGCAACGCGGCGCTGGGGAACGGTTTCAACAGGAAGGCGCTAACGCCGAGTCGCGCCGCCTCTTGGCGAAGGGCCGCCGAACCGTAGGCCGTGATGATAATGACGGGGATGTGCAAACCGCGCCGGCTCAATTCCTTCAGAAGATCGAGCCCGGACATGGCGGGCAGGTTCAGGTCACTGACCAGGCATAGCGGGCGTTCGAGGGTCGCCTCCGCCAACAATGCCTCGGCAGAGCCATATAGTACGGTGGTAAATCCGGCCACGCTGAGAAGCTGGTCGATCGCCTCGCGCATTCCCTCGTCATCCTCGACGACGAGTACGACTTTCGGACCGTCCCATTTGGTCATATAGGATTACTGTAAGCGGCCCTTATTATAATTATATCCTTACATGGAATTGATCCATGGATAAGTGCACCAAAGTGCAATCCCATTGCACCTGGGTGCATCTCGCCGCCGCCCTTGGTTTACGCGGCGGCTTGAGGCTTTGCGGTATGCGTCTCGGAAGCGGGAACTTCGACATTGAACGCCGCGCCGTGGGGTTCACGGTTTTCCGCCCAGATGCGGCCGCTGTGGCTTTCGACGATGGAACGCGCGATGGCAAGCCCCAGGCCCATCCCGCGCTGCTTGGTGGTAAAGAACGACTCGAACAGTTTCGGCAGATTCTCGGGTGGAATGCCCGAGCCCCGATCCCGCACGGCAATCAAAATGTTGGAACCGGCCCGTTCCATTGACAGCTCGACGACGCGTCGGGTCTCCGCAAGATCAGCCACCGCATCCATCGCGTTGAGCACCAGATTAATAAGAACCTGCTGAATCTGGGTCCGATCGCCGGCGATGAAACTCGGAGCCGATGCCGAATGCACGATGAGCGTGATTTTGCGCCGCTCGGCCTCAGGACGCATGATCACGGCGACGTCGCTCATGGCCAGCCCCGCATCGAAGGGAATTCGCTCGGGTTCGTGCTTGGCCAGCAGCGTGCGCAGGCGCCGAATGACTTCGCTGGCTCTCAAATTATCGCGGCGGATGCGCGTCACGATGCGAATGATGTCCTCGCGATGCGCGGTTCCCGATTGCAGCATCATGTCGGCCGCATCCGCGCTGGTTTGGACCGCGCCCAATGGCTGATTGATTTCATGCGCAATGGACGCCGTCAATTCGCCGGCGACGGCCAGTCGGGAGGCATGGGCGAGTTGCGTATTGAGCTTTTGCGTCGTGGATTCCGCGCTAGAGCGCCGCCGCCGCTCGAGGTACAACGCCGCGATGAGCGCCATCTGAATCAAGAAAACCGACAGGGCGATCAATACCGCCGTGCGATGCGCCTGCCATAGAGATGGATCCCTAAAATACACCACCGCGTCTGCGGGGATGGCTTTCTCGTCAATAGCCCAACGCTGCACTTGCCGCCAGTCGATGTGCAGGCTGGTCGGCGTATTCTTGGGCAATTGCAGCGCCGTGGGCGCAACTCCCGCGAGGAGCTGTTTCACGACCCGCCCGGCCTGCGCTCCGGACTCCACGAGGTTCACCACGCGGCCGCCGACCACACCGGTTCCGATGGAGGTATCGAATGGACTGTATACCGGCACCGAGGCCGCCTGTGCGATCAGCGCGATGGCGTCGCGCGGAACAAACTGATTGCCGTTGCCGTCCTCGAAAAATCCAGTGGTAAACACCACGCTATCGGTAGCGAGAGCCGCCAGTCGAGCCTGAAGCACCGGCATCGGCAGTGCCGACCAATATTCGGGTGTTACAGCCCCCAGGATTGCCGGTGCTTCCTGGCGCAGACGGATCTCCCGGCTACGGTCGTAGGACGATGCGCCGGTAATCATCACGAGGCGCCTTGCCGTCGGATGCCATGCCAGGGCCTGCGCGATGGTGCCCTTAAAATCGTAATCGCCCGGAACGCCGACCAAGTCCGAGGGCAGGGGACTCAAAGCCTCCAAAGCTGACGGCGGCACGACGGCATAGACGATTGGTACGCCTGGGAATATATCCGCCCGGTGGCGCATGACAAACTGCAGCGCATTGCCGGCAAGGGCGATTATGACGTCGGGCGGTGCGTTCGCGTATTTTCCGCGAAGGTACGCAGCCATGAGGTTTTCGTACTCGTCGCCGTGAAATTCGGGCGTGTCGAGAAATTCGGAAAATAATCTAAGAGAGCCGGCGCCGCTACCCGTCAGTTCAGCGGAGAGACCCTGATCGAACTCGATGTTTCCCGGAACCAGCCGATTGAATGAATAGAGAGCAAGGACGCGCATGCTGGTGGCCGCCGCGGCGCCATTCGCACCAAGCAAGACCGCAGCTACCAGCAGCGTGGTCAGCGTCGATAATCGGTTGCGATTCGAAATATTCGCTGCCACCTAATGGACACTTCCCATTGTATCACGCTCCCCGCAGCCTCAAATACGCACGCCGCACGCTCCAGCGGGCAAAAGATACGGCTCACTTGTCGACCGCGGTATAGTGCAGGCCGCTTGAATATCAAGGCTGCTTCATTCAAACGATTGAGTCGCTGCGTTGCCGTCGCTCTGGCGGTGCTTTGGAGCATGGGTGTTTTGATTGCGCGAGCTCCATCTGTTGCTGCCGAGAACGCCAATATGCAGCCACCGGACGCTGACGAATCGGCGATTCTCGAGGAGATCATCGTCTCCGCCCGGCGACGGCCCGAGAACGCGCAAGATGTGCCCATACCGATAACGGCACTCACGGGTGGCTCACTCGAGCAAGCGGGAATCCTCAGACTGGAAGATCTCAATCAACACATGCCGAGCTTGAACGTGCAATTTGCCAATCCCCGCCAAACCAGTTTGGCGGTGCGGGGTCTTGGCAACAATCCAGCCAACGACGGCCTGGAATCAAGCGTCGGGGTATATCTCGACGATGTCTATCTCGGGCGCCCCGGCATGGCCAGCCAGGATTTGGTCGATATCGATCAAGTCTCGCTGTTGCGCGGACCCCAGGGAACCCTGTTCGGTAAGAATACAACGGCCGGCGTCCTCAACATCACGACCCGCGCTCCCGACTTCATGCCGTACGCGATGCTGGAGACTTCTGTCGGCAATGATGGGTACTACCAGGCGCGGGGCACGGCCTCCGGCCCGCTCGATGATTCACTCGCCGGGCGCCTGTCCTTCTCCAAGGTTTCACGCGATGGCTACACCCAGGATGTGACGGACAATCGCCGCTTGAATGGCGAGGATCGGCAAGGCTTGCGTGCTCAGCTGCTCTACAGGCCCAGCGACGCGCTTCAGATTCGCGTGATCGGCGACTATGAGACGGAAAATTCGATTTGCTGCACGCAAGTGCTCTATAGCGAAGGGCCCAACAACGGCGCGTTGTACAAGGCGACGCTCGCCGGCGCCAATGCAACTGTGTTCTACGATCCCACGTTCTCGTCGGCGACGATTAACGATTTGTCGCAGGTTGCTGTCCGGCAAGGCGGCGGATCGGTGGAAACGACGGCCAAGCTCTCGGGCGGCTATAGCTTGACGTCGATAACCGCATATCGAGCGTGGCATTTCGTGCCTCGCTACGATGCGGACAATACCAGCGTTTCGGCCATCGTCGATGCGGGACAGTCGGTCGATGACGAGCAGTGGAGCCAGGAGATTCGCCTCGTCTCCCCGTCCTTTGGCGCCGTCGATTGGGTCGCGGGGGTGTATTATTTTTATCAGTATCAAAACAACGTGTTCATCACCCAATATGGACCGGCTGCGAATGCATTGTTCGGCTTACCCGTGTTCTACAACGACTCGCAGTCGAATGTGCATTCGTATCCGAAGACCAACAGCTACGCGGCTTTCGCGCAAGACGTTTGGCATGCAACCGATGAGTTGAGCCTCACTACCGGCATTCGCGACACCTACGAGAATAAAAGCAGCCATATCGAGCGCGACGCGCCCTTGGGTCCAGTCGTTAATACTTCGCTGCCCGCATACAGTTCCGGCCCTCTGCAGGTCAGCAACAATGACATATCGGGTTTGGTGACCCTCGACTATAAATTCGCTACGGACCTCCACTCCTATATCTCGGTATCGCGCGGCGCCAAAGCGGGTGGTATCAACGAGGCGGTTCCAGCACCCGGCCTGCGTAATTCCTCTGCCTACGTATTGCCGGAAACGGCTATCGATTACGAACTGGGCGTCAAGTCGATGTGGCTGGCGCAGCGCATGATGGCCAACGTCAATCTTTTCTGGACCGACGTAGATAATTATCAAGCCACGCAGATCGAGCAGCCCGTGCCCGGTATGTTCGTACAAACCCTGTCCAATATCGGATCGATTCGTACGCGGGGAATCGAGGCGGAGATTTCATCGAAGCTTCCCGAGTGGCTCATTTTTCGTCTGACGGCTTCGTATAACGACGCGTTCTACACGTCATACGGGAATGCGCCGTGTTCGATTGAAGCTTCCAACGCGGGAAAGCTGACCTGCAGTTTGACCGGGCAGCCGGTGGTGGGCGCACCCAAATGGATTGCGAATCCCAGTGTCAGCGCGGCACATGGTATCCCGGGCGATCTCAACGCCTATGCGCTGGCCGAATACGCGTGGCGTTCGTCCTTCTTCGGCACTCCCGATGACTCCCAATTCGCGCGCGTGAACGCTTACGGGCTGGTGAATCTTCGCGCCGGTTTGCGCGGCCATCTTGGCAGTAGCACCTGGGACTTCTCCCTTTGGGCCGACAATGCGCTTGATAAACACTATGTTGTCGGCGGTGTGAGTGGTGCGAGCGGCCCAACCTTTGGAGCCTATTGGCTGGTGCCCGGCCCGCCGCGCCTCTGGGGCGCTTCGATTCGCTTGGAATTCTAAACGCCGGCGCCCTCGCGCACCGCTCGTCCGGCATATACAAGAGAGTCAGCCAAGCAGCTGCATGCTATAGGACCGAAGGTCCAATAGATCGATGTCCTCCGGCGGCACAAAGTTATTGACAGCTCGATCGTCCCTTAAAGGGCGGCGAGCCGCGGCGTTAACTTACCCAAAGAGCACACACGATGGACAACAAGTCTCCAAGCAGCAGCGCGACATGGCTGAAGTGCCTTCTGACAATCATTTTGAGTATTGGCTGGCTGTCGGCCTGCAAAACCACCCACCAAATCGATGAGTCGCAAAAGAATTTCTCCGGTTTCCTGGGCGACTACTCCATGTTGCAGAAGGGAAATGGCGATGAGGCCAATTACCTCTATATCGATAAGTCGGTGAAGTTCGCCAAATACACCAAGGTTTACATCAAACCGGTCGAGCTGTGGAAGTCCGATTCGGATAACGGATTGAGCAAGTTGTCGCACGACGACCAACAAATGCTGGTGAGCTATTTCAATACCTCGCTGGCAGATAGTTTGAAAACCAATTTCCAGATCGTTTCTCAACCCGGGCCGGACGTGCTGGTCGTCAGCGCGGCCATTACCGACGGTAGAGGGTCGAAGCCTGTGCTGAACGTGATCTCAAGCATTCTGCCGGTGGGCATCATCATCAGTTACGCGAAGCGCGCGATCACCGGCACCGGTACTGCCGTCGGCGTGATCTATGTCGAGGCGAATTTAACAGATGGCGCGACCGGGCAACGCGTGGCGGCCGCGGTCGATGCGCGTGCGGGAACCAAGGCGCTGCGAACCAAGTTCGATGGCACCTGGGGCGATGCGAAGCTGGCGTTTGACTGGTGGTCGCAGCGGCTCGATGCGCGCCTGGAGTTGCTGAAGAAGGGCGACTACAGCACCGAGAGCTTATGATTTTGGGTTGCACGGACCGACACATTCGTAGCAGAGCGAAAGCGGCTTCGGTATACGCGGAATAGGGGCTTTGCGATGACAGTGCGGTGCGGCGTGCGGGGCGTGGCCATTTTCATGGCCATGACGCTATTGGCATCGATGCGCGCCAATTCGCAGGCCGGAGCAAGCTCGGAGGAGCTGGCAAAGATCGCGCAAAATCCCGTGGGCAATCTCATCAGCGTGCCGATTCAGGAAAACGCGAACCTGAATGCGGGACCCTTCGATCATGAATTGAATGTGCTCAACATCCAGCCGGTGATTCCGATCGACATCACCGACGACTGGAACATCATCACCCGCACCATTCTGCCCATCATCTCGCAGCCGGGATTTGCTCCGAACCAGGATCGCGTCAACGGCCTGGGCGATACGCAGATCTCCGCCTTCCTCTCGCCGGCGAAGCCGGGTGCGTGGATTTGGGGCGTCGGGCCCATCATCCAGCTGCCGACTCACACGGATACACTCCTCGGCAACGATCATGCCGGCCTCGGGCCCACCATTGTGCTCCTGCATCTGGAGCGCGGCAGTCCTTGGGTGTATGGCGTGCTCCTCAACAATGTCTGGTCCGTCGGCAACAGCAGTTCACCGGCGTACAACAATGGCCTCATGCAGCCGTTTCTGAACTTCAACTTCAAGAGCGGCGCGTATCTCACGACCTCGCCGATCATTACGGCCAACTGGGAAGCCCGGGGATCGCAGAAATTCACGGTTCCGATAGGCGGTGGGGTCGGCAAGATCTTCAAATTCGGCAGGCTTCCGGTGAACACCCAAGTGAGCGCGTACTACAACGTCGCGAGACCTGACTTCGCACCCAATTGGCAAATCCGCCTGCAGGCTCAATTGATGTTTCCAAAATAGTGGAATTGACATGAAATCGCTGAAGACTTTAATGGCATTTTTCCTCGCCGCCGGCATGATCGGCGCAGGCTTCGCGCAGGACTTGGGCTGGCCGCGCGAGAAGTCCAATGCCAGCGGCACGCTCATTTATTACCAACCGCAACTCGACGAGTGGAAGGACTTTCGGCGTCTCGAGGCGCGCATGGCGGTGTCCGTCAAGCCGGCGGGCGGTCAGCCGACCTTGGGCGTGGTGTCCTTTCGTGCGCGCACGGATGCCAACCTCGACACGCGCAATGTCGTGGTCAGCCGATTGGAAATTATCTCGGTGCGATTCCCGTCGCTGGATGATGCCCAGGCGGCTGCCATGGAAACATTGGTACGCAACTTCTTGCTCCCCAGCGGTACGTTGAACATCAATCTGGATCGGTTGCTGGCGGCGCTGGAGGAGTCGAAGCCCGCATCGACTCCGGTGGTAGCCGTGAAGAACGACCCCCCGAGAATTTTCGTAGCCTACGACAAAGCGATTTTATTGCTGGTCGACGGCGATCCGGTGCGTGCGCCGATAGAGAAGACCACGCTCGAGTACGTGGTCAACACCAACTGGAATGTGTTTTTCGACAAGGACGAAGCCAAGTACTACTTGCTGAATGACCGGCAGTGGCTGACCGCGCCCGCG
>Ga0210387_10001447_pt1 | contig 17921 bp, 18 predicted proteins | sample IncBWC7OmetaG_FD_160108 | JGI IMG/M metagenome (GOLD analysis project Ga0210387, IMG submission 160108) | Forest soil microbial communities from Barre Woods Harvard Forest LTER site, Petersham, Massachusetts, United States - Inc-BW-C-7-O ...
GGACCGCCGCCACCGAGAGCGCGCTGAAAATCGCCACGGTGCGGCCCTTCAAGCGGGATCCGGGCACATGCTTGCGATAATCGCGCACCAGGCGGGCGAGCTTGCCGACCAGCAGGACGAACAGCGTGATCAAACCGGCAATGTTGATCAGCAGGATCCACGGCAGCCATTGGGAGAACTTTTCCGAGTTCTGCACGGCGGATGCCAGCATGAAGAGCGCCGTCAGCCATAGCGCAACGCCGATGCAGCCTAAGACTGTGGAACCGTATTTGCGGATCATGGCTGGAACGTCCAGGCGTACCAATCTGACTCTCGATGCCAGTCGCTGACCCAGAACATCAGCAGGCGCAGCGTAAATGGCACGGTGCCGAAATCGATCCTGGCCCTCACGCGTCCTTCGTAGCGGCGGTCGGTGGCGATGAGCGCCCTGTCCAGCGCCGGCAGGCTGTGAACCTCCGAAAGGTGCGCGATCGCTTCGTCGACCGTGCCCATCGATTCTTGCTGGCCGCTGTTCTCGTTGCGCAAAATGTAGCGCGCGGTCACGGCGTTGTACTGCAGGCGATAGCGCTGCGTGAGTTCGGCCACGCGTGAATTCGGCAGCAACTGCCGCACTCGCTCGATGTCCAGATCGACCTCGAGCGTCAGCGGCACGCCTTCCACCAAGCCATGCCGCACCGCCTCGCTGATCGGCAGATCTATGCGCGCATTCAGATGATAGACCCCGTCTTGCAATTCAAGATCGGCGGAGCGGACTTCGAAGCGGCCTGCCAAGCCTTCCGCGCGCAGCGGCTGCGCGAGGATCAACGACGCGACCACTGCACTCGCGAGGCACACGAGTCGAAACAAATGCCGAAACCGGGAGGTTATGTGCGCAGGGTTCATGCTTTGGTCAAAGCAGCATAATAGAAGCCGTCGGCACCCGCCTCACCGGGAAGAATTTGCCGCCCGAACTCATCGGCTTCGCCAAAGCCGGGCCAGCCTTGCCAGTTCTCCGCCGGAACAATTGCCGCACCCGGCGTGCTCGCCAAAAACGCCGCAATGACGTCGTGGTTTTCGCTGCGCGTGACCGTACAGGTGACATAGACCAAACGCCCGCCCGGCGCGAGCAGATCCCAAGTGGATTTCAGCAATTTGCCCTGCAAAGCAGGCAATTTGTCGATATCGGACGGGGACTTGCGCAATCGGATGTCGGGATGGCGGCGAATCACGCCCAGTCCCGAGCAGGGCGCGTCGAGCAGAATCCGATCGAACGGCGTTCCATCCCACCAATCCTTGGGATGGGCCGAATCCGCCGCCAGGATCTCGGCGTGCAAACCGCCCCGGCTCAAGTTTTCGCGCACTCTTGCCAGGCGGTGTGGATCTACGTCGACCGCCACGAGTTTCTTTAGGCTGCTCTCCCGTTCCGCGATCAGCGCGGTTTTGCCTCCCGGCGCGGCGCAGGCATCCAATACCCGTAGCTCCGGGGCCAAGGCCAATGGAAACGCAACACACTGGGCGCCCAAGTCCTGCACCGAGACCTTGCCTTCAGCAAAGCCCGGCAGCTCATGTACGTCGTGGGGCGACTCCAAGACGATGGCATAAGGCACGCGCTCCTCGGCGTGCGCAGAGATTCCCGCGCTGCGCAGTTCTTCTAGATAGCCGGCCGCCGTTGTCAGCCGGCTGTTGACCCGCAGCCACATCGGCGCTTGAACATCGCTGGCCGCCAGCAACTGGGTCCACCGCACCGGCCAATCGGCGCGAAATCGATCCGCCAACCAGATCGGTGCCGCATGGCGCGTATCGGGCCTGCGCCCGATTTCCAGGTCCAGCGCCTTGCGCTCCCGCAGGTAGCGCCGCAGGACTGCGTTGATCAGACCCGACGCGCGAACCGCATCTGTCGCCTTCGCCGTCTGTACCGCTGCATCGACGATGGCATATTCCGGCGTGCGTTCATCCTCCAGTTCGTAAAGCGCCACGGACAACAGCGCGCGCACCAAGAAATCCAGCGATCGCACCGGTTGCGATAGGAGTTTCGCCAGAATGGCTTCGTGCCGAAAGTAACCGCGCACGGCGCCATAGCTCAGCGATCGCACCGCCGAGAATAGTTTCGGATCCGCCCCGACGAGCGCGTCCTTCAAGGCCGCGTCCAGGGTCACACCCTCACGCAGCACGCGCGCCACCGCATGAGCGGACACAGAGCGCGCACTGGCGGCGGCGCCTTTCATGGATTGCTGAAGCGCGTGCCGTCGAGGCGCTGTCCCCGCAAGAATTCCTCGGCCGGCAAGGGCTTGCGGCCGGCCAGTTGGAGCTTGAGAATCCTTAAGACTCCCGTGCCGCAGACGACGTCGATGCCCTCGTGCGTTGCCGTGAGCACCGAACCCGGCGGCCTGAAGCCGCCCATGTCGGGCGCTTCGATGGGCTCGGCCTCCCAAATTCGCAGCTGTTTGCCCTCGAAGCTGGTCTCAGCCATCGGCCAGGGACAAAACGCCCGCACCTGGCGCGAGATTTCCTCGGCATGCCGGCCCCACTGGATCGGTGCTTCAGCTTTGTCGATTTTTGCGGCGTATGTAATGCCCTCGAGAGGCTGCGCGACCTCAGGGAGCGAGCCTGAGCGCAGCGCCCGCAGCGATTCCTCGATTAGCAGCGCGCCCAATGCAGCGAGCTTGTCGTGCAGCGACTTGGCGTTGTCGCGCGAATCTATCGTGATGGCTCGGGAGAGCAGCATGGGGCCGGTATCCAATCCCGCCTCCATGCGCATGATGGTCACGCCGGTGACCGGATCTCCCGCCAGCAGCGCCCGTTGGATCGGCGCCGCCCCGCGCCAGCGCGGCAGCAGCGAGGCGTGAATGTTGAGGCAGCCACGCTTAGGGATGCCTAGCGCGCCTGCGGGAAGTATCAGGCCGTAGGCAACCACCACCAGTACGTCGACCTGCGCGGCGCGCAGCATTTCGAGCGCTTCGGGCGTTTTAAAGCTCGCGGGTTGAAGCACGGTCAATCCGAGCTCGAGCGCGCGGCGCTTGACCGGGCTTGCTTGCAGGGCCTGCCCTCTGCCGGCGGGCCGATCCGGTTGCGTAAAAACCGCCGCGATTGGATGCCGCTCCGCCAGCCTTTCGAGCGCTGGAACCGCGAAGTCAGGCGTGCCGGCGAAGCCCAGCTTCAAAGGAGGAGCGCTGCTCAAGGCTCAAAGAGCCGGCGCGTGTGCGCGTGAATCGCTGCCTGTGGATCTTTGCTTTCGCTCTTTTTCCAAGCGGCGTCGAATCAGCGTGCGCTTCAGCTCAGAGAGGTAATCGACAAACAACTTGCCTTCCAGGTGATCCATTTCGTGTTGAATGCAGACGCCCAGCAGTCCTTCCGCATCCATCTCGAAGGGCTGGCCATCGCGGCCGATGGCGCGAACTCGAATATGCGTCGCCCGGGTCAGCTTGTCGTAGATGCCGGGCAGGGAGAGGCATCCCTCCTCGCCGGGACCTTCGCCGTCCTTGCTCAGAATTTCCGGATTGATGAGCACCAGCGGCTGATCCCGCGTTTCACTGACGTCGAGCACGATCACGCGCTTATGCACGTCGACCTGGGTGGCAGCCAATCCAACCCCATTGGCGGAGTACATGGTATCCAGCAGGTTATCGATGAATTGACGCAGTGCGTCATCGACCTGATCTACCGGGGCGGCCTTCTTTCGCAGCCTCGGATCGGGATACTCGAGAATTACGAGCTTTGTCATGGGAGTTATGAGAGCAATATCGTGTTTTTGGCTCAGGAATGTTGCTAAAGTTCCGCCGCTGCTTAACTTAATACCCTGTGCGCAAGTATTTGCTGGCGCAGGGCAAAAGGCAAAAACGGGCGATGCGTCCCAGTCTTGAGCGGCCGAGCGGAAGTATACCAGTCAGTCTGCAACCATAAGCTGACTCATGGGAGCGAAACGAATGCAAGGTCATCGAAATTTAGGCCTATTTATAGCGGTTGCGGTACTCGCAGGCTGCCATTCATCGGCGTCAAAGCCCGAGGCCTCTGCGCCCGCGCCTGTGGCCGCGGCCAATGAGCCGTCCGACGGCACAGTGGTGGGCAATGACAAGACTTCTTTTGAAGCCGCGATCGAAGCCGGCTCCTCCTCCTCCACAGAAACGGCAGAAGTGCCTCGCCGGGGAATCCCCCTCGCCGACAACGCTCCCGACAGTTATGTGGTTAAACGCGGCGATACGCTGTGGGGTATTGCCAAGGTATTTCTGCGCGATCCTTGGTACTGGCCCGAGATCTGGCAGGTCAATCCCCAGGTTCACAATCCGCATTTGATCTATCCGGGCGATACCTTGCGCCTGGTGTATATCGACGGTCAGCCGCAAATCGTGTTGCAGCGCGGCGACGGCGTCCGCGTTGAACCGCGGGTGCGCAGCGAGCCCATCGACTCGGCGATCACCACCATCCCATACGCGACGGTGGCAGCTTTCATGTCGAAGCCGACGGTGCTCGACCGCGACCAAATCAAAGCGGCGCCCTATGTTCTGGCGACCCGCGACTTGCACGTCGTGATGTCCGAGGGAGACACCGTTTACGCCCGCGGATTTAGCAGCCCTGCGCAACTCGGCTCTCACTACAACGTGGTGCGCGTGGGCGATCCCCTGATCGATCCGGACGACAATCGTGTCTTGGGTTACGACGGCATTTTCACAGGCTCGGGCCACGTGACGCGCCAAGGCGACCCCACCACGCTGATCATGACCGAATCCGCGCGCGAATCCCGCGCGGGCGACAAGCTCATCCCCGGCGGCGTCGATGTGCCGCTTGATTTCATTCCGAGCGCTCCGAGGGTCAAAACCAACGGCCGCATCATCGCGGTCGCCAACGGCGTGACCATCATCGGCCAGTACGAAGTGGTCGTCGTCAATCGTGGTGCACGCGATGGGCTCGCGCCGGGCAACGTGCTCGGCGTATTCGATACCGGCCCCTTGGTCGCCGACACCGACAAGCGTGGCTTCTTCAACCTCGACCGGTTGGGCGCCAAGCGGGTGCAGTTGCCGTCCGAACGCACCGGCACCTTCATGGTGTTCAAGACCTTCGACAACATCAGTTACGGCTTGATCATGGAAGCCACGAACCTGATTCGCGTCGGGGACAAAATACAAAACCCGTAAGGTCGGCCGGAGAATCTCGACAATCTCAGCGCGATGACGCGCTGAGGGTCTTCCTCCGCTGCGCCATAATCGGTCCAATGCAACGGGCCGGCGAGGTGTTTGCGTGGATGGCGCTGTCGCGCGCGCCTGCTCTTGATGTCCCCATCCTGTCCGCGGCCTTTGAACGGCTCGGCGGAATCGCCGGCTTCATCGAATCCTCCGACCAGGCTCGCCAAAGCGCCGGAGTGCCGCTGGCCGCGCGCGAGTATCTTAGGAGCGCCGCCGGCTTGCCCAGCGGCCTGGAGCGGGACTGGTTGGAAAGCGCGCAACATCATCTCGTCGCTTTTACCGACCCGCTCTATCCCAACTCGCTGCGCGCGCTGGAGCGCCGCCCCATCGCCCTTTATGTCGCCGGCAAGCCCGAGGTCTTGAACGAGCCGCAGCTGTCCATCGTAGGCAGCCGCAATCCCACGCCGGCGGGCCGCGACACGGCGTTCGCGTTTGCGGAATCACTCGCCGAGTGCGGACTGGCCATCACCAGCGGGCTCGCCGAAGGCATCGACAGCGCCGCGCACCGCGGCGCGCTGGCGGCGCAAGGAATCACTCTCGCGGTGCTCGGCAATGGCATCGACAGCATCTATCCGCGCAGCAACCGGTGCTTGAGCGAGGAGATCAGGTTTCGCGGCGCCTTGATCAGCGAATTCCCCCTCGGCACGCCGCCGCGACGCGAGAACTTTCCACAGAGGAATCGCATCATCGCCGCGTTGAGTCTGGGTACGCTGGTGGTCGAGGCAGCACGCCGCTCAGGCTCGTTGATCACCGCACGGCTCGCGGGCGACCAGAATCGGGAACTGTTCGCCGTCCCGGGCTCGATTCACAACCCATTGAGCCGCGGCTGCCATGAGCTGATTCGCCAGGGCGCAAAACTCACCGAATCCGTAGCTGACATATTGAGCGAGTTGAACTTTTCGGCTTTCTTCGAGAGCGGGCGCAGCGCCGCAGGCGGCCTCGGTTCGCCCGCAGAGTTGGCGGCAGGCATGGACAAGGAACACAAAATCTTGTTAGATGCGCTCGGCTTTGACCCAGCGGACCTCGATATGTTGGTCGTTCGCACCGGTTTCAAAGCTGAAGCCGTGTCCTCGATGATGCTGATCCTCGAGCTAGAAGGCCACGTTCAGGCCGCCCCCGGGGGCCGTTACTCCCGAGTCGTTAGGAGCCGGAGGTGAAAGATAACGTTCTCGATCTACTCATTTATCTCTTCGAGAATTATATGAGTGCCGACGATGAGCCGCGGCCTGATCGAAATACATTGAAGCTCGAATTGGACAAGGCAGGGTTCGCGGAACCTGACATCGAGCGGGCTCTGGAATGGCTCGACGGGCTATCGGGCGAACAGCTCGGCAAAGTCGCCGAGGCGACGGCGCGGGCCGTGCGGGTATTCAGCAGCCAGGAGCTGGTGCGGTTGGACACGGACGTGCGAGGTTATTTGATGTACTTGGAAAATGTTCGAATTCTCTCGGGCACGGAACGCGAGTTGGTGATCGACCGCTTGATGGCGCTCGAGGCCGACGAAATCGACATCGAACAGGTGAAATGGGTCGTGCTGATGGTGCTGTTCAGCCAGCCCGGCCAGGAATCCGCCTACGCTCAAATGGAAGACCTGGTCTTCGAAGAGCGCACCGACGCTTTGCATTAGACGACTTTGAGCAGCAATCTCGTTATCGTGGAATCGCCTGCCAAGGCGAAGACCATCAAGAAGTACCTCGGCAAGGACTTCGAAGTGTTGGCCTCCTACGGCCACGTGCGCGATCTGGTGCCGAAAGAAGGCGCCGTCGACCCGAAGCACCACTTCGCCATGAAATATCAGGTGGTCGAACGCAATCAGAAACACATCGACGCCATATCCCGCGCACTCAAGAAGGCCAAGAACCTGTTTCTGGCGACCGACCCCGACCGCGAGGGCGAAGCGATCTCCTGGCATCTGCACGAGCTTCTGAAGTCTCAGGGCGAGCTCAAAGGCAAGGAAGTCAGCCGCGTGGTCTTCTACGAGATCACGAAGAATTCGGTGCGTGACGCCATGGCCGCGCCGCGCGAGCTGTCGGTCGATCTGGTGAACGCGCAGCAAGCGCGCCGCGCACTGGATTTTCTCGTGGGCTTCAATCTCTCGCCGTTGCTGTGGAAGAAAGTGCGTCCGGGACTGTCGGCCGGCCGGGTGCAGAGTCCCGCCCTGCGCATGATCTGCGAGCGCGAGGATGAGATCGCGGCCTTCGTGGCGCGCGAGTACTGGAGCATCGACGCTGAGCTCGAGCACTCGGAGCAGAAGTTTCCCGGCAAATTGGTCGAATTCCAAGGCGAGAAGGTGGAGCAGTTCAGCTTCACGAACGAGGCCGCGGCCCGGGAAGTTGAACGCACGCTCAACGAGGCCGCCCAGGGCGAGCTCACGGTGCTGTCGGTGGACCGCAAGCAGCGCAAGCGCAATCCGGCGCCGCCGTTCACCACATCCACCCTGCAGCAGGAAGCGGCGCGCAAGCTGGGTTTCAGCGCGCAAAAGACCATGCGTGTGGCGCAGCAGCTTTACGAAGGTGTCGATATCGGCGAAGGCCAGGTGGGCCTCATTACCTATATGCGCACCGACTCGCTCAACCTGGCGCAAGAAGCCATCGGTCAGATCCGCGAAGTCATCGTGCAGCTCTACGGCCAAGCCGGGCTCGCCGAAGAGCCGCGAATCTTCAAGACCAAATCGAAGAACGCCCAAGAGGCGCACGAGGCGATCAGGCCCACGGCGGCCAGCGTGTTGCCGGGAGACATCGAGAACAAGCTCGAGCCCGATCAATTTCGGCTGTATTCATTGATCTGGAAACGCACCGTCGCCTGCCAGATGGCGCCCGCGATCTTCGACACCGTCACGGTTGAAATGCGCGCGGGCGCCGAGGGGTCGAAGCGCACCGTGCTTCGGGCGAATGGCTCGACCTTGGTCAAGCCGGGGTACATATCGGTCTACCAGGAAGGCTTGGATGACGCCGTGCAGGACGATTCGGATCACGTGCTGCCTCCCATGCAGGAGGGCGACCGGGTCAAGCTGGTCGGCGTCGTGCCGACTCAGCATTTCACAGAGCCGCCGCCGCGGTTCTCCGAAGCCTCGCTGGTCAAGGCGCTGGAAGAATACGGCATCGGCCGTCCCTCGACATACGCCTCGATTATTTCCACGCTGCGCGACCGTCAGTACGTGGACATTGAAAGCCGGCGCTTTACCGCGACGGATATCGGCAAAATCGTCAGCCGATTCCTTACCCAGTACTTCACGACCTACGTGGACTACGACTTCACGGCAAAGATGGAAGACTCGCTGGACTCCGTCGCCAGCGGCGAGCAGGAATGGGTGCCGCTCCTGGAAAAATTCTGGAAGCCCTTCATTGATCTGGTGAAGCACACCGAGACATCCGTCAGCCGCGAAGAAGTGGCGCAGGCGCGAGATTTGGGTCCGGATCCGGTGAGCGGCAAGCCGATGAGCGTGCGCATGGGGCGTTTTGGACCCTTCGTGCAGATCGGCACCAAGGACGATGAGGACAAGCCTCGATTCGCGGGCCTGCGTCCCGGTCAAAAAATGGACCAGATCACCCATGAACAGGCCCTGGAGCTGTTCAAGCTGCCGCGCAAGCTGGGCACCACGGCGGCGGGCGAAGAAATCACGACCAATGTCGGACGCTTCGGTCCCTATGTGAAGTACGGCGCCAAGTACGTTTCCCTGAAGACGGACGATCCGTACGAGATCACTCCGGAGCGCGCGCTCGAGGTGATTCGCGAAAAGGAAATTGCGGATGCCAATCGGCTGATTCTGGATTTTCCGGATGCTGGAATCCAAGTCCTCAATGGACGTTACGGACCCTATATCACCGACAAGGCGCGCAACGCCAAGATTCCGAAGGATAAGGATCCCAAAGCTCTGACGTTGCCGGAATGCCAGGCATTGCTCGCGGCAGCACCCGAACGCGGCAAGTGGGGGCGCAGGGGCGCAAAGGGTTCGAAATTTGCCGCGAAGACTCCGCCCAAGCCTGCGAAACCCGTGAAGGGCGCACCGGAGGCAGCTGCCGCCGCCTCGGGCGCAGCTCCGGTCAAGCTTGCCGCAAAGGGAAAAAAGGCCGCCGTCAACAAACAGGCGCCGGTAAAACCGGCTGCGGCGCCCAAGGCTAAGGCCAAGCCCAACGATAAGGCCAAGCCCAACGATAAGCTTGCGGCTAAGCCGACGGCCAAAAAGAGGCCCGCAAAAAAGAAGACTTAGGACCCTGACTGAGTATTCAACATGCCAACAATCGACTCGGCAGACGCACACGCGGTCTTGGATTACCTGAAGGGGCTGCAGGACCGCATTACCGCGTCGATCGAGAAACTCGATTCGGTGAAATTTCGGCGCGACGCCTGGGTTAGGCCGGAAGGCGGCGGTGGCGAGAGCCGCATTTTAAGCGACGGCGCGGTGTTCGAGCGTGCCGGCGTCTCTGTCTCGCATGTATTCGGCGAGAAAATGCCGCCGTCGGCGTCGAATCAGCGTCCTGAAATTGCCGGCGCGCCCTTCGAGGCGATGGGACTGTCGCTGGTGTTCCACCCGCGCAATCCTCATGCACCGACTACGCATTGCAATGTCCGTTTCCTCATCGCGCACCCGGCAGCGGGGCCGGAAATCTGGTGGTTTGGCGGCGGCTTCGACCTGACGCCCTACTATCCATACGATGAGGACGTGCTTCACTGGCATCGATGCGCGCGCGACGCGTGTCAGCCGTTCGGCGCGGACATTTACGAGAAATATAAGGCATGGTGCGACCGCTATTTTTTTCTGCCGCATCGAAACGAAACCCGCGGTGTCGGGGGATTGTTCTTCGACGATTTGAACGAAGGCGGGTTCAGCCGTTGCTTCGCATTCCAGCGCAACGTCGGCGATCACTTTCTACCCGCATTTCTGCCCATTTTGGAACGGCGCAAAGACCAACCGTACGGGGATCGCGAACGCCAATTCCAGTTGTACCGCCGCGGCCGGTACGTGGAGTTCAATTTGGTGCTGGACCGCGGCACGTTGTTCGGCTTGCAGTCGCGCGGCCGCACCGAGTCCATCCTGATGTCGCTGCCGCCGATCGTGCGCTGGGAATACGATTGGCACCCGGCGCCGGGATCGCCCGAAGCAAGACTGTATGAGAATTTTCTGCGTCCGCGCGATTATTTGACCGAGCTCGGCGACAAGGAAGGGTGAGTAGAGTGAAGGCACGGAGGCAACAGTGCCTTCATTCTGCTCACCCTTCCTTACGAGACTAGGCCGATCGATATCACATGCCGTTGCTACCGCTAGGGCTCGCCAAGCCCCAACCGGCGGATGGCGAAGGTCAGCGTTTCCGCGCCGAGCGATAAATACACGTGGCGGTCAGCCACGGTGAGCGCGAACTCCATGCGCCGCGCGAGCCGTGCGGTCAACGCGGCCAGCCAATCCCGATCCACGGCATACAACTCCAGCGCCTCCGCGCGATGGATTTTCTCCGCGCCGAGGCGGGCAGCGAGCTGCTCTGCATCTTTATGCGTATAGACCGCGACACGTGGTGCGAGCTTGGCTGCCCGATGCAGCCGCGCGGCCTCGGGCGCCCCCACATCGATCCATGCGCGCAGCGCGCCTGTAAGATCGCGTACTGAAATGGCCGGCTGATCAGAGTCGGACAGGCCGTTCGAGAAATTAATGCCCTCGGTATATTCGAGGCTGTATGCGAGAACGCGGGTCAGCAAGTGATCTTCCGTTTCAGACGGATGCCGCGCCACGCGCAAATCCAATGGCGCATAGACACCGCGGTCCGAATCCGCGAGCTCGATCTTGAAGTTATAGACCGTTGCGCCAAGCGCCATGAATCACCGAATCAAGGCCTGGGTCAATTCCACGGCGGAGATTTCTTTGCAGCCGCTGACATTCTGCCCGGCCCACAAGGGCGAGAAATCTCCGGACCCAGAACTTTCAGCCTTTTTACGCAGCGGCGCCAAGGCGTCGGCGGCCAGCGGAAAAGCCGGTGCCGCTCCGTTGATGGGTCCTAGTTCCACCATGAGGCGGTTCATGATTCCTCGCGCCGGGCGCCCGGAAAACACATTGGTCATGGCGGTGTGCGAAGCGCGATCGCTCTTGAGTGCCGCACGATGCACGGCGCTGGTTTTAGCTTCAGGGCAAAGCAAGTACGCCGTGCCGAGTTGCACGCCGGCGGCACCCAGCGACATCGCGGCCGCTACACCGGTGGCGTCTGCGATGCCGCCGGCGGCGATCACGGGCACACTGACGGCTTTGACGACCTGCGGCAATAACGCGAAGGTCCCGACTTGAGTGGTCAGATCCTGCGACAAAAAAATCCCGCGATGGCCGCCGCCCTCCGCACCTTGCGCGATGACGGCATCGACGCCTCGCTTCTCCAACCATACTGCCTCCTCGACGGTCGTAGCCGATGCGAGCACCTTTGAGCCCCAGGACTTCACGCGCGTCATGAGATCGGCCGACGGCAGGCCGAAATGGAAGCTGACCACTTGAGGCTTGAACTGCTCCAGCACATCGGCCGCCGCGGCACTGAACGGCGTGCGCGAGCCTCCGCCGGAAGCCCCGGTCGGATCAACTCCGTATTCCAGGAAGTACGGCGCCAAAAGCTCGCGCCATGCCGCTTCCCGCTTTGCATCGACAGTGGGCGGGGTGTGACAAAAGAAATTGACGTTGAAGGGCCGGTCGGTGGCCGCTTGGATTGCCTGCAGTTCCGAGCGCATGCCCTCCGGGCTGAGCATCGCACAGGGTAGTGAGCCCAAGCCGCCGGCCTTGGATACCGCGATGGCGAGTTCGCTGCCCTGCGAGCCGGCCATGGGCGCCTGAATGACCGGCAGCCGAACCCCGAACAGGTCTCCTAAGTTCATTACACACCTCCGAATTCAATCTAGCGCTCGATTCACTCTGTCCTAGCTTAGAGGATTTTCAATTGACAATAGCGACGCGGTATTTTGTGATGGCGTGCGATCTTCCGCCGGTAGCGAGGAATTCAGGCAGTGCCAGAGGCAATTCGGGTTCGAACCCTGCATGCGGTGAGTGAACGCGAAGTTCAAGAATTGAGCGATGTGCTCGTCGACTGCGTCGAGGGCGGCGCCTCAGTGAGCTTCATGCTGCCCATCGCGAGAGCCACGGCGGTGGCGTTTTGGCGCGGCGTCGCGGCCGGCGTCGAACAGCGCGAGCGAATTCTGCTGGTGGCCGAGAACGCCGCCGGAGAAATTGTCGGCACCGTGCAGGTCATCTTCGCGCCGGCGGAGAATCAGCCGCATCGTGGCGATATTGCGAAAATGCTGGTGCACCGGCGGGCGCGGCGGCTCGGCGTCGGCGCGGCATTGCTGGCGGCGGCCGAGATCGAAGCCTTGAGCGTTGGAAAAACGCTGCTGGTGCTCGATACGGCGAGCGGCGATGCCGAAAGGCTGTATGCCAAGCTCGGCTGGCATCGTTGCGGCGTCATCCCGGGCTACGCGCTGCTGCCCGGCGGCGGCCTCTGCGACACGACGTTCTTTTACCGTACGCTTTGATGCTCGCCGGACACGCAGTCAGCTTCGATGCGTCGGGACAATTGCTGCCCTGGACTTCTTGGAGCGCGGCGCTGGACCGCGAGATGAACTTCTACCAGCACTGCCCGTTCGATCACGGCTATCCGCGCTTTGCCTGCGAAACATTCCTGGACGCCAATTGGACTCCGAGCACCGAACGCACCGACATCATTCCCTCAACGCAAAATGGCATGGGAATCATTTCGTATCTCAAATTTCACGGCATGCGCGCGGAACAGCAGCCGGCGTGGCTGGCCACTGCGCGCTTGCTGGGCGACTATCTGGTGAAGGAAGTACTCACGCCGGACACCGGCAAATATCCTGCGTTCACGCGCTCCACAGGCAAGCGGGCTCAATTTCCGCAGCCCGCGGATTGCGGTTCCCAATCCGATCGACCGTATGAGATTCAGCCTGACAAGGGTGGGATCGCTGGCTTCGCGCTGATGCGGCTCTTCGAAGCAACCGGCGAGGCCACGTATCTGACGCAAGCGCTGCAAAACGCGCGCGTGCTGGCCGCAAATCAGCAGGATGGCGACAGCGGCCATTCGCCCTGGCCTTTTCGCGCGGACTATCGCAGCGGCGAGGGCCGCGGGCCGATAGCGGGGAACATGACGTATATATTGCGTCTATACGATCTGCTGACGGCGCACGGCTACGCTGAATTCTCCGCGCCGCGGCAGGGACTGTGGCGCTGGATCAAGAGCCACCAAATTCCCAGCGCCGCTGTGGACGGGGCGCTGTTCGCGCAATTCTTCGAAGACCATGACACACCCACCAATCGCAGCGCGTGGGCGCCCTTGAATCTTGCGCGCTACTTGCTGGAGAAAAAGGACTGGCTGGATCCGGACTGGCTGAGCGATAGCCGCCTGTTGATTGAATTCGTGCGCGCAAACTTTACGCACCGCGAATCCGACGTGATCGTTTGCCACGAGCAGGACGAAGACAAACAGGCTTGGGGAGGCGTGAATTCAACCTACGGAGCCGTTCTTGCGCTTTACGCAAAGGCCGTCGAGTCCCCGGTCTTGGCGAGCGAGGCGCGCCAAGCCCTGAATTTCACGCTTTACTGCATCGATGAACAGGGCAGGCCGCGCGATCTGCCGCAAAACCAGCAGCCGGGAGGTTGGCAGGAGGATGCGCACACCGATGTCATTCACAACTACGTGGACGCCCTGCAGGCATTTCCGCATTGGGGGTTGAGCGACGTGGCCGCGCGCGACCTGTTGACTTCAGACGGGAGTTTTTAAGATGGCTGCGATCAGCGCGGAGGTCGGAGCATCAGTCTCGCCGAACCGCAGGCCTGCACGGAACTGGCCGTCGCTCATCGGCACGCAGTAGCGCACCTCGGCCTGAATGTGGAAGTCGCTGATGTCGCCGCAGGCTTCCAATTCCAGATCGATCAGGCATTGCTGCCCGTGCGCGAGATCGAAGGGCACCGTGATGCTGGCGCCGACGCGGGACATATCGACGATGTGGCCCGGAAGCACGGACACTCCCGGCACCGTGACATTGGCGCGGATCGCAACGGACTTGCGCTCATAGTTGCGGCGCTCCAGGGTGGCGCGCCGGACCAGCTCCTCGCCGTCGTATTCGTGCGATTCGATCAAGCTGTCGGCCGCGGTCGTGCTCATACGCTCTCTCCTTGCGGGGCAGTATCCCTAGAAATGCTTCGTTAAGCTCCGCGCGCAGCATGCAACTGTGAACTGCTGCGCGGTTTCGGGCGTCGCGGCTGCAAGATGTTAAATCGTTAAGGGGAAATCCCGCTTTTTGAGGCGCGATTGCATGCGCCGCCGCGTTAGATGTTAAGTGGCAGCGTGAAATTCCGGATTCTAGCCCGCCATCAGCAACTGACTCATCGCCGCGAATGCCGGCATCGTGATGGGATCATTGGCGGCACTGGAGGCGACCGGATGGGAACAGAATCGCGCGATCACCAATTCGGCTTTCGGCGCAATGTACAAACGTTGGCCGTGAATGCCGCGTCCTTCGAAGACGCCGAGCGCGTTGTGCGACACCCACCACATGTTGCGGTAGGAGTAGCCCGGAAGGAGCGTGTAGCCCGCCATGGCAAATTTTGCCGGGTCCGAGCCGCGCCGAATATCCGCGACAACTTCCGCCGGTATGATCTGCCTGCCGCGCCAGGCGCCCTCGCAGCGCATCAGCTCGCCGAAGCGGCATAGGTCGCGAAGGCTGGCGCTCATTCCACCGCCGCCCATGGCCACTCCGATGGTATCCAGCGTCACGTAGCCATCTTCTTCGCAGCCGATCTGCGACCAGATTCGCCGGCTCAGCATATCGGGGAGCGCGACGCCCGTGACGCGTTTCATGACCCAGCACATCACTTCCGTGTTCACGGTCTTGTAGACAAACGCCGCGCCGTGCGCGCCCTCCTTGCGCAGGGTACGCAGATAGTCGTAGAAATTTTCGGGTCCCTTGTAATCAGGTCCGCGCGGACGCAAACCGCCCGCGCGTGCGTAGTCCCAAATATGTGCCGCGGGGTCCGCATACAATTCGGAATACTCGACGCCGATCTGCATGTCGAGCACTTGGCGTAAGGTCGCATCCTCGTAGGCGGTGCCGATCATCTCCGGCAAGTAATGCGACACCGTCTTCGATTCGTCCAGGGCGCCCTCGTGAATCAGCGTCGCGGCAAGAGTGGCAGCGTATGACTTGGTTATCGAAAAACACGCGTGCGGCGTGTGTGCCTGCAGCGCACCGAAGTAGCGTTCATATATTCGGCGCCCGCGATGCAACACCACGATGCCATCCGTATAGGTGTGCTGCAGCGATTGCGCCCAGGTGAGCTTGCGGCCTTGCAAGTCCGCGAATGTCAGCGCATCGATGGACGATTCCAGGCCGTGAGGCGCAACACCAAGATCGCTCGGCACGCCGTCGGCGCGCCAAATGGCGGCGGTCGGCGCCAACTCGCGCATGTGCGACAACGACCAGCGGATCTGCGGAAACTCGAGGAAGCGGTCATCCTGGAAACGGATCTGTTTTGCCGCCGGCGGCGGCGAGCCCTGCATCCAACCCAGGGCAACCGGGTCCGAAGCATCGGCATCGGGATACTCGACACCGTCAATCTCGAATATTCCGCTCTTCATGACTCGTCCCGGGAGATGTAGGTGGCCTCAAGACTGCCCACTTGAAGGTTGCTTCGCAAGGGACGCTTTGGCGCACGCTCGCCAAAGACGGCACAATGCGGCATGAATTACCGCCACATTTATCACGCAGGCAATTTTGCCGACATCGCGAAGCACGTTGGATTGCAGTACTGCCTGAATGCGCTGAAGCGCAAGGAAGCGGGATTTTTTGCCCTCGATAGCCATGCCGGGCGCGGCTTCTATGACTTGCAGGCGCCGGAGGCGCAGAAGTCCGGCGAGGCGGAACGCGGCGTGCAGCGCTTGATCGTCAATGCCCTGGGCGATCAATCCCTGGCGGATTACTTCAAGGCAATCCGCGCGCGGCGCGGCAAGCGGCTGCCGCGCTATCCCGGCTCGCCTGCGCTGATCGCACAAGCGCTGCGTCCGCAGGACCGCGCCCTGTTTGTGGAGCTGATGCCCGCGGAGGCGCGCGCCGCGGAGCGCGAGATCGAATCGCTGGGAAGGGTTAGGACTGAAATCCAGGATGGTTATGCGGCGCTGAAGGCGTTCCTGCCCCCCGACGAACGTCGCGGACTGGTGCTGATCGATCCGCCCTACGAAAGCCTCGATGAGCTCAAAATGATGCTGCTCGCGTTTACTGAGGCCCATCGCCGCTGGCCGAACGGAGTCTATTTGATGTGGTATCCCATCCGCAGCGCGACGCAGCGCAGAACGGTGCACGCGCGCTTCGAGGCGCTGCAAATCCCCAAAATGTTGTCGGCGGATCTGGCGATCCATCCGGACGATGCTGGTTTGGGGCTTGCGGGAAGTGGGCTCATGATCGTCAATCCACCGTACGGTGCGGATCAATTTCTTCGGGATGCCTACGGGGCGATTCACCAGGCGATCGCCGCACCCGGCGCAGGTTACGTCGAAGTCGAGCGCCTCACGCCCGAGCGGATGGCACAATAGCGCACGCTTTATTAGAGGATGAGCTTATGGATCAAAAATCATTGCGCGAGCGGCTCGCCAAACTGCACGCCGAGCTGGCCAATGCACACCAACAAGATCCGGCGACGCGACAATCGCTCGGCGAGATTCTTCCGGACGTCAAACGCATGGTCGACCAGCCGGCGGGTACGACAGCTCCATCCGTTGACAAATCGTTGCCCGAGCGCCTGGAGAGGGTGGCGGTGCAGTTCGAAGCCGAGCATCCGACGCTGGCTGCAAGCGCCCGGCGCCTCATAGACCTGCTGAACGAGGTGGGTATTTAGGCGCGAAAAAGCGACAGGTTCTTCAGCCTGTCCAGACAATCGAAGCGTCGACTTGCGCAGCTATGCGCTTTATTTCATCCGCGCCGACTCCGGAGTCGCGCATGAGCACGGCGATGCTGCCGTGGCCCGGCACCGGGACGATGGTTCCGCGATAGCCCTGCTCATCGAATGGCGTGACGCGGCGTACCGATTCATGCACCAGCACCATGACAGTCACCGGACCTGACGATGTTTGCACCACGAGATGCGGCACATGATGGCCGCGGAACGCGCAGCTGGCGGCGTAGCTGACGATACCGGCATCGGTCTTGAGGCGAAGCTTCGAGTCCTTGAGCACGTCGGCCAATTCAGGCTGCGGAACCGCCTCGGTGTGCTGCCACGCTTCAGGCTCTCCGGCCATGTGCGCCACCACGGCCGCAGCAAGACTGGATTGCGGCACGACAAGCCAAACGCCGCCGACAATTGCCGCGCCGAGCAGAACGCTGGCTGCGATCGCCATCCAGCGCCGTACAACAGACGGCGCATTCCCGCGCTCACGGGCAAACGGCAGCACATCAGCCTTTGACGGAATTGCCACGCGCATGGCTCGTTCGAGCCGCGATTCAAATTTCAAAAGCTGTTCGGTAAAAGCCCGGCACTCGGCGCAAGCCTCGCGATGCGCGCGCAACTCCGCGTCCGAGTTATGCGGATCGGCCATGATCGCCGATCGATATTGCGCGTGTTCCATCATTCCTGCGGATCCCGACTCGTATCCTCGCCGCAAGCGGCTCGCAGCTGCCGGCGCGCGCGGAACAGCCGCGTCAGCACCGCCGGCGCCGAGAGGTCGAGTTCACGCGCGATTTCGGCGGTCGAATACCCCATCAACACTTGCAGCACGAGCGGTTCGCGATATTCATCGG
>Ga0210387_10001449_pt1 | contig 17919 bp, 21 predicted proteins | sample IncBWC7OmetaG_FD_160108 | JGI IMG/M metagenome (GOLD analysis project Ga0210387, IMG submission 160108) | Forest soil microbial communities from Barre Woods Harvard Forest LTER site, Petersham, Massachusetts, United States - Inc-BW-C-7-O ...
CACCCCAAAGAAACTGGTGCCGGGTAAGACGCTGCCCACACCGACGAAGGGCACACCACGCATCCCGCCAGCCCGCGCCGGCAGCAGTTTTCCGCTGGGTCAGTTGCTGTTGTGGATCGTCATCGGGCTCGGCGTCATCGTCGTCGCCATGCTGCTCTGGCGCTGGTGGACTCATCGTCGGCGCCGCGATTCACTGGATCGCACGGGTGTTCCCGCGAGCGCGGTGACCGAGATTCTCGTTTCGCTCGCGCCCGAGCCGGTGCTGGACGCGCCCACCGTGCGAACCGGGATCGAGCGGGCGTTACTGGCGCTGGACGAACAACGAGAACCCGCTGACGCGATCGTGCGCGCCTGGCTCGGCCTACAAGAGACGGCTGAAGAGTCCGGCATTGTGCGTCGCCACGACGAAACGCCGACCGAGTTCACGTCGCGGATCGTGAGTCGCGCGTTGGTCGACGACCGGGCCATTCGAACGCTGCTTCGCCTCTACCTTCGAGCGCGCTTTAGCGATCATCCGGTTACGAACGATGACGTCGCGTCGGTGCGCCTCGCGCTGCAAGACCTCATTCGAACGTGGCCCGCGGCGGATGTGACCGCGGGCGCGGGAGTTCGCTGATGCGAAGGGGCACCGTCGTGCGCGCACTGCTCGGTGCGATTCTGCTCGCGGCGATCTTTTGGTACTTCGGCGCCGACGTGTGGTACGCACTGCTGTTCGCTAGTGCGCTCACCACGGTGGCCCTCGTGCTCTCTGCGCGATCGACACTCGCCGATCGCGGGCAGACTGCATGGCGCGGCGAAGGTGTCCACGTTCAGTCGGGCGCTCGTAACAATGTCGCCGAACTCTCGTGGTCTCTCGAGTCGAGGTTTGGTCGAGTGAGCCACGCCGCACTCGTCAGTGTCAGCGACGTCGCCCGGCGCCGCTTGGCGACGCGTCACCTTGACCTGCGTGAGCCGAACGACCGCGCACAGATTGAGCAGCTCATCGGTCGACGGGCTTACCTTCTTCTGGTATCGAGACCGCGACGTCGTCCGTATTTACGATCGCTCGTGCACTGTCTTGATGCCTTGGACGCGCTCGAGACCTCACGGCAGAGCGCGTCAACGCCAGTAGCGTCGAAGTCGCGGCGCGCGGGCTCGACTCTCAGCCGGACTGCCTAAGGAGATTCAGTGCCCGACGATGCCTCTTCACTTCTCGACTCACGCGGTGCGGAACTCACCGTCGAGGAGATCGCGCGACTCGCCTCTGACATTCTCGATCGCGTGGCAACCGTCGTCGTGGGTATGCGCGACGCCATCGAGTTGGGTCTGGCGACGATATTGGCGGGCGGGCACGTTCTCTTCGAGGACGTTCCCGGGTTGGGCAAGACCTTGGCGGCGCGAAGTCTGGCCTCGGCGCTCGGTCTCGACTTTCGCAGACTCCAGTGCACCCCGGACCTTCTGCCCGCCGATATCACCGGATCCTTTGTCTACGCCCCGGCGACGAGCGAGTTCGTCTTTCGCCCCGGGCCGATCTTCACTGGACTGTTCCTCGCCGACGAGATCAATCGCACCTCGCCCAAGACCCAGTCCGCGCTGCTCGAAGCGATGGCCGAAGGCCAGGTCACGGTGGAGGGCCAGAGCTTTGGGTTGCCGTCACCCTTTCACGTAGTGGCGACCTCGAACCCCATCGAATACGAGGGGACATACGCACTCCCGGAAGCTCAACTTGATCGTTTCATGGTGCGACTCAGCGTTGGCTACCCCCAACGCGCGGGTGAGGCGCAGATTCTGTTCAACCGAGTGGAACGTCGTCACGAGGTGGCGTCCGTCGAACGGGTCATCGACGCCACCACGCTGGCTGCGATGCAGGCGGGAATCGAACGGGTCTACGTGGAGCCCGACATCGTCAACTACTGCGTCGATCTCGCCACGGCGACACGCGATCACCAAAGTGTGGAAGTCGGCGCCTCACCGCGCGGCTCCCAAGGTCTGATGTTGCTGGCGCGGGCCTGTGCGGTGATCGACGGGCGCGACTTTGTCGTCCCCGAGGACGTCAAGCGCGTCGTGGTGCCCGTGCTGGCACACCGACTCTCGTTGACCACCCAAGCCTGGGCCGACGGCACCAGTGGGGCCGACGTGGTGACCAGCATCGTGGCCGCCGTGCCCGGTCCGCCCACCGTGGGACAGAGACCGTCGACCGTCAGGCCGTGAGCGTCCCGTCGCCGCACTCGCGCCTGACACCGATTAGCCGCACCTCGGTTCCGACCTGGACGCGCTCGGCGGGACTCACCGCGGGCGGGATCGTCGCAATCGTGCTGGCGACCGGTGGGCTGTTACTCGGTCGCATCGACCTCGCGCTGCTCGCCTTGCCGCACATCGTCGCACTCGCGTGGACCCGCCAGCGTCGTCCCGCCACGGGCGCAGTAAGCGAGGCGACTCTCACTCTGCGGGAGCCTCGCGACAGTGAAATTGAGTTCACGCTCGCCTTCGATGTACCCACCGGGGTCGAGGCTGTGGTGGTGCGATCGACCGTGCTCGGCGGCGACACGAACGAGATCGTTCTGGCGGCACCCGTTGTGCGCGACGTCACGGGATCCATTCCACTCCTTCACTCCGGACTCCAAGAACTCGTCCGATTTGAGTATCGGTTTCTCGGCACCGACGCCGGTGCGACGAGCCCGCCCGCAGAGTCGCTCGTGGCGACTCGTGTCATCTCGCCGGCGCGGGCGCGCGTCGCGTCACTCCCTTTGCCCCTGCGACTACGAGGGCTGACCGGCTCGCACGAATCCGCTCGAGCCGGCGACGGCGGCGACTTTCGCGACATCCATCCCTTCGCAGTGGGGGACCGGTTGCGCCGGATCGATTGGAAGACCACGGCGCGTCGTGGTCAGAATCCGGGCGATCTCTACGTTCGCAGAACCTCCGCCCTCTCCGACGCCACCGTGCTCATTGTGCTCGACAGTCGCGATGACGTGGGCGAGCAAGTCGCGCAGTGGACGTCCAACATCGCGGCGACCAAGGGAGTGAGTGCCCTGGACGTCGCACGTGAAGCGGCGAGTTCTTTGGCCACTGCCTACATCCAGGCCGGTGACCGGGTTGGCTTTCAGGATCTCTCCAGTCGGAATCGGATGGTGGCCCACGCGGGTGGGCACCGGCACCTGCGCCAACTGCTGCGAGCGATCGAAGTGACCCAGCCCTCGAGCATTCCGTACCGCCGAGCGCGACCACCGATCGTGCCTCCGGGCGCACTCGTGTACGTGTTGTCGAGCCTGCTCGACGACGAAGCGGTCCGCCTCGCCCTGCGCTGGCGTGTGACCGGTCACCGTGTCGTCGTGGTGGACGTCCTCCCGGCCGCTCGCTTTGCGCGCACCACCCGAGCAGAACGCCTCGCGCACCGCATCGTCGTGATGCAACGCGATGACCGTATTCGCGCGTTTCGCCAGCGCGGGGTCGAGTATCTTCGCTGGCCCGAAGAGGACAACGTCACGTCGCGTCGCGCGCGATTGCAAATACTGAGTCGACCAACCCGAGGGGCGATGGCGGGAGGGCGACGGTGAAGTACTTTGGCGCCGAGGCGACACCGGGTCTCATGCGCACTGGTGCCCGTGTCCCCGTGATGGCGATTCGAGCAGTCTTCGTGCTGGTGGGCACCTTGATGTCGTTGGACGTCTATGGGGCCAACGGTTGGCTAGTGGTCGGCGCTGTGTTTGCCCTGGCGGCCGCGATCGCACCGCAGTTCTTACTCGCTTGGGGAGTCATCATCTTCCTCGCGATCGGCCAGCTCACTCACCACGCGGCCCTCAGTTGGCGGTTCCTCGTGCTCCTCGCGGGACTCCATCTGATTCACGTCATTTCCCTGTGGACTCTCGAGCTGCCCTGGAGAGCGCGAGTGCAGATCACCGTATTCACCCACGGGCTGGTGAGGTTTCTCGCGATTCAAGTTCCCGTTCAGTTGGTGGCTGTACTCCTGTTGTCGCTTCTCGCGCCCCGCGCAAGCGGGCATCGTCCCGTCACGATCGCCGCGTGCGCAGTTGTGGGGGCAGCCGCGTTGGCTGTCCTCGCCGTGCGCTTCGCGGGTCCCCAGGGCGGGGGTCCAGCGGCCTCGAACCCTCGGGCTAGGGACTCCCGCCCATCGCGCTCATGAGGGTATCTCTCGTAATGCCTCGCTTCATTGCCCAGTCCTCGAGAGGTTGTTCATCTATCGGATCCGGCAACTCCACCATGGCCTGATCGGCCGCTTCGCGAAATCCGGCCCGTCGTAGCCGGTCGATGATCTCTTGTTTGGCGTACTGCACGACACCTCCTCGCGCACTCTGTAACCCGACTCTACGGTCGCTCAGAGAACTGCTACTCAGCTTTCTCTGAGGGCGGGGAAATGGCGGCGTTACGGTAGTCGAGATGCGACGACAAGGGGATCCCTCGCTGCGATGGCGCAGATCATGGACGATCATGACGTTGGCGGGGACGATGGCCATTGGTCTGTGTGGCGCCGGCCTGGCGAGTGGGAGTACCGCGTCACCCTCACATCTCGGACGGACACTTGTCGCGCGGGACGATTCGTCGACGACGACCACGTCATCGACGACCACTACGACCACCACGACTGCGCCGACATCAACGACGACCACGTCGAGCGTCCCACCCAAGGTGCCCGTCATTCCCGCCGACGAGCGCTCGCTCGTTCGCATTGGCCAGTACGCCTCCGACAGCATCACGCCCAAGTCAGTCGACGCCTCGGGCACGGGTTTGGTGTTCGCCCAGAATATGGTCTATCGGCGCACCGTCTCGGTTTTTAACTCGCGATCGGGCGCACTGGTGAAGACCATTCCGGCCACGGTCGACCTGGCCCACTTCGGGCTCCCCGGCGGCGTGGTCCAGGGGGCTCCGGTCGAGGGTGCGTTCTCGCCAGACGCCAAGTACTTCTACATCTCCAACTACTCGATGTACGGTCCGGGTCAAGGACCCGAAGGCGAGGACACCTGCACGCCGAGCAGCGCTTTGGCGGCCGGCGATACGCCGGACTACGTCTTTCGAATTAACACCGCGACCTTTGGCATCGACCAGGTCATCAAGGTCGGTTTGGTGCCCAAGTTTGTGGCCGTTACGCCGGACGATCGCTACGTACTGGTGACCAACTGGTGCTCGTGGACGCTGTCGATCATCAGTGTGGCGTTGCACAAAGTCGTCGCGACGCTCCCGCTTCCGGGTACGCCGCGCGGGATCGCCATCGACGCGCAGTCGCGCTTCGCGTACGTGGCAATCATGGGTGGCGACGTTTTGGTGCGCGTGAGCCTGGCTGATCTCAAAGAGGTCGGGCAGATCTACGTTGGGTCGAATCCTCGTACCGTCGTGCTCAGCCCCAATGGCGAGTTCGCGTATGTCTCACTCAACATTCCTGGCGACGTCGTCAAGGTGAACCTGCGAACCCAGCGTGTGGTGGCGCTGCGCCACACGGGCGTCTTGTGTCGCTCACTCGTGATCTCGAGCGACGGCACGGCGCTTTACGTCGTCAACTACGGCAGCGCGACCGTCACGGAACTGCGCGCGTCTGACTTGGCCATTCTCCAAACGGTGGTCGTGCCTATCAAGCCCATCGGCATCACGTACGACTCGCTCACTCACGACGTGTGGGTGTCCAGTTACTCGGGCTACATCACTCGCTTCGCGACTCGCCCAGTGAAGTAGCCGCCAACGTCACCAGCCACCCCGAGTAGGTCAGTTGACAGTGTCGGTGTGCGATGTACTGTCTCTTCGATAGCGTTCCGCCGGACGCGGGGAGGAGCCAACATGAGCGACGTACGGGTATTGGTGGGGACGCGAAAAGGAGCGTTCGTCCTTCGCGCGGATGGTGCGCGCAAGAACTGGGACGTCAGTGGCCCCTTCTTTGGCGGGTGGGAGATCTTCCACGTAAAGGGATCGCCAGTTGATCCCAATCGGATCTTCGCCTCGCAGTCGACGAGTTGGTTTGGGCAGTTGATCCAGCGCTCCGACGATGGCGGTCTTACTTGGGAGCCGGTGGGCAACCAGTTTCTCTACGACGGCGTGCCGGGGACTCACCAGTGGTACGACGGGACACCCCACCCCTGGGAGTTCGCCCGGGTCTGGCATCTCGAGCCGTCCTTGAGCGACCCCGACACGGTGCTCGCCGGCGTTGAGGACGCGGCTCTGTTTCGCTCGACTGACGGTGGGCAGAGCTGGAGTGAGCTCTCGGGACTGCGAGGACACGACACGGGATCGGCGTGGCAACCCGGTGCGGGTGGGATGTGCCTGCACACGATCATCGTCAGTCCCCACGACCCCCGTCGGATCTTTGTGGCCATCTCCTCGGCCGGGGCCTTTCGCAGCGACGATGAGGGCGCGACGTGGAAACCGATCAACCGCGGACTGCACTCCGAGGGACTGCCCGACGAGGATGCCGAGGTGGGGCACTGTGTGCACCGCATCGCGATGAATCCGTCGAACCCCGACGTTCTCTACATGCAAAAGCACTGGGACGTGATGCGCAGCACCGACGCGGGGGACTCCTGGACCGAGGTGAGCGGCAATCTGCCCTCGGACTTCGGCTTCGCCATCGACGTACACGCCCATGAGCCAGAGACCGTCTACGTGGTGCCCATCACCAGTGACTCCGAGCACTTTCCGCCCGAGGGCAAACTGCGCGTCTACCGCAGTCGAACGGGCGGCGACGAGTGGGAGCCCCTCACCAAGGGGTTGCCGCAGGACCACTGTTACGTCGATGTTCTGCGCGACGCGATGGCGGTGGACACACTCGAGGACTGCGGTGTGTATTTCGGCACGACGGGGGGACAGGTCTACGCGTCGGCCAACTCGGGTGACTCATGGGAGCCGATCGTGCGCGACCTGCCTGCGGTGTTGTCGGTCGAAGTCCAGACGCTGGTGTGATTCGCGTCGTCCTACCCGCGCACCTCAGGGTGATCGCGAAGGTGTCTGGCGAGGTCGAGCTCGAGGTGGTGGGCACGCCGTCGCCCGCCAGCGTGATCGACGCGCTCGAGGCTCGCTTTCCCGCACTCTTGGGGACGATCCGTGATCCGTTGACCCAACAGCGACGAAAGTTCGTCCGGTTTTACGCGTGCGAAGAAGACCTGTCACTCGAATCGATCGACGTGGCGCTGCCCGAGCCCGTGCAGCGAGGTCGAGAACCTTTCTACGTGATCGGTGCGATGGCGGGGGGTTAAAGCCGGCGCACCGCGCATCACCTACGCTCATCGCCGTGGATCTCTTCGCCAAGGTTCTCATCGTGTCGGACTCGGTCACTCGCGGGGAACGCGAGGATCTCGCCGGCCCTCAAATCTCGGCGCGACTGGTTGACGCGGGCTTCACGATCGCCGACTACCAAATCATTCCCGACGGCGAGGAGTCGGTGGCCGAAAGCTTGCGCGCGATGAGCGACTTCGCCGGACTGCTGGTTACGTCGGGGGGCACGGGGTTCTCGCCCCGCGATCTCACCCCCGAAGGTACTGCTCGTGTGCTCGAACGTGATGCCCCGGGACTGAGCGAGGCCATGCGCCTCGTCAGTCCACTGGGTCGACTGTCGCGTGGACGATCGGGCACCGTGGGTCAGTGCTTGATTCTGAACTGTCCCGGATCGCCGCGTGGGGCGCTCGAGTCTCTCGAGGCCGTGCTCGATGTCGTCGCCCACGCCCTCGAGTTACTTAGTGACAGCCCCTCACCTCATCCGCCCGAGACCGGGGGAAGCACGGAGATCTCGTCGTCGTGACTGATCGGTGCCGCTGAGTCGGCAGGCTCACCGTTCACCCAGACGCGACTCACTTCGAGGATGGCTTCGAACTTAGGACCGTAGCGACGAACGGCCTCGACGAGAACGACTTCAAGGGAATCGCCGTCCACGGTGTCGACTCCGACGCCAGCGGCGTCGCGGGCTGGACCCAGCAGGATCAGCCGCGCCACTAGCCGCCGCTCAACTGATCCGCGTCGAGCACGATTCCTCGCACCGTGTCGCCGACGTCGGCACCCGGGCCGTCGGGAAGGTACACGAGGGCGTTGGCTTTCGCGACCGCGTGGAGTAGGTGCGAGGCGTGTCGCGCCGCACTCTCGACGTGAACGACGCCATCGTCGTGAACCCGAGCCACCACGTGGGTGAGATAGAGACGTCCGTCGCGCTCTCGCGGCATCGGGCAGTCGAGCACCATCTCGATGGTGAGTCGGTTCAGAACGCGGTGTCCGGCCAGGCGGCGTAGGGCGGGGCGCACGAACGCTTCGAATCCGACGAGAGTCGATACCGGATTGCCGGCCAGTCCGAAGATCGGCACACCCGTGTCCTTCGTGATGCCGAAGGCGAAGGGCTTGCCTGGTTTCATGGCCACTTGCATCGAACGCGCTTCATCGCCACAGAGTTCGAGCAGGACCGACTTCACGAAGTCAGCGTCGCCCACGCTGACACCACCCGTGGAGATGATCGCATCGCACGTCGCCGCGCCGCGCTCGAGCGCGCCGGTGATGTCGGCCGACGAGTCGCCCACGATACCGAGGTCGAGTGCATTGAAACCCGAGGCATGTAGCGATGCGAGCAGTGAGGGACGGTTGGCGTCGCGAATCATGCCGGGGGCCAACGTGCCGGTTCCGTCCGAGAGTTCGTTGCCCGTTGACATCACACCCACGAGTGGTCGGGGGTGGGCGATCACGCTCGTGTACCCCTGGCTCGCGAGCACGCCGAGAAGGGCGGGACCCATTTCATCGCCTGGAGAGACCAGCACCTGGCCGACCGCCACGTCGTCACCCATCCGGCGCACCGCCTCACCGAGGGTGACCTCGCGCTCGATGACGACGCTTCGCCCGTTGGGGTCGAGGGTCGTTGCCTCACGCAGACACACACTGTCAGCTCCCGCGGGTAGGGGAGCGCCCGTCATAATGCCCATGGCCTCGCCTTCGCCGACGGTCGCCGTGGGAGCGTCACCGGCGAAAATCGTGCCCGTGACGCGCAGGCGCCGAGACCCGCCGCGCGTGTCGCTCGCGCGAAGGGCGAACCCGTCCATCGAAGAGTTCTCGAATCGCGGTGACGGCTCGCGAGCGAGAACCTCGTCGGCAGCGACACAACCCAGCGCATCGGCGAGTTCGAGCGAGCGCGGCGCGAGCGGCTTGAGGTCCCGGAGGACGTAACGGCGCGCGTCGTCGAGCGAGATCACGGACGCGGCGTATCGAGGAGCGGAGAGGTGTCCTCACTCCACGCCGATCCACCATCCCAAAACTCGCGCTTCCACATCGGCACCGTTTCCTTGAGGGTGTCGATGCAAAAGCGTGCCGCGTCGAAGGCGTCGCTTCGGTGAGGCGACGACACGGCAACGACCACGGTTGTCTCGGACAACTCGACCCTGCCGATCCGGTGGTGGATGGCGATGGCTTCGAGGGAGGTCCAGCGTTCGCGCGCTACCTCGACGATTTCGTTGAGTCGGGCTTCGGCGAACTTCGGGTTGGTCTCGTACTCAAGGGCGAGCACGTCGTCGTGATCGCGCGAGTGGTTTCGCACGACTCCGCTAAACGTGACGACGGCACCACAGTTGGGTCGCACCGCCCAGGCGGACAGCTCGTCGCTCGACAAGGGAGACTCCGTCACCACAACCCACGTCGACGCTGAGGCTGAGTGCATTGCGTTAATTCTAGGAGCGAGTCGCACGTGGCCTCTGGGGCGAGTTCGCGACGTCGCCTGCGACGAGGTCGTGCCTGAAGGTGCCCCAGATTCTCATCAGATCCGGCACGCATGTGCGTGATATTCGCTCGTCTCATCGTGCAGGCACGCCAAAAGCAACGCGATGTTACTGTAAATGCACGTTGATGGAGGAGGCAATATGCGTCGACTACTAGCGATCTCGGCAACGGCCCTGGTAGCCCTCGGCACGCTCGGGCTATCACTGGGCAACGCCGGCGCAAGTCCCTCGACGAGGGCCAAGGCGTCTGGAACCGTCGACGTTTTATACGCCGGCTCCTTTCTCGACCTAATGGAGCAACAGATTGGTCCCGCGTTCCACAAGGCGACCGGCTACACGGTGAGTGGCTTCTCCGCAGGGTCGACAGCTCTGGCGACGGAAATTGCGGGGGGCACCCAAGTCGGTGACGTATTTATCAGTGCGTCGCCCGCGGTGAACGCGAGTCTCGAGGGCAGCGCCAACGGAAACTGGGTGTCGTCGTACAAGGAGTTCGGGTACTCGCCACTGGTGCTCGGCTATAACCCGGCGTCGAAGTTTGCCAAGGCCCTCCAAACCAAGCCCTGGTACGAGGTCGTGGACCTGCCGGGGTTCTTGTTGGGCCGCACCGACCCCACGACCGACCCCAAGGGAGTACTCGCGGTCGACGCCTTGACGGGGGTCGCCCTCAGCTACGACCAACCCGGACTCGCGCCGCTGGCCTCCTCGTCGTCCAACGTGTTTGAAGAGACGGCCCTCGTAGGTGATCTGCAGGCCGGACAGCTTGACGCGGGCTTCTTCTACGCGGTCGAGGCCGCCGCGGCGCACCTCAAGACCGTGCCGCTCACCGGTACCCAGCTGTCGGGCCAGTACACCGTGGCGATTCTCAATCGCGCACCGCACGCCGCCGCCGCGAAGGCCTTCGTCAACTTCTTACTCGGCCCCAGCGGTCGCAAGATCTTGAAGGCGAACGGCGTGACGCCGATCTCTCCGGCCCTGTTCTTCCGCGCGTCCGCGAACTCCACGACAACGACCACCACCACGACGACGCCATGACCACGAGGAGGGCTTTCAGGAGTCCTCTCACGTGGCTCGGTGGATTGCTCGTCGTCTATCTGGGCTACCCACTCGCGGGTTTTATCGTTCGACTTGTCACGTCGCCCCAGCGCGGATTCCACGCACCGGGTCTGATTTCAGCGCTCTGGGTCTCGATCGCGGGAGCCACCATGTCTCTCGCGCTCATCACGCTCTGTGGTGTGCCGCTCGCGTACGTGCTCGCTCGTTCCAAGGGCCGTCTGGCCGCGGTCGTTGGAGTACTTGTCCAAGTGCCCTTGGCTCTGCCGCCCCTCATGAGCGGCATCGTGCTCGTGTACGTGATTGGTCCCTATACCTTTCTCGGCCGTCATCTGGGTGAGCACCTTACGGACTCGATGATCGGTGTGGTGATCGCCATGTCGTTCGTCTCGGCACCCTTCTTGATTGTCGCCGCGCGCGCCGCCTTCAGCGGGGTCGACCAGGGAATGTTGGACGTGGCGCGAACCCTCGGGTACTCGGACGTGTCGCGCTTCATGCGAGTGGCGGTGCCCAGCGCCGGGCAGGGAATACGCGCAGGCATGCTGCTCACGTGGCTACGGGCCTTTGGCGAGTACGGGGCGGTGGTGATTCTGGCCTACAACCCCGCCTCGTTGCCGATCTACACCTACAACCAGTTCAGCGGCCGCGGGCTGCCCACGACCTTGGCGCCGACTGCCCTCGCGCTTGTGGTTGCGGTAGTGGTCGTGGTGTTGAGTCGGGTTCGAGTTCGCCTTCCGTCGTTGCGACCCGTGATCGTCTCGCGACCGAGTTCTCCTGCGCCCGTTCCTCCTCAGCCCGTGCGCTTTGAACTCGATCACCGCATTGGCGGATTCCACCTTCGCGTCTCTCACGAGTCGAGTGCCAATCACCTGGGCGTGCTCGGTCCCTCGGGCGCGGGCAAGTCGGCCCTGCTGCGCTGCCTCGCGGGCCTCTACGGTCCGAGTCCGGGACCCGTGTGGTACGGCGAGCATCTCGTGAGCGACGTTCCCGTCGAGCGACGCGGAGTGGGGTACGTCGCCCAGGGCTTCGCGCTCTTTCCCCACCTGAATGTCTGGCGTCACTTGACCTTCGCTCGTGAGTCAACCCCCGAGCTCGCCTCCTACTGGCTCGAGCACCTTCGCCTGGAGGGCCTGGAGTCGCGGATGCCGTCGGAGCTGTCGGGGGGTCAGCGCCAACGCGTGGGCCTCGCTCAAGTGCTGTGTCGATCTCCACGCGTGCTCTTGCTCGATGAGCCGTTCTCCGCGCTCGACGCGCCCGTTCGATTGGAGCTTCGCCGCGAACTGCGCCGGGTCCAGCGAGAGACGGGTCTGGCCACGGTGATCGTGACGCACGATCCCGAAGAGGCGGCGTTCTTGTCGGATGAGCTGATGGTCATCGCCCGCGGCGAGGTACTGCAGTCTGGGGCCAATCGATCGGTGTTCTCGCGACCGGTCTCCGCCGAGGTCGCGCGTCTCGTGGGCGTGGAGAACGTGTACGAGGGGACTGTCATTTCCTCCACCGCTCTTCAAGTCGGCGAGGCTCGCGTACCGATATCGACGACGACCCTGGCACTTGGTACTCGCGTGCACTGGAGCGTGCGGCCCGAGTACGTGTCCGTGGTCGCGCTGAGCGGCCCGGCCACCGCGGGCGACGTCGAGGGCCGGATGATCGAAGTCGCCGACACCGGTCTCGACTACGAGCTCTTCGTTGACTATGGCGACGGCGTCGAGATTCGGGCTCGCACCGCCCAGGCGCCCGGGGTCGCTCCGGGGGAGCGTTGTCGCGTGTCGTTTCGCGCCGACGCCGTGTCAGTGTGGTCGGCCGTCGAGTGAGTCAGAAGGTGTCAGGAATCTCGACGCTGACGCTGGTGGCTTTTATGACGGCGTCCACCACGACGCCCGGTGCCAACTTCAGCTCATCGGCTGCTTCGCGGGTGATGACGGACACCACGCGATGGGGCCCGGCTTGGATCTCCACCTGGGCGACGACCTTGTCCTTGACCACCCTGGTCACGATGCCCACGAATCGATTGCGCGTGGACTGCGCGCGCGGACTGCGGGGCGACGGCGAGCGGTTCGCGGTGACGGCGGCACGGGCGAGGTCCGCGCCTTCGAAGTAGCGCTTTCCGTCAGCACCCACTGTCGACTTGAGTCGCCCAGCGTCTGCCCAGCGCCGAATCGTGTCCGCGCTCACCCCCAGCAGTTCGGCGGCCTGAGTCGCTCGATACCGCACCGCGGGCTCACGCGCTCGATCGACCGGCTTGGACGAAGGACTCATGGCGCTACCCCCCGATCATCGACATTGAGCGTGCTGGCCGAAGAAAGTCCGGCTCATTGATGGCGTGACCGGGAAACTTCTCCCACACGGCCCGTCGCAACAACGTGGCGATCTGCGCGTCGTCCGCCCCGTTTCGCATCAGGTCACGCGCCGAGAGTTCGTCGTCGGAGAACAGACAGTTGCGTAGCGCGCCGTCGCTCGTGAGACGCATGCGATTGCACGTTCCGCAAAATGGCTGGGTGACTGACGAGATCAGACCGATTTCGCCCCGCCCGTCGGCAAAGCGGAACCGCTCGGCGGGGGCTGAACCGCCGGGCTCCACGGCCTCGAGGGGCCAGACGGCGGAGACGTGTTCGAAGATCTCGCGACCCGGAACAAGTTGAGTTTTCTCCCACTCGCCCTGGGCGTCCAGAGGCATGAACTCGATGAAGCGCACGACTCGGCCTGTGTCGCGAGCGAACGCGGCGAAGTCAAGGATCTCGTCATCGTTGACCCCGCGCATCATGACCACGTTCACCTTGAGAGGAGTCAGTCCTGCCGCCTCGGCGGCGTCCATCGCAGAGAGCACCGTTGCCAACTCGCCTCGTCGTCGAACCGAGGAGAACCGATCAGCTCGCAACGAGTCGCAGCTGATGTTCACTCGCGTGAGTCCGGCGCTCGCGAGACTCGCGGCGACCGGCGCCAAGAGCATGCCGTTGGTCGTGAGGGAGAGGTCGCGAAAGCCGATGCCTGATAGTCGTTCTACGAGGGAGACCAGACCCTTGCGAACAAGCGGCTCACCCCCCGTGAGGCGAAGCGAGGTGACTCCGACTGAGGCGGCAACTGTGGCAACACGAACGATCTCGTCGAAGCTGAGGAGTTCGCCCGGCGCGAGGAACGTCATGCCCACCTCGGGCATGCAGTAGACGCAACGCAAGTTGCAGCGGTCGGTGACCGAGATGCGAAGGTCGTCGTGGATCCTCCCGTATCGATCCACTAGGGCGCCCCGCGTCGGCATGCTCATCCGCGAGACCTCGCCCCGGTCGCCTTCGACGGCGCGGGGGTGCGGGCGAAGCGACACCGCCACCGGCGCGTTCGCGCTCAGCGACATCGAGTCTCGCCTTCGCCGCGGCGGCGAAATGACCTGACGAAACGCATCGAAGTGACCACGGGACCCATGCTAACGACGGACGTTTCCGGGCTCACTGCGAAGTCGGTCCATCAACGAGTCGCCCCCAACTGCCTGACTTGCCGCCCTCCTTTTTCAAGAGGACCAGATCGTCGATGCGCGCGTTCGGGTCGAGGGCGCGTAGCGAGCCGAGGAGACTGAGGGCGGCGATCGCACACGCGGTGAGCGCCTCCATCTCCACACCGGTCGACTCGTTCGCGATCACGCTGGAAGAGACGTCGACGCCACCGTCACGTTCGGCGAGCTCGACGTTGACGTCGCTCAGGAGAAGCGGGTGGCAGAGCGGAATGAATTCGGCCGTTCTCTTGGCGGCGAAGACGCCCGCCACGCGTGCCACGTGCACGACGTCCAGGCCGTCGTGGCGAGCCTCGATGGCGGCGAGCGGAACGTTTGTGACGACGTGGCACTGCGCCCACGCCTTGCGAAGGGTTCGCGCCTTGTTCGAGACGTCGACCATGCGGAGTTTGCCGCTTCCGTCGACGTGGCTGAACGGACTATCCACCCGCCGTACCTCGTCGGCGCCACGTCCATACCAGCAGCGCGGCGCCAATCAACAGGACTACCGCCCCGAGTATCGCGTACCCGCCGTGTCCGCTCATCATCGAGCCGTGCAGCACGTTTGCGCCCTGGAGGATAAATACGACTCCGGCCACCACGAGAAGTATGCCGATGATGCCTCGAATCCACATCCCGACTCTCCTTGTCATGCCAACTCCTTAGGAACTTACTGAACATTCGATGCGGCAGTGCGCGTTGCGGTGAGGCAGATTAGGCCGCGTCCTCGTTCTCGCGGTACTCCTTCAGCCACCTCGGAGCGCGCGTCTTGGCCCACTGCTCGCTCACCCATCCCGTGAAGATGGATCGCAAGGCGTCGCGATGAGTCAGTGCCATGTAGATGTGTCCGATCACCACAGCGAAGATGGCGAAGGCGAAGACGTCGTGAACGAACGTGGCACCCTGGCGAAGTGGGACCGAGAAGAAACGGAACCACTGCATCATCGAGCCGGTGACGATCATCACCACGATCGACGCGCCGATGAAGATGGTGTTGAGTTTTTGGCCCGGATTGAACTTGTCCGCGTCGAGGGGTGTACGCCCGCGCGAGAGGGCCCAACGGATCTCCTGGCGGGTCCAAGCGTTGACGCGCCGCAGGTCGCGTCGCATGCCGCGGCCCCAGGGTCCGAGCACCGAGACGACAATCGGGATCGGGAGTGCCAGCCCCGTCCAGAGGTGGATCATCTCCATCAGGTGTCGCGGAAAGACCACACCGAAGAAGGAGCCGAAGTAGAGGGGGATGGCGGTGAACATCACGACACCAAACAGTGCGGCAGTGAGCCAGTGTGCGGCGCGTTGCACGTGATCGAATCGCGTGAGGCGAGCGACGCGTCGGGTGACATCCTGGGCGATGGTCATCGGTCTACACCTGGACCGGGTACGGGTTCTTCGGGCCGGTCGAGCCGTTCAGCCATCCATTCACGGGGTAGCCGTGCAGCTCCCAGAAGCCGGGCTGCACCTGATCGACGACGCGAATGGCCGAGAGCCACTTCAGTGACTTGTAGCCAAACATCGGGCCGACGTAGAGCCGAACCGGTCCGCCGTGTTCGGTCGTGACGGGTGCGCCGAGCATCTTGTACGCCACGATGACCTCGGGCAGTCGGGCCTGGTGGATTGTCAGGCTCTCGGAGTCTTCGCCGTCGTAGGACTCAAAGGTCAGTGCGACCGCCCCGGGTCGAACGCCCACCACGTCCAAGATGTCAGAGAGGCGAACTCCCTCCCAGTGCACGTCAGGGACACGCCAACCTGTCACGCACTGGAAGTCCTTGGTGAAGGCGGTCGCCGGCATGGCCTTGAGGTCGTCCAGCGTGAAGGTCATGGGCTGGCGAACGAGACCGCTGACCTCTAGTCGGTAGTCCTTGTCTTTGATCACGGGGTACGTACCGGTGATGGAGTAAATCCGAAACCGGTCGCCGAAAGGAAACAGTCCGCCGAGTCCCGAGCCGACGACGTCGCCCAAGAAGTTCTGGATGCTGGCGCCAAAGACCACCCCAAGTGCAGCCAGTCCCGTCACGCCGAGAAAGACTCGTCGACCGACCGCCACCGGTTTGGTGAATTTGGGGGTTGTCACGATCCGCGCATGCTGGGTCGTCCGGCGCCGAGGAACGAGCCGGAACCGCTACCGCCGATGGTCAACATGGGCAACTCGTCTTTCCCTAGGAGCGCCGGAGTTCCATTCTGCCAGGACGCCTTCGTTGTCGTGCCGCGGGCAGCAATGGGTGTCACGTGCATCTCTCTGGTATCTCATCGAGGGGACGCGGACGTGGCGCTACGGTCGGTTGTCCCTTCTTGTAGTCCTCGTACGAGCTAACCCGTTACGGACCATTGCCCGTTATCCCGCATGGAATCGCGTCGGCTTCAGGGCCCTTTAGTTCTCGTCGGGTAGTTCCATCTGCAACACCGACATGCCGCGAAGGTCGAGCCACACGCGCGAGCGATTGCGCACGACACGCAGGAGCACCGCGTCACACGACGAGCAACGCAGGACGAGACCGGGGGAGTGCGTATAGGCGTCGAGCTCGCCCAGCGGTCGAACCGCGCCGCAGTGCGCACAACTGGTGGCGGCGACGGTCATCTCGGCCGTGAAGATCTCGCCGAGGATCCCGGCGGCGACGTTTCCATCCAGTGGTGCGGCCTTCATGTCACCCTCCATTCGTCGGACCGAAGCGTTCGGTCTTCACGTTCGCTGGCGGCACGCCGATCGCCACGAGCGCGTCGGCCACGGACTCCACGAACGGTGTCGGCCCGCAGACGAAGCACGCTAAATCGCTCGCGCCTGGGCCCGCCAGTTCCGATAACAGATCCTGGTCGATGCGTCCGCGCCGCCCCGACCACGTGGGGGATGTCTCTCGGGTCAACGTAATGACCACGTCGCGCTGGCTGTTCGTCATCGAGTTGAGCTCCTCGCGGTAGAGGAGGTCTTGTTCGGTTCGTGCCGAGTAGATGAGTCGCATCGGTGTCGCGGCATTGAGATCCGCGTGGTAACGAAACATGGACATGAGCGGCACCACGCCCGACCCGCCCCCGAGGAGCAGAGCAGGGCGCATCTCGGTCTTCTCCCAGACGAAGTATCCGCCGATGGGTCCGCGAATCTCGAACTGGTCGCCAACCGCGAGGCCGGTGAGATACGGCGACACCTCACCGTCGTCGAGGCGCACGATGGACAGCTCTACCCCGTCGGCATCGGGCGACGAAGCAATGGAGTAACTGCGTTCGGCCGAGTAGCCGTCTTCGGCGGTCAAGCGAACGTCAATGTGCTGGCCCGCCCGGTGACCGCCCCACTCGGGCGCGTCTAACCACAGACTGACCGCGTCGGTCGTCTCGGCGATGGTCTTGGTCACGGTCGAGACGAGCCAGGCCGGCACCGCTCAGTCTCCTTGGTAGCGCTGCTCGCGCCACGGGTCTCCGTAGTTGTTGTAGCCGAGCGACTCCCAAAATCCCGGTTGGTCGTGATCGAGGAGTTTGAGACCGCGCACCCACTTGGCGCTCTTCCAAAAATACAAGTGAGGAACGAGCAGTCGGGCGGGCCCGCCGTGCTCGGGTGCGAGCTCTTTGCCGTCGTACTGGAAGGCGACCCACGCCTTACCGTCGCGCAGGTCCGCGATGGGAAAGTTTGTGGTGTAGTCGGGCTCGGCGAACGCGAGGGCGAACGGCGCGTCGGAGTTGACTCCCGCGAGGAGCGTGTCGAGCGACACGCCGGTCCATTTGTTGGCCAACTTCGTCCACTTG
>Ga0210387_10001451_pt1 | contig 17915 bp, 17 predicted proteins | sample IncBWC7OmetaG_FD_160108 | JGI IMG/M metagenome (GOLD analysis project Ga0210387, IMG submission 160108) | Forest soil microbial communities from Barre Woods Harvard Forest LTER site, Petersham, Massachusetts, United States - Inc-BW-C-7-O ...
AGAGCTAACGGCAGCAATCAACAATCTCTGTGGCCTGATGCGCGACGAGCAGCAGACTACAAACCGGCGCGGGCCGAATTTGGCGCGGACGATGCTTGGTGACGCGGAACGGATAACTCGGCGCTTAGCTACTCCCGAAGGTCCTGTCTCGTTGCATCGTTTCATCACAGAGGCTTCCGACGACCTGCCGTCCGCGGGTTCGATCCAACGCGACGAAATGAAGCGCGCTTCCGGCGCGGCCTTTGAAGATGCCTGTAATTCAGTCGGTGCTCGGATGAGAGGAGAAAAAGATTGCCGGTCAAGCCTACGGCGCAGCGCGACTGACACGACCGAGGAGAGTTTCGAGGACATGGCACGCGCGCGACGACAACAACTCCTTGGAAGGTGAGGATTGAGTTGGCGGACCCGGAGCTCCAGCCCGGTCCGCCTTTTGCGTCAGCGGCCGGTTCAACCTCCTTACGGCGCCGCTGCCGCAACCTAGCGAGGCGGGGCGGTGTGTTGCCCTGGCGGGACTTTGTCCTCTCCTTCGGGATCGGGAGGGGTTCTTTCACCCGCAAAGTGGGCCTGCCGCCCTGCTTCGCAAATACGTGCAGGCGAATAAGTCCAGATCTGGACTTATTCGCTCAGGACACCCATAGGACATCGGCAGGTTTTGTGCGAGAGGATTCACAGGTCTACAGTGAGCATAGGTTCTGCCAATCGCTGTTCGGGCGGCACGACAACCTCGGCACTCCTGTTTTACAGGTGCGCGTTGTTGGGCGCGGGTGATAGATTGGGGCCATGAGGACCCCAAACGCACGCACACGGCCCGTCCGCATAGGACTACCAGGCGCTCCGAGGAGCCGCCCGCTCAGGGAATTGGCAACGGATCAACTCAGCGCGGCATGCCGGAAAGAAGATTGCTCACATTGCACGTCGCTGCGCTGCGCGTGTAGGTGTCACGGCGCGGCGGCGTATAACAAGACCTGTCGCGCGAAAGGTTGATGTACTTCGGATTGCTACGGGCGGCTTTGGCCGCGCGGCGGTACAGATTCGCCCCCATGCTTAGCTCTCCCCATACTTTTAGGGGAATCCTTTTGCGGCCTGCCGCGTCCCGCCTTCTTGCCGCCAGCTTGCTGCCCTTCCCGCTGCCGTTCCTTCGCTTCCGCGAGCCACGCTAGACGTACAATAGTAAGGTTGTCGAGATCACAACAAACGGGAGAATTCCACTTTGGCGAAAAGTACAGATCCATCGGACGCAATCAAGAAAAAATTCTTCATAGGAGCAAAGGTCAAGTTGAATGCGGGTGGCCCCGTCATGGCAGTGAAAGAACATGCCGCCAACGAAAACTGGTCGCTGGGCGGTTTAGAGATAGTATGCCAGTGGTTTTCAGGAAAGAAGCTTGAAACTGGTCGCTTCGCGCCGGAAACCCTCATCTTGGTGAAGGATGACGCAGAACCAGAAAAGCAATCTTCCTGACAAAACGACCGCGACGGCTGATACCGTGGCAGGTTGGATGCTCAAGGAACTGGAGAAGCAAGGTGGTGTCTTATACCAAAATGACGCCGTGTCAAACATCGCCGATCTTTTCGGGGAGCGGTTCGTTTACGAAAACGACTTAGGCAATGCCTGTATTGACAAGCAAGTGCTAGCTGCCTTCCGCAAACTTACTGGCGATTCTGTTGTGTGGAGTAGAGGTGAGCGCCTTTGGCGTGCGCGCGAATCGGGCGATGAGCTTACTCGGCAGCAGAATTAACCCGTCCCTAGGGCTGCCGATCACTGTCCGTTAAGGTGTCCTGTAACTTACAAATGAGGTGACATTACATGCCGAAAGGTGCGCGGTGACAACTCTAAGTAGTTGAGGTTACGTCGCATGGCCTCAAGTTGGAAATTTAGGAAACTGCTGCTCTATCCAACTGAGCTACGGGGCCACGCATTGATTTTACAGCAGGGCGGCGCGCACTGGGTGCCTGTTTGAAGGTGACATCCAGTAAGCGGGGGTAGGCGTGAGGGACGACGCACAGGGGTGAGCGGAATTGCTCAGACATCCCGTCGCGTCCCAACTAGCTTGTTGACATGCGGGGCTCTGTCGGATAACGTTTGTTGCCGCAGTTACGGGGCCCCGTTCGAATCTCTACGCTGTAGAGGCACCCAAAATGTTCCGCTTCGTCCGTTTGCTCTCTCTGTTACTCTTGGCTGGCTCTCTGGTGTTGCTTGCTTCGGCAGTACAAGCCCAAACAATATGTCCCTCAGTTGCAGCATCGCCGACATCACCCGACGTCGTCGCTTGGCACTACGACAATTGCCGGACCGGCTGGCAAAAGAACGAAACGATCCTGACAGCAACGGGCTCCGGCGCGGTGAGCCCAAACAACTTTGGCCTAGTGGCACAATGGAACGGTTTGCCGCCACAGCAACCCTTGGGACATGTCTATGCTGAGCCGCTCGCCGTGAGTGGTTTGCCTACTGTGCAGGTCAGCGGCGGCCCAACCTGCAACAACCCGTGCAGCTTGGTGCTGATTGCCGACGAGAGCGATATGTTGTGGGCCTACAATGCCGGGTCAAACTCGCAGACCCCGGTCTGGAACATGAACTTGGCCGCCGCTGTGGGAGGCATTGGGCCGGTTGATTGTCAGACCATCACTGTGTTCTTCGGGCCCTGTGAGAACGGCGTTCTTGGCAACAGCGTAGGTGCCACAGGAACGGGTGTAGTGGACGAGAGCAACCCACAAGACCCTATCCTTTACCTGGCGGCGGTGGTTGACCTTGCCGGTTTGAGTGTGCCGACGTACTATCTCTATGCTGTCGACATCGTCCACGCGACCCTAGAGGCCACGCCGATCAGCGGGTCCGTCACCGGAAAGAATCCAAGCGATCAACAGCAGGACAACATCTGCACCTCAGATTACCCAGCGAACGGGCCCTTGCAGTTTAACTACAACCATATTCAGCGGGCGGGACTGCTCTTCGTAGGTGGGAATGTGTATATCCCCTTTTCGCCGGGTGACGGCGAATGGGAGAACGGGTGGCTCTTCGGGTATAAATATGATGTTCAACACAACACCTTCACCCAAACCGCCGTCTATAGTACGACACCCTACGGCACGGGCGGCGGCATCTGGGGCAGCGGAGCAGGACCAGCCAGCGACACGATAAACATTTACACCGTAACCGGAAACGGCACCTGGGACCTCTGGGGAGTAAACCCAAGCAGTGCCGATGCTGGTGATAGTGTTCTTAAACTGCTTCCTAACGGTAATGGCGGAATGTCGATAATGGACTATTACACTCCCTCCGACGTGCTCACCTACGTGCCCCCCGGTGGGCGAATGGTCGGACGCTGCACTCCGCCCAATGACCTTGACCTCGGCTCGGGTGGCCTGATGATTTTCCCGGACCAGTTCTACACTCCGCCCGGCCAGCAGCAGGCGCTAAGCCTCTCGGTAGTCGCCGATAAGGAATCAAACCTGTATGTAATGAACATTAACAACCTCGGAAAGTTTACCCCGAACGGTGGAGGTAATTGCGGAAACAATAATTGCGGAAGCAACGTGGAGACAATAACAACCCCGTCAGTCCTCACACCTGATCAGGGCTACTGGGGGAGCGGTGCTTACTGGAAACAGACCAGCGGCGGGACCACCAATTACTTCCTTTACTACACTGCGACGTCCCACTTCGCCACCGCAGCGCCATACCCGATCTACCAATACACACTCCAGACTAGCGGCAGCTCGGGGCCGATCACGAACTCAGCGTCCGTTGCATCACACTCAGCACAGGGGCCCGTACTGTTCTGCGTCTACTCCCCGACGCCCTCGGTTTCCTCGAACGGCAGCTCGGCGGGAGGCATTCTGTGGGCGATCGAGAACAGCAACCCCAACAACCCTAGTCCAGGGAACTGCGCTGGTATTCCCAGTGGTCCCGCCGTACTGCATGCCTTCGACGCAGGTACGATGAACCAGCTTTACACGAGTAGTGGCATAACTAACCACAAACCAGGACATGCAACGTACCCTACGCCGACCATTTTTAATGGCAGGGTTTACATGGGAACATCGTCTGAGGTGGACGTATTCGGGCTTTGCGGAGCACCCAACCCGCCGTGCTTGAATTAGGCAGAAGGGACTTGGAAATGGGTATGGCTCAACGCTTGATTGGTGTTCTGTGCGCCATCGTTTTCGCAGTGGGCCTGTCAGCCGGCCAATCTCGTGATGTTGTCAGCGAGGGAGCCGGACCCCAGTTGCTGTCCTGCTCTCCTGCGCCGTGCGTGCTTCCGCCGACTCAGGTCTCATTCGGAGTGGACGCGTTCGACGCGCCTATAGCCGCCGATCCCACAAACCAAGAGCGCATCGCCGTGGGTAGCGATAACCCCCAATGTAATCGACAAAGCGGCTTGGGCTTTTACCTGACAAGTAATGGCGGGTCTAGCTGGGATACTTTCTGCATGGTTCCGCTGTTGAGCGGCAATCAGGAATACATTCCGGGTGTTGACCCCGTTCTCGGTTACGATCGAAACGGCGTCGTCTACATCGGAGGCTTCTATCTCGACGACAACGGTAGAACCGAGTTTGGATTTGAGGGATTTGAGAAATCCAGCGATGGCGTGAACTGGAGCAATCCGGCGCCCGCAGTCGTTCGTCAGAATTACATTCCCAGCTATTGCTGGATGGCGGTTGACGACAGCGCTGCCAGCCCGTACATGAACTCGGTTTACATCTCGTGCGTGATGGTTGGACTCAAGAACCAGCCGTACAATCAGGTCGTGGTGGCGCACTCCAACAATGGCGGTGCGACCTGGCAGCAGGTAAACGTAGCCCCAATGCAAAAGTCCCCCGACCGGGACTTCTACACCGCCCTTGTCGTCGGAAGGGACGGCACCGTCTATCTCACTTGGATGTACTGCAACACCGGTCCGCAGGCCTGCGACAACGACAAGGCCTACATGGTGTTTTCGAAATCGAGTGACGGAGGAAACACATGGTCGCCGCCTAAACTGGTCGCGGCGGTGACATTGATAACATTTCTCCCTAACACGTCTATTCTCGTCAGCGACGGACCCGCAATCGGTGTGGATAACGGCACCGGCCCATACGCTGGAAGCCTGTACGTGAGCATGTATAACTGGACGGGCACGTTCATGCAGGTGCAAGTTGCTCGCTCAACCGATGGCGGAAGTGACTGGTCAAAACCGGTGCCTGTGGCCCCCGGTATCACGCACGATCAGTTTTTCCCCTGGATTTCGGTAAGCCCGACCGGACTGGTTGGCGTGAGCTGGCTTGATCGACGAAACGATCCAGCTAACGTCGAATACCAGGCGTTCGGCACCATCTCAACCAACGGCGGCCTAAGCTTCCAACCCAACCTCCAGCTCACCACCGGCTTCTCCAATCCAACCACGATTATGGGTTCCTCAATCGGCAACTACACCGGCAACACCTGGGACGGTCCAAGCTACTTCCTGGCCGCCTGGATGGACAACAGCAGCACTGGTACATTCCAAGATGTAGTCGGCGGCATCCGGCTGAAGTGAGTTCAGAAGGAGAAAAACATGGAATGGACGACACCACAATTTGAAGAGATCAGCCTGAATTGCGAAATCAATTCCTACGCCAGCGCGGAGATGTAACACACCTTAAGGTCATCGCCGAAAAAGCGGGCTTGGGGGCATTCAAACACAAGGCGGTACTGCCATCAGTTCCTGTTCCGCGATTTTCAGGGTGACGCCGTAAACGGTCTTTCCCGTTGAGCTACCTGGCGAATTCGAAACGGCAGCGATCGCGGCGAACGCGCAATCTGACCAACCACGACGCGGCATACGAGCTCTTGCGATACGACCTTGTTTGACCTTGGCCACAACCGAACGCTGATCCCGGCCGAAACCGGAAATACAGCGGTGATCGGGATGCGGCGCAGGAGCGAGCCACACCCCTGCGATCTCCGACAGAATTCACTCAGGATTCACAATTTGGTCACCTAATCGTCATGTGGCGGACGTTAAAGTGCCTCTAGTTAGCAGGGCTGTCCTCTTCAGGTGCGCCACCTGATATCAGCTGCGGGAAATCCGCCCAAGAGAACGCCTAGGATGGCGCCGAGGCAGTCGACGCCGTTGCCGGGAGCTGAACGGGTCTTTTGGTGGGGCGGCCTGCGCTGGTGGAGACGCACCCATGAGCCAACTTATTTTCGTCGTGGATCACGACATCGAGAGCTGCGAATTGGCGCGGCATAGCCTCGAGCATGTCGGCTACTCGGTACGCACATTCTCCACGACCGATGTAATGGCCGAGGCCGAAAGCAGTCGCCCCTCTTTGATCCTTATTTCATTGCGGATGCAGGATTGCGACGGGATATCGACGTGCCGGCGTATCCGCGAAAACCCATTATTGTCCATGACCTCCGTTATCTTCCTCCTTGAGGATGCCACTGAGGAGCAGCGTGTCCTCGCCCTTGAGTCAGGCGGAGACGATTACCTGATCAAGCCCCTCACCACAGCAGGGTTGATTGCCAGCGTACGAGCCGTATTACGCCGCTTCTCCTCCGCCGATGCGATTCCCCGAACGGGAGAATCCCAGATGGTCATCGACAGTTCAGCCATGAGACTTTCAGTGAGTGGAGTAGATGTACCCGTCACATTTCTGGAATTTCGCCTCGTCGACTATCTCTCACGACATCAGGGGCAAGTGTTAACTCGGGATGTGCTGCTGGATGCAGTCTGGGGCGACCGGCGATTCGTCACTCCACGTAGCGTGGACGTGTGTATCCGGCGCGTTCGCGAGAAGATCGAGCCTAACCGGGCTCAGCCAAGGTATCTGAAAACCGTCCACGGTGTGGGGTACAGATGGGATGCGATGGTAGGCCGGCAATCTGCGTCCAATGAAGGCTGCAACTGTCCTGCATGCACCCGCCAAATGGACGTATCCGATTTGGCGTGTGCAGAAAAGACAAAGGGCAGGAGAAGTGCCGCTCGAGACTGAGGCACCCTGACCGATCGATTCATGCCGTGGTCCTCATAGAACAAAGAGCGTCAGCTCACGCTGACGCCCTTAGCCGCTCTGAACCAATTCACTCTACGGCAGGTAGTAGCGGAACGAAGTAAAGAACATGTTTTCCGTGGCACTGGGATTGCCTAACAGATTTCCAGTGCCTGGCGTACTCCCAGTTCCCGCCCAGGTGTTTCGCACGATGTAGGAATATTGCGGTCCCCATTGGAGTCTGCCCTTGGGGCCGGCATAGAAGCGATACCAAAAGCCGAGCGTACCCTCTATGAGCGAGCGGGTGTCCCCGTTGCAGTTGGGCGCGCCGGCGGGGTTGAAGCCAGCAGTAAGTGGAGTTCCCGCCGCCCCAGGAGTGGGCACAGTTCCGCTTCCAACCGTACTGGTACTGGTGGAAGACACCGGCGTGTCCACATTGATTACGGTTGAGCTCGGGGGTGCTTCGTTGTAGCAACCCGAGTTATTAAACAAAGTCGAACCATAACCCGCACCCTTTCCGCCGACGGTGTACGCTGTTCTGCTTTCGTACTCCCCGCCTACGTTCGCATAAATATCCAATCGTTTCGAGTGGTACTCCAAGGTAGCGAGCCCCTGGTAGTTCCGTACTGCATCCAGCACACCGTCCGGGCGCGCCACCACGTCGGGCAACCCGCCCGAGCCGTATCGGCCAATACCGTTGCCGCCGAGCACGTGTATGCCCAGGTCGAACTTTCCAGCCAGCGTTCCGCGGGCATTCACACCAACCCCGCCTCCCACTTTATTGCTGTTGAACGCGCCGGCCGAATTCGGAATGTTGCCGGTACCGCAAGGAACGCTCGGGGGTAAGACGCCATTGGTGGCCGAAATGGTTCCTCCACATGGAAAAACCCGATCACGGAAATCGGTCACCAATCCAAATACCTCGTAGTGTCCCAACCCGGAAGGTTGGAAAGTGACCTTCGTGACGATGTCCGGCATGGGGTTGAAGGAATAGTTTGCGGTAGGATTGTAAAGGCCGGCGCTGCTTCCTTGCGAACCGATGACAAAGTTGTTTTGCCCGGAGGCAAGATGGCCGCCAAGCGTGGCCTCAGAGTCCTCCACTGACAAACCCCACGATAGTTCCTGGTTGAAATCCTTGGACACGCGGAAGCCATACTGCCGGGCCCAACTGAAGCCGACGTTATAATTCGGATCAATCGTCATCGGCAATGCTTCACTGCGATTGTCGACGCCCTTCCGGGTCTCCGTAACCAGGCTCCACATCTGGCCGCCGGTGAAAGTCCACCCATTATCCAACGCAGCTTGTGCCCATGCCTGCCTTTGGCGAAGGGTGTAGCTGCTGCTTTGATTGTTGTTCGAGGTGATGCCAGCCGACAGGAAGTCAGCTTCCAAGTAGCCCGTGAGCTTGGCGCTGTTGAGCTTGCCTTCCATCAGCAGGGAGATGCGAGATTGGCGGCCAGATCCGAAAAATTCCGAAAGATGACTCGCGTTCGCACCGTCAAAAGGAATCGAGTTGAAAGGCGTATTGATGTCGGAACCCAATGCGTGCGAACGCCACACCGTTTCCGCCGCCAGGAAGCCACCTGGTGTAATGGTAATTCCCTTATAGTGCAGTGCCATTGGGTTTTCCAGGCTCGCCTGAATGTTTTTCTGCGTTTCCTGTAAACTCAAAGCTCCGCTGGTCGCATTTTGCTTCAAGTCGGTCACGTCGGTCCGCAGGTCAGAAACTGATTGCTGCTGTTGGCCGACCTGCGATGCAGCTTGATCCGCTTTAGTCTGCGCGTCCGCAGCTGCGGTTCGCGCCTGATCCAGGGCTGCGTCTCGCTTTCGCATTTCATCCTTCAACAGCTGGATTTCCTGCTGTTGCGACCCTATCTGCTTTTGCTGTGCCGCCAGGCCATCTCGCAACTCCTGGATCTCTCTGGCGGTATCCGCCGGTAGCTTTTTTCGGGGAGTTGCCGTAGTCGCGGTCTGCGCCAAGCAGCCGGCTGCCAAGAACAGAATCATCCACCACTGGAAAACGTACTTCATCGTATCTCCTTTGCCTCATGGACGAGGCGCCTGTGAGTCTCAACTGAATTCAAATACGGCTAGTGAACTTACTTCACGGTTTCCAGCAAACGCTGGGGCGACAATTGCTCTTCGGGTTCTTCACGACGCACCTATTCACGGGAGAAGACTATGTAGGGATAGCAAAACTCCAACTGCGCCCCGGATCGGTGGTTCGGCGTTCGTCAACCCATACGGCGAACAAGCTCAACCGCAAAGACTTCGGGCGCGGATTATTCCTTGCTCAAGGCGGCCGCGCCTCCCAAGTTTTCTAAGGTACGGCTCTTTTACGTTGGTGATGTTACAGATTGGTGATAGCCAGATGAATTTCTGATGAATCGAGGTTCCGGGCTAGGCTGTTGCACGCGAACCGAACCTTGCTATTGTTTGATGAGCAGCCCGGCAGTGGCCAGAGTTTCGTAATTAAAGACCATCATAGAGTTTGCGGTCCCAGTAAATTGCCCAGTCCGGTCAACGTATCCGAACAGCGACAACGCTCTTCCATTTACCGATCCGGTAACGAACATCACGTTTCCTACGGCTGAACCCGAGAAGGGGAATGTTCCGTTGTCGGCCGGTCCAGTTAACGCAGCGCTTACGGCCAGCGTTTGGTTATTACCTTCCACAAGCGTCAGGGCCGCGTTGTCCGTACCATCGCCTAGACTCAGAGGACCAGAGAAGGTACCCGCGAGAGCCGGTACTTGATTACCCACAAAACCACCTGAATCGGAGCCGGGAGGGATACCAATGCCACCGACCAAGTTGGGGCACTTGCTATTGGTAAAGGCGTAATTTCCCGAAATCGCGCTGCCCGTCAGCACTCCCTGACCGTCGAATGAATTCCCACCATCGTTGAAGGTGAGCGCAACATTCTTAGCGGTAACTGTGGCAGCGACACTGTTCTGCCCTGGCGTTTCGCCGACGCACACGCCGTTAACGTACCAGATCTTGTTCTCCAAACTAAGAACCTGAGCCTGACTCGGCCCAGTTGCGCTGCTTTGGCTTCCATTGGCTGTCAAGTTGACTTCCACCAGCGTCGTGCTCCCGGTGATGTTGGAGGTCACAGCAAATTCGTAGGCTCCAGAAACCACCGGGCTCGAGGTCAGAGTGCTACTTCCACCACACCCCATGGTCAAGGCCAGAAGCAACGCAAGTGGAACTGTGCACATTCTCATCTGTCTCCTCCATAATGCGTCAACTGCTGCCGGGTTCACCAAGTGCCCGACCCGATCCGCGACCGTCGATTTCCCAGAGTTGTCGCGGCCGTATCCGTGGATTGGGTATTACATCGGCGGTCACGATGACGCGACGAAACACCGAGTCAACTCTCGGTGATCCCCTGGTCCTATCATCGACCAGCGCTTCAAAGAGACGGGTGCGCCCCCTTAAGAAACCGGGTGGTGCTCAAAAGCAGAAGGTCCAGATCGCCAGAATTATACATCACCATAACGACATCGAAGTCTGTAGTTTTTGGTCAGTTGGACTACTGCGTCGGTGTATGTTGGCAGCGCGCCAGGCTATGGGCGCAGCAGGAGTGTTCGGAAGCGATCATAAAGAGCGTTACCCAAGGCGAGCCTGGCTGCCCCGCGCAAGGACTCGCGCACCTGCATTTTCCACAGTCCTGCGCCGTTGCAGATTTGCGGAAAAGTGAGGTCGGCTTTGCGCATAATGGCAACGCGTCCAAGCATGAATGGATTAGTAGAAGGCATGTTGGCATGGGTGCGGCTGGTAGCCAATGACCGGTAGCCAGCCTCACGCGCAATGTCAAGAACCCTTTTGTCGTAACGGCCCCCAGGGCAGGAAAAGTGATCAACTCTCTTGCCGATTATGTTTGCAAGCTCTTTCCCCGCGTCCGATATTTCGCGCCGCAAATCCGGCAGGTCAAGATCATTTAAGTAGGCGTGAGTCATCGAGTGGCAGCCGATTTCGAAACCGAGATCGCTCAACTGGCGTAGCTGGGCCGGGGACATGTGTCCGGCCTTTCCGAGAAACCCCACAGTGGCGTAGAAAGTGGCATTGCATCCGTGCTCTCTCAGCATCGGCGCCGCGCCAATCAGATCGGTCTCGCAACCGTCGTCGAAAGTGATCGCAACTGAGTTCCCACAGGGATAGCCGAGTGCTTCGCCAACACTCAGTCCGCGCCAGTCATTTTGCCTGAGCCACTGTAGTTGTGAACCGAAGACTGTTTGAGGAACGATGTAGCGGGCGTATCCCGGGTCGGACTGAGACAGCGGCCGGCCAGGCAGCTCCAGCTCGTGGTACATGAGGAACACCACGCCAGGTCCTCCCATCAGAAGATCCGGCGCAGCTGGGCTTTTAGCGAGTCAGGAATTTGAATGCCGAGCCGGTCGAGCGTCAGCTTGCCGTTTTTCAGAAGGCGCCGCATTCGATGGGAACGCACATGGCGACGTTCGAACTCCGCCAGGACCTCGCTTGACAAAACTCCCGAGGACGGCAACTCTACACCGTCTTTCTGGGCCGTGTACTTCCCTTCTGCCAATGCAGCCAAAATCGCGGCTGTCTCAGAGGAATTGCAATCGAGTCTGACACACAAGCCGCAGAACTGTTTTTTCCAGTGCAGATCCTGGCCATAGAACGCATGCATTTCGGGTGCTCGTTGTCGCAGACGCTGAAGAAGGGCAAAGGTGGCCGGGCGGGGCGCGTAACGGCCGTCATACTTGGAGTTCCAAGTCTCAATACCCTGCGGCAGAACTGCGAAGCCCTCAATCCAAGGGAAGAATTCATCTTTGGGATGAGCGATCACTGAGACAGCGCCCTGCGATGCGATGTGCTGAATCACCGACTGAGGGTCCCGGGTCGTGGCGAGAAGTGACGCTCCGTAACCCAGGACGTGCATACGCCGGTCGCACTCATACTCTAAGCCCATTACGAAACAAAACCTTCCATCGGAATGGCGTTCCAGGTCCTGCGCATAGGTTTGGATGGAGCTGCTGTTGAAATATTCGGCGTGGTCGCTCATGCACACAAACGCGCACTCCTCGGAAAGGAACAGTTCGCGAAGCTCCTGCAAGGTGAAGTCACCGTCCGAGTAGGTACTGTGAACGTGCAGAGCGCCTTTGAGCATTAGCTCGAATTCCTCCCTTGCGGCAAACGGCGGAAAAGGCCCACCCAGTCGCCGAATTCAGGTAACGGATCACGCCATTGGAACAGGTCGTGGTAAGTGCCTGGCACCGGTGTGAGCACGTCAAACAACGTACCCAGCCGCCCCGGATAAGTGCCTGGATAGCCAGCAGGTGGGCCCTTCCAGACTTCCACAAGATGGCGAACATCGCCCAGGAACCAACGACAACGGACGTTGAAACTATAGCCCGAATTAGATTCAACGTCTCCATGCTCGGCCAAGCGGGCCAGAAGCACGGGAAAATCTACGCCCGCGTAACATGCCAAAGGAAGCGAGTGCCAGAAACGCCCGTTGACCTCCATAAATACTGCTCGCGATCCCGCTTGCTGACGGTACTCGACCATTGCAACCCCGTGCCATCGCAGGGCAGACAAAATCGCCAAGGAGCAGCGGCGAATCTCAGGGTCGGGTTTAACACTGATTCTAACGGCGCTTCCCGAGCCGGTAGGATAGACATCGCGTATCCGCTTGTGCGCGAACTCGGCACGCAGTTCGCCGTGGTTCATCAGGACGAAGTAACCGGTTCCTTCCCCTGCAACAAATTCTTGTAGTAATACAGCGGAGGAGCGAAGACTGATATCGCGATACGCCGCCTCCAGTTGGGCCGGGTCACTGGCATAACGAGGTCGACCTGCGCCCCTCACTTTTCCGCCTACCCCGAGTTCCTCCGAAGTTCGCGGCTTCAAAACTACTGGGTACCCCACGGACTGCGCAACATCGTGAGCCTCTTGTACCGAGGCAACCAGCCTTGTCTTCGGGATCGCGACACCAAGCGACGCAGCCAGACGGGTGGTCTCATCCTTATCGTAGGCGCGGCATAGGTCTCCGGGCTCCGGCAGAACAAGCCGTGCTCCTTCGGAAGTCAAGAAATCTCGATGGATCGATAGCGGCAGCGTCGTTGACTCGGTCATAGGGAGCACCAGGGTTCCGGGTCGCTCATGCACAAACTTCCCGACGGCTTCGACGAAAGCATCTACGTTCTCCTGCGGTGCAGGATACTGGAAGCTGCTGCGACATGCGCGTGACCATCCCGCTTTAGACCAGGAAGCAGACTCCCCCGCGCAAACGATGTAACCGGCCCGGGCAAGCGAACGCACACTGGCGACCGCCTGGTTCTGATTTCCATCAAGCACCAGGACATTCATAGTTGTCCGGAGACCCGCGAATGGCGGGACTCGTCATTGGGCGCTGCCAGGTCTCGGACCGCCTGCAGAACGCCAGTGAAACGTTGTGCGATTTTCGACCAGTCGTGTTGGGCTGCAAGCTTGGCCGCCGCCAGCTCATACTGACGACGAAGCCCGGCATTGCGGACGAGAAGAACGATCGCATCAGCAAAGGCAGCGGCATCATCGGCCAAAATCAGGTCATGGCCGCTCCTCACATCCAAGCCTTCGGCGCCGATGGTTGTCGACACCAAGGCCTTTCCCATCGCCATTGCCTCAAAAATCTTCAGCCGCGTGCCGCCTCCGATGCGGAGTGGTACGACCACAACCGTAGCATCGCGCAAGTAATCGGTGACGGAAGGAACGGTGCCGGTAACTTGAACGGCATGGGACGCGAGTTGCCTCACACGAGCGTGAGGATTTCGACCGACGATCTGAAATTCTGCAGCCGGGAGCTCGAGGCGCACTCGAGGAAAAACATCCCGACAGAAGTGGACGACAGCATCGATATTCGGTTCCCAGTCCATGGAGCCGGTGAAGAGGATCCGAGGAGGGTTTGTTTTCGACGGAGGGGCCACCACGGAGTTATGTGTGTCCACCCCGGTCGGCACCACGCTGATGGCGCAGGAAGGATCCATCTCGAGCATCCGCTGCCGATCGTTTTCAGAGACGGCAATTACATGATGAAACTTCCCCAGGGCACGGCGTTCGTAGCGCGCCATCTTCGCGGCCTCGACGCAATACGCGAGACGCCTGACGGGATTCGACTCAGTACTCGCCATGCGCTGCCAGAGGGCCGTCTCCACGTTATGCTGGAACAGAATAGTCGGGATGGCAATGACATCGGGAAAGTTCAGCGAGGCCGAGAGAAAATCGCAAACGCAAGCGTGGAATCGCTTTTCCCGGAGCCAGGACGCCACTAAACGCCGCACCTCAGGATGAGTGAATTTGGCGACAGCGAACGGGGCAAATTGAAAAACACGGTGCAAATAGTCCAAAGACTGCGCCAGGATACTGCCGTCGAGAGCCGCAGTATGAACTGTATACGCCCCGGGGAATTCCGCTTCGATATCAGCTTCATAGCCTGTGTCCCGCCGCCCACCGTAGTAGGAAAGCAACGTCACTTCATGATTATGGGCGAGATGCCGGACGATGTTGTAGGAGCGGATCTTGCCCCCGGTGTCCACCGGCAGCAATTTCCCTGCTTTGACCCAAAGAAGTCGCACATTGTCACCAGCAAATGCCTTCGTGGTTGCCCACCAGGCTTCGACGGGATTTTCCCAGATTTACGAGATCGATGACTACTTGACCCGGTTTCACATGATGCTGCAGAGTCCCCTGGCTCACGTCACGCATACCTATCACGACAATTTCCGCGGCGTCGAACGCCTCCTCCAGCGTTGCGCAAAGGAGAGCCCCGATGTCAGGAATGACCTCTTCAACATATTGGCGATTGGGACCCACAATGCGTCCGAGAGAAACTTGGGCGTCCCAAATTCGCCCGATCCTAAAATACTAATCGAAAGATTCAAAGTTCATCTCCTGCCGTCTGGCACGGCGAATACCTGAACACCGTAGAAAGCCTCCAAAGTAGGGTACGTTCAGAAAATCGCGGACCGATTTCACGAAAGGCGACTCAGTCAGCCGCCGAGGCTATCTCACTTCGCAGCTTGAGCATTATGCACGGGTATTCGCATGTGCCGTTCGTTACCAAGAGAACCATCCAGTATCGAACGCTAGCACATTTGTGGGTGCCGAAAATGAAAAGTTGAAGAATTTCTCGGAAGGCCGGATTTTCGCGGTTCGTTGCCCTCAATCCGATTCACCCCTTGCTATACTTCCCAGAGACCGAGACGAACAGAAAAGAGTGCGGAGTTAGGAGCCGTTCCGCCATCTGTTTGTAAATCTGGGTATTGCTTTATTGTTTCCCTGGTTCCGAACCCGCGATTTGCTTTCGCGGGCGGCTATGGCAACTCGGACCACCCGACTGCGCGTCCGCGACGTCCAACCTTGCGACGCAGCTCGGCGCGCCTGCGGGACAATTCTGCAGTTGATCATTCGAGTAATGTCGAGCGCTTTCGGTGGCTGGATCGGGCGAGCAATACGGAGCCCGACAACTGCGATGACGAAGCCAGCCGCTCATTGTCGGGAGATGTTTTTCAGAGTTGCGACGCCGTCTTCTGAATAATCTGACGGAACTGGACCCACAAATGTGCGGAATTGCCGGTGTTCTGAAGTTCGGAGCAAACCTCGAGGTTAACGACTCCGTCCTGCGGAGGATGTGCGCCACTATGGTCCACCGGGGGCCCGACGACGAGGGGATTTACATCCAAGGCGCTGTCGGGCTGGGAATGCGCCGCCTCAGCATCATTGATATTGCCACCGGTCATCAGCCTATCGGCAACGAAGACGGCACGGTCTGGATTGTCTTCAACGGCGAAATCTACAATCACTCTGTCCTTCGCAAGGAGCTAATCGCCCAGGGCCACCATTTCAAAACGAACAGTGACACAGAAACCATCGTCCACCTTTATGAAGAGTATGGACGAGAGTGTGTGCATCACTTGCGCGGCATGTTTGCTTTCGCGATCTGGGACGGAAGGGCTCGGAAACTGTTTGTGGCGCGAGACCGGATGGGAATAAAACCTCTTTACTACCACCTTTCCCCGGAGACCTTCATATTTGGCTCGGAGATAAAAGTTGTACTCGCCTACCCCGGAATGTCGGCTGCATTCCATCGGAGTACGTTGCCTGAATATCTCGCTTTCGGCTACGTCTCTGGAGCCGATACCTTTTACCACGGGATACACAAGCTGCTCCCTGGGCACTGGCTCGAAATCGATGAACACGGCAAGGTACGGAATGAGTGCTACTGGGATCTGAGGGTTCAGTCCGATGAGAAGGAGATTAGAGAAGCCGAGTACGTTAGTACTTACCGCGCTCTGCTGGAGAGCGCCGTCAGTAGTCACATGATGAGTGACGTTCCCCTTGGGGTGTTTCTGAGTGGGGGACTGGACTCCAGTGCAGTGGCCGGGCTCGCAACGCGTATACGAGGTGGCCCGATCGAGACTTTCTCGGTTGGCTACTCGGAGCACGCATATAGTGAATTGCCACATGCTCGGGTTGTTGCACAGCATCTGAATTCCACTCATCATGAAGTTCTGGTCAGCCAGCGCGATTTCTTCGATGCTTTGCCCCATTTGATTTGGCACGAGGACGAACCCATTGCGTGGCCTTCCAGCGTCGCGCTCTACTTTGTTGCGCGGTTGGCTCGTGAGCGGGTCACCGTGGTATTGACCGGCGAGGGCAGCGACGAGACGCTGGCCGGGTACAGTCGATATGCATTCACCCTGAGAAACGCGGCGTTTGATCGCACGTACCGCCGTCTGGTCCCGGGAAGGCTACGGCAGTGGGTCCGGGAGTCGATCTCCAATTCACCCAGGATCGGAGCGAGCCTCCGCCGGAAATTGTCCCACACCTTTCTGGCCAAGGACGGCAGCTCATGGCCATCGTTTTACTTCGACAATTTCTTCTCCGCATTCAGCGGAGTGGAACAGGCGGCCCTGTTGAATGAGAGTGTCAGCGCGGAGTTTGAGAATGGGCAGAGCTATCGCCATGTTCTCGATTACTGGGAACGCTCCTCAGGCAACCTGCTTCAGCGCCTTCTCTACACCGACATCAAAACCTATATGGTTGAGTTGCTGATGAAGCAAGACAACATGAGCATGGCAGCGTCAGTCGAAAGCCGCGTCCCTTTTTTGGATCATGGGTTGGTCGAATTCGCGATGCGAATTCCGCAAGCGTTGCTCATCAAGGGATTCTCCGGCAAGGCGATTCTCAAGGAGGCTGTTGCAGATCTGCTTCCGGCGTCGATCATTCATCGGCCAAAGTTGGGATTTCCGACGCCGTGGTCAGGATGGCTGGCCGGTCCGCAACTGGATCTCATCGAGAACTTGCTTTTGGAGCCGCGAAGTTTAGATCGCGAATTGTTCAACCCCCAATCGGTAAAACTGCTGTTTCAGGAGCACCGGGCGCGTTACCGACATCATGACGATCGCATCTGGCGTTTGCTCAACCTCGAGTTATGGCACCGTGTTTGCCTGGAGGGAGATGCCCGGCTAACACCGTCAGTGCCGGACAGGATAAGGACAGCCACAATCCAGTAGATCTGATCCTTTTTCCGCTTCCAGCAGTCACCGTTACCTCTCATTACTAAAGCCACGTAACCTGCCCTGCACCTAGGTCTACGGCCAGTCGTAATCTATCCCCGCAACTTCTTGTTCCTTAACTTGAGTTTCGAGACTTCCGGCCAGAAGTCCCCAGTTCTCTTGTTGAGGATTCTTAATGTCAGTAGAACGACGAGGACGCGAACCTCGAAAAACATCTCCCTCTGGAACCGCATCGGGAATCGCAATTCGTGTTCTGTTCTTGCTGTTTCTTGTCGGTGGACTAGATAGCTGGACCGGGTGCACCGGAATCAGCCAATCCAATTCAACACCTCCCGCTGGTAGTCAGATCAGTATCGCTATTTCTCCTTCGAGCGCAACCCTCGTTTCAGATGGAGCTTTGCAGTTTAGCGCCATCGTGGGAGGGACGGTTCAGACCGGTGT